>MDTD01175114.1_pt1 | contig 80584 bp, 94 predicted proteins | sample 811221 | NCBI WGS metagenome assembly MDTD01 (sample SAMN05326646, study PRJNA326480) | marine metagenome | isolation source: seawater | place: Pacific Ocean: South West | collected 2011 | reverse complement strand
TTTCGGCATACCCCGCTTCTCGTTCCATGACCCGCGCGAGCTGATTTTCTACGTGCTGCTCGCCTTTGTCTGTGCTGCTGTCGGTTGGATGTACATTCGTACATTCACCATCATCAAATACAACATATTCTACCCGCTTCGCGAAAAGCTCGGCATCATCTGGTCCATGGGCATTGGCGGTCTCGCCATGGGACTCATCGGTATCCTTTACCCACACACCGCGCAGGATGGACTGATCATAGGTGGTGTGCTCTCAGGCGGCTACGGCTGGCTTGAATTAGCTATTCTGGGGCAGATTCCGGCCCTTGGCATGTGCTACATCATCGTCGGTAAAACCGTGGCTACCTCGGTCACCATCGGCTCCGGCATGTCAGGCGGCATGTTCGCGCCGGCCCTGTTCGTGGGCGGCATGTCCGGCGGTCTCGTAGGCAAGTTCGGGCACCATTTCTTCCCGGATATTGTCACGCAACCTGGCGCCTACATTCTGGTCGGCATGGCTGCATTCTTCGCCGGTGTCGCCAGTGCTCCCATTGGGCCGCTGATCATGGTCACGGAGCTGACTCAGGGCTATGGCCTGCTTGCTCCGCTGATGCTTGCCTCGGCACTATGTCTGGTGCTTTGCCGCAAGGTATCGCTCTACGAGCATCAGGTTGAGAACAAGTTTGAATCACCGGCACACGCTGAGGACGCTACCATCAACGTCCTTGAGCAGATGCATGTGTCTGACTTCTACAACCCCGGTGAAGTCATTGTTCTGGAAGAATCCACGACACTCAAGGCGTTGACGGACATCATTGCCAACTCGGATCAGCTCTACTTCCCGGTCAGACGATCCGAAGACGGCTGGTTTGTAGGCATGGTTTCCATCCATAACGTCCGCAACTGGATGTTCGAGGAAGACCTGCACGACCTCGTTGTGGTGCGCGACCTCATGTCCAGGCCGGTCTACGTACGACCTGACTATGACTTGTATCAGGCGCTCCTTCGCTTCGTGAACACCGACTACGGTCAGATTCCGGTTGTATCCGAAACCGATACTTCAGAGATTATCGGCCTCATCAACCGTGACGACGTTTTCCAGGCGTATGCCGAAGCCATTGCCGAAGTGAAAGGCGAAGCCGACGAAGTCAAATAAGCTCAATCAAATACAATCAAAAAGGGCGAAGGATCATGATGATCCTTCGCCCTTTTTATTCGTATAAATCACGGTTAATTCTTGAGCATCATTCCTGCGATCTCTCGGACCAGCTTGGCAGCGACCATGCCGGTAACACCGTTGAGATCGCGCTGAGGATTCAGCTCCACAACATCCGCTCCAATGACCGGAACGTTGATGGAATGAATGATATGCAGAGCCTCCCGAACCGACATGCCGCCGGGTTCATGATGTGACACTCCCGGTGCAAAGGCCGGATCGAGCGCATCGAGATCAAAGCTGATATACACCGGCTCATCAAACGACAAAGCAGGCCAGGACTGCTGGTCTTTCATCTCCAGCCACTCGATACCAAAGGTATCGCGCTGGTCACGCTGATGCCCATGGGCAGTCCGTATACCAACAGAGACAAGACGCTTGCACAGCCCGTCCTCCATGATCCGCGAAAACGGGCTTGCATGGGAGTACCGGTTGCCCTCGAACGCATGGTAGCAATCCGGGTGAGCATCAAAATGGAGTATGGAGAACTCGCCCACACTCGCCGCCAGTCCTTTGACCAGCGGATACGTTATGGAGTGGTCTCCGCCAAGAAACAACGGCTTGTTTCCCGATTTCCCCGCTTCCTCTGCTGCGGCATGAATAGCGTGAATCGCTGCTTCGCCGGATGGCAACACCAGATCACCCTTCTCATGAAGGACATCAGCGAGATCAAACCCGGTTTCCGCCCACATGTTGGCCGAATCGCATCGAAGCGCTTCAACGACCGCAGCAGGTCCGGCGGCCGCACCTCGCATGTATGACGAGTTCTCGTCGAGCGGAACGCCGATAAGATCAATCCCAGCGTGCATTGTCACTACCTACAGAATGTAACGCGACAGGTCGCGATCCTCGATGACGTCACTCAATTGAGAGCGGACGTATTCACGATCAATGGTAATGGTCTGCCCGGACTTGTCCGGCGCCTCGAAGGAGAGCTTCGCCAGTATCTTTTCCAGTATGGTGTACAACCGACGAGCGCCGATGTTTTCAGTTTCCTCGTTGATCTTTTCAGCGGTCTCGGCAATCTCTTCGAGCGCTTCCTTAGTGAAATCAACAGATACGCCTTCGGTCTCGAGCAGCGCCTTGTACTGCACTGTCAGTGCATTCTTGGGCTCCGTAAGGATACGGTAAAACTCTTCCTTGTGCAGTGAGTTCAGCTCTTCCCTCAGTGGGAAGCGACCCTGCAACTCGGGGATGAGGTCCGACGGCTTGGCGAAATGGAAGGCACCGGCAGCAATGAACAGGATGTGATCGGTCTTGACCATGCCGTACTTGGTGTTGACCACACTTCCTTCCACGATGGGCAACAGGTCACGCTGCACCCCTTCTCTGGAGACATCGGTGCCGCCGCCAGCGTCCTGTCGGGAAGCGATTTTGTCCATCTCGTCCACAAAGAGGATACCCTGCTGCTCCACTCGCTCGCGAGCAAGCTCGTTCACGGCATCAGGATCGATGAGCTTGTCAGCCTCTTCATCAATCAGGACCTGATAGGCATCCTTGATCTTCATCTTCCGGGGCTTTTTCTTGCCGGGGAACATGTTGGAAAAGGCGTTTTGCAGGTTGGAGCCCATCTCTTCCATGCCCGGAATGGCCATTATCTCGACCTGAGCACCGGACTGCATGGTCACTTCCAGTTCCACCTCGCGGTCATCCAACTGCCCTGCACGGAACATCTGGCGGAACTTTTCACGCGTGGCATCATCTTTGGGCGGCTCGGGCTTCTCTTCAACCTCGCCATTGGCCGAACCCATGAAGAATCCGGCAGGCCCCCCACTACTCTTGGGAGTGCTTCGCGGCAGCAACAGATCAAGGAGTCGCTCTTCAGCGTGCTTTTCCGCCTTGATTCGTACCTTCTCGGTTTCCTCTTTATGGACCATGCTCACACCGATTTCCATCAGGTCACGGATCATGGATTCCACGTCACGACCAACGTAACCGACTTCGGTGAACTTGGTTGCTTCCACCTTGAAGAACGGACAATGGGTCAGTTTGGCCAGACGACGGGCAATTTCGGTTTTACCAACGCCGGTAGGCCCCATGAGGATAATGTTTTTGGGGGAAATTTCATCACGAAGATCAGGATCAATCTGCTGACGACGCCAACGGTTACGCATGGCGATGGCTACCATGCGCTTGGCGTCATTTTGTCCGATGATATATCTGTCGAGTTCGGAAACGATTTCTCTGGGTGTCAAATTACTCATAATATGAATAGCCTCCACATCTCGCTCGTTGTTTTGCGCTGACCTTCTTTGAAGATTGGCAAAACCACGGTTGCGATAAGTGTGTTATTTTTCCTGTGCTTCCAGGACAATATTGTCGTTGGTGTAAACGCAGATTTCCGCAGCGATTTCCATGGCCTTTTGAGCGATTTCACTGGCTGGCAGATCGGTAGAGCGTTGGAGAGCCCGAGCGGCTGCAAGAGCGTAGGAGCCCCCGGAACCAATGGCAGCAACGCCGTCGTCCGGCTCGATGACATCACCGGTGCCGGAGATGATCAAGACATGTTCGCCGTCAGCGGCCAGCAGCATGGCTTCCAGTTTGCGCAAGTACTTATCTGTGCGCCAATCTTTCGCCAGCTCTACCGCTGCACGAAGCAGGTTACCGGCATAACTCTCCAGTTTGGCCTCAAACCGCTCGGAAAGGGTGAAGGCATCGGCTGTAGCACCGGCGAATCCGACGGTGACCTTGTCCTTGTAAATCCGACGAACCTTGCGAGCCGTATGTTTCATGACGACAGACTGGCCGAAAGTTACCTGTCCGTCGCCTGCTACCGCGGTACCGTTTTCGTCTTTGACCGCGACAATGGTTGTTCCTCTGAGTTGCATACTATCTCCTTGCCTGATTACAGGCAGTCTTCGGCTGCATTACGCCATACGTCGAAAGCGGTGCGGCCATGCAATACCATGAAAATTTCTGAGACCAGACCGTCTTGCAGCCCGGACTTGAGTTCGCCAAGCGCTATCCCAGCGGCCTGTTCCGCAGGATATCCGTATACGCCACAAGAAATGGCAGGAAAGGCTATGGAGTGGAGTTCATGCTGATGTGCCAGTAGAAGGGAGTTGGCATATGCCTGCCTGAGCAATCGAGGTTCGTCACGATCTCCTCCATGCCAGACTGGACCGACAGTATGGATGATGTGACGCGCACTCAGGCCGAAGCCTGGCGTGATGACGGCTTCACCTACTGGAAGAGTTCCGATTTCAGCGATGATTTTTTTGCAGGCTCGTTGAAGAGAGATGATTCCGGCAGCGTCATGGATGGCACCATCAACTCCGCCACCGCCAGCAAGGCGCGAGTTGGCGGCGTTCACGATAGCGTCCACTTCCAGGGTCGTTATGTCACCCTGCATGACGACAAGATTGCCGGAGCCGATTTTCCAACGTTGCATGTTGGTTGAGAGATAAATCGCCACAGCCGTTTGGCAAGGGGCGAAACAAGAAAAGAAAAAGACTAGTCGAGTAACTCGCCGATGATGAACGTATCGAGTTTCTCGAACATGGCACGCGTGGTTTCCACCCAGATTGCCTTGGTCAGGCAGGTCTGAGCCTGAGGACATGCATCACATTCTCCACCAGCGGTGCAGGTACAGTCATCATATTTGGGCGGACACTCCATAATACGGACAATATCACCCACGGTGATCGAATCGGCAGGACGCGCAAGAAGGTGGCCGCCCTGAGGACCACGACGACTTTCTATCAGTCCGGCACGTCGTAACTCACGAATCAGTTTTTCGAGATATTTAAGGGAAATATTTTGCCGTTCGGCAATATCACGCGACTGCACCGGCCCATTTTCACAATGGAGGGCTATGTCCAGCACCATTCTGGTCGCGTATCTGGATTTGGTTGTTATGCGCATAACGGTATCGCCCACCGGTCATTAAGTCGCGCAGGAGCTCCCGCACTCCACAACCGGATGGTAATGGGTCTTGTCTCGCACCATCCATGCCCGGCCTGGCGGTCGAAACCACCAGGCCGGTTGGACAGTTATTACATCCGCCTTATCGGCGTAAGGATCGAGAGTACTACTCTTCCTCTTCCTTGGGCTTCAGATGATCAGGCACAATAGCCATTTCGATCAGAAGCGGCTTGAGGAAGGACCATTCGATACCGATTTCGTATTCTTCTTCGAGGTCACGGATGGCATCCCAGCAGTTGTGGCAGGGTGCGATGACCAGTTCGGCCCCGGTTTCGAGGATCTGGTCACGCTTCTTGCGAAGCGCCACGTTACGCTGAGGACGGTATTTACCAACACCGTTGAATCCGCCACCACCGCCGCAGCAGTAGTTGTGTTCGCGGTTCGGAGTCATTTCGATGAAGTACTCCGGCTCAACGATGTAGGTCATGATCTCACGGGTGATGTCGGCCAGGCCGTGGTTACGCACGTAGTTGCAGGAGTCCTGCAAGGTGATCGGGCGTTTGAGCTTCTTGGCCGGATCGATTTTCAGACGTCCAGAACGAAGCACCTCGGCAACCCACTCAACGTAGTGGATGAACGGACGCGGAGGCAAGCCGTCTTCACGACCGACCCAGTACGGTCCCTCGATGGAGGTAGCACGGTGAGCGTGACCACACTCGGTACCGACGACGCGTTTCGGCTTCAGACGCTCAATCGCATCGTACACTGTTTTTACCTGCATGGTGCAGGCTTCCCAGTCACCGGCGAACATGGACAGGGAGGTCTGCTCCCATCCTTCGGAAGGCACGGTCCAATTCTCACCGGTCAGGTGGAACAGGATGGCGGCTTCAGCGATGTCTTCAGGGTAGTGCTTGGGCTCACGAGCGTTACAGGTGTACATCATGTCCGCGCCTTCAACATCCACAGGGATGGTCAGACCCGGCCATTCTTCCTCGGTTTCCTCGGCCATCCACTCGCAAGTTTCGACCCAGTCTTCCGTGGTGACGTTCATCTGTGCGCGATAGACACGGTGCATGCCAGCACCGATTTTCAGCTCCCACGGCACGAAGCCCTGAGAGTTGAGCAGTCCGCGCAGATAACCGAACATGACACCCATATCGATGCCGTGCGGGCAGTAGTGACCGCAACGGTTACAACAGGTGCACTGAGACCATGCGACATCCATGCAGTGACGCATGAACTCGTTGGTGACGTTCCCGTTCTTCTTGACGATCTCGCCCAGGGTGGACTGGATCTTGTAAGCCGGGACCTGTTCAGGCACACGATCATTAACTTCATACAGGAAGCAGGCGTCGGCGCAGAGGCCGCAGTGGGCGCACATTTCAAGCCACGTTTTCAGACGGGACTTGAGTGTGGCCTTCAGGGATGCCTGTAATTTCTCGACGTCAACGTCGAGTTCTTCCATTTCTTTATAGTATTGCTTTCCACCGGTATCGCTGAGTACCTGCTGGAGGTATTCCTCATCGTTGATCGGCGTTCTATTGCAAAGCTTACCTTCGGGCATTGTGGTTCTCCTTATACGCTAACGACTTACCAGTCGAAGCTCTTGTACTTCATGCCACCGCGCTTGATGCCGAAGTCCATTCCGAGCTGTGCACGGGACCAGAAGAAGCCTACGGCGTGGAACAGCTTGGTGAACGGCAGCAACGCGATCCAGGCCAGGCCACTGATAATGTGAGCCGTCAGCCAGAAGTCGTAATTGCCTAATTCGTGAACGACCAGGTAGCCGGATACGAAGGGGGCGATGGAGATGATCAGAACGAACCAATCCTTGGCATCGGTGAGAATGCGAACTTCAGGCAGAATCAGTCGACGAATGGCGATACCTGCGGCAGCTACCAGCATGGCGACAGTCAGGAAGTCAGCGGCAGCCATGGACATGGTAGGCCAGGAGATGCCGAAACGCTCATTGAGAATGACGGCATGACCTTCCAGCAACAGGGGAACGCCCAGCAGACCGATATGGAACACGAAGAACATGATCGTGAATCCGGGTTTGGCCCTCCAGCTATGGTTAGCGAAGGGAATGATGAAAGCCAGGATGGAGCGCAATGCTCCCTTGGCACCGGCAGCAGGATGCGCGGAATAAGCGACGCGGTCCAGCTTCCAGTTCAGACCTTTAATGTAGAATACAGTGCGGGTGATCAGACCGATGACGGCGATAGCAAACGCCAGCCAAAGGATCGGGCCCGTTAACAGTTCATACATGGTTCAAACTCCTCGTATGCTGACCGTTAGTCTTTGTCCCTGCTGAACAGGAACTTCCAGTAGGCCACGAAGACCACCAACGCGGAACCCATCAGAATGTACACCCACCCTTTCGTGGCGAGCAGGAATTCTTGAAGGGAATATATTTCATTAGCCATTTTCTCGTCCTCCTAGGATTTAGTGCTCATCCTTGTAGTCAGGATGATCATAAAAGATCGGCGTCTTACTACTGATGAACTTGAAGGTTACGACGAGCATGGTGCAGACAAACAATGTCACACCGATCTCCTGCCAGCTCGGGAAGTAGCGCATCTCGGACGGCAGGTGGTAATTGTAGGCGATCAGGGAAACGTTCAGACGGTTCAGGACAATGCCCAGAACGGTGAGAAGCGCGGTCCATTTGATCAGCTTGAGGTTCTTTTCGCGTGCACCTATGGCGTACAGGAAGGACGGCAGGAGCGCGAAACCGAGCAACTCGAACAGGAACCACTGGCCCCATCCGGTGGCAAGCAGGTGCCATTCGTTGTCGGCGGCAATGCCGATGACCTTGATGAAGAAGTACCCCATCAGTACCCAGGAAGCGCCTTTGGCGAACCCGAAGTACAGATCATCATGCTGTCCCAGGTATTCCTCGGACATCTTGCTGTGCAGGGTCTTGGAACCATGGGAAATCCACCCTTCGAGCATGACCATGGACATACCGGCTGCTGCCGAACTTACGAAGAAGAACGTTGGCAGGTACGCGGAATACCACAATGGATGTAGCTTCGATGGCGCGACAATGTACAGCGCTCCAAGCGAAGACTGGTGCAAGGTGGAAAGCACGACGCCGAATACGGTCAGGGCGATGGTGCATTTGTGAATCAGGTTACGCAGACGTTTCTGGCCGAAGTACTCGAGCGCTGCCGGAGAGAACTCCAGGAACAGAACGGTCAGGTACAGAGCGACGCACAAACCCACTTCGAAGAGCATGGACGTGGTGCCCGCGGACACGACGAACGGGTAAGGCAGGCGCCAGGGACGACCGAGGTCGTACTGCAGGGCAACGACAACGAAGAGGTAGCCGAGGAAGGCCGTCAGGATAGCCGGACGGACAGCGGCGTGATGCTTCTTCATGCCGAAAAGGTAGACGGCCGAGGAGGTGACATAGCCACCGGCGGCCAATGCGACACCACAGAGCAGGTCGAACCCGATCCAGATGCCCCAGGGGTTGTTGTTATCGAGATTGGTAACCACTCCGATACCACCGGCGAAACGCCAGATGGTCAGGACGACACCGAGTACCAGGATGAGGCCGGCAATAACATTGAACGGCGTCATCAGGGATTGTTTGGTCTGGGCTTCAGTGCTCATTTATGCGCCCTCCTCTTCCTTTTCACCATTGGCCTCTTCTTCGGCAGCCTTCAGGGCTTCCTCGACGGCTTTGGTGACTTCACGCTTGACGGTGGCTTCCTTGTCATTGCGAGCGCGCTCCATGGCGGCCTTCATGTCGGAATTGGCTTTGTCCTGCGTTTCCTTGATGGCCTGAGCTACAGCTTCGGCCTTTTCTTTCTTGGCGATCTTGTCCGTGCGCTTGGTGATGCCGTAGACGCCTGCGAGCAGCAGGGGCCACAGGGCCGGAACCATGGCAACAACAGACAGTGCGCTGGAGTTCAATTCGGGACCGGAAGTGGTACCGAGGTCCTCGCGCATGCCGATCTGGTTGAACGGCGTGCCGGAGAGGTACAGCCAGCTGGTGCCACCGACTTCGTGCTCACCGTAGAGGTGATCCACGTACAGCTCGGGATGGGCTTCGATACGGTTGCGGGCGATCTTGATCAGATCATCACGCTCGCCATAAACCAGCGCTTCCTTGGGGCACTTGTTCACACAACCCGGAGCATCGACCTTGCCAGTGGAGATGTGCGGTTCGCACAGGTGGCATTTGATGACCTTCGGGGTGATGGGATCGTTGTATGTGTAGGTCGGAATCTCAAAGGGACATGCGACCATGCAGTAACGACAACCGACGCAGACGGATTCGTCGTACGTAACGGCGCCGGAAGGCTGCTTTGTGAACGCCTTGACGAAACAAGCAGAACCGCAGGAAGGCTCCATGCAATGCATGCACTGGATCTTGCTGAACACGGAACCGCCTTCAGGCTGTTCGTATTTATTGACGACTGTGTAGGCTTCGTTTTCGGTACGGCGTTTCGTATCGAGCACGCTGAGATCGCTGAACGGTTGTTCCGGCTTGGCCAGACCGTTGATCTCATTGCAGCCTTCTTCACATTTGCGGCATCCGATGCAGCGCGTGGCGTCGAAGAGGACGCCTTTGCTTCCCGGATATCCTTCAAAGTGTACGTTTCCAGCGGCTTGAGCCTTTGTGGGAAGCGCGGTGGCGACACCGGCTGCCCCCATCAGGCCGAGGAAGTTTCTACGTTTCATGGATGACTCCTAGTGTATTTTCACCGGGTTCGGATTACTTCTTCTTTACGTGACAGCCTTCAGCATCGCTACACGTCGTATTCGACGGCTTTTCGAGCTGCATGGCGGTATGACAACCCATGCACTGACCATGGTATGCGGCTTTCAGGCCCGGTACGTCCGGCTTGGCCGGGTCGAAGGGCTTGTTGTGGCAGCTAGCACACTTGGGCGGTGTTTTGGATGCGGGGCTGTTGTGGTGACAGCCGGAGCACATCAGGGTGTCCTGTCCGTGGAAGTAACCAGCCATGTTGTCACCCTGCATATCGGCAATCAGCTTCTTGACGATCTTGCGATGGGGGAACTTGCTCGGCTCGTACTGGTCAGACAATGCGCCGATGACGATCTCTTCCGGGATGTCAGCGTCGGTGATGGTCATGACAGTCTTGTCACGAGAAGAGACAAGCTCGGCTGCAACGGCTTCTTCGATCTCCTTCTCGGGGATCATGCCGTCGACGTAGAGTTCCTTGGCGGATTCAACGTGACACTTGGCGCAGGAGTCTTTGGAAGGAGCCTTGGTCTCGCGCATCTGACTGTGACAGCCAGCGCAAACGGGTTTCTCTTCCTGTTTGGCCTTGTGGCAACCCACGCAGCCCTGCATGTTGGTCTTGAGGTGCATGTCACCGGCCAGCTCGAAGAACTTGCCGTCCATGGAGCCTTCGCCAACGTGACAGGAACGACAATCCTTGACGTATTCCTCATGGCCTTTGTGATCAAAGGGAACGGGGCCCATGTTTGCCTGCGGCTTGCCATCCTTGACGGTGACGAGCAGCGTGTGATCGGGCTGACCGCGCATGAGGCGTTCAGGGTTCTCGACGACCTTCATCTCGGCCTGGCTTGCAGCAGAGTGACAACCAGCACATTTGGCGGGACCGGAAGCTTTCTTCTTCGCGGTGTACTCCATGTGGCAGGTAACGCACTTTTCATGCGAAGCCATGGCGTACGAACGCACAGTCAACTCTTCGTTGACAACGCGATCCTGTTCCATGTGACAGTTGCGACAGTTCTGCTCTTTGCCCTTGTCGGCAACGAGTTCCTTGGCGGCTTCATCATAGGTGTGGTGGCAGGTCTGACATTTTTCGTCACCGCCGGTTCCGCGGACGTGGCGGAAGTGAAGCGATTTGTCCAAGGAGATCGGCTGCCATTCGGAAGCAGCAGGATTCTTGGTGTGGCAGGAACGGCACTGGCCGTCCAGCGGACCGGACTTCTGTCCGGCAGAGACCATGTCTTTGTGACAACCAATACACTGGTTGTGGTAGATGGTCTTGATGGTGTCTGGGTCTTCATCGACCAGACGCTTGAATTTGATGGAAAGTTTTCCGTCGGCATCTTTCTCGTGACACGATGCACAGTCCTTGCCCTGTTTAGCCAGAGCTTCGGTGTGCTGGTCGTGGTAGAAAGTAACCACGGGCAGTTCAAGCTTTTCGAATTTCGCCAGCGTATCAATAGTCACTGCGTCGACCCGAGCCTCGGAAACGGCTTTGGCCTGCGCTTCGAGCCCCTGGGCTTCGATAGAGACAATTGATGTGACAGCGAACACGAAAAGGATTCCAGCCCAAAACAGCAGTCGTCTTCCTTTCTCCATAACGCATTCCTTAATAAGTTTGTGGAATACTATGCACCCTCTCCAACCAGGATGTTCTCAACGACCGCACGCATTCGTGGATACGTCAATCGTCGACTCCCGAAAAAAAGTGGACGAATCCACACGATCGGTCGCCGGAACACCCGGTGGTTGCAGCAACACGCCCTCCGGCGTCAGTGCAGCGAGCCCCTCAGGTCAGGCATTTATCGTTAGGTGAAACGAAGACGCACCACTCCATAAAGGATGCACCACACGAATTCACCAGACGACAAAACGCCCAATGTCCTAAAAACAATATGTGCTCGAGATTAGCCCCTCAGCTAATTCCCTCTGCAAAGGTACGGTTTTATTATCTGTTGAAATAACAGGATAATTCCACTTTCCCTTTAGCAACTCGTCCTTAATTCGCAGTTTCAGCAAACCACGTTTTGCCCCAAGTCCGAGTTACTCTACCAGTTCGGTAGGAATTGATCTATACCGAACCGGTATACAACCGTCAAGACACCTATGGGAAAAAGCAGGCAAAAAACTTGTAATTTATTGGCAATAAGCCGTTTTTGCTCACCTTTTGAATCACCTCTAATTACGTGTCTCAACCGGGCTGTTTTTCCGTCGCAACGGACCGGTCTTTCTGCCTGCTTCCATGACTTCTGTCACGCGGAAAATAATTTCACTCTTATTTAGTATGGAATTGCAAGACGGCCCTGACAGCCGATCTGTATACAAACATTCGAGGGCGGGTTACTGAAAAGGATCTGGGTTTCATTACCTCATAATAAGAAACGGAGAAGTCATGCCCTTTGTCAACATTCGCATCACACGGGAAGGAGCCACGCCTGAGCAGAAGCAGCAACTCATCAAAGGAGTCACTGACCTGCTTGAAGACGTGCTTGGCAAAAACAGAAAGACCACCTTCGTCATCATTGACGAAGTGGATACGGACAACTGGGGGATTGGCGGCGAACAGGTAACGGAACTGCGCAAGAAGTAGCATGGGGACCGGAGTTACCCGCTCCCCTTCCACTTTGCGATTAATCGTCTGACAGGTGCAGTGTCATTCGGACATCGGCGACAATGGCCTTCTCATGATTGATGAGCACCGGATTGAACTCTGCTTCCCATACCTGCGGCAGGTCCAGCGCCATCTGCGACATGACCATGATGATATCTTCCAGGGCCGTGAAATCCACGGGCTGCTCTCCCTTGATCCCTTTGAGCAGCATATAGGATTTGATCTCACGAACGATCTCAAAGGCGTCCTGTCGGGACAGCGGAGCAAGCCGGAAGGAAATGTCCTTCATGATCTCAACGTAAATTCCGCCCAGACCGAACATCAACATAGGGCCGAACTCTTCGTCGCGCTTGAAGCCGATGATCACTTCCTTGACGCCGGGAGGCGCCATCTCCTGCACCAGACAACCGGCGATATAGGCTTCCTGGCGCATGCGCTGGGCACGGGCTGTGATATCCTTGAACGTTTCCATGACTTCGGTCGCGTTTCGCAGGTTGACCTTGACTCCACCCACGTCCGACTTGTGCGAGATATCCGGTGAGGCGATCTTGAGCACGACCGGATATCCGATCTCTTCGGCAGCGGCCACAGCCTCATCGGAAGAACGGGCAAGCACGGTTTTGGGCGTCGGCAGCCCGTAGGCGCGAAGTACTTCCTGCGCCTGAAATTCAACTATCTCCGACTGGTGTCGCTTCTCGTGATCGCGAACCAACTGCAACGCGGCTTCCTTGTCCCGCTTGACCTCTGCGTACTGCGGTTCAGGGCGATTCTTCCATATATTGTATTTGTACATGGACTCAATGGACCTGACCGCGGGTTCAGGGAATGAATAGCAGGGAATGCCCGCTTCCATGAGCATCTTCTTGGCCCCGGCCACACGGGTTTTGCCCATGAAACACGCAAATACCGGTTTGCCGCATTTGGCAGCAGTGCGGATAACCGCCTCTGCCGTCTTTTCGATCTCAACCGAGGCTGTCGGTGTCAGCAGCACCAGAATGGAGTGGACCATCGGATCTTCGGAAACGACATCAAGCGTCTTCCGGTAGCGATTGGCATCCGCGTCACCAACGATATCCACTGGATTATAGAAAGCAGCGTAACTCGGCAGAAATTCCTGCAGTTTCTGGATGGTCTTCTGTGACAGTGTTGCCATGGACAGGCTGGACCTGTCGGCAGTATCCGCCGTGAGGATGCCTGGGCCACCGGAGTTGGTCACAACAGCGAGGTTAGGGCCTTTGGGCAGCGGCTGATTCGAGAATGCCTGAGCCAGATTGAACAGTGTTGCCACATCGGCCACTCGGATCACGCCCGACTGATGAAAGGCAGCAGAGTACGTCTGATCCGACCCGGCAATGGCTCCGGTATGCGAGGATGCCGCCTTGGCTCCCGCAGCAGTGGTACCGGACTTGATCATGATGACCGGCTTGTTCAGGCTCGCCTTGCGTGCCTGCTTCAGGAACTCCTCTCCATGCTCGACATTCTCGATATAGCCAAGAATGACCGTGGTCTCATCATCATGGTTCAGGAAATCAAGCATGTCCGCTTCATCCAGAACCGCCTTGTTCCCGAGACTGATAAACTTCGAAAAGCCGATGTTTTCGCCGAGCGCCCAGTCAAGAATAGCCACACACAGGGCACCGGACTGGGAAAAGAAGGCAATGGAACCGGGATTGGGATGACCTGCCGCAAAGGAGGCATTGACTCCGGCAGTCGTATTCATCATGCCGAGACAGTTCGGCCCGAGGAGGGCCATGCCCGACCGTTCGCACAGCTCAATAATCTGCTGTTCGAGGTCGTACCCTTCCTTGCCTATTTCCTTGAATCCGGCGGTGATGACGATGGCGGACTTGGTACCGATCTCGGCCAGCGCCTCCAGTGAGGGCAGTACGTATTCCCGAGGTACGGAAACGACCCCAAGGTCGAGGCCTCGCGGCAGCTCGGCTATATCATTGATAACAGCCAGCCCTTCGATTTCGGTCGCCTTTGGATTGACCGGATACAGCTTCCCCTTGAAGCCTGCCTTGAGCATGTTCGAAATAATGGTGTGGCCGACTTTGCCGGGCGAAGCCGAAGCACCGATAACGGCAACGGTTTCCGGTGAAAAAAAAGCGTGTAATTGTTCCTTGGCGATCAAGGGGGAATCTCCTGTGAATGGTGTTCGCTAATGCCTGCCGACACTAACCTGAAACAGAACACGGAACAAGGGCGGATTGCAGGACGCAAGATGCCGTTGTACGCCACGGCCTAACGTCCGCAGACGGCCCACATCAATCGCCAACACGTAACAGGAGGGAGAGAACATCTCCCCCCGTCCCTACTCGTTCTGCTACTTCTTTTTCGCCTGCTGCTTGGCCTGATCTTCATCAACGGCCTTCTGTGCAGCCGCAGTTGCCACGGTAGCCGCTTCTTCAGGCGAAAGCTGTGCTGTCTCAGGCAAAGACACGGAGACACGCGGTTTGGCGAACTCGATTCCCGCAGCTTCAAACTCCTTGCGCATCTTGGCCAGCACCAGTTTGCGGAGCGTGAACTGCCCGCCCGGTTTGGTCATGAACTTGACCCGCATGCGCATGCCATACTCTTCCATGGCCTTGACGCCCTGGCTCTTGATGTCCGACAGCATGAACTCGTTCAGCTCGGGAATCGCCCGGATTTCCTTGTTGATCTTCTTGATGATCTTCTTGATCTTGTGAATGTCGGTATCGAACGGCACAAGGTAGTTCAGCTTCATGACCGCCCAGTCTCGGGTCATGTTCTGTATCTCCTTGATGGAGCCGAACGGGATCGTATAGAGCGGCCCCAGGTGGTGGCGCAGCTTGAAGGAACGAACTGATATCTGCTCCACGGTTCCTCTGGCACTGCCGACAATGATGTAATCCCCTACGCGGAAGGCGTCATCCATCAAGAAGAAAATACCTGAGATGATATCCTTGACCAGCGTCTGAGCGCCAAAACCGATGGCGATACCAAAGACGGACGCACCTGCAATGAGCGGCCCGATGTCCACGCCAAGTGACGACAGAATGATCAGGGCAGTGACAACAGTCACGGCCGCAAAGATGAACTTTTTCACCAACTGCAACAGGGTCGAGAAACGGTCACCGCCAGGGCCACCGCCGTCGCCTTCACCGGAATCATCCTGCGCCGCCTGTTTATCCCGCAGCTTGTCTTCGATGTAGTTGGAGATGTAAATCCAGAAGATATAGGCAAGCACCAGCGTCAGCAGGATATCGATTCCCGCACTGACCGTTGCTCGGCCAAAGTTCAAATTGACCCCCCAGATGCGCAACAGCAGGAATACGGCTGCCGCAAAGACCAACATCCGAAAACTGCGAGACAGGAAGGTCTGAAAGCGCGTAATGGCAGGCGCTTCACTTGCGCCTTCCTCGCCATCAGCCGAGGCTGCTTCTGCCCCGCCACCAGAGTCGGCAAGGTCAACTGCAAACCGAACCAGTTGCTGCGTCGCCCAATCGACCAGAAAATACAGCGGAACTACCAGCAGCGTGTAGACACCGGCCATCATGGCCCTATCACCAAAGACCAACAGGGCCACCACCCAGAAGAACCAAAAGACAAAGCAGTACCCCGTCACCCCGACATGCCATGTTCCCGCCAGTTGATACTGCAGGGAGTTCTCTTTGGAGAAACGACGGATGGTATCAGCCACTTTTTTGCTGTGCCACAGCGCAACGAGGCTAATAGTGACGGCAACGACCAGCCCGGTAATCGCCAGGATAACCAGAAAAGCCAATTCGCTGCCACGTGACATTCGGATAATGCTTGAGAGCAGGATACCAACGGACACAATCCATGCGATGCGGATGGTCCACTTGTAAATGAGCTTGGCCGCTTCATCGCTCAAGGGAAGAAATCGTATGGCGCTGACATCCGGCACAAGCAGAAGCCGCGCCAGTGTGCGGACAATTTCCACGACCAACATGGCCCCGAACCAGGCGAAGATGACGGGACGCCCCGTGGCAGGCTCGTTAAATATGATGAGATACGGAATGAGCGTAACAACTGCGATGATCAGCACAGTCACGATATCAAACAGCGCACGGGCCAGCAGACGGCCGATCTTGATCCAGAGCGGTGCTGCCGGATCAACATCCTCAATACGCCGACGTATACCGTCCATCCTGCGCTTCACGAAGAACCGCACGCCAAACCACATGACAGTGATGGTGACAAGCCCGGCCAGCAGATGCCCCGGAGGGTGCACTCCTTCGCCGGAAAGCGATTGCATGATGGCATCGGGAAGCAGGCGAGGCGCGGACGCCGCACCGGAGAACAGGTAGGAAAGTCGTTCCTTCACATGTTGGAGTGATGCCTTGCTGCGCAATATCACCCCTGCTATCCCGGTTTGCTGGTGTTGATCGGGGGAAGGATGCGGAGCATTCTGCAATTCCGAGATGAGCAGTCGACGCACCTGCTCGTCGCTCATGCCAGCAAGCAGTGCCTGCACTTTTTCCGGGGGTGTCCCGGGGGGAATGGAAACGGATTCGGCCTGTCCACCTCCACCGGCATCGGCCATCATGAGTGCTGCAGCAGGATTGGCCCCACTGGCTCCCACAGGAACCAGCAGCAGAAAAAGAACTATCAAGGCGACCAAATTGGACGGTTTGCAAGACATGGCGACTCCGATTGATGCATGAAACGATTGATCAACCTGTTCGCTATAACAAAAAGCTGAAAAAAACTTAAATGATAAATTCTGAGGAATCCCCTGATTCCGAATAGATAAAGAGTCTGGTGAACACTTCTCCCACAGCCTCCCGGAACCCTTCAAGCCAGTCGGTTTCCCCAAAGCTGTGCATGGGGACGAAGACCTTGGCCCCGGTCTGCCGGTACGCCTCGACTCCTCCGGCCAGATTATCCAACCGCTTGTCTACATTGGAAAAGGCTACATGAGGCTGAAAATCCCGCACCCGTTCCATGGCATTATGAAAGAATCGGGAAGTATACTCCTGCTCCTTGGCTGATGCGGTCTTCCAAATCCATTTGGCCAGATCGCCACCGAAATAGAAGCGGAAATCACCGTCTTCCACAAGAAAAGCCACACCCAGGTCATTACTCATCATTGTCTCAATGGACAGGCCGTGAAACTCGTAGGTCTCATCAGGTTCGACAATCAGCACTTCGGCGTCAGTGGGAATCGTTTCCGGTCGCATGTCCTGCACATCATCGGAAAAGACATAGCAGACGGACTCGGCAGTCGAGACCATGCTCACCATATCGGCGTTGAGGTGGTCGTCATGACTGTGAGAAACGAGCACCACGAGATCGCTGGAAGCCACGGCGTCCATAACCCGCTTCTGCGCCCCCTCCGGCAGATGGCTGTCACTGGGATAATCGAACAGATAGGTACGGCTGGCAGTTTTCAAAACAAAGCAATTATGGTGAATGTACGTGATTTCAATGTGCATGAGGTCTCCTTTCACGATTCATATTCTGATCGTGAGCTTAGCAGACCCGATGCATATTGTCCCAAAGCAATTGAAAAAACTATTCACTGCCCAGGGCGGTCGTCGGCTTGAATTCTCCACTGGGAATAAGGCGTCCCCTCGGTTCAGGGAAGAAATAAATCCACGCCCGCAACCGTTCGCCCGAGGCTAGAATCACTTCGATCTGTTCCCGACGATAGAGCCTCGGATGCCCTTCCAGCATATCCAGTCTCGAAAGCAGGGCATTATCCACCTTATACACTTCACCCACTATGCGACTCACCGGCTGACCCGGATAGACCAACGGATACTCATCCACATACAGGCTGTAGCGTACAACCGTTTTGGCTTTGCCCAGGAATCGGGCGTCACGAAAAAAATAGTGATTGGCGAACCCGTGTTTCAAGGTTCCATAGGCAAAGACTGCATGGCGCCCAGAGCTGTTTTGGTTGGCGTTTGTCCCCATGAAGACCCCGTGATGTTGACATTTTTGATCACGTCAGCAGCCGCATCTCGACAATTATGTCGAAGCCAGCGCCAACGCTGTCTACCACCATGATCCCGGGACATTGAGAGAATCGACAACACTGACAGTGGATTACCCCGTGTGGCCGAAACGTGCGTTCCGGAGCGGCAGGTCATGTATATAGGGTCTCTATCAAGTATCAGGCCAAAACCATTGTGGCGCTGAATCAGGAGGCTTCACCGGGAAGCGGAATCCGAACGATGAAGGTGGCACCCTTCCCTTCAATGGAATCAATTTCCATGACGCCCCCGTAGTGCTCGACAATCTGTCGGCAAAGGGTCAAACCGAGCCCAGGTCCTTTATCGGTCCTGTTGAGGGTATCGCCGGTATCGACCTGATGGAATGGCTCAAACACCTTGGCCAGGTCAGCCGCAGGGATGCCGCTGCCTGTATCGGATACAGTTAAAACGAAATGACCTCCCTCTGCCGAAGCGGCAAGGGAAACAACCCCTTCGGCGGTATGCCGGAACGCATTGTCCAGCAACACCGAGACCACCTGTACCAACCGTTTGGGATCCAGATGAAGCAGAGGCAGCTTTTCTGGAATATTCACCTCGAAACGAACCGCGTCCGAATATTGATCACGATACCTGAACGAATCAGACACGCCGGAGAGAATACTTACCGGATCGACCGGCACATCCTTCCATTTCGCGCTCCCTTCGTGAATGGCGGTCAAATCCATGAACACATCAAAAAGCCCGTTAAGACGGCGTGCTTCCGACGACACAATTTCGAGGTTGGACAGAATACGCGTGGCCGCCCGATCTTCCTTGCGGTCCTGATACACTTTCTCCAGGTCTTTCCTGATAAGCTGCACATACCCAAGCACAGAGGTCAGCGGAGTCCGCAGGTCGTGGGCCACGGATGTCAGGAACATGGATTTCATTCGATCCAGCCTCGACAGTTGATCGTAGGCATCCTCCAGTTCCATGGTCTTCTTCTTGAGCGCAGCTGTTCGTTCCTCAACCAGACTTTGCAAATCCTGACCAGTCTTGTGAATCTTGGAAACATCCAACAGGCAGATAAGATCGGCGAAACCTCCCCCTATGTGGATGGTTTTGGAATGAATTTCTACCCATCGGACACGACCAGTGGCGGTTATGGCCCTCCATTCGTAGGTACCGACAGCACCGGATTGGTTGCGTTGTTTTTTCTGTACCTGCATGCTGACGAAAGCGCGGTCGTCAGGGTGCACAAACCGCATAAAGCCCTTTGGAGGCATGGAAAGCAGCTCCTCGATAGACACCTCAAAAAGGTCGCAAAACGCTTGGTTGGCAAAGGTTATCCGATCATCCTGAATCAGACCGATACCAAGCATGGTTTGCTCGGAGAAGGTCCGGAACCGTTCTTCGCTCTGTCGTAATTCCTTGGACATAAGCGTTTCGCTCAAGGCATCCGAGAGGCGACGGCTGGCCTCTTTGAACAGCAACTTGTCTGCTTCGTTCCATATGCGAGGATTTCGGCACTGGTGAACGCCCAAAACCCATGGCAGATCGGTGCGAGGGAAAATCGGTACCAAAAGCTGTGATTGCACGGAAAACTCTTTGCGCAAACCACTTGGGATGGGGTACCCCGTACTTGCGTCAAAGGCCACCGGACCAGAACTGTTCAACACAAGCGTGATCAAATCCGCTGTTTCCTCATCGACCGGAAGGGGAGCTCCGGTCAATCCGGCTCCGGGGAACTCGGGGACTGTCCGCTCCACGGGGACACTAAAAGTCTCCGCTCCCTCCACGCAAGGATACATGAGCCATGCACGATCCGCCCCCAAAGCCGCACGCAAGGTTTCGACCACAGCGGACAGCATGGATTCCATATCGCTATTCCTTCGAATATCGCGGTCCACACGTTCCATGCTTTCAAGGAAATGAACGTGCGCCCGTCGCTCCTCATCGGTTTGCCGACGTTGGGTGACATCCATCAACACGCCATCAAAAGCTACAGGCTCTCCATTGTCATCATAATGAACCCTGCCCTGGTCCAGAACCCAGCGAGAGGTGCCCATCGCATGGTGAACACGATACTCCAGGGCATACGGCTTCCCATCAATGATATGTTCCTCAATGATTTGCTCTACCCAAGGTATATCCCTTTCATCCATCATGGAATCAAATGAGCGCTTCCCTTCCATATAGTCACTCGCAGGATACCCGGTCAGCTCAAACACCGCATCGCTGATGAAGTCCACGGATCGCTGCTCACCTATGGTAGAGTGATAGACGACTCCGGGAATATTGGAGACCAGGGTCTCGAAATTTTCTGCATTTTTTCGAGCCTTGCTCTCGGCAAGAGCTCGATCACGCAACATATCGTTGGCAACTTCCACCAACTGCTGGAACTCGGAATACTTTAATGATTCCACTTCCAGAATCTCACCCGAAGCTGAAGCCTCAGCCCACGCCGAGGAATAAGCCTGCAAGCGATTTCGCATACGCTTGGCCAAGTATAGTGAGATCATGAAAGCCAGGAAACTCAACAGAATCAGCAGAGCCACGGCAAGCCCTGTTTTCAGCCACAAATCATGTTCCAGCTCTGCTCGCGCATCAGCAAGACGCGCTTCGATGGCGTCGACATGGAGTCCGCCTGCAACAAACCATCTCCACCTGGGGACAGGGGCGGCATAGCTCACCTTGTCGTGAATGACGTTGTCGCTGAGGCTGGCCTGTTTATAGGAAACAAAACCGCCCCCATTCTTGGACGTAACAATAAGACGCTGGATATATTTAACTCCCTCGGAGTCTCTGGCATCCCATATATTCACCCCCCTGTCGGGGCCGACTACGGCCGTACCGTCCCATGTTCCGGCAAAAATGTAACCGCCTTCTCCAAAACGCATGCTTTCCAAGCGCTCTGCCAAATCCCACAGGGTTTTATTGTCCACCACCTCAAGACAAGCGCCTGTGACAAAACGGAATGGAAGATCGACTGGAGAGGACGTTTCAAGCAGCAAGGTGTATTGTTTTCGCCCTGAATTGGATTGGACGACCACCCGTCGTTCCCCTTCGACAACTCCTTGCAGACTTGTAGAGAGCTGCAACAAAACACCTTGAGCATCCATGCCTCCAGGGAATGGAGCCAACATGTACAGTGTACCTTCGTAAGAACGGAATAATGAAGCTACCCCTGTCCGGCCGGGAACAAGGGTCTCGAGAACCGATTCGGTTGCATGGTCGACCCTATCCCCATGCAGGTGAGCGCGGGCGATAACCTCGGCCCGATGAAGCCGGATGGCGTTTTCCTCACGAATCCGCTTCACATTTTTCCGCCGAACATGTTCGATAACCGTAAGCGCCTGGCTGACCTGCTCCTGCATCAACTGCTTTTGCTGATCATAGTATTCTTCCCGCAATCGTTCAGACTCATGCGTAAAATCAAGCACCATCTTTCCGGCCCACACCCCGCCAAGAACGAGTATCGAGAACCCCGAAACGGCAAGCATTGCCCAGAAATTGATGCTACTGATGGAACGTAAGAACATGCACGGCCAACCCGGTCAGAAGTAATAACAATATTCAACAATCGATAGGAATCTACACTAAAACCCCACTTATGAAAAAGCCAGACAATTATAATCTGATCACTCCCTATTTTCCCTTGACCCGCCTCCACCGCCTAGTATAAAAAAACCTCCCGTTTCGCCAGAATAGCTCAGTTGGTAGAGCAACTGATTCGTAATCAGTAGGTCGTCGGTTCAACTCCGATTTCTGGCTCCAACGAAATCAAGGGTTTAGCAACAAGCTAGACCCTTTTTTTGTTGTCTGCTATATTTTTTGGGACATATTTGGGACAGCAGTACTTGGATCAACAACACATTGTAACTATGCTCAGAATGCAACTCTATCTAGGACGGTAAAAATGAAACTGTCGCTCTATGAAAATGCACAAAGCTATCTTGCTGAATCCTTAAAAAAAGCTGTGGCCGCCAAAGAAAACGATCATGAATGGAAATTCGCCATCTCCAACTTGGTTCAAGCTGTTGAGCTTTTCTTTAAAGAGCGCCTTAGAAGAGAGCATGAATGGTTGATTTTCAGTGACGTTGACAAAAGAACCAAAACCGTTTCCATCCAAAAAGCAGCTCATCGCCTTAATGCCTTATGTCAATTAAATATTGAATATGCGGAAAGCGGCAAAAGGAAGCCTGCAAGCGATCTGTTATTGGCTGTGAAGTGTAGAAACGACATTATCCATGGAAGTATTTCGATTGAATCGGAACAAAAATATTTATTCAGTAGGATACTGAATTACATTTCGAATTTCTGCGAGCTACAATTCAAACTTTCTGTCAAAGACTTATGCACTAAAGATGTGTGGGAAATTATAATCTCTGACTATAAGCACACCTTAGTGCAATACGAGACTGCGTTAAAAATCATAAAGGAAAACAACTATAGTGAGCTGACAGATTGCCCAATTTGTGGATTTACAACCTTTGTCGCTGACGAAGGCATCAACACTTGCTTTACTTGCCAGCACAAAGAATACGCCTTTTACTGTGAGATTTGCGATGAGATAACCTTGGAAAGTGATTTAAGCATGAGCCGGGCTGACGAATTCGAAGCCTGCAATGAGTGTTGGCACGATCTTGAACGCGCACAAGAGGAAGAAGACTACCTCATGGATCAACAATACTATAGTCATTTGAACGATAAGGATTAATCATGGCAACCATCAAAAAAAACACAAATCCCAGCATTATTGAGTTGGCAGCTCAATCTCACGAAAATCAGGACTATTTCTTGTCTCACATTCTGAATAAAGAAATCCCTATCACATACCGCGATGCCAAGGGAAACTTGGTCATAGAACTCCCCAACGGTAAAGTTGAACTCATTCAGGAATCCACATAATGCCCCTCCTACTCATGATATGTGGACCCAACGGTTCCGGCAAAAGCACCTTCACGACTAAAACAAGCCTCCGAGACATCATGCCGGTGGTTGACCCTGACCTGATCGCCAAGCTCGAAGACCTCCACCCCATTGCTGCAGGTAAAGAGACATCAAGAAGAGTGAAACGATTCATTGCCGAGGGCATATCTTTCGCCAAAGAATCCACTATGACATCAAATTTTGATTTCAAGCTCATGCAGCTCGCCAAGCAAAACGGATATGATGTGGAGCTGTTTTATGTTGCCCTGGAAAGCCCACAAGACTCCATCCACCGCATCAAACAAAGAGTCGCCCTTGGCGGTCACCATGTCCCGGATGAAGACGTCATTCGAAGGTATGGCCGCAGTATGAACAATCTGGAGAAAGCGCTTTCGGTGGTTGACCGTGCTGTCATCATCGATAATTCCAGACGGCAGGACCGAACTGTAGCAACTATCACGAACGGAAGCATAACTCTCACCGACGAAGAAGTTCCTGGCTGGCTGCTCCGCGCACTCCCCCACTTAGAAGAGGCAAGATAATGGCTACGATCTCCAAACGCGGCAAACATCAATGGCAAGCTAAAGTTAGGCGCAAAGGCTACCCCGCTCAGAGCAAAACCTTTGAGCGAAAGTCAGACGCCGAACAGTGGGCACGAGATATTGAAAATGAGATGGACCGCGGTGTATTTGTCTCCCGCAAAGAGGCTGAGTCTACCACACTTTATGAAGCTCTGGACCGCTTCATCGAAGAGTACATCCCCAACCTCAAAATGGTTGCCAATGAAACACGCCGCGCTAGAGCTCTACAGCAGCGAGAAATAGCAAATCTGTACCTTGCCACCATCCGCAGCAAACACATTGCCGAGTTCATCAGGGAACGCGAAGAAGAGGGAGTGAAGCCCAACACCATCCGTCTTGATCTGGCAATACTTTCACGATTATTCGAAGTTGCCGGAAACGATTGGGGCATGGAAAGCCTGAGCAATCCGGTAAAACGGGCCAGAAAGCCCAAATTGAATGGAGGCAGAACCCGCAGATTGCAGCCGGCTCCGAGCGAAGGCGCAAAGAGTGAAGAGGAACGCCTTATAGAAGCTTGTGGAGAGCGCTTCCGACCGGTAGTTCAATTTGCAATTGAAACGGCCATGCGCCGATCTGAAATAGCCAATCTCAAGTGGGACAAAGTCGACCTTCAGGGTAGGACGGCTTATCTTTCTGAAACAAAAAATATGTCCGAAAGAATAGTACCTCTCTCACCAACTGCATTAGGAATACTAAAAAGCATCCCTCGACAGATTTCAGGCTCAGTATTTGGGATGAGTGAAAACGCTATAACGATTGCAATGCGAAGGGCGAGAGAGGAGGCAGAGATTACAGATCTGACTTTCCACGATCTTCGACATGAAGCCACATCGAGACTATTTGAAAGCACTGATCTGGACATTTTGGAGATAGCGGAGATCACGGGGCATCAGAATTTGCAGATGTTGAAACGCTATACTCACTTAAGATCCAGTAGGCTAGCTGATAGGTTAGCAGGTAAGGCACGATGAAGCTTTGTGTTTTCGAAGGCAGGCATCAGACTTTCAAGACTATTAATTAAGATTTGTAAAAAAACACTATTCAGCAGAATTTTTTTAAAAAAAGCATTCTAAACATTTGTAACTTTTGAAAAATCACTGAAATATTCCCATCCTCTTGTTGTTTGCAAAATGCTCTTTCCCCACAAAGATTAAAGTCTTCCAATAGCCATTTTGTCCCTAGAATTCATCTTGTTGCTCATTATGCTTGCTTTAGTTATTCAGTCCTCAATGTCACGCTGAAAACTCCAAAGGATACTAAGGTTAAATATGAACGATCTCGAAGTGTATTTTCAAAATGAGTACAAGAAAGATTTTCAAGAACTAGAAGAACTTGATTCAATCATAAAAAAGGTACTTCACACCTTCAGCCATACATTTTCAAAAGATAAGATGGCGTGGCCATATAAGGTAAACAGTACTAAGCCTGATTTTCCAGAAGGATATTCTACCAGCACCAATTCAATGATTTTGACAATGGTTAGGCTTGCAGAGGATCGCAATGTCGATAGGGATGTACTATTTCCTAAAGTACCTGCTGAGTCAGTTTTTTGTCTTCCTGGTATGGAGTGCCCAACTGATTGGTCGGAGAACAGCCAGTTAGCCCTTGAAGAGTATCGTGAAAGAATTGTGGATAGGATGAACAAAAACAAACCTATTACCAGTTCTGCAACCTATGGCGACAATGATCCACTTTCACTTCTGTGGTGTGCAGAATTATTTAAAGATGGCTTAGATGACTCAGGCGACTCTAATGTAATAAATACAATAAAAAAACAAGCTAACAGGATGGGAGCGTTTGCCTCCAATGAAATTCTTGAATTTCCACCAGAAAAAAAGGTGGGTCCATCCGGGACTCAGTATGATATCAAGCCACCAGAAAAAAACGTTCACTCATTCATATCTTTGCGGTTGTTGCAGCTAATAAAGAAGGTGGGCTCTCAAGAGCCCAGTGACCCATTTGATTTTTTTGAAAGACGCCTTCACCTTCACCTTTCTTATAGTGATATACCTGACAGTCGTTTTGATCCTGCAGAGTTAGTATTTAGTCTTGAGGGCGCGCTTAGGAGCAAGAGAGAGGCCGTCAGTCAAGAAACAATTCAACGAGCCTTTGAGGTACTTGAGGCCGTTCAGAATTTGACTCCATATTGGCGACCAATCAATCCAATCTATGCAACAGCACAAGGTCAAATCTTATTGCCACTGAGCGTAGAAGTTGCAAACTCATTGTTACGGATTTGCTGCTTGCTTGACCATGACGACAGCAAGGAAAGTCTTTTTTCAAAGCACTCTGCTATGTTCAAAAGATACTTCAGATGGCTTAAAGCTCAAATCAGAGAAGTTGATATCAATAGTGATAGTGAACAAAAGCCATGTTGGGGCTGGGCTTCCGAGCATGTCGGAGGTGAAAATGAAATCCACCTCTTCCAAACAAGTGAAATTTTGTGTTTTTTGATTAATTATAGGCATATTTTGCAGGATAGAATTGCTCGTAGAAGTTTGGAAGCATCGGGTCTTAAAGTCGAGCAACCAATCCGCAAAGCAAGCAATAAGAATAAAGAAGCAACAGTTTATTGGGATAATAACATTGTCGATAAATTCGAACCAATTCAAGAGCTTGGCCTCAACAGCAGGCTCAGAATATATAGTTTTATAGGGGATAAATTTATTAAGCCCAGAAATAGAAGTACTAAAGCCGAGCACTACTCGATGCTCTTATATGGCCCCCCTGGCACTGGGAAAAGCACGGTTGGAGAGAATATTGCTAAAGCACTCAAGTGGAAGTTCATTACAGTTACCCCCAGTGATTTCCTTGCTGGAGGAGCTGGTGAGGTTGAAGCGAGGGCTAAAGCAATATTTAAGTGTTTAGAGGAACAGAAAGACGCAGTAATTCTGTTCGATGAGATCGATCAGTTTTTGCTTGATAGGGAGACTTCTCGTTACAGAGAGCAGACTGGAATTTTTCAGTTTATGACCCCGGGCATGCTCCCCAAGATTAATGATTTGCGAAAGCGAGAGAGGTCAATTTTCATCATTGCTACAAACTATGAAGAGAGAATCGATCCTGCAATAAAAAGAAAAGGACGAGTTGACTTTATATTACCCTTAATGCCTCCAGCGTATTCTTTACGCAAAAAAATAGTAACAGATCCCGCTGTTGCTAAAAGTACTGCGGGGTGCACCTTTAAAGATCTCAAGGGAGATCGGTACCCTTCAATCAAACTCGATCATTATCGAGGGCGGTTGTACGAGAAAGATGAGAAAGAGAATATAAGCATTATAGATGGAGGACATTCTTTGGTAGTAGAGTATGCTCTTCTGTATGCAATTGTTAACCAAGATTGTGAGCAGGAAGGCTTTAAGCTCATCAAAGACCACTCGAAAAGTGACTCAGACTTTATTAAGTGCATAAAGCATAAACTGAGCTTTATGAAAGGCAATGAGTTGCACAAGTTTTTCAAAGAGAAATGCAATGACCCCGAACTGAATGAGCTTTTTGAATCTGCCATATGAAATCATTTACACTAGACGACTCGGTCCGTTCAGCATGCAATATAATAGCATGCGTCCTCGGAGATAATAAAGGAATCTACTTTAGCACTCCAATGACAAATGGCTTGCGCTTTATCGAATGGATTAAGAGTAATAATTTTGATCAAGGATCAAATGAGTATGAGCAGTCATTTATGGAAAATGTGCTTACCCCAAATTGCATGGAGTCAAAATCAATAACAGCCGAGATTAGGAAAAAGACCAATGAGTATGTTATTGATCCGGCTTGTTTTGATATGCCAAAATGGTCTCAAGAGAAATACTTGGCGCTTTGGTGTGCTGTTATTGGTAAGTATTCCAAAAAAATGATTTTTAATGATGGATGGCACTACAGCAATGGGTGCGTTATAGAATACGTCACAGCAAAAGAACTGAGTCTGCCAACATACGACTTGCGAGGTAAATATATACAGGCATTGGATGCTATTAAATCGATTTCCTCGTCGTTGAAAGAACTAAGTGATTTGGGACTAGATATTAGTAAAATGAAAAAAACGCTTGATAAATTGAAGAAATACGAGCTTACAGATGTACAAAGATGAAGTTCTTGATCAACTAGCTTCAAACGCAAATGTTGCTCAGTTTGTTAGCTTTGGCCCAGGTGAAGATCAGCGTTACTCACGTGTTTTTGGGTACAATGCCAATATCAAATTCAAAAACACTATCAGTGCAGTTGAAGCCCTCCTTGGGGCCTCTCCGGAAGCTTCAATCAATGTTCGCAGTTTTAAGCCAGACCAGCTTCAAGGGAATGAGTTTCATTACGGAATTAAGGATTCTTCAATAGCTCTTGCTCACATTAGGAGGCTCACATCAGAAGGATTCTTTGTCATCATCAACGAAACTATCGATGTTGATGATGGGGGAGTGTCGGGAGCCCTTCAAGGTGGTTGTATAGAGTTTGCCCCAGGAGTGACGCCACGGTTTGTTGAAAAGGACAGCGATACCCCAATTCCTTCGTTGCCAATTAAATTGGCATTAGATTTGTTGGAAATCGTATACGGTTTTCGACCCGATCTAGACTACCATGAAGGGCATCGGGTTGAATTTAGTATTCATCCGAAGGCGCGAGGATGGTGCCATCAGCATACGATCATATGGGAAGTTGAAGAGCTTGAGGAAATTTCCATTCCTCCCCATTTTGTATGGCCGAATCCATTTAGTCAGTTTCTCGGAGATAAAGTATATGGACTGTTGGTAGCAGCTTTGCTTGGAGCTCCTGTTCCTAGGGTTACATCCTTCTCAAGGAATCCACTATTACCAATTTATACTTTTGGCTCTCCTACTGGTTCTGGTTCCTTATGGACTCGAACGTGTCCTAAAGTTCAAGAGCCCGGAAGATTTACTACTGTCCAAGGCTGGGAAGACCCATATGCCTTAATGGATTCAGACGATCCAGAAAGACGTTCGATAGCCTCATGTCTTGTCCAGGAGGGCGTAGAGTCTTTGTATTCAGGGGCTTTAATTACTGATGCAGACGGGAAACGGTTAGTTGAAGGAGTTAGAGGATTTGGGGACCGCTTCATGCAGGGAGAGATTGCAGCCGAAGCTCTCCCTGAGAAGGTTCTTGCCGATTTGAACAGTCAGTATGATGTACTCTCTAAGACCTTAGAAGACGTTAGGTTTGAATGGGCCCATGATGGCAGCCAAGTTTGGATTCTTCAACTCCACAAAGGGCGTTCCATCAGTTCTGGAAGAATCATCGTCCCAGGAGAAGCCTCTTCTTGGCTGGAGTACAAAGTAGGAAGTAGGTTGTCAGAACTAAGGTCGCTAGTAGAACAAGCTCTTCAGACCGGTTCCGGCATAAATGTGATAGGCCACGTTGGTATGTCTAGTCATGTTGCTGACGTTTTGAGGAAGGCATCAATTCCAGCAAAAATGATTGATCAATAATTCGTCATTTTATCCCAAAATAAACACAGACCCATACGTATTTTAAGTATGTCTGGGTCTTAAATTATACGGCACTGACTTACAGACAATAGCCTCACACCAGTTTTACATATTAATCGAATAGACTCTTTGGCCAATTTGCCCCCCCACTCATAAGGCATACCGAAAAAGCCGCTGAAGGTTTTCTTATAATGGCGAGTTTGCTTTTTCTTACTCTAAGCATTATTGTATTAGCATGACTCAAAAGCGCAAATACACTTTCACTAAGAACAAACGGCCAAGAACTAAAGTTGAAGTCATGGCTCGTCGCTTCAGGCATGCAAAAGCCTCTCTAGAGATAGAAGGATTGAAGCTTTCTGCGGAAGAAGTCTCTGTCTTTGAAGAGTGCATCAAAAAGGGATGTTCAATTGAAGAACGCACAAACCTTTTAAAAGAGCGTTTCCCTGACTATGACAACACGATACGCGCATAGGGACGCATATACATACCACAATTCTTCGGTCCTCAAGAGTAAGGGCGGACATAAAACTCAGGAGGCGCTTGATAAATTCGAGCGCCTTTCTGTTGCTAACCGCATGATGGAGGACCCACCCGCGGGCAAATTTGATTATGCTCACCTCAAATCCCTTCATCTTCATCTCTTTCAAGATGTCTATGATTGGGCAGGAGAAGAAAGAAATGTTTCTATTAGCAAGGGAAACACGCAGTTCGCCAACCCTCGTTTTATTGAGAATGTGGTCACTTCACTTCTAAAAAATCTATCTAATGAGAACAAGTTGAAGGGGCTTTCCCCACAGGATTTCGTAGAACGAGCTGCCCATTACGTTTTAGAACTGAATATGGCACATCCTTTCAGAGAAGGTAACGGCCGATGTTTGCGTTACTTTCTGTCATTGTTGGCTCAGAACGCCGGCTTTGACCTTGATGTAGAGAAGCTAACAGATGATTGGCTCGCTGCATGCATTGAAGGAGTCTCCGATGAGGCTCCCATGTGTGACCTTATTGCTCAGGCATTAATCATATATGAAAATTAAATAAGAAGCCTTGAGAGCGCGAATGCCCAGGTTGTCAAAAGCTGTCAATCCGATGTTGAGACCCCACGTTATAACTAAGTAGTAGGTGTGAGATAAACGGGACTATCCGGGAAGAAACGGGATATACCGGGACGGACATTCCTGAAACTCTTTTACACATACTGAAACAGCCTAGACGAGCGGGAGATCGTGTTGCTTGACGCTACGCTTCTCCCGCTCTTTTTTGATGATACGGTGGATGTGCTGGAAAGACAACCCGTACTTACGGGCCAGCTCGGAGTGGTTGTCACCAACGAAGTCAGCATAGATTTTGGCGTCTCTTGAGCAGATACGTCCTGCCATGTCCTTGGGGATGTACAGAATCTGACCGCCCCACAGATCGGCGATATAGGCCGTGGTGTCCTCGCTGAACTCTTTGGCCTTCGCCCTGGGGATGTTAAGGTCTTTGTGGGCCTTCTCGGCCAGGTGGTCAGCCAGGTCATTCAAAAGTGCCGTGGCGGGCTTTCTCGTATCGCTCATGCTTACCTATCCATTGACTGTCTGATTCTTCCGCTCTACTCGCTTCAACCACTGCTTGAGTATTTCGATAACGTCACTGGCCTGGTGGGAACTGAGCCAGGTGTAGGACTCCACAGAGATGTTGCAACGATTCTTGATGAAGGCGTTGAGGGCTTTGGCACTAGGATCGCGCACAGCGCCGATCTCGTGCAGCTCCTGCCAGAGCTTCCATATTTTTCGGGCCTGGGGATCAACCTTGGGCGGTTGCTTCTTGTCAGGCTCTTTACCTGTGAGGGTGTCCAGATAGGCGCAGAGGTCTTTCAATTCATTAATAGATAGGTCAGCCGTGGAACTCTTGTTGTAGCGCACCAGCAGCATGGTTTCGTAATCCTCTGCCGACATATGGAGAACCTGGTTCTGGATGGTCTTGGCCTTCCTGATCAGGCTTGTCCTCCATTGCTTACCCTTGTTTGTCATTGCCATGGTTTGCTCCTTCTCTTCTTCGCATCCGCAGGGCGGGTCATATATCCATGACGCTCCGCAGAGTTTGCAGCGGTAATGGTCGCTCATGTCGTTATGAGCGCGGTATGATCCGGGCTGCGCGTTTCATTCTCCCCTGGGCAAAAATGACGCTGTGAGCCGTGAGACAAAGGCCGCGCAAATCGCCAAGGCTCACGTCTTCAATGGGCATGTCGCTCGAATCTATGGAATCAACGTGGGTGTCGTTGCGCTCACAAATCTCAGCAAGCCAACCAATGACTTCAATGTCTCGCATGCGGCCTGTATGAACCAGTGCCGCAAGTTGGCCATTCTCACGCAAGAGAACACGATTCAGGGCCTGTGCCAGCTCCAGATCGGACGGGGCCAGCATGGTGCTTCCATGAAAGCACTCGAACTCATGTTCACAAGTTTCCATGCAGGTGCGCCGTTCATTCTTTTCGTTGATGGCATGGCTGCCGAAGCACAACGGACGGGCGGGCATGATTCCCTTTTTGCACTTAACGTTCATCTCTACCTCGCTATTGTTTGATTAAGTAGCTCCATCATTCGACAGGACAACCGGGGTTGCCCTACCTTTGATGGACTACGCTTCGGCCTGGCCGAATCCGTCCAGTTCGTATTCGTGGCCATCGTCGCTTGCCACCAAAGTCATATCCACGGGAGAGTCGAAGAAATCATCTTCCTGCCACTTGACCGTGCCCTGGTAATCTTCAAGATCAAAGAGGTCATCTATGGCTTCGTCGGTGAACTCTTTGACGTCTTCTTCGGTCACATGGTCGGGAACTTCGATGGTGATGGTTTTCATCACTTTCTTGCTGATCTCGGCTGTGTATTTCATTTGCTTTGCTCCTTCTTCTCGTGCGCTTCCCAAACCTCGTTCAGCTTTTCACTGCATACCTTGGCGATGTTGAGCGGCGCGTTGGGGTTCTTTGTGTTAGGCAGGATAGCCACCACGGGCCGCCCCTCGTTGTTGTCGTGGATCACAAGGTGACCGTTATCCGTGGTGACTCTGAACCTGGGCATCAATCCTCCACCTTGAACACTATTAATCCCTGTTCAATCCAGGATTCAGGCACGAACGCCTGATGGTGCGCGTTGCAATGTGGGCATCGAATTTCAAGACGAAGCCACCAGCTTGCACCGTCACCGGGAAGCGGCCAGTGGCCAAGTTTGGTCTCCTCAGCCTTGACTCGTCGCTCCACCCTTGCCGTCGCGCCTTCCGTAAACAGGTTGGAACGATCTTCCGGCGCATTGCGGAACAGCATGACAGTTTTGCCGGGGTAATCCTTTTTGAAACGTGGTGCGTTATTCATAGGTCACTCCTGGAACTGATTTCCTACAGTGCCGCTATATCCAGCGGGATGGATTCCCACTTGCCTTCCGGGCCGGAGCGTCGGTGGAAGCGGATATATTGCTTGCTGTACTGGACGGTGAGGCTGTCGCGGATCGCGGCCATGGCGCGTTGCCATTTCTCGTCATGGATTTCGAGCTTGAGCAACGGCTGAATCTTGGAAGGAGATACGTTGCCCTGCTTGTCCACCTCAAAGGCCATGTTCACCAGGGTGCGGACTTCGGGCCGGGAGTCTTCGGTCCACTCGTTCAGGCATTCATCCACCAGAGACTTGGCGACCTGGAGCCGTTCGTCAAAAGTCAGGAACTCGGCTACAGCCAGCTGCACCCGGAGGTTGCCGTCATAACTAAGCAACTGGACGTTGCCTTTTTTGCCGCCCACCTTGGCTCCATACTTCTCCGCCGCGATCTCCATGAATGCGGCGACATTGCCCAGGATGGCCGTTTTGAATTCCTTCAATACGGCTTGGAGGCTTTCGACCTCATCAATAGTCTCTATGACCAGATCGTTTTTAGCCTTGTCGTAATCCGACACCTGTTCCACAGGAACCAGATGGCCTTTGCCATTAACCATGTGTTCAACGTTATCCATGTGTTCCTCCGATAAGCGGTGCATGCTCCAGGTTTTCAACCTGTTCTGCGGTTGTGATGATCGCGTCGCAGATACGGTTTGCCTCCTCAATGGTCCGGCTGGCCATATCGCGCTGGATCAGTCCTTTCAGTGCAAGCGCCTGTCCGGCGATCTTGCTGCCAATGAGGCCCTGAGCGTTCCAGGGCCATGCCTGATTTTGGGTCTGTCTGCGGGTATCGTTCATGTCCTGAATGGGCGTGAGCTTCATGTTGCCTCCTAGACCTGTTCAATGATGTCCGGGGTGATGGTCGGTGCGCCGATGTCCGCAGCCAGGTTCATGGCGGCGGTGAGCAGATTGATCACGGCCAGCGGGTAGACCAGGGAAAGGGAATCGCCAGCGCCGGAGCGGGAGGCCGGGCCGGTCAACTTGGCGCGGATCGCCTCCACCGCATCGGTGGTGATGATCTCGGCGGGGGTCGCGCCAACGCGCTCGAATTTGAAATCCACGAACTTGGGCAAGCTGCCGTTCATCGGGGCCAGCTCCACCACCTCGCAGCGCTGTACGACCTCGCGCACTTCGGGGCTGGATTCGCTCAGTTTCTGCATGAGTTCGGGCTGGCCGAGCAGAACGATGGAGATGAGCTTGCGGAACCCGTCTTCCAGCTCCAGGAAGCGCTTGAGGTGCTTGATGGTCGGAATGGGCAGTGCGTGGGCTTCCTCAATGATGAGGCAGTGCGACCAACCGGAGCGGCGGCTTTCGCGCAGGGTCTTGTGAACCTGGCGGAACCTGGCTTCCGGGCTGGAGAGAATGCGCTCCAGAGGCTTGACCGTGGACATGATGGACTCGGCAATGTGCAACGCCTTGAGCGTCTTGCCGTTCTTGTCGTTGTCTTCCATGCCGAGCACATACGGCTCCATCACATGGACCTGCTGGCCTTCGCGGGCGATCCGGTCACAAAGGTCACGGCGCAGCGTGGACTTGCCGGAGCCGGATTCGCCGACCACGGCCATGAAGCCGCCATGCCGTGCGGTGTGCCAGAGGCTTTCCCGGACGTACCTGATCTCGTTAGAAAGGAACACGTCCTCATTGCCGCGAATCTCTTCAAAGGGATTGGCCGCCAGCTTGAAGTGCCTCTTGGTTTCGGGGTACAGCCCCTGCTTTCTCAACAACATGAAATCATCCTCCTTCTCAGTGGGTTTGACTATTTGGGCGCGGGTCTTTCGGAACAGGTGCTTGACCTTGTTTTCGTTCGCTCCAGCCTTGCGCAGCTGTTTCCTGATGGTGGCCTGGAGTGCCTTCTTGTCGGCGCGTTTGGGCCACTCGTCTTGATTGACAATGCTGTTCACAGCAGCCGGGGAGAGTTCCAACTCCCGCGCCAGCTTGCGCTGTGAGACTCCATTCTTTTCAAGTAACTCCTTCAATTTGGTCATGGTTTAGCCCTCGTTTACGACCAGTTTAAGCGGCGCAGCGGCCACTTCGGGTTTGCCGAGCCGTGCGGCTATGTCGTCCAGCTCCATCACCGGCACTCCGTCCGGGTAACGCTGCTGGAGAAATGCGTAGGCTTCTGCGTTCCACTCGTCTCCCAGGCGCTGCTTGAGCATCCGGGCTGCCTCCACCACGGTGTACGGCGCGAGTTCGCGCTTGCTGGCGTCCACGCCGATGTCCCGGCCACGCTTGGGCAGGTAGTCCGGCGCGGGCTTGACGTCCGCCATCACGTCCACGCCTTCCGGCGCCAGGATGTGCTTGGGATCGGGGCCAGCCTTTTCGTCGATCTCCTTGACGGTCTTGTCCGCCAGGGTGTCGGGCTTGCTCTGGTACTCCTGGCCATAGACCGGGGCGTCCTTCCAGAATCCCGCTTCGTCCATGTCCTTCGGCTCCACGGTCCAGACCGGGTCTTCCGGCAGGGACGGATCGTGAATGATCACGTCCACCGCAGGGGCGCGGTACGGGTTCACCACCACGTCCACCTTCATCTTCGGCACGAGGCCGGGCAGCTGGCGCAGGTCGTAGGTGTTGCGGCCAAAGCCCTTGATGGCGTGGGTTATGGAGAGGTTGGAATCCACCGTGGCCTCCTTGGGCTTGGTGGTGACCAGTTCGCGGCAGAGTTCCAAGGCCGGGATCAGGCGGAGCTGATCCTCGGCAATGGTCAGCCAGACGTCGTTGCGTGTCTTGCTGGTGCGGCTGTGGATAGCTGTGGCGTTGTAGTGCTGCCGCCACTGGTCCGCTTTCTGTTGCAGCTCTTCCACGCTCTGGACGTTCATGAAACCGAGCCGCGACTCGAATTGCGTCTCAACGATGTTGTTGGCGCATTCCACTTGGCCCTTGGCGCGTGGGTTGCCCGGCATATGGACAAGGAGTTCGATGCCCAGGCGTTCGCACAGGTGCTTGAAGAGGAAGGCGGTGTTGGCGCTTCCAGGGTCAAGGCCAAGCAGGAACGGTGCGCCGTTCATGGGGTCATTCAGGCCGCGAACAGACATGGCGTCCAGGAGGACGTCCACCAGGCCCTGCGCGGTTTCACCGGCTGACTGGACGTAACGGACATAGATGGTGCCGGAGTAGTGGTCGGTAATGACGTAACGCCATATCCGTTCCTTCTCGACCTTCTTCATATTGCCCGGCTTGTTCTTGTAGAACTTGCCCTCTTCCATGACGGCCATGCCGCCTTTGGGCAGGTAAAACAAAACGCAGATTGACGGGTCCACCTGCCACACATGGTTGGGATGTAATGAGCGCATATTGACGTAGGGTTTGCCTTGTTTGAGCATGTCCGGGTGGCAGCGATAGCGGCGCATGGCCCGGCTGATTGTCGTGGTGGAGACCTTTGCCTCGTCGAACCCGGACTCGCGCAGCGCACTGCATGCCACGGTCATGGGCATGGTCCGCTTGCCGTTCTTACGGGTGGACTTGTGCATCAGGTGGGCAACTGCCTTGGCCGTGTCCTCGGATACGGTCATTTTGCCGGAGTCCTTGCGGCGCTTGCGGCCAGAGGTCCAGCCCACCAGCTTTTTCAGCTTGCGATAGACGGTCTGTTCCGAGCAGTTGAGCAGCTTGCCCACCTGTTCCACCAGGGGCTTGCGCTCACCGTGGCCAGCTTCGTCCAGCCGGTGCGCCAGATCGCGCAGGGCATCCAATTCGCCGAGGTTCGCTTTCATGGCCTATCCTTCTTCCAGGCCAGTCTTGGCCTCTTCCTTCATCCAGGCGGGGTTGACCATTTCCTCGAAATCAACGGGGATGCCGTAGTTGGCGATATTCGCCTGAATGTCGATGCAGAACGCCCGAACCTGGTCAAAGCCGTATGCCTTGGTATGGCTGGAAACGTCCTCGTTCTCCGTGATGGCATCCACCTGCATGAGCATTTCGTTGAACGCGCCCAGGGCGGTGACAAACGCCTTGTTGAGTTCGTTTGTGGCTTCCTCTTCACGGGCCAGCTTGAGTTCCAGGTTAGCGTCCTTGGGCAGGGATTTGAGGCGGTACAGCTCCTCTTCGGTCTGTTCCAGCTTCTCGGCCTTGTCCTTGAGTAGCTTGCCCCGTGCATCCAGGTCGGCGGTCAGATCGTCCTTCTCTTTCTTGGCGGCCTCCTTCTCGGCCTGGTGCCGGGCGGCCATGTCCTGGAGGATGTCAACGACCTCGTCTTTGGAGTCACTGGCCAGGGCCGTCTTGACCACTTCCTGCTCTTCCGGCGGCAGGGCCTTGAGGGCGCGGTAGTCCTTGGCTCGGAAGCCTATGGTTTCTGCGGATTCGTAAAGGTCAGAGCCGAGCATATTGAGATTTTGGGCCAATTCATGGCAGCGGCGGTAGGACTTGCCGAGCTTGACCGAACAAAACTCCTCAAAATCTGCGACGTGTCGCAGGTGTCCGTTTTCGTCCTTGTACGGCAATCCTTTGTATTTCTTTGACTTGCGCACTTCTGCGAAGATTTGAGCTATTGCGACATCTCCGACGCGTCGCAGAAATTCAAGCCCTTCAATGCGGCCCAGGGCGGTATGGACTTCCTCTGCATCCATGACAGCCTGGTCAACAGCTGCGGCAGTGTTTTGGGTCTGTGCCAGTTCCGCACTACGTTCGTCAGAAATCTCCGGGATAATGGCGGGTGCATCATCTTCCAGGAATGCCTGTGACTCTTTGCGCATGGCTTCTTCGTGTTCATAGTGTTCATCGCAAAGCCCTTCGGGTCTGGTGCATTTGCCATGATGGTGCGGGATGAGTTTGCCTGGGCGCTGGTTGGATTTGGCGAAGTGGTGTTCGCAGGATGAGCAGGGAACGGTCATGGGGTCAGTCTCCTTCGTGGTCTAGTTCATCGCTCCGGCAGCGACGCGGTTGTTGATTTCCTGAATCTTGTATTGAGCCTGATTCATTTCGTTGGCGTGGGCCTGTGCGATTTGCAGCATGCCTATGGAGTGGGCGTATCGGCCCGTTTCGAGTTTGTTGACCAACCCTTCATCCGTGAGGACATCCAGGGCGCGGGTGATGTTGACGGGCTTCTCGTCCAGGGCCTTGGCTATTTCGCCGTTGGACAGGCCATGCAGGGTGTGGCCTTTGAGAATACGAAGAACGGCCAGTGCGCGCCGAGCCGAAGTGCCGGTTTTAGCCATTGGCTACCTCCTGATTGGGCAAAGGTTTGGGGTAAAAGGTGGCGTCCATCAGGCCGCCCGCCAGCATCCTGGCGACCAGGTCGGCCCGCTGGTCGTCGCGGGGGCAGATGGAGCGCAGGTCTTTGAAGGTGAGAACACCCTTTTGCAGCAGTTCCTGGACCTTGCGCATCCGTTGCAGTTGGAGAGTGTCGTGCATGGTGATCTTCTTGGTGGCCATGATCGCCTCCTCTTGTTTGTGAATAGGCTCCCTGCTATTAAGTTCATCTGAATCCGAAAGAAGGAGTGTCTTATGGATATTAAAAACTTTGGTTCCGCACCGCCGCTTGGACTCGATCAGCCCAAGGGAAACCCTTGTCCGGCTCTGCCTGTGTGTGAGCTTGTTGGGAATGCCAGAAATGGATGCATGACTGGCGGCGGTGGGAAAAACTGGGATCATATCTGTCTCGCTGGCCTTATTCTGCTGACGGCTCGTGGTCAGGGTCTGTACACGGATGAGATGGAGGAAGAGTTGCAGAGCCGGAAGATCGGCTTTCTCCAACCGCAGGATCAAAGCCAGTCCACAAAGGATTAAGCGGCTGCGCATTCTGTTCTCGCAACGCCTCCGCTGCCGCCTCTTTGTCGAGGTGGCGGCGGATGGCCGTCACTTCGCCCAGGATCAATTCAAGCAATTTTACTTCCCGACCTTTTCCCATAACGCTTTCCTCTCTTTGGCTTTCTGCCGCTTCTCCACTTCGTCCTTGCCGATCTCGTAAAAGACCACCTCTTCGGGCGTCAGCAGCTTGTAGCCGGTGCCGTCCAGTGCGGCCTCGGCCAGTGCCGGGCTGCCGGTGATCTCGGTGATGGCTGCGAGGAAGTGCAGCGGCGTGGGCCGATCCTCTTTAGATGGAGCGGCCCAATTGTTAATTTGATGGACAGTGATGTCGTGGCCGGTGAGACGGGAAATCTCCTCGGCAATGATCTCGCGGGACAATCCGCAGTCCTTGAGAGAGCGGTTCAACCCATCTTTGACAGCTTCAAAGGTCCGCAGAGAGCCACTTTGCAGCCGTTGTGAAGGTAGGCTAGACAGTGGCAGCATGAGTTGGACCATGCGTTCGTCTGAATCTGGCTTACGTTTAGACATTGCGTCCGTGTCCTGTGGTGGGTATAGAAAAGAGCATTGGTTACACGCTCATGGCTGCACTGGTTCGGTTTACCTTGCCGTGTTTGAGGCCGAGCAAGACGGCGGCATTGTGCGATTCGCCACGGACGCCTTTTTTACGACCATTAAGGAGGTCGCTAACAGTGTTTGGGTTCAGGCCGTTCTTGACGGCCCACTTGGCGATGGACAGCCCTTGTTCATCCAGCTTTGCCCTCGCCTCTTCCGGGGACAGGAGAGGTTTGGAGGTCTTGGCCATAGTGTAGTTCCTTTTTTTTGAGTTCGTTTGACGCGCTTTGGCGCGGTTCGTGTTTGTTGTTTTCCCAAAAAATTGGGAATAGGTCAACCCAATTTTTTGGGTATGGAGTTCTTTGTGCCAAAATCTGAGATTGGGGAAAGACTTAAAAAGGCCAGAGGTGACGTGTCTCAGGCCGAAATAACTAAGAGATATGGGCTTGGTAAAAACACTTTGTCGAATTATGAGACGGGTGTAACCGCGCCCAAACTCGATTTTCTGATGCAATTTATTCAGGACTTTAAATTGGATGCCAATTGGCTGCTGCTTGGGGAGGGGGAACCTCCTTCTGCTGACTATTCAGCCCGTGAGGCCATGCTTATCGCCGACTACCGGGCCTCTGATGAGGAGGACAAACGCATCCTGGAGCGGACAGGTGCCAGCTTTGCAAAGTCCGGCGTGGACGGACAGGATCAGGAAGGTTTGAAATCGGCGGCATGGCCCACCGGAGAAAAAAAGAAGCGGGTACGCAAGCAAGAATAGCCTACGGAAAATTTCTGCACGAACGGCCCGCCCCGTATGGGCGGAAGCGGTGAGCGGGCCGAATTGCTATGATAGGAATGAGGGTCTGGCATATCGTGAAAAACAACAGGGAGGACTATGGATAAGGTCAAAGAGTTAGACGAGCTAATTGAGTTTATGTGGCAGGTCTCCGAAGGAAAGGCCAAACCGGGAGATGCCGAACTGGTGAAGGGGTGCGCCAGCATGCCGATCCGGTTGCAAGGCGTGACCTGGGATAAGCGCATTGACAACAGGAGTGCGCAATTTGTTCTGGATTTGCAGCGAGAATTGAAAGCGTTCTGCCAGCAAAACCCGGATGTGTTTGGCGGCGATGTTCCCCTGCTCAAGGTTGCCATCCGGCAGGGAAGCGGTATATTGGACCCAGACTTCTGGGCACTGATTAAGGAGGCGATCCCAAATATGAACGCCAAAACCGCTGCGGTTCTCATAACCCTCATTCTTTCTATGACGGGATATCAGGCATGGGACAGGTATCAGACTTCCCAGGATCAAGCCCGTACCCAGCAGGTTGCCGTTCAGGCCATCCAGTCCATGCGAGACGTGGCATTGAAAGAGGGCTTGGACCCTGTGAAAGCCGAGGCTCCTTTCAGAAAGCTCACCAGGCAGTTGGCTGACACTGATCAAGTTTCCGTTGCGGGTGGCCCTGTATTGCCAGCCAAGGAAGTCAAGCAGCTCGTCAAGGCTCCAAAGACAAGAACTCCCGAAGTGGCCGCTCCCTGTGATGGTGAATACCACCTGGAAAAAATTGACCTGACCAAGCCTATGCCGGTCCTGGAGCTTTCCCAGGGTGACTACCATGTCAGCGCATATCTTGAGCACCTGACGGATGCAGAGAAGAAAAAATTCCTGAAATCCATAGATGACAGAATCGAAAGCCAACAGGTGCCCTTGGCCCTCAATGTCCAGATCGACGTCCGCTACACCGGGAAGAAGGTCAAGTTCGGCAGCATTGTCGGTGTCGGTTCACCCCGATCAAACATGGATCACAAGAAGCTCGCAGAGCTGCCCCCCAACAAATAACACCGAAGGCCGCCCCTCCAGGCGGCCTTTCAGTTTATAACCTCCGTTACAATACTCAATCCCCCATAACGCCTAACTTGGGCACCTAGAACTCCTTCTAATGGAAGGCGGTTCCAGGTGTTTCCTTGTTTGTCCTGGGCCGCCTTCCGCAAAACCGCAAAGCGGAGGCCCTCTATGATTTTCCCCAAGATGCCCAGAATGACCAGCGCCGCCATCATGGTCGTGCTGCTGCTCTGCCTGGTTGCGTTCATCTCCCCTCAGCAGCTCCCCGTCATTGTCTACAAGGTCAGCCTCGTCACCATCGCCGGGTTCGCCGGTTACTGCTTTGACCGCGCCCTGTTCCCTTATGCACGGCCCGACAAGTACGACATCGATGGCATTCTTGTTGAGGCTTCCGAGTCGCAGGAGCCTGAATCGGAAACCACCACTGTCTTTGATTCGTCTTCCGACTGGATACCCTTTGTGGCGGCTCAGTTCCGCCGCGCTGCTATCGTCTGTGCTTGCATGCTGGCGGTAGGGTTGGGGCTGTAGCCATGAAGTTTTTACGCAATTGGGAGCTGTTGGTGCTACCCGCCATGTTCGTGCTTGGATTTCTGCTGTGGGCAACCATTGTTTGCGCAGCAGACGTACCGGCCCGAGCCTACAAGTACCGCTCTACGCTCATCCGCTGCGCCCGTGTGGAATGGGGGCTTGAGGCTCCCGTGGCCACCTTCGCCGCGCAGCTCCACCAGGAAAGTCTTTGGCGTGCCGATGCAAAATCCCCTGTGGGTGCCGGTGGGCTGGCTCAGTTCATGCCCTCCACGGCCACATGGCTGCCGGAGGTTGCCCCGCAGGTTGGCAAGGCCAATCCGTTCAATCCGGGCTGGGCGCTCCGCGCCTTGACCGCCTACGACCTGTGGCTCTGGAAACGCATCAAGAGCGCCACGAAATGCGACCATATGGCCATGACCCTGTCCGCCTACAACGGCGGGTTGGGCTGGCTCTATAAGGACAAGAAGTTGGCAAAGGCCCTTGGCTTGGACCCGACCCGCTGGTGGGACCAGGTGGAAGCGGTCAACGCGGGCCGGGCCAAGTGGGCCATCCGTGAAAATCGTGGCTATCCTCGCCGTATCCTCCTGGTGCTCGAACCCCTCTACGAAAATGCCGGATGGGGCAAAGGAGTATGCCCATGATTCCCATTCCTTTGGCAGCACTGGCCGGAGGCGGCTGGAAGAAACTGGCCATCGGCCTGGTCGCTGTCATCATAGTGTCCCTGGTCGTAGCTGCCGCCGCATGGCGCGGCTACCACGCCGGATACGATGCCGCTGACCTGGAACGCCAAGCCGAAGTGGCCGCGCTGGGCGAAGAGCACACCCAAGCCATGGCCGCGATCCAGGAGCAACACCTCCGCGCCCTTGTCAAGGCCGAGTCCGCTGCCAGGCAGCGGATTGAGCAAGCAGTTGCCCGGAACCATACACTGGAAAGCCAATACCTGGCCGCCCAGCAAACAATTGAAAAGCAGTCCCGCGAACTGACCAACCAAAGGATCGCCCATGCGAGTAAAGATGTTGATACTGCTGACGGCTCTTGCCGTTTTGGCCCTGAGTGGGTGCGCCTCTACAACGAGGCAACCGGCTCCCGTACCCGTGACCGTGGTGACGCCGTGCCCGCCTCCACCTCCCGCGTTGATGGTGATGCCGGAACTGCCCAAGCCCCTCAAGCCGGGATACTTCCAGGAGCACCTACAGTGACACCGGAAGACATCCTCGCCCATGCCCGCGACATGGGCCGATACACCCGTGAGCTGGAGGCAAGGCTCTCCACCTGGATCGAATGGGCCGCTGGTCTGAACGCCGGGGAGGTGGTGCCGTGAATCTGGAAACAGCAGCCGACTGGAGCCGGATAGCTTCTGTGGTGTTGGCAGTGGTCCAACTCGTCATCGCCGGTGGCATGCTCTATCTGCGCAAAGAATTTGTCAGCAGCAAAGACTGCGAGAAGAAGTGCAAGGAGCATGAAGATAAACGGAAGGTGCTTGAAGATCGCCAGACCGTCACAGAGCTGGCCCAATCAACGGCTCCCACCGGCAAGGAGATGAGCGCCATCAAAGAACAGCTAGGCAGCATGGCGGGAGACATCAAGGCGCTACGGGTTGGAGCTGAGGCTCAGACCGAAGCTATGAAGCGTATTGAACGCCCTCTTAATCTGCTGCTCGAAAACGAAATTAATGGAGGCAAATAATGAGTTTTTCCGACCTGCTTACAGCGGATCGCCGTCTTGTAGAACTGCGCCTGCTTGATGAGGCTCCCGGAGGCAAAGCCAACACCTATGTACTGGCAACCGGGCTGCGCTCCATAGGGCATGATTGCTCCCAGGATCAGGTGGAAACCGACGCGGCCTGGCTTGCCGAGCAGGGCCTCGTCAAAGTGGAAGAGCTGGACAACGTCCGCATCGTCAAGTTGACGAGCCGTGGCAGCGATGTGGCCGCTGGCCGCGCCCGCGTCCCCGGCGTTAAGCGTCCCGTGCCCGGAGAGTAGTATGCCACGGCAATCTACCATCAAGAAACTGCCGCCGGAAATTCGTGACAAGATCGGTGCGCTGCTTGACCAGGGCCGCACCCTGGATGAGATCGTCGAACACCTGTCCGGCCTGGACGTGGAAGTCTCGCGCTCTGCCCTGGGCCGCTACAAGCAGAGCCTCGACAAGGTATCCGAGCGCATCCGACGCAGCCGCGAGATCGCCGAGGCCATGGTGCGCAACTACGGCGACGCCCCGGAGTCCAAGACGGCCAGGCTCAACATTGAGCTGCTGCACGGCATTATGCTGGACATGATGAGTCAGTTGCCAGATGGAACCGAGGCCGAGGATGGCGACGACGAAAACGCCCAATCCGTCCTGCTGACTCTTTCGCCGCGTGGAGCCATGGAAATGGCCAAGGCCATGGACCACCTGGCCCGCGCCTCCAAGCAGGATGCCGACCTCATTGCCAAGCTGAAAGAGGAAGCCCGCGCCGAGGCCGCCGAGGCCGTGGACAAGGTTGCCCGAAAGGAAGGCTTGTCCGACGAAGGTAGAGCTGCCATCCGTCGGGAACTTGGGTTCGAGGTCTAGTTTCGCATGGGTAATGCCAAGATCATACCGACCAACCCGGACGCCATCTTTCTGCCGTTCCAAACCGCATGGGTTGCCGACAACAGCCGCCTCAAGCTCTGGCAAAAATCTCGCCAGATCGGCGCGTCATGGACAGCGGCATATGGAGCTGATGAGAGAACCGGCGCGCAGTCCGCCCGGCTGGATCAGTGGGTCAGCTCCCGCGATTCCATCCAGTCCAAGCTGTTCCTGGAGGACTGTGTGTTCTGGGCGCGCATCCTTGATATTGCGGCTCAGGATATGGGCGAGGTCGTCATTGATACGGACAAGGGCATATCCGCTTACGTTCTCAAGTTTGCCAATGGCCGCCGCATTCATTCCATGTCATCCAACCCGGATGCCCAGGCCGGTAAGCGTGGCCCGCGTCTTCTTGACGAGTTCGCCCTGCATCCCGACCCGCGCAAGCTGTGGTCCATCGCCTATCCCGGCCTGACCTGGGGCGGCAATATGGAGATCATCTCCACTCATCGCGGCAGCAACAACTTTTTCAACCAACTGGTGCGCGAAGTGAAAGAGGCTGGCAACCCCAAAGGAATCAGCCTGCACACCACCACTCTTGAAGACGCCCTCAATCAGGGCTTTCTCTATAAGCTCCAACAGGCGCTGCCCGCCCATGATGAACGCCAGGCCATGGATGAGGCCGAATATTTTGACTTCACCAAGGCCGGTTGTGCTGATGAGGAGTCTTTCCTTCAGGAGTACATGTGTCAGCCCGCCGACGATGATGCCGCGTTTCTGGAATATGACCTGATTGCTTCCTGCGAATATGGCCAGGATGTGGACTGGAGCATCATGGAACAGGGGCGGCTCTATTCCGGCGTTGACATCGGACGCAAGAAAGACCTGACCGTGCTTTGGGTTCTAGAACGGCTGGGCGACGTAGTTTACACCCGCCACCTGGAATGCCTCCAGAACATGAAGAAGAGCGCTCAGGAAGCCATCATTTACCCCTGGTTTGAGAAGTCGGACCGGGTGTGTATTGACGAAACCGGCCTAGGTATCGGTTGGGTGGATGACGCCAAGGATCGCTTTGGCGAACACAAGATAGAAGGCGTCAGCTTCACCCAACAAAGCAAGGAGGCCATGGCCTATCCGGTGCGTGGAGCTTTTGAGGATAAGAAGCTCAGGATTCCATATGATCCGGTTATTCGTGCCGACCTGCGTTCCGTAACCAAACAGACCACCGCAGCCGGGAACATCCGTTTCACGGCAGAGCGCACCCCGGACGGCCACGCTGACCGTTTCTGGGCTTTGGCGCTGGCCCTGCATGCGGCAGGTGCCACTAAGAATACTTTGAGAACATGGGAGGCGTTAGCCAATGGGTAGAAGGAGAGACCACAAGCCTGGCGGAAAGAAATTCGCAAACACCAAGGACGGCTTCGATAACTTCGTGGCCAAGCTGGGGCTGGGCCAGGACAACCCGTTGGCAGCTGGCATGTATACGCCGGGCGTGAACCTGTCCGCCAACCGTCCGCAGCTTGATTCCATGTACCGCACGTCCTGGATCGTCGGGCGCATGGTGGATGTTGTGGCCGAGGACATGGTGCGCGGCGGTATCGACATCCAATCCGAACTGCCGCCCGGCGAGATTGACGAGCTGCTGCGCTACATGAGCCGCATGGGCGTCAATGGCCGGTTGTCCGACACGTTGAAATGGTCGCGGCTTTACGGCGGCGCTTTGGCCGTGATCCTCATTGACGGTGCCATCCAATCTTCGCCGCTGCGCCTGGATTATGTTGCCAAGGACAGCTTCAAAGGACTGCATGTCCTGGATCGCCACCAGGTCACGCCGTCAACCGAGGTTGTCCGAGACCTCGGCCCCAAGCTGGGTTACCCGGAATACTACACGGTCAACGATACCAGCGGTCTTTCCAATCTGCGCTTCCACCACTCCCGCGTTATCCGGTTTGTCGGTGTGGAACTGCCGTATCACGAGCGTCAGACCGAGCAGGGCTGGGGCGCTTCCACGGTGGAACGTGCCTTTGACCGCATCTTGGCCCTGGACAGCTCCACCCACGGCAGCGCCAACCTGATCCTGCGCTCATACCTCCGCACCATCGGCGTGGAAGGACTGCGCGATATCCTGGCCGCTGGTGGCAAGGCCGAGAAGGCCCTGACCAAGATGTTCGATATGATCCGGCTCATGCAGACCAATGAGGGCCTGACCCTGCTGGATGCCAAGGACACTTTCACCACCCATAACTGGACCTTTGCCGGGGTTTATGAAGCCCTCCAGGCGTTCTCAGAACAGATTTCCGGGGCCACAGGCATCCCGCTGGTGCGCTTGCTCGGCCAGAGTCCCAAGGGATTCAGCACGGGCGAGTCCGACCTGCGGACCTACTATGACACCATCGCCACGGCCCAGGACGATGATTTGCGTCCAGCATATGAAACGCTGTTACCGATTTGTTCCATGTCGCTGTGGGGCAAGCAGCTGCCGAAGAGTACACAATTCAAGTTCAACGACCTGTGGCAGCCCACGGAAGTGGACAAGTCCACCATCGCCACCAATGACGCCCAAGGCGTTGCTGGGCTGTTCAGCGCCGGTCTCATTGACGAGGCCGAAGCCAAGTCCGAGCTGCGCAACTCTGGCCGTCTCACCGGACGATTCGACCATATCACCGACGAATCCATTGAACGGGCCAGAGGAGCCGAAGCTCCGGCTCCTGGGATGGATGAGGACTAGGCATGAGCTGGACCCGTGCCTGGTCATGGCAGGACGTGAAGAAGAGCCGCGCCGCCGCAAAGGCGTGGCAGCCCTCCAAGGCCGCCGAGCGTCGATACGCCAAGCAGCTGCGAAGCGTGGGCAAGGAAGTGTCCAAGCTCCTGGAGAACACCACGGACCCGGCCAAGGCCCAGCAGCAGCTTGAGCAATACGCCAATAAGCTGGAACCATGGGCCGAGCAGACCGCCACGAATATGGTGCGCAACTGCCAGCGGAAAACCGACCAGACCTGGCGGGCCGCTGCCGAGCGTTGGGGCATTAACATCAAGAACGTGTTGTCCGGCGACATCACCCACGCCATCCAGAGCAAGGTCCAGGAGAACATCCGCCTCATCACGTCCCTGCCGAGGCAGGCAGCCGAGAGCGTGGGGGAGCTGGCCCAGGAAGCTCTTCAAAGCGGCATGCGCTCCGAGACTCTGGCCAAGCGGATCGCGGAGAAGGGCAACGTCGCCCTGAGCCGGGCCAGGACCATCGCCACCACAGAGATTTCCAAGACCAGCACGGCGCTCACCCAAGCTCGTTCAGAATCCGTGGGCAGTGAGGGTTATATCTGGCGCACCACGAGGGACGGCAACCGCCGCAGCAGCCATGCGGCCATGGAAGGCAAGTTCGTCCGCTGGGATCAACCTGTTACGCTTGACGGCATGACTGGCCATGCGGGCGAGTTCCCGAATTGCCGGTGCTACCCAGAACCCGTGGTCCACGAGGCTGGCATCAAGGAAGTGGCCAGCCCGATCCCGACCATGGAAGAGGAAAAGCAAAGCGGTGAACACAAGCTGCGCAGCCTGTGGGAACGCCAGGAGTACAACCCGGTGACGCCGCACACGGACGGCAGGCCGCTGCATAACGTGGAGCGCGCCGCATTCGTGCCCAACAAGCTGACCAAGTATTCAATGGACCCGGACCACCCGCGTGGAAAGTCCAAGGCGCGTGTCTGGGCTTCGGCGCTCGGCATGGATAAGAGCCAGGCCAAGGACGTGGAGCGCCAGATCATGGATCAGCTGCCCAAGCTCCCGGCGCTCAAGGATTCGACTGACGAGCATGGCGAACGGTTCAGCGTCCTGGTGCCGGTGACAGGCCCGAACGGGCGCACCGTTGACGTGACCACCGCCTGGATATACAAGAGGGGTAGAGGCAGCGTGTCCACCAAACCAAAGTTGATCACCTGTTTCGTAGGGAAATGACCATGGCACAGCTTAAAGAATACGACACCATCCGCCTGCTGGAGGCACAGGAAGGTCCGGGCCACTACAGCCAGGGCGTGGTTCATACCGTGCCCGTAGGAACCGAGGGAACCATCCTGGAAGTCTTCGACCAAGGCGCATCCTTTGAGGTCGAATTCACTATCCGCGAACCTGAATTCGATGGTGATGAGCTGCTGCATACCGGAACCTTCCATATCATCACCCTCAAACCCGGTCAGATCGCTCCCGCCTAAAAACGCCCACAGAGGCGTTTTTGTATTTTTGAGCACCCCACATAAGGAAAAAGTCTAGAAAAAGTCTTCAAGCGTGTTCATAAACGCTTTTGAACACGGCGGGGCTGCCCGTTCAACCCGGCTTTTCCCTCTCTTTGAGCCTTCGGCGCTGACAATGGCCGGGCACCCATCCATTTTATAACCCGCGTTACAAGACCGCACCGGGCGTGTGGGCTACCTCTGGCCCATGCGCTTTTACACCCAAACACAATTATCGGAGCACATTGCCGAAACCCGCGAGGGGTTTTTGGTGTGCGCGGCTGTTCCCATCGCCCGAACGGGTTTCATGGAATACGCATCTCACGAGGTGCCACTGGAGCCAGGCAAAGACGGCAGGGTCCGCGTTGAGCGAACCGAAAAGGCCGTTTTTGATCCTGACGCCATGGCCTCCTTTGAGGGCAAGCCCGGCACCATCAACCATCCTGCGGAAGACGTGACCCCTGCGAATTGGAAGGAGCTGGCCGTTGGTCATGCTCAGAACATCCGGCGCGGGGCGGGAGAGGCAAGCGACCTGCTGTTGGCCGACATGGTGATCACCGACAAGGAGGCCATCAAGTTGATTCGCGGGGGGCTGCGGGAGGTTTCCTGCGGTTATGACGCGGATTATGAGCAGGTCGCTCCGGGACATGGGCGTCAAAGCAACATTCGTGGCAATCACATTGCCTTGGTTCATCGGGGCCGTTGCGGTTCCCGGTGCCGTATCAACGATGAAAGCGAGGACACCATGCCTGAAAAGAAGAAGAGCTTCCGGGACAAGGTCAAAGATTTCTTTGCCGACCCGGAGGTGAAAAAGGTTCTGGATGAGGAAGGCGGCGACCCGCCCGCCGAGAAGGAAAAGGAAACGCCCGCCGCCGATGCTCCCGATGATCGCATTGCCGCCCTTGAGGCCAAGGTCAACGAGCTGGATATTCAGGTGCGCAACCTTTCCAAGCCCACCGAAGACGAGGACGACCCCGAAAAGGAAAAGCCCGCAGCTGACGAAGAGCAGCCCGCCGAGCCGGACGTTCCCGAAGAAAAGAAAACCGCCGACGCAGCCATGGCCCGTACCGTGGACGCCGACACCACCACCCGCGCCAAGGTGCTCGTGCCCAATATGGTTGTGCATGACACCGACAAACTGTGCTCTGTTCAGCGCGCAGCTCTGCGCACAGCTTCGGCCAACGACTCCAACGTCAGTGCCGTCGTGGCCAGCGCGCTGAACGGCTCCACGCTGGACAGCTGCGACTGCGTAACCCTGGACGCCGCCTTCCTGGCCGCCTCCGAGGTTGCCAAGGCCAAGAACAACCAGACCACCACGGACGGCTTGACCCAGGTTTCCGTCAAGGACTTCGGCAAGCCCGTGACTCCGGCGGACATCAACCGCCTCAACTCCGAATTCCACAAGAAGGGGTAATTACATGCCTGTCATCGAAAAACGCATGCCCTGCGGAATCCCCGGTGAAGTGACCCGCACTCACGGGGCAATCCTGGAACCCGGCATCGTCGGCGCATCCGATGTGCCGCATGGCGATCCGGTCAAACTCGAAAACGACAAACTCGTGCCCCTGGCCAACGGTGATGATGCCGCCGACATCTACGGCTTCATGGCCCGCCATGCTCCGACCCAGGGCGGCATCACTACGCTGACTCCCGGCGTGGCTCCGGCTGGCTCCAATTGCAGTGTCCTGCGCTCTGGCTACATGGCCGCGAAGCTGGCCACCGGCACCGCCGCCAAGGGTGACGATGTGTATGTCCGCGTCGCTCCCGATACCGGCAAGGACGTCGGCGACATCGAAGCTGGCACCGCCACGGGCAACGTGGCCATCAACGCCAAGTTCATGGGCGCAGCGGATACCGATGGTTCCGTTGAAATCTCTTACAACATCTAGGAGCGACTATGCTTACTTTTGATTCTCAGAAAGTGCAGGACTCCGGTGCGTTCCTGGTGGGTGAGCTGGAGCGCCTTGACAAAGAGCTTCACATGCCCTTGGTCTCGGTCACCTGGCACCGGGACATCGACCTGCGCGAGGACGTGACCATCGCGGACGAAGCCTCCGCCTTCACCACCACCTCGCTGGCCGCCATGGGGTCCAACTCCACCGCCGGCAAGAACTGGATCGGTCCCAAGTCCACCGCCATCAACGGCATTGCCGTGAACACGGACAAGACCACTCTGCCCATGAACCTGTGGGGCATGGAAGCCGCATGGTCCATCCCCGAACTGCTCAAGGGCCAGCAGTTGAGCCGCCCCATTGACGCCCAGAAACATGAGGGCATCAAGCTCAAGCACAACATGGACGCGGACGAACAGGTGTACATCGGCGATGCCGACCTGGGCATCACCGGCCTGGTCAACAATCCCGCCATCACGCCCCTGGGCTACTCCGGTGTCTGGGATGACGCCACCACGGCTGACCAGATGTTGAGCGACATCAACGATCTCATCAACGAAGGCTATGCCCGCTCCGGCTACACCATTTGCCCGGATCGCCTGGGCCTCCATCCGGCAGCCATCGGCTTCCTGACCAAGCCCGTGACCGCCGCTGGCAGCGAATCCATCCTGGAATACGTCATGCGCAAGTGCCTGTGCAAAGTGATCAATGGCCGCGATCTCACCATCGTACCCATGAAGCACCTGAAAGGCGCGGGCGTGGGCGGCAAGAACCGGGCCATCGCCTACACCAAGAACAAGCAGTTCGTGCGGTTCCCGATGGTCCCGCTCCAGCGCACTCCGCTGGAACATCGCGGCATCCACCAGGTGACCACTTACTTCGGCACCATGGGCGAGGTCGAGTTCGTCTACCCGGAAACCGTGACCTACGCTGACGGCCTGTAGGCCCGGCAGAGAACAAAGTAACCAACCGGGCGGCCTATCCGGGCCGCCCGATTCCAAAGAGGATACCGACCATGCCCGATCTCAAAATCAAGAAAGGCTCCTTCAAGATTCGTTTCGCTCCTGGCGAACCCATGACCGAGGCGAATGAAGGCGACACCATCACGCTGACCGACGAACAGGTGGAGCACTGGTACACCCAGGCGGCCATCAACGAAGGTCGAGCCGTTGAGCAGCCCGACAGCGACGATGAAGACGACATCGATGGCGGCGACCAGGACTCCCAAGGCGACTCTGGTGACGACCCGGAAACCACTCTGAACCTGGTTCAGCGTTCCGAGCTGGAAGCTACCGCGACCAAGCTGGCTGATGAGACCGCTGCCCGCGAACAGGCAGAATCCAAGCTGGCTGATGAAGTCACCGCCCACGGCGAAACCAAGACCAAGCTGGCAGATGAGACCCAGGCCCGTGAACGGGCTGAGGATGAGCTGACCCAGGAGGTCGAAGCCCATAACGAGACCAAGGCCAAGCTGGCAGAGCTGGAAGCCGCCGGTCCGGCAGAGGAAGATCCCGCTGGCGATCAGGGACCGGAAGATCTCGAATCCAAGATGCTGGCCGTGTTCCCCAAGCTGACCGCCGACGACTACAAGACCGACGGCACCCCCAAGGTCAAGTCCGTGGAAACCCTCCTGGGTGAAAACGTGACCGCAGACCAGGTGTCCGCTGCCTGGGCCAAGTTCCAGGAAGGCCAGGAGTAACCCATGGACGTTGCCGGATTCCGTGAAGCATATCCCGCATTCACTGCGGAGCTGCACCCGGACGTTCGTGTGGCGTTCCACCTTCGGGTGGCAGGCTTGCGCCTGTCACCCGAACGCTGGGACGAACTCCTGGAGGACGGCACCGGACTGTTTGTCGCCCACTATCTGACCCTGGAAGCCAAGGCGAACCAGGCCAAGGATGGCACGGGCGGTATGGACGCTGCTGCTGGAACTCTGGCCAGCGAATCCAAGACCGTGGGGCCGGTGTCCAAATCACGGGCATACACCAGTGCGGCCACGGCCAAACCCGGCGAGGGGCATTGGAATGCCACCATCTACGGCCAGCAGTTTCGTGACCTGGCCAACATCGTGGGCATGGGAGGCATTCAGTTGTGAGCAAGTCCGGCGTGAAGGTTTTGAAAAACGATGTCTTTGACGTGAGCAAGGCTATGCGCGCCCTCACCATGCAATCCGTGCTGGTGGGGATTCCGGGGGAAGGTGGCCGAAGCGACGAGGACAGCGACCTCACCAACGCCGAGATCGGCTTCATTCACGAGAAGGGCAGCCCCGCCAACAACATCCCGGCCAGGCCGTTTCTGACTCCCGGCATCCGCGCAGCTCACCCGCAGATCGTGGATCAGCTCCGCGCTGCCGGGAAGGCCGCCCTGGAAGGAAAAGTCAGCGGCGTGAACAGCAGCCTGGAACGGGCCGGGATCATCGCCCAGAACTCTGTCCGCGCTCAGTTCGTAGACAACGATTGGGCGGAGCTTGACGAGAAAACCCTCAAGCGCCGTCCCGTGATCCAGCGTGACGACGAAGGCAAGCCCACCAAGCACGGCAAGAGCCGTCAGGAGCGCGGCGCGGTCAATCCGCTGCTCGACTCCGGCCAGCTCCGCAAGGCCGTGACCTATGTGGTGAAGAAAGGGAAATGATGAATTTCGACGACATACTTCAAGACCCGGAACTCGCAACCGAGTTCATCCTGACCCGCTCCCAGGAGACGGTCAACGACAAGGGCCGGGCAGAATTCACGAACACGGACACGCCTGTGACGGGCGTGATCCTGCCCGCAACCGCCAAGCAGATCGAACGGCTGCCGGAAGAACGGCGCAGCTCTGAGACGCTTGCAGTGTACAGCCCCAAGCTGCTCACGGAAGGCGGCGAAACGCTTGCCGCAGACGTCATCGCCTGGGGCGGAGACACCTACGAGGTCCAGTCGGTCAAAGACTACATGCAGTTGGCTGGGTTCTGCGAAGCCCTGATCCAGTCTACCAGCGTTGTGGGCCGTGATGTTGAGGAGAATGGGTAATGACCAACACGTCCGCAACCTCCGGCTATCTGACACCCACGTCCGCACCGATTCAGCAGGAAGCATTTGAGGACGCGATCCAGGCCATGGTCGTGGGCGTGACCGGCTTGCCCGGCGAAATGGTGCGGCCCAGGTATCAGCCGAAGCCGCCGCGTAGACCGGGCAAAGATGAGAACTGGTGTGCCATCGGCGTGAGCGACACGTTGGGCAGCCATTCCTCCAAGACTCACGACAGCGAGGGCGATGGCCAGGACGTAGTGATCACCGTTGAATCACTGGAGGTGCTGGCCTCGTTCTACGGCCCTGGAGCCAAAGAAATGGCCACTAGGCTGCGGGACGGCCTCGTGCCGGATCAGAACAGGGCCGAGCTGCGCAAGGCTGGAATATCCGTCTCCGAGATTGGGAAACCGACCAACGCGCCGGAGATGGTTAACGGGGCTTGGGTGCCGCGTGTGGACCTGCCCCTGAATATGCAATGGGAAACGCGCCAGACCTATGGCGTGCTGAATATACTGAGTGCCTCTGGAGAGCTGGTGACCGACACCGGGCTTGCCAGAGACATTACGCCAAAACCGTAGGAGATTACCATGGGAACCGGACTTTCCGTTAACCGCAAGGTCTATGTGGCAATTTACTTGTCCCGCAAGGCCGTCCCGCGCCGCAATTTCGGCGTACTGTGCGCCGTGGGTGACTCGGACGTCATCACCGGCCTGGAGCGAATCCGTTTTTACACTTCCGCAGATGACATCGCGGATGAATTCGGCATGGATTCACCGGAGTACAAAGCCGCCGAGCTGTACTTTTCGCAGAAACCCAAGCCCAAAGTCATGGCCGTTGGTCGTTGGATTCAGACCGCCACAAAGGCCAGCTTGCGCGGCAGCCAGGCAGTCAGTGAGCTGGCAACCTGGACCGCCATCACCGATGGGGCCATGAAAATCGAAGTGGACGGCGTTGAGGCCAGCCTGTCCACTCTGGATTTCTCCGGTCAATCCAACATGAACGGCGTGGCTTCGGTTATCAGCACAGCGCTTTCCGGCGCTGGCCAGTCCGGTGCGACTTGCACCTGGGACGGCAGCCAGTTCGTGATCTCCACCGCGGCCACCGGCGCAACGGCCTTCATGGGTCACGCCACCTCGCCTACCGCAGGAACGGATATCTCCACCATGACCGGACTGACCGAGGCCCTGGCCTACACGCCGGTGCCCGGCTATGACGCCGAAACTCCGGCAGAGTGCGCCGCCGCCCTGGCTGACGTTTCCAGTGAGTGGTACGGCCTGATGTTCGCCACCTCCAACGCCCTCACCGACGAAGAGCACATTGATGTGGCGGCTTTTATCGAAGCCTCGGAAAAGAGCCGAGTCTACGGCGTGACCATCTCCGACATCCGTGCCAAGGCATCCACTTTCACCACGGACCTGGGTTCCCGCCTGAAGGCGCTCGGCTACCAGCGCTCATTCCCTCTCTACAGCAACGTGCCTCATGCCGTGGCGTCCGTCTTTGGTCGGGCCTTCACGGTCAATTTCAGCGGCAGCAAGACCACCATCACGCTGGCTTTCAAAGACCTGCCTGGCGTAACTCCGGAAACGTTGAAAGAATCCGAGGCCAAGGCTCTGGAAGCCAAGAACATCAACTTCTTCGCCAGCTACGACAACGATACGGCCATCCTTGAGGACGGCGTCATGGCCAACGGTGCTTTCTTCGACGAAGTACACGGAACGGACTGGCTCCAGAACGCGATCCAGACCGGCGTGTGGAACCTGCTTTACACATCCAAGACCAAGGTGCCCCAGACCGAAGACGGCGTTACCCGCATCCAGGGCCGCATCGCTTCGGTGCTGGATGAAGGCGTCACCAACGGCCTCATCGCGCCCGGCGTGTGGAACTCCGATGGCTTTGGCCAGTTGCTGGAAGGCGATTTCCTCAAGGAAGGTTTCTACATTTACACCCAGCCCATCAACGACCAGGCCCAGGAAGAGCGCGAACAGCGCAAAGCTCCTCCCACCCAGGTCGCCATCAAACTGGCCGGTGCGATCCACTCCGTGGACGTCCAGGTCGATGTGAACCGATAAACAGGAGGACGAACAATGACAGCCTATAGCTTTCTGGACGTGTCCGTCGTCATCGACGGTCCCGGCGGCAACTTCTCCATCAAGGAAGACACTGCCGAAGGAGGCATCTCCGTTGAACCCGTGAGCGATCAGAACAGCATGACCGAAGGAGCCGACGGCGGCGTCATGCACTCCTTGGCATCCGGCAGCGCCTGTGTCGTGACCCTTCGCCTGCTCAAGACCTCCAAGGTCAACAAGCAGCTCATGCAGATGTTCAACCACCAGACCGGCAGCGCCGCCCGGCACGGCAAGAACACCATCACGATCCGCGACGCGGCCCGTGGTGATGTTGAGATCGTGACCGGCGCGTCCTTCAAGAAGAAGCCGCCGAACGAATGGGCGGCCCAGGGCAACATTCTCGAATGGGCATGGGATGGAGCCAAGAGCGACACCAACCTGGGCGATGGTGCCCCGGAAGCGCAGGTTTAAGGAGCCGACATGAGTGTATCTACCACCGTTAAAGGAAAAGAATACCGTATCGGCACCCTGTCCGCGATGAAACAGTTCCATGTGGTACGCCGCCTTTCGCCCGTCTTGGTTGGCCTCTTCGAGCTGACGAAGATCGAAAAGGATGCACCTAAGCCTGGCAAGGCCGGGATAGCCATGGCCAAGCTGATGGAGACCCTGGATATGGACAAGCTCGGCAAGGCCCTGGATCAAATCGCCCAGCAGATCGCCAACATGGATGACAAGGCAGCCGAGTTCATCATTCTCACCTGCCTGACCGTTGTTGAGCGCAAGCAGGGCGGCGGTGAATACGCCAAGGTCGTGGCCGATGGCCAGTTCATGTTTGAGGACATTGACATGGTGGCCATGCTGACGCTGACGGCCAAGGTGGTGAAGAGGAACCTCTCCGGTTTTTTCGACGCCCTGCCGGGGGTTATCCCCGGCGCGACCCAGACGTAGCCTTTGAGGCGGTGCGGATGCTGGACGGAGAGGAGTGGCTTCTCCGTCCGGTACTGGCAGGGTGCTGCCGCTACGAGTCCCTGTTGGACGGCACCCTGAGTCTGGCTGATGTGATGCTGATGAACGATGCCCTGGACGTCCAGGGCGAAAACCAATGGCGATACCACGACGCAAAGGAACAAGAGCATGGCAGCTGAGGTATTGAAAGACTTCCTGGCCCGATTAGGGTTCGAGGTAGACGAAGCCGGAGCGGCGGAATTCGATTCCACCCTTGTCGAATCCACCACCAAGGTGTTGGCATTCGGCGCTGCTGTTCAGGCTTTGGCTGTGGGCGCGTATGCGGCCATTTACCAGATCGCCAGCTCCAAGTCCGAACTGCTCACCATGGCGGATGCCATTGGCGTACCTGTCAGCAAGCTGGAAGAGCTGGCCTTCGTGGCCGAGCAGTCCGGTTCATCCGCCGACAAGCTCTATTCATCCATTGAGAACGTAACCGAAGCCCTGGCCGGTGCCTCTATCGGCCAGGGCGGTTTGGAAACTTTCCACCGCCTGGGCATCTCCATCCGGGACAACAACAACGAACTCCGCGATTCCGTGGATATTCTTATGGAGGTAGGGGAAAAGGTTAAGGACATGGACCCGGCCAAGTCCACCATGTACCTCAATCAGTTGGGCATCGACCGCAGCATGCTCAGGATGCTCACCGACGACGTCTCCGGCCTTAGCCAAGCGTATCAGGACATGTACCAGGCCGTGGGCGTGGACGCCGATCAGGCTGCCGAAGACAGCCGCGTATTTGTGGGCGAAGTCAAGGCGCTCTACACCATGGTCAAACTCGTAGGAGACGGCATTGCTGCCATCTTCGTGGGTGAAATGGGCCGGGATGTCACCCGGTTCCGCAAGCTCATTCAGGAGAACGTCGGCAAGATTATCCCGGTGCTCAAAACCATTATCGACGTCATTCTCAGAATCGGAAAAGTTTTCTTTGGCCTGACTGCCCGGCTCATGACCTGGATAGGCATGATCGTGGATTGGTTCGGCAAGCTGGATTCCGGCACCCAGGCGCTTATCCTGGGCGTATTGGCTTTCGCAGCTGCCTGGCGTTATCTCAACCTGGCATTCCTGGCCACGCCGCTCGGCATCATCATCACCAGTCTCATCGCGCTGCTGGCGCTCATCGACGATTTCATGGTCTGGAAGGACGGCGGCGACAGCCTTATTGATTGGGGGCCATGGGCTGACGACATCGGCGAAATCATTAACGGCGTGTCCGGTCTGTTGGACATGCTTGGCCAGCTCTGGAGTGTCATCAAGGGGCCGTTGTTTGAAATCATCGGTCTTTGGGGCAAGCAATTCCTTTCCACCGTTGGCTCTATCTTGGGCGCTGTGATTGCTCTAGTCCAAGCCCTTGTCCGGTTATTCCAAGGTGATTTTTCGGGGGCCGTCGATGCCGTTGGTGAAGCCCTGAGTCACCTGAGAGACCTCCTCACAGCTTTAATCGAAAACATAAAAGCCGTACTTGGTTTCGGAAAAGACCTTCTCGGTGACGCCATTTCCTGGGCCGCCGACGGTCTTGGCAGCATGCTCGGCTTTGGCGACGATGACGCCCCGGCCAGCTCGCCCGTCCTTGGCCCGTCTCCGGCCCTGGCCGTAGCCGCTGGCGGCAGCGCCGGAGGCGATACCGTCATTCACTCCACCACGCAGATCAGCGTGGACGGTGCCGGTGATCCTGCCGCTGTGGCCCGTTCCGTTGGCCGAGGTCAGGGCCGTGTCAACGCGGACCTGGTACGCCACACCAAGGGGGCAGCACGATGAGCCGTGTCAACGTCTTGAGCCAATCCGCCGAATCGGTTTACGTCCGCCCGGCCCGCTCCATTGGCGGCCTGGTCATGGATGTGACCGTGGAAGAGAACCACAACGATGACCTGGAGATCACGGACCACCCCGTTGAGAACGGCGCGAACGTGACCGACCACGCATTCATGCAGCCGCCCACGGTGTCCATTACCGCAGGTGTTTCCGATTCCGGCGGCACGTCCACCGGCGACAAGCGTTCCGTTGAGGCATATGAGAAGCTGCTCGAACTCCAGAAAAAGCGTGAGCCTTTCGACCTCATCACCGGCAAGCGCGTCTACAAGAATATGCTCATCCGTTCCCTTTCCACCACCACGGACAAGGAAACCGAGAATGCGCTCATCTTCACCGCCGAGCTGCGCGAAGTCATTATGGCCACGGTCCAGGCCGTCTCCATTCCGCGTTCCCGCCAGCGGAGAGGCATGGCCACCGGCGGGACTGACTCGACTGGCCAGAAGCAACTTGAATCCAAGCCTCAGCAGAGTTCGGCTCTGAAAGATGGTTTGAAGGGGCTGTTTGGATGAAGACATACCGCATCCCTCTGACACCTGTGCCGCAAGCCTTTTCCATCATGCTGGCCGGGACTCTGTACCAACTGACCGTACGCTGGAATGACGTCCTTGAGGGCGGCTGGGTGTTGGACATTAATCTTCCTGAGAACGCTGGCCAAGTAGTGAATTCCATTCCTCTGGTTACCGGCGTTGACCTGCTGGAACCCTATGGCTACCTCGGCATTGGTGGCGGCCTCATGGTCTGGAGCGATGACCACGATGATCCGCCGTCTATCGACAACCTGGGCAGCGGTGTGGACATCCTTTTCGTGGTCCAGGAGGAAGCATGAGCCAGGTAGCCGAACTTCAGTATCTACGTCAGTGCAGCCTGGTGGTTGGCAATGATGGCCAGGGCTTGGAACTCGCTGATTTGCACGTTGCCTTCCAGACTCATCATGCGGATTACGAGACCCCGAATCATGCAGACATTCGGGTGTACAACCTCGCAGAGGCCACAGCCCGGCGCATTGAAAAAGAGTTTACCAAAGTGGTGCTTCAGGCCGGATACCAGGGCAACATGGGCCTGATATTCGACGGCACCGTCCGCCAGGTGCGGCGAGGCCGTGAAAACGGCAAGGACACCTATCTGGAAATTCTGGCCAGTGATGGAGACCGCGCCTACAACTATGCTGTTGTCAACTCTACTTTGGCCGCCGGTTCCACTGCCAGCGACCAGGTGCGAACTGCCCAGGCTGCTATGGCTGAACATGGTGTGGAAACCGGGCACCTGCCGGAGCTGGGCGGCCCGGCGTTGCCGCGTGGCCGGGTGATGTACGGCATGGCCAGAAAGACCATGCGGGACGCTTCACAGGCCACGGACAGCTCCTGGTCTATCCAGAACGGAGCCACTCAAGTGGTACCCACCCAAGGTTATCTGCCTGGCGAGGCGGTGGTGCTTACGGCCCAGACCGGCCTCATTGGCCAGCCCGAACAGACCAACGAAGGCATCAAGGTCCGGGCCTTGATCAATTCCCGCTTCCGGGTTGGTGGCCGCATCAAGCTGGACAATGCCTCCATCAAGAAATTTCGCACTGAGATCACTGTTGGTGCGTTCAACAAAGCACCGCGCCTCGACGATGACGGCCTGTACCGAATTCTGGGTGTGGACTTCACAGGCGATACGCGGGGCAAGGATTGGTATGCCGACCTCATTTGCGTGGGCATCGACGATTCCGCACCCGTAGGTTCCAAACTCGTTGACACCAACGGAGGTAGATAATGGATCGCAGAGAGCGACTGGACGATCCCGTGGAGGCCTACCGCGCCGCCATGGAGGGAATGCTGGCTGAGGCGTGGACCGCCATGCCGGGCATCGTCCAATCTTTCGACCCGGACGCCGAAACCGTTACAATCCAGCCGTCCATCCGTGGCCGAATTGAACAGCCGGACGGCTCCGTGGTCTCCGTGAATCTGCCGCTCCTGGTGGACGTGCCAGCGGTCTTTCCCGGCGGTGGAGGGTTCACCCTGACTTTTCCCGTTAAAGTAGGCGACGAGGCGCTGGTTGTCTTTGCCTGCCGCTGCATAGACAGCTGGTGGCAATCCGGCGGCATCGGCGAACCGCTGGAGCCGAGAATGCACAACCTGTCCGATGGATTTGCCTTGGTTGGTCCGAGATCGCAGCCGCGCACACTCCCCAACGTCAGCACGGAGGACGTGCAGCTGCGCACCGATGATGGCCAGGCCAGCATAACCATCAAGCCCGACTACACCATCAACGCCAGTAACCCCGGCGGCTCCATCAACATGCCGCCGGATGGAAATGTCACCGGCACGGCGACCCAGAGTATTCTGCTGGAGGCTCCTTTCGTGGGCATTGCTGCTGATGCTTTCAGCCTTGCCAGCCTGGATGGAGGCAACACCACCGCCGTCATGAAGGGCGACCTCAACCATGATGGTAAAATCGACTCCACCGGCGACCACGTGGCCGGTGGCACGAGTCTCCAGCACCACCTGACCACTGGCGTCGTCGCCGGTGATGAACTCAGTGGAGAGCCGCAATGAGGTATCGCAAGTGGACCGATGGCAATGACATTCAGTTTGGCCATGGTCAAGCTGACTACTGGGTAGACGATCCCATGGGCGTGGCTCAGGCCGTTGTCTCGCGGCTCCGGTTGCTTGCCGGTGAGTGGTTCATGGACCTGGCCGAAGGCACCCCGTATGCGGGCGGCGTTTTCGGAAAGCATACCAAGGAAAGCTATGACCCTGTTATCCGCGCCCGCATCCTGGATACCGAAGGTGTGACTGGCATCGCCAGCTACGAATCCAGCTTTGACGGAGAGACGCGCAAGATCACTGTTTCTGTTGAGATCGAAACCCAATACGGCCCGGCCACGATTGAGGAGGTTCTGTAATGGCTTTACTCGCATACATAGATGAAAAAGGTTTCCACATGCCGACCTACCCCGAAGTCCTGGAAAAGCGAAAAGCCGATTTTCGAGCCATCTTTGGTGAAGACGTGTACCTGGAGCCGGACAGCCAGGAAGGTCAGATGGTGGCTATGAATGCCCTGGTTGAATACGACTGCTATCAACTGGCTCAGTCCGTTTTTAATTCGTACAGCCCGCAGACCGCCCAGGGCGCAGGCTTGTCCCGCCAGGTCAAGATCAACGGAATCACTCGCAAGGATTTCAGCTATTCCATAGTTGACCTTCTCATCATTGGTCAGCCCGGCACCATCATCACCAACGGCATGGCTAAGGACGTCGCCGAGCAGCTCTGGCTTCTTCCTGCCGAAGTCATCATCCCGCTTTCCGGGGAGATCACGGTCACGGCCACGGCCAAAGAGCCTGGCGCGATTCAGGCCGCTGCCGGTGAGGTCAACATCATCGGCACCCCGACGCGAGGCTGGCAGTCTGTCACCAATACACTGGCTGCCACGCCGGGCGTTGATGCCGAAAGCGATGGCGTCCTGCGAGGCCGTCAGCGAGTCTCCACAGCGCTGCCTTCTAAGACCGTCCTGGAGGGCATGGCCGGAGCCGTGGCCAACCTCAAAGATGTGACCAGATTCAAGCCCTACGAAAATGATACCAGGGTGGAGGACGGTAACGGCATGCCGCCCAATAGCGTGACCATGGTAGTGGAAGGCGGTGATGCAACCGAGATCGCCACGGCCATGGCCATGAAGAAGACGCCCGGCGCTGCCTTTGTGGGCGACGTCTCTCAGGTCGTGCCGGATCGCTATGGAATGCCTACCGTGGTCAAGTTCTACCGTTCCTCGGATGTGGTCATCGCCATTCATGTCACCATCGCGCCTAGGGCCGGGTACGTCTCGACCACGGGCGAAGCTATCCAGGGCAACCTGGCCGAATATCTCAATAGCCTGGAGATCGGCGAGGACGTGCTGCTTTCCAAACTATACACGCCCATCAATGAGGCAGAGCCGGTCCCTGGTCAGCGCACATTTGACGTAACGGCTCTGACCATGGCTCGAATTAATGACAATCAGGCTGCTGCGAATCTTGCCATCTTGTTCAATGAGGTGGCCATTGGCGATGCCTCCAATGTCACCCTGACCGTTGTCGAGGCATAGCATGGCGCAAACTCTTGATACCTACCTCGGCCTCATCACTTCGCTTTATCGAAACCAGCCGCTGTTCATCGGCCTGTGTACCTCCCAGGTCCAGCCGCTGGTAGACCTCCAGAGAGTTCTTGAGGACATTCGAGAAGGATTCGACCTGGATGATGGCGTAGGTGTCCAGCTGGATCACGTTGGCGAGTGGGTGGGACGAAGCCGATTCTTGGAGACTCCTTTGGAGGGCGTTTACTTTTCCTGGGGCGAATCTGGTGTGGGCTGGCAGCAAGGGACGTGGAAAGGTCCGTATGATCCAGACACGGGCCTTGTGTCATTGCCGGATGACCATTACCGCACCCTGTTGCGGGGCAAGGTCGCAGCCAATTCGTGGGACGGAACCACAGAAGGTGCTTACGGCGTCTGGGAGGCCGTATTCGGCGATACTGGCATGATTATCGTCATCCAAGACAATCAAGACATGACCATGACGGTAGGTGTGGCGGGGATATGCCCGGATGCAGTTTCCAAAGCCCTGCTGGTGGGCGGCTACATACCGTTAAAACCGTCTGGCGTCGCTATCGGCTATTACGCAGTCACTCCTGAAGGTGGGCAATTGTTCGCCTGGGGTGGAGAATCGAACGCCTTGGGCGGCTGGAACGCTGGCTCATGGCCTGAAACCCTTGTTCCGTAGGAGGAATAATGGCTACCAATGAAATCTATCCTTTTGGCAGCGGCGGAACCGTTGAGGACGGTGACGTCATGTTGTTGGCCGACTACCTGGTCGAACCCCAGCGTTTGGGGGGGCATCAACTCGGCATTGCACGCCGTGAGTTGATGAATATGGTCCTTCGGCAAACCTCTCATATGGCAGCTGGATTGGCCGAGTTTATTGCAGGGCGGTACATGCCCGGCGTGGTTGATGATGGAGACTTGCAGAAAATCGTCTCAGGGTTGACCGCCGCCATTGTCGATATAATTGAAAACACGCCTCATGATCATTTGATGGAAGAGGTCACTGGCCTAGTTGGAGCTTTGGAGGGCAAGGCCGATGTGGATCATGTGCATCCTGAATCGGTATGGTCTGAAAGTTTAACAGGGAATGGGTATACTGTGCAGCCCAACGGCCTGATTCTTCAATGGGGCAAAAGCGGGCCAATATCCGAAAATACAGGAGCGATTTCGATTACCCTACCTATTTCCTTCCCCACTCAAGGACTCATGGGGCTAGCCGGGCCGGATAGATCCTTGTCCGTAAACGGGGTTGCCAGTGCCTATGTCTCTTTCGCAAGCACATCTCAAATAACCCTAGTTTACGATTCCACTGCAACCATACCAACAGACGAAGTCTTTTGGTTTGTTCTCGGCCATTAAGGAGGGACAATGAATATTTACGGATACCGATACGACAAAGAAGTTCTTGGATTTTTTCCGCTGACTAAACCTTATACACCTGCCGAAGGTTTGATATCCATTGAACGACATGCAGAACTGATGTCCGAGCAGGGGGCTGGGAAAATTCTCGTTCCAGACGATAAAGGCAATCCCATTGCCATTGAGAGACCTGCTCCTAGCAATGAAGAACTGTCTAAAATAGTAAGGGGGCAGAGAGATGCAAAATTAGCTAAGACTGATTGGACTCAACTAAAAGATTGCCAATTGGGTGATCAGGACATAGTTCGCTGGCAAGCATACCGACAGGCCCTCCGAGACCTCCCCCGGCAATCTGGTTTCCCCAAAGCCGTGGTCTGGCCGGAAGAACCCGCCATGTCAGAATAAACACCTCGTTCATTGACAATTAAATAGGCTTTAATAGAGACCACGGCCCGCCGGATCACTCCGCCGGGCCGCTCAAGAGGAACAGGCGGGGGGCGCGGCAACGCCCCCCACTGGCGCTGTGCTGCAACACGGCGCCACAAGCCGGGCTTGCTGCTCCATTCACCTGATCAGGCTGGACGGTAGGTAGCAGGCGCAAGGCGCAACTGTAAAGACGTACAATATGAAGGAATTTCGCTGTTGGCGCTGTAACCGCCTATTGGCAAAAGAAGACATTAGAGGGGAACTGAGCATTAAATGCCCCAAATGCCGGGCCATGAACAATCTGAGGACCAAGAGTCCCAGCCGAGAGTCCCAGGAGGACCGCTCGGAGAAATGAAGTGATACAGATTGGAGACGCCAAGGTGTACCAGGGCGAGGCCCTGGGTATCCTTGGCACATTGGAAGATTGCAGCGTTGACGCGATCCTGACCGACCCGCCGTATTCCAGCGGCGGCGTGAGCCTCGGCCAAAAGCAGCGGGCTACATCGGACAAGTACCAGAGCACCAACGCCAAGAAACGATTCCCAGATTTCAGCGGAGACAGCCGAGACCAGCGCTCATTCATGTCCTGGGCCACTCTCTGGCTGGCTGAATGCTACAGAGTGGCCAAGCCCGGATCGGTGTGCATGATGTTCACCGACTGGCGGCAGCTCCCCACCATGAGCGACGCCCTCCAGGCCGGAGGCTGGCAGTGGCGGCGGATCGTCGTCTGGGACAAGCCCACAGCCCGCCCCAGCAAAGGTGAATTCAAGAACCAATGCGAGTTTGTTCTGGTAGGCTCCAAGGAGAAGTTTGAGCGGGTACATGATCGCTGCTTGCCCGGCATATTCCGCCAGTCCATCGTGTCCGGCGCTGCCCGTAAACACATGACCGAAAAGCCCGTTCCGCTACTGCGAAACCTCCTGGAGATCGCAACCGAGGGCGGCACGATCCTGGACCCGTTCATGGGGTCCGGTTCCACTGGCCAGGCTTGTCTCGAGACGGCCCGCAAGTTCATCGGCATCGAAATGTCGGACGCCTACTTCGAGATCGCAACCAACCGCCTCAGCGAACTCACCTCCTGGGGCTGCGGTCCAACCTCGACCTAATACATATAGATAGGGTCACGCCAAAATCTTTGACGTGACCCTTTGTTTTTGAAACACTCTTTCAAAATATGAAACGGCAATGGCGGGGGAATTATCTCACAGTTCGCCGCGAATTTTCGCGCGCCGCTTTACGATGTCGCGCCCAGGCCATGTTCGTCCTCACAGAGTGTTAACCCCTCTCCCCCCTTCGGGGCGGGGCAAGAGCAATCCTGGGGCTGCTGCCCCTGGACCCCGCTTTCATAGACACTCACCCCTTTCTAGGCTATCAGTTTGCCTATGAATAAAGTGGCCCACGTATTTTTCCCGCTAAATGTTGTAGCACTTGTCGACATCTTCAGTGATCCCAATACGGTAAGCCCTTTTACTAGAGAGTATTGCTATGCATCAGCCTCATGGCTTTCTAACTTCCCTCCTGACCTCACATTGTTTATTTTACTTGCCGTGGGAGGAATTCTGCCAGACAGCTTTGACAAGCTACTTTCTAACCACAAGCGTGGGACTTATCTGCAGCACAGAAAGGATAAAGGGGAGTGGCTCTCTGATAGAGAGTTCAACGAGATGTTTGAAAGCAAACGAACTTGGTGGACTTTACACAGAACAATCAGCCATTGGTGGCCAATCCCAATAATTCTGTACTTCATTGGTCTAGAGCCGCTAGCCTTGGGGTGGGCTTCACATTTATTGCTTGATGCGATGACACCAATGGGTATCCCCAAATTTGTTCCAGTTCCATCCGACAAAGAAACTGGCTATATGCGACTCCCGTACTTAAGCAAATTTGAAGGGCTAAGTGACATTACTGCATTTCTAATGTTGGGTACTTTTGCCTATTTATCTTACCTTAGCTTCTAATCTCCTGAGCATACGACCTCCTTGTAAGGTGAAGTCGTTCTATTGGTTCAATGGAGCTATAGTTTACATCAGCGCCCACGCTCCAAAGCAAGAGACCTGCTTTTCTTCACTCCCAGATACTTGACGCGCAATTCACGAAATATCTCCTTTTTGCGGTGAACTGGCATATCAAGTTGTTTCAACTGACTCACAAAACTATCAACTTGATGAAGTAGCTTCCCACCGCGTTCATGAAGCTGCTCCCGGTTATTTTTCTCACTGAGATTTTGACCGAAAGAGTTGCCTTTCCTCGCTATACCCCTTTGAAATATTATGACATCCTTCTCCCATTTGTCGATTCTGGATATCAAATCACTCAGAGTAGCCTTAGTTTCTAAGTTCTTATCAACACCTTTCCTTGCTAGGTGTCTCCGAAATGAACGGATGAGATCGAAAGCTTCCTTCCGTTCTTTATCCGCCAACAGCTTATCCTCCTTGACCTGGGCACGTAGGGTGTCGAGCGCTTTGGACTGCTGTTCTCGATGCTTCAAGGCATTGATTCTTGGACTCTCACGCTTCAAGGCGCGCTCAAACCGCCTGTGTTCTCTTTTGAGTTTGCTAATTGTTTTTTTTGTACGCTCAAGCACGTTCGGTGCGGAGGTTTTGTAGTTGGATGGCCTTTGCCTCATTTTGCGTTTCTCGCGTGTGGCCACATGAGTCAAACCTTCCCTGGTCAATTCTTTCGCCAGAGTCTTTCTTATTTCAAAAAGCACTTGTGGCCCAAGCCGCAACTTAGGCTGCTTTTTGATCGTGCTGTCAGTTTTCACTACCGCATGAACATGCGGATACTTTCCGTCCTGGTGGACGCCAAGAGCAAACTTATACCCCTTGTCTCCTATGTGCCGGGTAAGAGTTCTACGGGCCGCTAGGAGCGTTTTTTCCACATTGCGCGGAGTCAACTCCGCATATGCCGAAAAAACAAGGTGTGCGGCATGACGTGGCGCTCTTGTCGCTGTCTTAGATTTACGTTTGAAGTCGGCCTTCCACTGATCATAAAGTTCCGTGATTTTTGATGCACCACGTTTCTGAGTTCCCATTTCAGTTTCAAGTGCTACCACTCCTTTTACAGTCTCCTTTTCCTTGGTTCGACTTATATAATCGAGCATCCTTTTTACCGAAGAAGAAGTATTTGCCCATCCTGCCACCTTAACCATTGCTTGCGGTTTAAACCCTTTCCCGCCTTTACGGGGAAACTTGATGCTTGGTTTTAGTGATCCAGCTTTACTCCGCTTTGCTCTTCTGATTTTAAATTCATCTTCACGGTCATAATTTGAGATCATTTCTTAACTCCAAAAACTTGGTGGCCAATCTATCAAACTGATCCTGGAGCTCCTCCAGTGTCTCGATGATCTGCTTCGACGAAAGCGGGTGATCTGCATTCATGCGGTAGGCAACTTGGTTCAAATTGGAACCAACGCCGTGGAACTCCTTTCGCCATGCTTCTAAGTCTTCGTGGATTTCTTTTCTAAGTTCCGGTTGGTCGCTGTTGATCCATGCAAATACAGCCTCCCTCAAAAAGGGTGATCGCTTTGGGGTTCCATTTTTTTTCAAGTAGCGATTAATCGCTTCCTCTTCTTCTGCTTCCACCTGAAAGGTAAGAATCGGCTTCTTGGTCATCTTTTTATTCCTCCAAACCGGGACCCTTTAGGGAAGGTCTAAGCGGGTGAACTGCCCTTGGCAGTGAGGGGGGCCACCCCCATCCCTTGTCGGCTGACAAGTCAGGATTTGCGGTAGCAAATAGCACTTTTATTAAAAAGTGCGTATCCTGCCACAAAGAAAAAGGCTGTGTGTAAAGCATATAAAACACAACTCCACAGCCTTTTTCGCTTTCCCCATCCCTCTTAGACTGATGCTAATCGTCTGTTATAATTACCTTTTTAAGAAAAACCATATCTAAACCTGGCTATTTTTTACAAAAGGTGTCCCTTGCCCAAGCCATATGTGTCCCTGACAAAAAACAAGGTGTCCCCTGGGTATTTATGATGTGTCCCTGCCCTAACCGCAGGTGTCCCCACCATTGAGCGTGGTGTCCCCCCTCGCTTTCAGGAAGGATCATCTTTGCATATTACCGACTGTTTGCAGTAGCAGTTAATCGCCCGCCGAAGAGCACTGAACTCCCGTCTGTCACGTCTTGATGGCCATGGCTTTTTGGCTAGACGTTCAATGAATCTTTTCTTCCACACACAGAGTTCCTGGCGTCTCTTTTCTAATTCGTCTTTCGAGACGCCCTTCACTTGCCCATTCATGCTGTCCTCCTATTTAGCGTTGCGTAATTCTTTTAGCCTCTGCAGAGCACTTTGGCCCACACTACCCATTGCAGAAGCTCCCCACTTGCCCGCTTCCCATGCGCCTTTGCCTGTGGCTGCCCCGGCCAGCTTTCCGCCAGCAAAGAGGCCACCACCCAAGGCAGAAGCCCCTGCTGACATTGCACCAGCGATACCGGTTGTTGAACCAGCCATGGTTCCCGTCATGTGAGCTGCAAAATCAGGGGCTTTGAGGATCATCGCTAGGCAAAATGCACACCAAATGAGGATTTTGAGATAGGCGTCCGAAACGTAAACTGAAACTGTATCTACTTGAGAGGCAAACATTACAACGGCTTCGCTAATCCCCTTTCCACATATGCCCATAATCACAGATGCAAACATGGCTAGCAGCATGTAGTTCAAAAGCCCTCGAAGCCACGTGTAGAAAATATGACGTGTCTCAGGAAATGCCGCGAACAGCATGCATATTCCACCTACGATGAAGAAAATGAACATCGAAAAAAAAGCCATCCCGAAGACAACAAAAAATGCCGCATACATTGCCAGAAACACCATAAAAAGAGGTAGCATAGCCAAGGCAAAACAGACGTATCGCCATGCATTGGTTATCCAGTTCCCTTTAGGAGCCAGATTCTCCAGCGCTCCGTAAAAATCCAGGATTGTTGCATCCAGATATTTAAAGAGTTCGTGAATGTTGCTTGCTGATTCTCCAAACGGCAGTTTGTTTGTTGCAGAAATAAAGAATGAAGAAGTGTCCAATGTCAGATCAATAGCTGTCTCGATAACAACATCATAGAACCATGATAGTTCCAATACACAGGAATAAACACCTGCAACGATGAGGTATGAAATCAGAAGATCATAGACTGAAACTTGGCTTTTGGCATTAAACCAACTGTATCCGATGTATACGGTATACAGAATGAAAATAGCCCTAAAGAATACACCGAATGATCTCATCAAATCGCTATAAATCGACTCGATGTACTGTGTGTTCATCAAAAGCAAATTGTTAAATATTGCCGCAGATATTCCATATTCTTCCATGTCTACTCCCCTCTATTGTTGGCTGATGCTTCTCGCGCCTTCTCCATCATCTCTTTGATGTTCACAGGCTTGGAGGTATCGATACCAATGCTCTCTAGCGCTTCTTTCTCGTTCTTCAACGTTTCTTGATGAATAGCTTGGCGATCTTCCTTTGAACGATGAACTAAAACCTCGCTTTCTTCCTGCACGCAGGCGCAAGCAAACAATAGAGAAACCAAAACTATGATGCGTCGCATTGAATCCTCACTTGAGATCAAGATTGTTATGGATGAGTGACTTGATATCCGTCATGTCGGTCATTCCAGCTTGTCGTAAATTCGCAAGCTCCTTACCAATGACATCCTTTCGCAGAACAACATGCTTAAGGGCGTCGGCCCTTATTTTGATGCTATCTTCGGTTATTCCAGAGTAGCTCTGAAGAGCCATTGCTTGCTGAAAGCGAAGGGTAAGAGCCAACTGCTCCTGGAGAACCTCCAAGATTTCCAGAAGGAGGGTGTTAGTGAGAGCTTGGGATTCTTTCGTGTCGGCAGTCTTTCCTACCTTTGTACCAAGCTCTTTCAGTTTTTCAGCCCTTTCAGGCATGGTGTTCAAAGTGTGTTCACCATCCTCAATGGCTTTCTTCAAGGCTTCTTGCTGGACCTGATAGGCTTGCTCTGCCTGTTTACGCCGTTCCTCTGAGGACATCGTCCGAGGGTCGCTGAAAACGCCCTCAAGCAGCCCCTTGATGGTTTCAATGTCCCCTTTGTCAGGATCGGCTAGTTCCTCGTATAGGTCCTTGTAATGGCCATACTGGTTCAAGACCGTATTGTAGGAATCGTTGAGAAACGCTTTGGTCTTCATGATGTCGTCATAGACACCATTGAACTTCGTATATGTGCTGGTCACAGCTTCATACGATTTGGTAAGTGTCTCATTTGCCTTTACCGCTTCATTCAACTGCGCTTCCATTTGTTCGAGCTGTTCAGTCAGCTGAGAAACTTGTTCGGCTAAATAAATATGACTAGTGGGGTCGGATACGCCAAGCGCGTAAACCGAATGAGGTAAATATAACACTAAGAGGATCAACAAAATGGTGATCAAGAAAGTCTCTTTCATCCTGTTCCTCCTAGGTTATTTGTTTTAGAGATTGGCCTCCAGTTGCCTTCAGATCCCTTTCGGCCCCATTCGATGTTTTCGATTTCTTCGCCCGACTCACGAAATGCTACTTTGATATCCACCCATTTGACTTGTGCACGTTTTTTGTCCCACTCTCTGCCGTAAGAACGTATGACTGTTACAGGAGTTTCATCTGTTACTTCTGGCTCAGGATCTTCTACAAATTCAACGCCAAGTAGCTCAGCATATTTGTTCCATTGGTTGAGCAATCCCCATGAACGGAGATCGCGCTGATTGCGAATCCAACGCCAGCGCCAAGCAACTTGAGATATGGTATAAACCCCGTAGTCATCTTTACCGCCGTTGAGAACAGCCAGACCACTTTGGGGATCAAAGAAAATGGGCGATTTTTCGATGTCTTTGCCAAACCCTCGAAGGTCATACTTTAGCCGATGAGCTAGCTTTCGAATGTCCTTTTCAGTTTTCAATGAATAGAACTTTGCATTAAACTGGATTGATTCTTTGTCGATACTAGGAAAAACCCTTCTAAGGTGCTTTGCTAGTTCTTCGCGGGCCGCTTTAACATCAATCTTTCCCTGGATTTGGCTCTTAATAATCTGTGGCTGTTTATTAATGCGTCGAACAGCAATAGGAAGCACCCCGCTGTGAACATGAAAACGGTCACGCATCAGATTGGAATCGCCAACAGCATGAACACTAGCAAAAGCAAAAAGACCATCTTCAGTTTTGAAGCCAAACAATTTGCGTTCAAACTTCTTGATCTCATGCAATAGGCGTCTTCGCTTCTCTGATCCTTTTGGGACGTCTGCTTCGTATTGCTCTGGCAGAGTAATTACGAAAGACCAGAACCGATCCATCTTTTGGGCGGAAGCCGCTGCACTTATTCTGTCGAGGTAACGGCGGGCAGTTCGTGCCTTGTCTCTGTCATAACAGCCAGGACATGCCGTTTCTCCGCATGAAAACGCTGATAAACGTCTATCACCATCAGCATAACTCACTTCCCATCCCCAAGACTTAGCGGCTCCGCATGATGAAAAATTGAACTCTCTAAAAGAATTATGAGCACTGTTTTCAACCTCTTCGTTTTTTCGAACCGCCTGCCTGAATGCTCTACGCCATAGCCAAATGTTTTCAGGGGATAGAGTGAGCCACTTGACGCCTTGCAAACGCAACTCTCGGAGCTCCGAAAGCAGCCAATCTCGTTTAGCCCAAGGACGTTCTTTTTGATCGAATGAAGAGAAATCCACCGGGAAGCTCGCCAACTGGTGGACAGGCTCAAAATTATTGCTGTCCAGAGAGTGGGTCGAAAGCTGTCCACCATTGTTCAGGATAAGAGTTGTAGATAGCTCCTTGAAAGCTGCCATGGCAGCATCGCGGAAAGGACTAGGGATGTCACCCAGGGCATGATGCACTGGGTCGTATTGGGCATGTGTGAGACGCAAAGTGCCTCCGTATCGAAACGGTTTAAGGTAACCACTCGATGCGGAGGATCAGATGCGAGAAATCACATCTTGAATTTTCCAGATGTTTAGGGGAAAATAAGGATCTCTTCCGCTTTCGAGCGGGAAGTGCCAGGGGGACTGTTCGCTAATGCTTGCCGGCGCTACGAACAGTTCCCTTCATTTTTCCTAATCAGCACGTCATACTCCTAGTTTTACGTGGCCGCCCTGGGCCGCGTTTTTTATTTGATGTTGAAGATTGCCCCTCCTCCCACTTTTCTTGAATAAACTCCGTTACCTTCTCGTCTATCCATTTCCAGCGATTACCGATTTTAACGGGCATAGGTATGGCTCCGGTTTCCCATCCTCTTCGACTGACATGACAACTCAAAGCGGCTGGCGTCATACCCAAGCGCTTTGAAGTTTCAATACGGTCCAAAATTTTCATGCTTTTCTCCTCAGATGTGGTTTTGTTTAAACATATCTCCTCTTTCGTAATTATTGTCAACAAACATTTGAAAAGTATGAACTTATGCAGTATCACACTTATACACTTATGCACTTATACAACTCTGATCCCGACCTAGTAACAAGGGACATTTTTGGGACACTTAATATAAAAATATAGCTGTATTAAGAAAATATAAACAACAGTAAACACAATAAACAACCTAATTTAATTGAATAAAACTACAAAACACTGAAAAAGCATACAGATTAAAACTGATTCGTAATCAGTAGGCCGTCGGTTCAACTCCGATTTCTGGCTCCACGGTAAATCAAGGGCTGACAAGGGTTTCCACCCATTGTCAGCCTTTTTTTATACCTACTAAAACTATCGAAAATAGGGGCAGAGGGACCCCAGCTGGGGTCCCTCGACCGATAGTCGGGGTCCCTATCGGGTCCCTCCGAGGTCCCTCTTTTTTTGGATTAAAACAAATCGACCGGACCGTACTTAACCTGGTTAACCGCAGTTTCCAGGGCGTCGTCCGTGATGTGTGCATACGTGTCTGCAGTGACGCGGAATTCGGAGTGACCAAGTGCGCCTTGCAATTCTTTGAGACTGCCACCGGCTTCAAGGAAAGCAACAGAGAATGAATGCCGGAGATCGTGAAGTTTAAGATGGCCGAAACCTGCCGCCCTCAATGCCGATTTGACTTTATGGGTATATGTGTCCGCATGCGCCCACCTGTTGAAGATCCGCCCTTTGCCTTTGGGCATGGACTTCAGCACGGCTTTGAAAAGATCATTCATGGGGTAGGTTTTGCATAAGTGTCGTTTCTCTTTGGCGATGTAATACTTGTTTTCCTCCCACAAAATATCATCCCAAGTCAGCCGAAATACTTCCGACCGGCGACGACCAATTGCTAGGCACGCTGCAACAAAGCGACGAACGTCAATATCCTTGATCCCATTGATAAAGCTTTTGACCTGGTCAGGGTTAAGGTATTCCACCCGCTTGCCCTTTGGGAGTTCCTTTGCACCTCTGAAGGGATTGGCCTTCAGGTATCCCCAATCCACCGGCTTATTGAAAACAGCCTTTGCGTGGCGGATATAGTTGTTGATCGTTGTTGCCTTCAATGGCTTCCGCTTTCCGTCCGACCCTTTCTTTTCGCGCTTCAGACGTTTCAGCTCATCCATGGTTTTCTTGGTCAGCCGGTCAAGACGCTGGCTTTCGCCCTCAATCTCTATGACCTTCTTCAACGCCAACATATTAGCTTTGAAGGTTTTGGTCGGTTGGGTTTCCTCTGCCCATGGTTCGTATTCCTTCTTGAACTCACCCAGGGTCATGCCACATTCGCCTAAGAGGTGGTCGAGTTTTCCGGCCATGTAGGCGTCCTTGATTCGTCCAAGCGACTGGCAGGCTTTGGAGTAGTTGGACGTTCCCAGCGACAGACGGCGCTTGTCCACCTTGTAATAGTAGCTGGCCTTTCCACTGACCTTGAAGGGCTTCTTGCTGATAGCCATAACGTCCACCAATGGCCCCGCCTTCTCAAGGAGAGCGAGGACTTCGACTTCAAAAGCGTTGGCGGGGTTATTCAGAGAGCGTTCCAGGATTACCCAATCCATACGCTTTCCTGCAGGGCGCTGCTCGGCAACGACATGTCCATCGCGAATCCATTTCATCATGGTATCCCGATGACAATTCGCAGCCTTGCATGCTGCACCCATTTTCAACCAACGATCCATTTAGGAGCCCTCATTTTTTGAAGGCTCTTGTGTTGCCACACTGCAACAAGCTGAGTCAATAAAACGTTAACTTTTCCCAAGAAGGAAAAATTAATCGTCAGACTGGAGAGACTCCGCTCGCTTCAGGATGACGCCAGGGTCCACACCAATAGCCTTGCAAATTTTGGAGAAGTCGCTTGTTCTCATAGTTGCGCGACCCTTCAGCATGGCTTGAATATCAGGCAGATCCAACAACTCCAGTTCCCGTGCAATATCCGCAGTCCCTTTGCCTACTGCCTTGGCAACTATCACCAAGGTTGAAGCGATCGACTTATCCAACTCCGTAGGGGTTCGGTCTGGTGAAGGCGGAGGCAGCTCGCCTTCGCTTACATCAAAGACTTCATGCAAGGGTATCCGCAGCCTATCCAGATATCGAATCATATCCCTGAAGGTTGTGCGTTCCCCGCCTCTACGGTCTTGAATCCAACGGTTAACGGTAGCACGGTCGCAGCCAATAATCCGGGCAATAGAAGACTGCGTCTCTCCCTTCTCCAGCAATGCGTTCACCTTTGAAAGGATAAGAAACCAAGCGCGTTCGTTGATTTTAAAACTATCCATGCTTTCGGACATATACCCCCTCTCGTTAACTTGGCGCTTAATTTTGTGTTGACTTTATTGTTGTGCTAATGCAACAAAGTAGTCATGGAAAACGCACTCGAACAATATCGGCAGAGGTATCAGCTCAGCTACGCAGACCTGGCGCGCATGGTCGGAAAAGACCGCGCCACCGTCATGAGACACTGTAAAGCAATGGTCGTCCCGGAAGCTGCTGTAGCCCGTTATCACGCAAAACTAATGATCCCGGTCAAAAGTCTGCGACCCGATTTGTACGAGAGCGAGTCTAAGTCCTAGCACGTGGGGAGATCCCCGCAATCAACGTATTTCCAGACGGAGGAGAAATACAATGGAACACGAAATTTTTGACACAAAAAGTCTAGCTGGCATGGACCCTTCGGACGCCTTCAAGCAGGCGTTCGCTCTCTCAGGTCTCACCCAAAAACAGTTCATGGATCGAATGAATTGGAGACAAGACAAAACCCGACGAGTCTTTGCGACTGGCCGCTACTTCCCCTCTTTTGATGAACTTCCCAAGTTCTGCATCACTGTCGGCAACACTATCATCATTCAGTGGATTCAGATGAATGTGCTCCAGGGCAAAGCCCCGATTCAATACACATCGCTCAACTGCCAAAACCTCTTCGCCCGGATCGGCGAACTCTTCGCCGAAGTCGGCGACGTTGGGCAAAAGGGTCAGGAAGCAGTCGAAGACGGGGAAATCGATCTGGGTGAAACCCGAAAAATGAAAAAAGAAGTCGGCGAAGTCATGACCAAGGCCATCGAGTTAATGGCCGACCTGGGAGCGCTGGAAAGAGAGCTGGTCGAGGAAAAGAGCAAGGGGGAGTGATGGACAAATACGAATTGAATCCAAAGCAAAAAGCTTGGCTCCACGACTTCCCTGACAAAGATGATCTTCTCCGGTTCCTCATAAATGGTCCGGTAGACACTGTCTCAGTCATTGAAGGTTTGGACCTTAAAGTTGCAGGACGCCTCAGAGGCGTTCGCGTCACGAAGCCTGTCAGTAGTATGGCCCTTGCCCTGAAGGAGGCTGAACAGATCCGCAATGAATACATTCAAGCCGTCGGCATGATCCCATTGGACGAAGAAACCCTGGGCATAAACGACAATCCAAAACAGAAGGTGACGGCATGACTCCAAGAGAAAAGACACGAATGGAAAGAAAGCATCAACTGGCACTTTTTCTCAGCATAGGCATTAGAAAGCAAAAAAAAGAGGTTTCACTTCTTGAGCTTCTTCCTCAGTTCCATGGAGACGCTGCTTTTACGAGAGTATCAGCTCTTCATGCCTTTGTAGGGACTTTGATGATTAACGCTCCGCATTGCGGCCCTGGGGGACACAACCAGCGAGTAATAAAACTGGACTCTCTGGCAAATCGTTTTGTCAATGAAACTCTTGGAACCATTACAAACGGCGAATTCATTCCCGATGGCACCCCCATTGGTGACCCCATTTTTACAGCATCCACGCCCAGGAGATAACGTGACATACCGAAAAGACATAGGAGCTGAAGAGGTTGTCCGTGCGTTGCTGGCCGAATCTTCCCTCCAATTCCAGCAACAGGGCGAATACCTTCGGAAGGGGATTTGTCCCTGTTGCGGGAAAAAGGAACTGTTCATCAGCACGGAAAAGCCTTGGAAGGTTCAGTGTGGCAGGCTTAACAAATGTGGTTGGTCATCCTCTACCCGCGAATTACTCCCTGATTTATTTGCTGACTTCGCCACCAAATATCCTCCTACTGAAAAAGATAGGAACGCCACCGCTTCTGCATATCTCGGAATTGACCGAGGCTTTGACCTTTCCAAAATTCGAGGCTGGTATGAGCAAGGTTCATTTCAAAGGCCACGCTCAAATGAGTTCACACCCACTGTGCGCTTTTACATTGATAAGGGGGCAGGCATCTGGATGGAGCGATTCATTGACAATCGATTCATTCAAAAGATTGGCCGCAAAGCACACTTTCAAGGTGCACACAAAGGAATGGCGTGGACCCCGCCCGACTTTTCTTTGAATGAAGGCGATCGCTGTTTTCTGGTTGAAGGCTGTATACATGCAGCGGCAATGTACCACATGAAAGAGCCAAAGAATGCTGCAGCCTGCTTATCGTCTGGCAACTTCCCAAGCCTGTTCATTGAGGAGCACAGCGGCAAGGATATAACCTGGGTCATAGCTCTGGATGGAGACAAAGCAGGACGCAAGGGAACAAGACGCTTTGTACGGATGCTGCAGGACATGGGCGAGAAGTATGAAGTCCTGCTCCTACCGGATAACGGAATGGATTGGGATGATTACTACCGCGATGGACGGCTCACCGACACTTTCATCAATGATCGCCTCTATCACGGCAAATTATTCATGGCCGAGAATGTCCATGAAAAAGCCTATTACATGTACATGCGGAACGGTTACCGCACCTTCACTCTGGATTATGCCAACGCGCTTTATTCCGCAGAGGTCTACACCGACAAAATTGAAGGCGAGCTTTCCCCAGGCAAGAAGGAAGACGGCGAACCAGAGCCGGAGAAAATTGACCTGGGATCGGAACAGGGCTGGAACATTTTCATGCGTCATCATGACGTGGACAAATTATCCAACACTCTCCCGCGCTTTCTTTACATGGAAATCGACGACGTCATGGGTGAACAGTTCTACGTTTTCGAGATCCACTACGCCAACGGCACCTCTCCAGATATTGTTCGTCTGGAGGGGACAAACATTACCAGTCCCGACGCGCTGCATAAGGCGCTGCTGAACAAGACCCGAGGCGGCGTCTTCGATGGTGACTTCAAACAATTAAAGAGCCTGCGGGACCGATGGCTTGGCAAACGAATGCGTATGGTCTCATCCATTCCCTTTGTTGGATATGACGACAAGACAAAAGCCTATGTCTTTCAGGATCGCGCCTACTTAAATGGCAAAGAACTGGAAATGAACAAGGATGGCTACTTTGATGTCGGGCAAAACGGTATCAAAACAAGCCTGATGGGGACTCACATCGTCACGGAAGGTGAATTTGATCCATCCTGGCTCGACAAATATATCACAGCCTTTCATTACCAGGGCATGGTCCTGCTAGCCTTCTGGCTCGGCAGTCTGTTTGTCCAACAAGTCAGGGACAGGCACAAGTCTTTCCCTTTTTTGGAGTTCACCGGCGAACCTGGTGCAGGTAAGTCGACGGCTCTTGAATTCCTTTGGGCCTGTTGTGGCCGTGATGATTGGGAGGGATTCGACATCATGAAGGCGACGGTTGCAGGCCGACGTCGAGCCATGAACCAGGTATCCAATATGCCTGTTGTTCTCATCGAGTCTGATCGCGACAATGGATCACCCGATGCCAAGGCAAAGCAGTTTGATTTTGACCTCTGCAAACCTTTCTTTAACGGACGCGGCACCGGCACACTCGGGATAGCCAAGCGCGGCAACGACATCGAGGAGAGCCCATTCCGATCAGCCCTTATCATTAGCCAAAACGCAGAAGTCGACGGATCCGAAGCACTGCTGCAGCGCGTCGTCCATGTCCATGTCGACAAGCGTCACCATAAGCCGGGATCGCGAGACATCGCCCGATGGTTTGAAAAGCAAAACAGTAAAACCGTTGGCGGCTTTCTCCGCAAAGCTTTGAAAAACGAGCGAAAGATTATCGAAACCTATGAGCAGGCTTTTCACCATTTTGAAGACCTCTTCAGCAAAAGCGACAAAATCCGCAACGAGCGAATAGCCAAGAACCACGCCCAGGTCGCAGCCTTCGGGAAAGCACTACAAATCATGTTTCCCAGCATGACAGATGAACGAGTTGAGAAGCTTGGCGACTACATATTGGAACGAGCCGAAGCCAGGGAGCAGCGCCTCGCAGCTGACCATCCGCTTGTCGAGCAATTTTGGGAAACGGTTCAATACATAAACAACGCCAGGGAAGCCGACACCGAAGAGTTCCTGAACCATTCCAATAAACAGGAACAGATCGCCATCAACCTAAACCAGTACAGAAAAGAATGCCTGCACCAGGGGCAGGAACTCCCCGACATGAACCAGCTGAAGAAGCTGCTCAAACACGGCAAACGCCACAAACTCATTGCCTCCGGCAAGAACGTGTCCAGCCGTTGGGAAAAATACAAGTCCTCAGACCTGGACGAAAGTGGAAAGCCAATATGGAAACCGAAGGTTCACCGTTGCTGGATATTCAAGCGCTAGGAGGAGGAGATGGCATATTTTGCAAACGGTACAGAAGGAATGGAATGGGAAACCGGCAAAAAGCTTGACACCTCTACCCGGAATCAAGATCGATAACGGGCAGGATGATTCAGAATAGTACGCTATAAAAGAAAGCCCCCTTCTCCGGGGGCTAGGGGAAACACATGCCAAGCTGTTTATTCGACGTCATGCCATTTGCCTTGGTCCTTAACCAAATGCTTTGTGCATTCAATGTCATGTTCATTGCAACGAAACGTGTAAAATCGTTCTGGAACGACCCGAGAATCTTGTTTTTCAGGAGTGAATTGTATTTCAGCAGGTACCCCAGTTTCCTTACATGTTACCTTTGGATGAAAATCCAATTCCTCAGCCTCAATCCATATAATCTCAAAATGCTCACACATGAAACCCACTTTAAGAACTAATCTAAAATATCAATGGCCTTAAACAAGTATTGAGAAGGATTGCAAAAGGGGCTCCATTCGTCAATCTTCTGTTGTATCTAACATCCCAGCTCTCAATCCGTCTCGATATTCTTCAAGACCACAGAGAGTTTTATGGACTGCCATCGGGTCGCATTTGTCGCGAATTATCATGTGCATTGCTTCTATAAAAATTAATGTCTTTCGCTGTTCAAAATCCATTTCTTGGACGTGTGCATGGTTTGCTAGACATGCCGATAAGTATTTAGCACTGATCATTGTTTCGTCGGGCCATGGCACTAGGGCAATTTCGTCGATTCCTGGATTCCAGCACAGCATTCTATTCAGGGCATTTTCAACATCTTGGGTCATTTTTTTTCCTTTGGTTAGGGTTCTTAGATTCAATAGTCTCTTGTTGATATCACGGTTGAAACAATAATAATACTACTCAGCACAAGGAGATAATTATGGCCGGACACTATGTTTGTAAATACTGCGGAGCTAATTGGTTCTTCGGGGAGCGGTGTTCATCTGACTGCCCTCATCCTTTATCCTTTTAGATAATTATCCCATACCCTCGCCTCTGCCGCCGTCCTGGTTCAATGAATGACCAGGGCGGCGGCTCTGTTTTGTCTATGGCATAGACCTACTCATTTACGCACGTGCGTGCGTGTGCGCGTCGCGCGTGAGGAGGATTCCAACAAACCAGAGAGGGGTTCGGAAAAGTGTAATATTTGTAATATGGATTTTGAAAACATGGATTAAGCTTAGAGCCACAAGGGTTTTCGCTGAGTGAACAGAGTGTAATATTTATGTAATCAAAACGTAATATTATTACAGTTCTATTATTACATTTCACAAAAAATCAACTCGCTGAAATAACTGGATATTACATTTCATATTACATCTGTTTACACAAAAATTACACTTTGCATTCTGTTGTGAAACTCAAGTATGATGCGGGTTAACGGCTGGTTTTAGATTTCCAATTACAAATATTACACTTTTCCGTAGCCCACCCCCTGATTGGGGAAAGGAGTCATGATGGACGCTGGTGATTATCTTCTCATTGATGGGATGTCTTTGAAGATCCGACAGGTCATAGGCTCTGTTGTCTACCTGGAAACCGGAGCCAGGCTCGATATGGATGAAGCCAAGCGGTATAAATGCAGTTCGGGAAGGGCGCAGTCTGTATGTGTCAAGTCCAGAAACGTAGGAATAACTCATAAAATGAAGCAGCTTGGACTTCTATAACTACTCATTATTAATGAATATTCAGGGTACAAATTTAGCATGTGAGTGTTTTTGATATTGTCGCGTCCATTTATTTGACGCATTGGTTCCCTTTTCAGAGGATCTACTCACTACCGACTATTGGAGACTCTCATGCTCGACCCACACCCGCAGGACCTCAAGGACTCTCTCAACAAACTTTCACTCGTTGCCCACACTCTTCGCTTTCTTGCTGAACAGAATGAAAGCAACGACCTGGGGGCCGTGCTGAAACTACTAGAACAAACGATCTCTGAAAGCATTTTGGCACTGGATACTCCGTCAAACCAGTAGCCCAAAAGAAGCCCCGGCAGTCTAGGACCTGCCGGGG
>MDTD01121024.1_pt1 | contig 80696 bp, 78 predicted proteins | sample 811221 | NCBI WGS metagenome assembly MDTD01 (sample SAMN05326646, study PRJNA326480) | marine metagenome | isolation source: seawater | place: Pacific Ocean: South West | collected 2011 | reverse complement strand
TCGGTGACAGTGGAATAGATTTCACTGGATAAATTCGGATCCAAGGAAGTTTTTTCTGATGGTTGAAGTGACCGTCAGAACTCGGACTCTCACGCTCCCCGAACTACCCAAAAAGCGTTGAGGGACTGAAACTCATTCACGTTCTGCACTTGCGGAGAGTAAAGCTACGCATCGTGAGAACATGAAGACCCCAGATCAAAAATTTGTGTCCGTCTGATTAAATTCGGAAATCACCTTCTTTGCGCACTCCACTTACCGGGTGTTTGCGGACTTCCTGATGCGAGCAGGATTGTCTCACGGATAAGAAAACGGAAAAGACCCTGTTCACCCCCAAGGTTGCAGGGTCTTTTCTTTTCATTGTCCAGTCCAATTTGTATCACGGTGTAGAGTGATGAAACTTACATGGATGAAACGATGGATATTCACCTAAATGTCAAACTGAAGTCCTCATACGAAGCGTGGCATGAATTGTTTATTAATGACGCGGAGAACCGATCAAAGATTTGTGATGAGCGTAGGACCCTTGTTGGAAAAGCGGATGATGCAACCGCTCTGGTCACCCTGTTCAACGTGGATATGCAAGCGATGGCAGCAATGATGGAAGATCCGGACTTCCAGAAACTCACTGAGGATTATGTGATAGAACATATTCCATATTCGCTCACTCCCCTGGCACCCCCCGCATAACCACTCTTCATTCTGTTTGAAGAAACAAGACCTCGATCATTCAATTGATTGGGGTCCTTTCTTATTTGAGACCAAACCTTTGTAATGCTCAAGAAAGGGTATCTGAATGGTGTGTCGAGCGGGTCTAATTCTGCAGTGTACCGAACTCGGATGTTCTGACACCATTTCGGTATTAGATACCCAACCGCCGAACCAGCGAGGGAGGCATTATGGTGTATGAGGAATGCGTGATCTCGGACGATTTTTATTGCGTAACTGACACATGAATCGGTTGAAGATGATTTTTCACGAGTTATTTGCTGCCTATGCGGTGCTGCTCGTTTTTTTTGCGGTCACCTTAATCCTCACTTATCTGAACATTTCCCAAGTCTGGGAACCGTTCGTGCTTGAGCACCTTACTCACCAAGATCTGACTACGGCGGAGTAGAGGATGCGCGTTGTGGATGCTCACAGAGACCCTTTTCACGACATAACTCTGCCTTTTAATTTTAGGCGACCACGAGGGTGTATAATGCCAAAACCTCAAAAAAACGTTCTTGGAACAATTTTGGAAGTGTGCGGAACAGACCCAATTACAGGTTATTTTAGAGACGGATGCTGCAACACGGGCGATGGTGATGTGGGTACTCACACAGTTTGCGCGGTTGTAGATGACCGGTTCCTTGAGTTCTCTATGAGCAAGGGAAATGATTTGGTTACACCTCGACCAGAATACGGGTTCGAGGGTTTAAAGAATGGAGACTGCTGGTGCCTTTGCGCCGTACGCTGGGAAGAAGCACGTCGAGCAGGGTGCGCACCTCGCGTCAAAATTACCTCGACCAATATCAAGACACTCAAGTATGTGCGTTTGCAGGATCTCAAAGACCACCAAATTGACTTGAATTGAGACAGAACCTGACCTTGTGTCACGAATGCCGGTCAAGCGTTGATGAACGAGAGGGGCGCTGGATTATTCTCGGTGAGAAACCGGATGGATTTGAGTGGGCCTTCATGTGCATCCAATGCATTCGAGACTGGCGTCAAAGAGGATTGGAGAGAGAAGGTCACTCTCCAGAGCACGTTATTGCAATTTTGAACAGCGAATACCCTCGATAAAGACCGGCAATTCTCCTTGCGAACTCCATTTGCGGGTTGATTGCGTACTTCCTATTGTGACTAGGATTTTCTCGAGGACATGGAAACGGGAAAGACCCTGTTCACCCCTAAGTTTGCGGGATCTTTTCTTGTTTGTGGAAGACCCTTTTAAATACACAACAAAGGTAATCAGGTGATCAACGATGTGATCACCGCGCAGATCATCGAACTACGGAATGCGAAGAACTCGATTCGGGACATCGCATCGGAAGTAGGTGTCAGTCGAGGAACGGTATCCAACGTCCTCAAGGCAGTGTAAGGGAGATAGATAAATGAGAGTGTTGAGTGTCCTGGAAGGTGCAGAGGTTGTAATCGCAGACCTAGAAGTAAATCTCGGTGATCAGACGCATTCATCACCCACTCTCTGTGTTCGATACGAGGGCAACATCATTCCCCTCAGTACACCTGATGCACGTCCGATCCTGATGAAATCCGAAAACGCGATCAAAATTACTTAAACTCGACGCAGAAACCTCTAGATCGCTTTTGCTTATCTGTTACTCTGGTCCCGATCCCAAACGAATGTTTGGATCGGAATAGTAACGACCTAATCGTTCTGGTGTAGCAACGACCTTACACGTTCTACCTTCCGTATCCCGACATTCTCTTTGCGGATCGCTTTAAAGCGATTTTGGAAAGGGAATTCCTATGACTACGCAAATCTACAAAGACCTCTCACTCATTTTCGGACCTCCTTGCGGAGATTTCTTCGCAGAAGTTGTTTCCCAGTCAAAGACAAGCGGAGAGTCTAGAAGCAAAATTTACGAGGATTTGCTTTTCGACATAATTAGGGGAGTCGAGGCACGCGGTTTCTTCGATGAAATTCTAACTAAGATCGTCGGAGAAGACCTGCAGGTTGGAGACACGTTTCGAACAAGACAGATGTTTAATACTGCACGTCCAGATCTAGAGAAACTCGTCACTAAGTCAGAGGACCCGATCTCCGTCCCAGTCTTAATGTTTTACACCTCACGATTCCTCTCGCCAGACGGCAATCCCATTAAGACCACCCTTACCACCGACCACCTCGATGCGTTGGCGGCGGTATTAGGGCACACATTGAAACTGGATTGGGTTCAGTCAATCGCTGCGCACCATTCGCAGGCGGCATAACGCCGAACCAATAGGTGGGTTCGGGAAATTTCCTGAACCCACCATTGCCGCAAATAAGAAACACACTGAGGAATTGAAATGACTTACGAGTCCAATGGCGAGACCAAACCAAACTTCCGTTCTGTGGAATTCACAATGTTGGGATACCGCGTCTGTGCGCGTGTACCCAGGCGAGAGTCTTTAAATCCAATCGGGCAATTCTATGCCGCCAACCATGACTGCCGGGTCCTCGAGGATTATCTCGTTGAGTATTTGCGCAGACCCGCCCCCAAACCACATGTCTACAAGTTGAAGGCACATCCACCGATGACCATAACGGAAATAACGCCAACAAACGTCACCTCGTTATGGGATGAGGCACGCATCCGTGGGAAAGTTGTGATCCCTTGATTTAATCTTCTGTCCAAAAAAAGGGGGTCTAATTTCGTCAAATTAGACCCTCAGTTCACCTTGCGTTTTTACCCCAAAAATTTAGTCCAACAGATGGTCGATTTTTGAACAGTGAAACGGAGACTGAATGACTTACGATGGATTCTCGGAGATAGTAATCGAGGGTTATCTTAGAACCTATCACATTAAAGAGACGATGAAGGAGCCAGGTCGATCCTTCGATGAAGTCTGGAAGATGACAGGAATGAAGGATTGGTTCGAATGGGTAGAGGATGTTAACGAATGAAGTTCATGTTGGTCGTTCTGATTACCATGGGGTCACCAGTGATCGGAGAAGAGTCAAAAACCTTCGAACTTAGGATTCCTCAAGAGAGTAAAGAACAATGTCTCAGGTCTGCAAAAACGTTTCGGTTCTCACTACCTGTGATTTCCATGGAAACGCGATGTGAACCCAGGCGAGATGACGAAGAACCAGCGATGAAGGAAATCTGAATAGGAAAGTCTGACAGGTATCTTCCCTTTGGGACGGATCATCTATTTGATCATTCGATATTCACTCCGAGCATTTTCCCTGGCATTCAAACTGGTGATCATATTCGCGTTAGGGGTCGCAGGATTTATTTGACTTTATGCACTGTTAATTTCCTCATAGGACTCCCCCGTCTAATACCTCTTTGATAGTCATGGATCATGACTACCACCAAGACCCCGATAACCATCAGAACAATCTCAGACCTTGCAGAGTCGGGAATGACCCTTGGGCTCCACTGTCTCGAGTGCAATCGGTGGGGTGAGGTCATCCCTAAAGAATGGTTGGATGCGGGGAAACCTAATGTGAATTACGTCCAACAGAGGTTTAAATGCAGTCAGTGTGGTGCTCGTGCCGACAAACAACTGCGATCATCACCGACAGGGTTCTCGACCAAAAGTGCATATAAAGGAATGGAACTGTCACCCAGTTAACGCAAGTTCATTCCAATACGACACAATTGATGTTCATGAAAGACGAACTGGATCGCGTGTCGGTGACAATATCAGAACAGGAAAAGGACCGGGTTTCCCGGCTTTTTACCCGCGCCTGCGAACTGGAAGTCGCGTTTTTTGATAGCTTCCACCCGCGGCCCTGACTCAGCAATTCGGGCGCTGTATACTCCGCGCCGAAAATTCCTATTCCACCATCATCAATCGGCCCCGGAGGGGCAACCAAGGGAGATAACAAGATGGCGTCGCTAGACCTCAAAGATCCGAGCCTTTTCCGTGAAGCCTGCTACATCAACGGCCGGTGGGTCGGCGCAGGGTCCAACGAGACCATCGACGTCACTAACCCGGCGACCGGCGAAACGCTAGGCACGATCCCGAAAATGGGAGCTGACGAAACCCGAGAGGCGATCGAGGCGGCGAACGAGGCCTATCCCGCCTGGCGCGCCAAGACGGCAAAGGAACGCGCCGCGATCCTTCGCAAGTGGTTCGATCTGATGATGGAAAATCAGGAAGATCTCGCCCGCATGATGACGGCGGAGCAGGGCAAGCCGCTTAAGGAGTCCATGGGTGAGATAGTTTACGCTGCGTCGTTCATCGAATGGTTCGCGGAAGAAGGTAAACGCATCTACGGAGATACCATCCCGCAGCATGCGCCGGGCAAGCGGATCGTCGTCACCAAGGAACCCATCGGTGTCTGTGCGGCGATCACGCCTTGGAACTTCCCGGCAGCGATGATCACGAGGAAATGCGGACCGGCGCTCGCCGCCGGCTGCACCATGGTTCTTAAGCCCGCGACCGCGACGCCTTATTCTGCGCTGGCGCTGGCCGAGCTCGGCGAACGCGCCGGCATTCCCGCGGGCGTATTTAGCGTGGTGACCGGATCGTCCGGTGCCATCGGCGGCGAAATGACATCGAACCCGACTGTGCGCAAGCTGACCTTTACGGGCTCGACCGAGATCGGCAAGCTGCTAATGGAACAATGCGCAGGGACGGTGAAAAAGACGTCGATGGAGCTTGGCGGCAACGCGCCGTTCATCGTCTTCAACGACGCTGATTTGGACGAAGCGGTGCAGGGTGCGATGGTGTCGAAGTTCCGCAACACCGGACAGACCTGCGTCTGTGCCAACCGCCTGCTGGTTCAAGAGGGTGTCTACGAGGAATTCTCCGCGAAACTAGCCGCTGCGGTCGAGGAGATGCGCGTTGGTGACGGGCTGCAGGGCGAAACCGAGCAGGGCCCCATGATCGACATGGCGGCAGTCGAAAAAGTCGAGGAGCATATCGAGGACGCGGTCGCGAAAGGCGCCAAGGTGATTTCGGGCGGTTCGCGCCACGATCTTGGCGGTACGTTCTTTCAGCCCACCGTGTTGGCGGAAGTGAATACCGATATGAAGGTGACCAGGGAAGAAACCTTCGGCCCGGTCGCGCCGCTCTATCGTTTCGAGACAGAGGAACAGGCGCTGGAGATGGCCAACGATACCGAATTCGGCCTCGCCGCCTATTTCTACAGCCGCGATATCGGCCGTATCTGGCGGGTGATGGAGGGTCTGGAATACGGCATTGTCGGCGTAAACGAGGGGATTATTTCCACCGAAGTGGCGCCGTTCGGCGGCATGAAGGAATCAGGCACCGGCCGCGAAGGCTCCAAATACGGGATCGAGGACTACCTCGAAATCAAGTACGGCCTTATCGGTGGGATCGGGGCGTAAGCCTCCCCGCGATGAGCGGCCCGGGAACAAGAACTTTTGAGAGGCGGACGCGATGTCCAGTTACGACTATGATCTGTTTGTTATCGGCGCCGGGTCCGGCGGGGTGCGTGCATCGCGGATGTCCGCGTCCCACGGAGCGAAAGTGGCGGTTGCGGAAGAACGCTTTCTCGGCGGCACCTGCGTCAATGTCGGCTGTATCCCGAAGAAGCTGTTCTCCTACGGATCGCACTATCCTCACTACACACACGAGGCCGCCGCCTATGGGTGGGACTTCGCAAAACCGACGCTGGACTGGCCGCGACTGATCGAGAACAAAAACAAGGAGGTCGAGCGGCTCAACGGCATTTACCGGAACCTACTGAACAATGCCGGGGTAAGGCTGTATGAGGCGCGCGCAACACTGATCGACGCCCATACGCTAGACGTCGGCGGGGATCGGATAACGGCCGACAAGATCTTGATCGCGACCGGAGGCAAGCCGTCGCGCGACGATGTGCCGGGGACGGAACATGCCATTGTGTCCGACGACGCGTTTTATCTGAAAGAACTGCCTAATCGGGCGCTGGTGGTCGGCGGCGGGTATATCGCGGTTGAGTTCGCCGGCATCTTCAACGGCTACGGCGCCGATACGACGCTGATATACCGCCGCGACATGATCCTGCGCGGCTTTGACATCGACGTCCGCAAGCACCTCGCGGCCGAGATGGAAAAGAAGGGCATCGGGTTCAAGTGGAATACCGTGATCAAGCGGATCGACAAGGTCGAAGGCGGACTAGACGTCACGTTCGATGACGAAACCACGCAGCAGTACGACCAGGTGCTGTACGCGATCGGCCGCATCCCCAACACGTCCAACATGGGCTTGGAAGAGGTCGGGATTGAGATGACTGGCAGCGGCGCTATTGTCGTCGACGACTATTACCAGAGCAGCGTCGACAACATCTATGCGCTCGGTGACATTATCGACCGCTATCAGTTGACGCCGGTCGCCATCGGCGAGGCGATGAAACTTGCCTCCAACCTGTTCAAGGGCACCAACGACAAAATGGACTATGCCGATATCCCGACGGCGGTGTTTTCGGATCCGCCCATCGGGACGGTGGGGCTGACGGAAGAGGACGCGCGGGCCAAGTACGACGATGTTGAAATCTACCAGTCGACGTTTCGCGCCCTGAAAGACACGCTGACCGGCTCGTCGGAGCAAACGATGATGAAACTAATCGTCGACAAGGCGTCGGATCGGGTTGTCGGGTGCCACATGGTCGGTCCCGATGCGGGAGAGATTACGCAGGGTATGGGTATCGCGTTGAAATGCGGGGCAACCAAGGCCCAATTCGATGCGACGGTCGGCATTCACCCGACGGCGGCCGAAGAATTCGTCACGATGCGCGAGCCCGTTCCGGAACCGGAGGCCGCTGCAGTGGCGGGATAGTCAGAGTTTCGCGGGGTCGATTTCCGACGTTTCGGTTGGTGCGGAACCGCGTGCGCGTCTGGCCGGCAGGATAATCGGCGCCGTCCTAACCAGCCCGGGGGCTGTTTTTATTTCCCGCTTGCCGCCATGGAGCTGCATCAGCGCCTTCGTGATCGATACGCTGAGCCGCGTGCCTTTGTGCTTTTCGACAGGCTGTTGTCGGCCTGCTCTAAGGGTTCGAAAATCGCGATGACTTACTCGCTCGTCATCGCGATACCGATACCGATACCGGTATTGGTAATAGAAATTTCTAGTTCGTCACTGTTCCGTTCAACCGTCGCCAAGTACACGCCGCCTTCGTCGGTAAAATTGGTGGCGTTCAGCAGTATTTTATCTGGGACCCATTGGTTCGGGGCGTCTCCAGTGTTTTCACTTCCCCCGGTTCTCAGCAATTCCGGTTAATCCCCGCCTTATTCCTGCTGTATGCGGCAATGTAGGCCAAGGCGTGGTTTTGCTGGAAAAAGCGGGATAAACCGCGTATACGCGACCCTCCAAACGAGATTGATTGAGTGAGGATGGCCATGTCGGGGAACTGGTTGCCCGAAAGCTGGCGAAACAAGCCTGTCGTTCAGGTTCCTGAATATCCGGATTCCGATGCCCTGGAGGCTGCGGAAAACAAGCTGCGAAACTATCCGCCGCTGGTGTTTGCCGGTGAGGCGCGCAAGCTGCGTGCCCAGCTTGCCGACGTGGCGGAAGGCAAGGCCTTTTTGCTGCAGGGCGGGGACTGCGCCGAGAGTTTCGCGGAATTCCACCCCAATAATATCCGGGATACCTTTCGCGTATTGCTGCAGATGGCGGTAGTGCTGACGTTCGCATCAGGCAAACCAGTGGTAAAGGTTGGCCGCCTGGCAGGACAGTTTGCCAAACCCCGGTCTTCAGACGTGGAGGAACAGAACGGGGTGACTTTGCCTAGCTATCGGGGGGACATGGTCAATGACATGACGTTTTCCGAAGCCAGCCGCGTTCCGGATCCCGAACGCATGGTACAGGTGTACAACCAGTCGGCATCGACGCTGAATTTGCTGCGGGCGTTTGCCCAGGGCGGGTACGCCGATCTTCAAGAGGTCCATCGCTGGAACCTCGAATTCGTGTCTTCCGGCGAGCAGGCGAAAAAATACGCTGAGCTGGCCGATCGCATCGATGAAGCGATGACCTTCATGGCGGCCTGCGGGCTGACGCCGGATGCGGCACCGCAGCTGCGCGAAACTGATTTCTATACCAGTCACGAGGCATTGCTACTGGGGTACGAAGAGGCCATGACCCGCGTGGATTCGACCTCCGGTGCCTGGTACAACACGTCGGCGCATATGCTGTGGATCGGTGACAGGACCCGCCAACTCGATAGTGGGCACGTCGAATTCATGCGCGGTATAGCGAACCCGATTGGCCTGAAGACCGGGCCGTCCCAGACGCCTGACGATCTGCTGAAACTGATTGACCAGCTGAACCCGGACAATGATCCAGGGCGCCTAGTTCTGATCAGCCGGATGGGGCACCAAAAGGTTGAAGAAAAGCTGCCGGACCTCGTGCGTGCGGTTTCGCGGGAAGGAAAGAAAATTGTCTGGACCTGCGATCCAATGCACGGCAACACGATCAAAGCGCAAAGCGGTTACAAGACACGGCCGTTTGACCATATTCTTCGAGAAGTGCAGGGGTTCTTCGCAGTCCACGATGCCGAAGGGACCCATGCCGGCGGCGTTCACATCGAGCTGACCGGCCAGAACGTGACCGAGTGCACAGGCGGCGCGCAGGCGATCACCGACGAGGGTTTGTCGGACCGCTATCACACCCATTGCGACCCGCGGTTGAACGCTTCCCAGTCACTTGAGCTGGCGTTCCTAGTCGGCGAACACCTGAAAGCCAAACGCGATCAAGACCGCCAAGATGACACGGCAAGAGAGGCTGCCGAATAGACTGGACGGACCCGCTGCCCTCATGACAGACACGCTAAAAATAGCGCTGGCTCAGTTAAACCCTGTCGTTGGCGATATCCCCGGTAACGTCGAAAAACTGCGCGAGGCCCGAGCCCGTGCAGCGGAAACCGGCGCCGACCTGGTGGTCACCAGCGAACTGGTGGTCTGTGGTTATCCGCCGGAAGATTTGGTTTTCCGGCCCATCGTCAGCGAAACGGTGGAGCGCGAAATAGAAGCATTGGCGGCTGAGACGGCTGATGGCGGTCCCGCCATGCTGGTCGGAGCGCCGTTGCGCGAGGACGGTAAACTCTACAACGCCGCGATGTTGCTGGATGGTGGGAAAATCGTAGCGGTTCGCTTCAAACACGACTTGCCGAATTACGGCGTTTTCGATGAGAAACGCGTGTTCAATGCGGGCCCGCTACCGGGACCGGTGAATTTCCGTGGTGTTCGGCTCGGCGTCATGGTGTGTGAGGATATGTGGACCGACGAAGTCGCCGAATGCCTGCAAGAATCGGGTGCGGAGATGCTGGTGGTTCTGAACGGATCCCCTTACCAGCAAGATAAATGGGATACGCGGCTCAACCTCGCGGCCGCGCGAGCGACCGAATGCCGGATGCCGCTGGTGTACGTCAATCAGGTTGGTGGCCAGGACGAACTGGTGTTTGACGGTGCGTCCTTCGTGCTCGGTAAGGATGCATCTCTCCGTCTTCAGGCACCGGCTTGGGAAGAGAGCCTGATATCGACCCAATGGACACGGGACGGCGACAGCTGGGCTTGCGCTGAGGGAGACAAGAACCCGCCGCCGGACGGCGATACCGCGATCTATTCAGCCATGGTGTTGGGGCTTAAGGATTACGTAGAAAAGAGTGGATTTCCCGGCGTAATAATCGGAATGTCTGGTGGCATCGACTCCGCGCTGACGGCGGCGGTGGCGGTCGACGCGTTGGGACCAGACCGGGTGCACTGCGTAATGATGCCGTCACCCTACACATCGAAGGAAAGCCTGGACGACGCAACCGAGGCCTGCCGCCTTCTCGGCGCACGGCTGAATTCGATCTCCATCGAGCCGGCGATGGGGGCATTCGACGAAATGTTTGCCGATGCGTTCGCTGGGACCGAGGCGGATACGACCGAAGAGAACATCCAGTCGCGCTCGCGCGGATTGGCCCTGATGGCGTTGTCCAACAAGACTGGCTCGATGGTAGTGTCGACCGGTAACAAGTCTGAAATGTCGGTCGGCTATGCCACGCTATACGGCGATATGTGCGGAGGGTATTCGGTACTCAAAGACGTCTACAAGACCAAGGTGTTCCAGCTTTGCAATTGGCGTAACCAGAACAAGCCGGTTCAAGTGCTTGGGCCCGATGGCCCGGTGATACCAGAAAACATCATCATCAAACCGCCGACTGCCGAACTGAAGCATGACCAGAAAGACGAAGACAGCCTGCCCCCTTACGATCAGCTCGACGCGATGCTCGCGGGGCTGAACGAGGAAGATCGGAGCATCGACGACGTCGTTGCTGACGGTTATGACCGCGCCCTGGTTCTTCGTGTCTGGCGGATGCTTCTGGGCGCGGAATACAAACGCCGACAGGCGCCGCCGGGGGTAAAAATCACCGGCCGGTCGTTCGGCCGCGACCGCCGCTATCCGATAGTAAATGCGTTCCGCGGGAAATCTTAAGCCTCGCCGGCGCGTGTCCGCATAAGCGTCCGTCCAGGTTTCCATAATCGTTTACGCATCCGGTGGACTCTGATAGGAATTCCCGGCTTTTAACGGAAAAAAGGCGGAACATCAGAGCCATGGCGGACGACAACCGCATCTACTTGTTCGATTCGACGTTGCGAGACGGCGCGCAGACGCAGGGCGTAGATTTTTCCGTTGCCGATAAGACCGCCATCGCCCGCGCGTTGGACGGGCTTGGCATCGATTATATCGAAGGCGGTTGGCCGGGCGCCAACCCGACGGACGATGCTTTTTTCCGTGATCCGCCGAAGCTTAAACTGGCGAAGTTCACGGCCTTTGGGATGACGCGGCGGCCAGGCCGGTCGGTCGAAAACGATCCCGGGCTTGCTGCCCTGTTCGATGCCGATCCCAGTGCCGTCTGCATGGTCGGCAAAACTTGGAACTATCATGTCGATGTCGCGCTGGAGATTCCGCGAGAAGAAAACGTGGAGATGATTTCCGATTCCATCGCCTACGGCAAACGGCGGGTCGGAGAGGTCCTGTTCGATGCCGAGCACTTTTTCGACGGTTACAAAGCGAGCCCCGAATACGCACTGTCTTGCGTGAAAGCGGCCTATGAGGCCGGTGCCCGGTGGGTTGTCCTGTGCGACACAAACGGCGGTACGCTGCCGCACGAGATCGACCGGATTATCCGTGACGTCGCGGAACATGTGCCGGGAACGCATCTTGGCATCCATTGCCATAACGATACCGAAAACGCGGTCGCCAATTCGCTAGCCGCGGTAAATGCGGGCGCGCGCCAGATCCAGGGAACTCTAAACGGGCTAGGCGAGCGTTGCGGCAACGCCAACCTGACGTCCATCATCCCCAACCTAATGCTGAAAATGGGCTTCGACACGGGACTGGGGGACTACGAGCTAAAACAGTTGACCCACGTCTCGCGCATATTGGACGAGCGGCTAAACCGGCCGCCGTCGCGAAACGCCGCCTATGTGGGTGAATCCGCGTTTGCGCACAAGGGTGGTTTGCATGTCTCCGCCGTCGAAAAGGACCCGGCGACCTACGAACATGTCGATCCGTCGCGGGTCGGCAACGAACGGCGTATCGTGGTGTCTGACCAATCCGGGCGGTCCAATATCCTGGCGCGGTTCCGTGAAATCGGGATGGAGATCGATGCCAAGCATCCCAAGGTGCCTCGTCTGCTGGAACTAGTAAAAGAACGCGAGTTTGAGGGCTATGCCTATGACGGTGCGGAGGCAAGCTTCGAACTTCTTGCTCGCCGTTCACTGGAAGACGTGCCGGAATATTACAAGCTGCATTCCTTCCGGGTTCTCGACGAACGCCGCTGGAATGCGCGTGGTGAACTGGTGACCGTGTCGGAGGCGACGGTGAAGGTCGATGTCGGCAATCTTAATCACATGGCGGTCGCGGAGGGCAACGGCCCGGTCAACGCGCTAGACAACGCGCTGGGCAAGGTGTTGTTGGAAAGCTATCCCGAACTCGAGGACATGCGGCTAGTCGATTACAAGGTGCGTATCCTGACACCCGGCGAGGGTACCGGCGCCATCACACGCGTCATGATCGAGAGTGCCGACGGGCAGGACCGACGCTGGTCCTGCGTCGGGCTGTCGACCAATATCATCGATGCATCCTACAATGCGCTGCAGGATTCGATTTCCTACAAGCTTTACCGCGACGGCGCCAAGGCGGCGTGACGGCGGACCAGGTTCACATGACGGAAGCGACGCCCCCCGCCATTATCTTAGTGCGCCCGACGCTGGGCGAGAACATCGGCGCCGCGGCGCGCGCTATGATGAATTTCGGTCTTTCCGAGATGCGGCTGGTCGAACCCAAAGGAGACTGGCCCAACCAGAAAGCGATCAACACCGCGTCCGGCGCCGAGCGCATTCTCGAGGAAGCCAAGATCCACCACACCACGGGCGCAGCGGTCGCTGACCTTCAGCGTCTTTACGCGACAACAGCGCGCGTGCGTGACATGGAAAAGCCCGTTCTTGCACCGCGTGCCCTCGCGGACACGCTGCACGGGAACAGCGCTAAGGGGGAGAAATCCGGCATACTGTTCGGGCGCGAGGCCAAAGGCCTGCACAACGACGACGTGGCTATTTCGGATGCCATCATCATGGTTCCAGTGAACTCGGAACACCGCTCCATCAACCTTGCGCAGGCGGTACTGTTGATTGGTTATGAATGGTTCCAGCAGACCGCGCCGGAAACGCTGGACGAAGTGACCCGCAAAGGCGGCCAGGCGGCCTCGCTGGACGAGCTGATGGGTTTTTTCGAGCATCTGGAATCGGAACTCGAGGATTGCGGTTTCCTGTTTCCGCCGGAAAAACGCCCGCGGATGGTGCGAAATATCCGCAATATCTTCACCCGTGCGGGTCTCAGCGACCAAGAGGTTAAGACGCTCCGCGGCATCGTGGCAGGGCTGTCACGACCACGCGATAGAAGCCGTTAACACAAGGATCGGCCACTTTGCATTTCTTTTGACATGGCGGGCGCGATGCATATACTCCGCCGCCACTCCCGGGAATGTGGATGGTGCCGCAAACAGGTAGCTTCCCGCCGCCAGCATGGTCTGGAACCGGACTACCGGGACAAATAGAGAGAACAAAGGAGACAGCGCCATGTCGAAACGCGTGCGCTCGAAGTACAAGATAAACCGACGCCTAGGGTGCAACCTCTGGGGTCGTCCGAAAAGCCCTTGGAATACCCGTGAATATGGTCCCGGACAGCACGGACAGCGCCGGCGTAGCAAGATGTCGGATTTCGGTCTGCAGCTGCAGGCGAAGCAGAAGCTGAAGGGTTATTACGGCAACATCACCGAAAAACAGTTCCGCCGCATCTACGGCGAAGCGGTCAAGCGCCGTGGCGATACCGTTGAAGCGCTGATCGGTCTGCTGGAACAGCGGCTCGACGCCGTCGTGTACCGGATGAAATTCGTGCCAACCGTTTTCGCGTCGCGCCAGTTTATCAATCACGGTCACGTCAAGGTCAACGGCGTACGCGTCACCATCCCGTCCTACCGGGTCAAGGAAGGTGACGTGATTGAGGTGCGAGAAAAATCGCGCAATATCCCGATGGTTCTCGAAGCCGGTCAGCTGACCGAACGCGAGGTACCGGAATATATGGAAGTCGATTACGTCAAGATGAAAGGCACGTTCCTGCGGGTACCGGAATTTGCCGACGTGCCTTATCCGGTCCAGATGGAACCCAACCTCGTCATCGAATTCTATTCGCGCTGATCCGTTCCGGATATCGGCGAAAAAGCGCTCAGATCTCGGCCGAAGCGCTTTTTTCTTATCTTCTGCGTCCTAGGAAATCGACCTCGACGCGCTCCAGCACGTAGCCGGCGGGGCAGGTGGCGTCACCGTTCCTGCGCCAGACGATCTCAGTCGTCTTGCGGTCGCCGAACATGCTTTCATTCGCTGCCCGGCAATCGCATTCGACGGTTTGACAGGCGAGCTGCAGTTGCGGCGGGCCCTTTGCCGTATCCCTGCCAACAATGCCGCAGGCGGACAGAGCAAGAAGCGACAGGACAATCATTGCATGACACAGCTGAGAAAGTTCTCGTATGAGAGACATCTTCGTTTGTTGAGCTGGAACTGACGTGTTTTTAGCAGGCGTAATATGACAGGAACTGATGCGTTTGGGAAAATTCGCTTCGTCCACGCGCGCCGGCGAAGGAGAGGAAACCGGCTGCGGCAAAGAATGTGGCAACCCGTCTGAACACGATACGGATTATACGCTGACGGTTACTCTGGATTGGCGAGCTCGACGTTGATTCCGTTGGTGTTGAAATACTCGATCAATTCGCCGGATTCGTACATCTCGCGTACGATATCACAACCGCCGACGAATTCACCCTTCACGTAGAGCTGGGGGATCGTGGGCCAGTTCGAATAGGCCTTGATGCCTTCGCGGACTTCGCCGTCCTCAAGGACGTTGACCCCTTTGAAAGAGATACCGAGATTGCTGAGAACCTGCACGCAGACCGATGAAAATCCGCATTGCGGAAATACCGGCGTGCCTTTCATGAAAAGAACGACTTCGTTCTCGTCGACTTCGCCTTTAATACGTTCGAGTACGGGATTTTCGCTCATCGCGGCTTTTCCTTTACGTTGAATGTGACTTCAGGCTTCCTTGGGAGTGCTAGTCTGTAAAGCCAGCGCATGGAGCTCGCCGCCCATGCGTCCTTCCAGTGCTTGGTAGACCATCTGGTGTTGCTGAACGCGGGTCTTACCGGCGAAAGCCCGGGAAACGACAAGTGCTGAGTAATGATCACCGTCTCCCGCTAGGTCTTGGATAGTGACCTCGGCATCAGGAAGACTTTCCTTGATCATGCTTTCGATCGTGCCTGCATCCATCGGCATTGCGTATTCCCTTCGTTCTTCACCCGCGTAAGTTCGCGCCTGCCTTATCTGGCGCTTAGCTTGCCGCCATGTAGTGCGGAAGCCAGTTTTCGTGCACGCTCCCGAGATCTGACAGGGGTATAGAGTTGCCGTCCGCCATGGTCAACACCGTCCCGCCGGTGCGGCCGATCACGCAAACCGGAACGCTCGTGTGCCCGACGGCGGAAACCAGCGCCTCTGCCGATGGCGTGGCGACCAGGTATCGAGCTTGATCTTCGCCGAACCACCAGGCAAGGGGTGGAATGTCAGTCGGTGGTTCACACAATTCCGCGCCGACACTGCCGGCGAGGGCCATTTCCGCAATCGCAACCAGCAACCCGCCATCGGACAGGTCGTGGCAGGCCGTCACTGATCCCATGCCGATCAGAGACCGCACGAAATCACCGTTTCGCCTCTCTGCGGCCAGGTCGACCGGCGGTGGCTGCCCTTCGTCCCGGTCGCCGAGCTGCCGCAGGAACAGCGATCTGCCGAGATGCCCGGCAGTTTCGCCGATCAGGACGATATCCTCATCCGCCGCAGTGAACCCCGACGACACCATCTTCGTATTCACGTCTTCGACCAGGCCCACACCCCCGATGGCGGGCGTCGGCAGAATGCTAGTGCCGCTGGTCTCGTTGTAGAGCGACACGTTGCCGGAAACGACGGGAAAGTCGAGCGCTAGGCAGGCCTCAGCCATACCTTCGATGCACCCTGCGAACTGTCCCATGATTTCCGGCCGTTCCGGGTTGCCGAAATTCATGTTGTCGGTGATGGCGAGCGGCTTCGCCCCCGTCGCCGTCAGGTTTCGCCAGGCTTCAGCAACGGCCTGTCGACCGCCTTCGACCGGGTCGGCAACGCAATAGCGCGGTGTACAGTCCGTGGTGATGGCAAGGCTGCGGTCGGTACCGTGGACCCGGATGACCGCCGCATCGCCGCCGGGGCGCTGGACGGTATCCCCCATTACCATGTGGTCGTACTGTTCCCAGATCCAGCGCCGCGAGCAGAGGTCCGGCGACGCCATTAGGGCCGACAGCGCGTCCGCCGGCGACTGGTCTATGCCTTCCAGCGCATCGGCTGCCGACAGGAAGGGGGAGGGCGGCGTCCGCTCCCACGGGCGTTCGTATTCGGGCGCTTCGGCGACTAACGGCGAAATCGGGATGTTGCATACCACCTCGCCGCCGGATTTAAGTACCAGCCTATTGCTGTCAGTCACGCGACCGATCACCGCGAAATCGAGCTCCCATTTCTCGAAGATCGCTTGGGCCATATCTTCGCATCCCGGCTTCAAGACCATCAGCATGCGTTCCTGGCTTTCGGATAGCATAATCTCGTAGGGCGTCATCGCATCTTCGCGAACCGGCACCAGGTCGAGGTCGAATTCGATACCGACGCCGCCCTTGTCCGACATCTCGACCGACGAGGACGTGAGCCCCGCGGCGCCCATGTCCTGGATGGCGACGATGGCATCGGTGGCCATCAGCTCCAGGCAAGCTTCCAGCAGTAGTTTCTCGGTAAATGGATCGCCGACCTGGACCGTGGGGCGTTTCTCGTCCGAATCGTTGTCGAATTCGGCGGATGCCATGGTCGCGCCGTGTATGCCGTCGCGTCCAGTCTTGGAGCCGACATAGACCACTGGATTTCCGATACCGGCAGCGGCTGAATAGAAAATCTTGTCGGTATCGGCAACGCCCACCGTCATCGCGTTGACTAAGATATTACCGTTATAGCTGGGATCGAAATTCGTCTCGCCGCCGACGGTGGGGATGCCCATACAGTTGCCGTAGCCGCCGATTCCGGCCACCACGCCACCCACTAGATGCCGAGTTTTCGGATGGTCCGGCGAACCGAATCGCAGCGCGTTCATGTTGGCGACGGGGCGTGCGCCCATTGTAAAGACGTCGCGCAGGATACCGCCCACTCCCGTCGCCGCGCCCTGGTACGGTTCGATAAAAGATGGGTGGTTATGGCTTTCCATCTTGAAGATACAGGCCTTGCCGTCGCCGATGTCGATCACGCCAGCATTTTCGCCCGGACCGCAGATGACCCAAGGCGCCTCCGTCGGCAGTTTCTTGAGCCAGAACTTCGACGACTTGTAGGAACAGTGCTCCGACCACATAACGGAAAAGATGCCCAATTCAGTCAGGTTGGGCTCGTGGCCCATGATCGCGATCACGCGGTCGTACTCGTCCGGAGTTAGTCCATGTTCGGCCACGATCTCCGGCGTGATACCACTCATGCCGCCGCCGCCAGCGCCTCGACCAGGCCGTCGAACATCGGGCGGCCGTCGGTGCCGCCCAAGGCGTCGTCGGCTAGGCGCTCCGGATGCGGCATCATGCCTAGCACGTTGCGTTTTTCGTTCAGGATTCCGGCAATATTGAGGGCCGCACCGTTCGGGTTGGCCTCTGCAGTGACCTCGCCCCTCGGCGAGCAGTAACGGAACGCGATCCGGTTGTCGCCGTCCAGCCGGTTCAGCGTGTCCTCGTCCGCGAAATAGTTGCCTTCGTTGTGCGCGATCGGGATGCGGATGATCTGTCCGTCGACGTACGACCGCGTGAAGACGGTATTGGCGGCGTCGACCCGCAGATCGATATCGCGGCAAATAAATTTCAGGCCTGCATTCCGCATCAGCACGCCGGGCAGCAGGCCGCACTCCGTCAGAATCTGGAAACCGTTACAGATGCCGAGTACCGGCACGCCCCTGTTTGCCCGGTCGACGACTTCGCGGATGACCGGAGAATGCGCCGCCATGGCGCCGGCACGCAGATAGTCGCCGTATGAGAACCCGCCGGGAACCACGATCAGGTCGACGCCAGGCAAATCCGGGTCGCCGTGCCAGTGCATGACCGGATCGGCGCCGACGCTCTGCCGCAACGCCACCTGAATATCGCGGTCGCAGTTGGAACCGGGAGAGACGATGACGGCTGCTTTCATGCGTCCAAGTCAATCTCATAATTTTCGATGACGGTGTTGGTCAGGAGCTTTTCGCACATCGCCTCAACCGAGGCCCGGGCCGTGGCTTCGTCAGTCTCGTCGAGATTCATTTCGATATACTTTCCCTGCCGGACATCGTTGATACCGCTGAAACCGAGCCCGGCCAAGGCATGCTCGATAGCTTTGCCCTGAGGGTCGAGAACACCGTTTTTGAGGGTGATGTGAACACGCGCTTTCATAGCTATCTGCTTAGCGCACGGGGGGGCGAATCTCACGCGGAATCCCACCCACGCCATCGATAGGGTGTGGATAGACGATTCCGATGTTTTTGCTATCAACCAACACCCAACATTCCGAGGAAGCTCAATGGGCCGTTTCGAGGGGATGTTTCTCACCGGATCAGTAATGAGGCGGCAGCTCCTGGTCGGGCTCGCCGTCCATCCCGGCTTCGAATTCCTGGAAAATGTTGTTCAGCCGGTTGAGGCGGTCTTTGAGTTCGGCGATTTCCGACCATTGCATTGCAGCTACGTCGCTCAGTTCCTCAATTACCTGGTTCTGATACGCAATATGGGCTTCCAGCGCATCCAGCCGTGCCTGTGTTTCGTCCGGTACGGACATGATTGCGTCCTCCCTAGCGGAACCCGCCGCCGCCATTTATATAGACCGTATCGGCGGTCATGAACTCGCACCCATCAGAGCACATGAAAAGTACCATTTCGCCGATTTCCGCCGGCGTGCCCATGCGCTTCATCGGTACATCGTCGGTCATGCGCTGTTTCAGCTCCGGGGAGGATATCGCCTGAAAGGCGGTGTCGATAGGGCCCGGCGAAATGGACAATGCGCGTATGCCGCGATCGACGAATTCACGGGCCACGCCCATGGTCAACGTGACAACAGCCCCCTTGGCGGATGCGTAATGGGTGGAATGCCCGGGTCCGCCGCGGCGGTGGGCCATGCTGGCGATGTTCACGATCACGCCGTAGCCATTATCGAGCATGTGGGGCAGGATGGACTGCATGGTATTGAACACGCCGTCGACGTTTAGGGCGTATGTCTGACGCCAGAGCTCAGCGTCGATATCCAGAAAGGACGCCCGCCGCCCCGCCGCCCCGGCGCTGTTGAACAGGTAATCGATCTGCCCGAATTTTCTGATACCCCCGGCGATCATGTCGTCCACGGCGGTGCGGTCGGTCACGTCGACGGCAACGGCTTCGGCACCGACATTCGAAGACCGTAATTCTCTGGCCACAGTTTTCGCACCCTCCGCATCGATATCGGCAACGATGACGTTTGCACCTTCCCGAGCGAAGATCGCGGCGGTCGCGTGGCCGATCCCGCTGGCGCCGCCGGTGATCAGGATGGTCCGGTTCTGAAAGAAGTCCGGCGTTTTGGGCATGTCGGTTTCCTGCGTGTTGGGTTCGGCGGGTATTGCCGTTGAACTGGAATTACGCGGACAATCGTATTATCTCAACCGTGAAAACCGGAATGAGCGAGAAAATGTCCGGCGACAAGACGAAATCTAATCTGCCGAGCCAGGCAAATGCCGACCAAGTATCCGCGTTCCTCGCAAAGGTCGCGGCAACCCCGGCGGTTATATCCGCGGGCGGACGAGGTAGGCTGTTGTTCGCGATGGATGCGACGGCGAGCCGTGAGCCCTCCTGGGATCAAGCGTGCCATCTGCAGGCCGAGATGTTCCAGGCCACCGACGGTCAGGGCGGGCTAGAAGTCCAGCTGGTGTTCTTTAGAGGCTTCGGAGAATGTAAGTCCAGCCCCTGGGTGTCGACGTCCGGCGAGCTCGTGCGCCGCATGACCAAGGTTCGTTGTCTCGGCGGGCGCACACAGATCGGGAAAATCCTTCGTCACACGATTCGCGAAACTCAGGCACGGCGCGTCAACGCGCTGGTCTTCGTGGGCGACAGCTTCGAAGAGGAAATAGACGAAGTTTGCGACCTGGCCGGAGAACTGGGTGTGCGCGGGGTGCCGGCCTTCCTGTTCCAAGAAGGTAACGATTCCATAGCAACCATGGCGTTTCGTCAGATCGCCAAGGTGACAGGCGGTGCGCATTGCAATTTCAATATATCGTCGGCGCAGCAGCTTCGCGATCTGTTGTCGGCGGTAGCTGTGTTTGCGGCAGGCGGCCGGGCGGCGCTGGAAGATTATTCCGTGAAAACCGGTGGTGCCGCGAAGCAGATCACCAACCAGATGCGCTGAGCCGACGCCGTGCCGTATTTTATCCTTGGGCTTGCCGTTCTTGTGGGGGTTTTTTTGGTTGTCCGCGGGTTGCGCAGGGCGAACCCGAAGAAAATCCAGGGCTTACTGGTCGTTCTGACCGGTCTGGTCGCTGCGGCGATTATCCTGTTTCTGGCGACCAGTGGTCGGATAGGCCCGCTGGGCTGGCTGCTTTTTCTGTTGCCGCTCCTACTCCGCTGGCGGGCGATCAAGCAGGCGCTGGGCAACATGGGCGGCCCTACCCCGGGCAAAAATTCCGATATCGAAACCGCGTATCTCCGGATGACGCTTGAACACGACACAGGCGTGCTGCGGGGGACCGTATTGCAGGGCCAGTTCGAAGGCCGATTGCTGGAAGAAATGACGGTGGAGGATATCGTGGGCCTGCTTCAGGAATGCCGTGTGAACGACCCGCAATCTGCCGACGTGCTGGAAACTTATCTCGATCGGGTCCACGGCGCTGGGTGGCGCGACGGCAGCGGGGGAGCCGCCGCGGGTGACGGTTCGATGTCGCATGCACAAGCCTATGAAATTCTCGGACTGCAGCCCGGTGTGAGTGACGATGAGATCCGGGAGGCACACAGGACGCTGCTAAAAGTCAACCATCCCGATCGGGGTGGATCGACCTGGCTTGCGGCCCAGATCAACCGTGCCAAGGACCTGCTTTTACCCAACGGGTAATTGGGATTCCTTCGGCATCGGCACAGATGATGATCAGGCCTCGGCCGAGTCGCCGGATTGCTTGCATCCCAGCATGGCCCGTGGCACAAAGCCGCACACGATCTCGTGCACTCCACAAAAATTCGCAAAACAATCTCTCCTGCGTCCGATCGGGATTTGTCAGTGGCAAAAAAAGTGAGAAAGGCAGTGTTTCCCGTCGGTGGGCTCGGCACCCGGTTTCTCCCGGCGACAAAGGCCATGCCCAAGGAAATGCTGCCGGTGGTCGACAAGCCGCTCATCCAGTACGCCGTAGAGGAAGCACTGGCTGCCGGGATAGAGGAAATCATCTTCGTCACCGGGCGGGGCAAGACGGCGATCGAGGATTTCTTCGACCACAGCTTCGAACTGCGACGGGTGCTGGGCGAGCGGGGCAAGGACGCGGAACTGCGCGCCATCGATATACCCGTCTTGGAGCCTGGCCGGGTCACCTATACCCGCCAGCAGGATCCAATGGGACTAGGTCATGCCGTCTGGTGCGCGCGCGAGCTCGTCGGCGAAGAGCCTTTCGCCATTCTGCTGGCCGATGACCTCGTGATGGCGGACAACCCCTGCCTGAACCAGATGGTCGCAGTTTTCAACGACACGGGCGGCAATGTGGTCGCGGTTGAGGACGTACCCCGAGAACATACCAATCGGTACGGCATTCTAGAGGTCGAGTCTGATGACGGACGGCTGGCTGCGGTTACCGGCATGGTCGAAAAGCCCGATCCGGAAGATGCACCTTCGACGTTGAGTATCATCGGGCGGTACATCCTGTTGCCGGAGGTTTTTGGCTATCTGGAAGAAAAAAAGAAAGGCGCCGGCGGCGAGATTCAGCTGACGGACTCTATGGCCCAGATGATTGGCGAAGCGCCCTTCCATGGGTTGCGGTTTGAAGGCACGAGGTTCGATTGCGGAGACAAGGTCGGGTTCTTTGAAGCCAATGTTGCATTTGCCTTGGCGCGACCGGATCTGCAGGGCCATGTACAGGAAGTCATCGACAGATACGCGGCCGGACCAAACCGCTGATATGGAGTAAATTATGCGAATTGCCATGATCGGGACGGGCTATGTTGGCCTAGTATCCGGTGCCTGTTTTTCTGAGTTCGGCACCGATGTGGTCTGCGTCGACAAGGATGCCGGCAAGATCGACCGCCTGCTCGACGGTGTCATGCCGATCTACGAACCCGGGCTTGACGCGTTGGTAGAGAAAAACATGGCTGCCGGGCGGCTGAGTTTTACCACCGACCTTGAAGAAGCCGTGACGGGCGCCGAAGCGGTCTTTATCGCCGTCGGCACGCCAATGACTGATGGCGACGGTCATGCTGATCTATCCTACGTGTACGTCGCCGCCGAAGAAATTGCGCACGCTATCGACGGGTATACGGTGGTTGTAACCAAATCGACCGTGCCGGTGGGCACCGGACGCGAAGTCCACAAGATTATCAGCGGTGTTTGTTCGGCCGACGAATTCGATGTCGCATCCAACCCGGAATTTCTCCGCGAAGGATCGGCCATCGAGGATTTCATGCGGCCGGATCGTGTCGTGATCGGGACGGATTCCGAAAAGGCATCTGATGTGCTGGCCCAGCTATACCGGCCGCTGTACCTGATGGAAACGCCAATACTTTACACCAAAATCGAAACCGCCGAACTCATCAAATACGCAGCGAACACATTCCTCGCCGTCAAGATCACCTTTATCAACGAAGTCGCCAATCTCTGCGAAAAGGTTGGTGCCAACGTGCAGGAAGTTGCACGCGGGATCGGGCTGGATGGGCGCATCGGCAGTAAATTTCTCCATGCCGGTCCGGGATACGGCGGTTCCTGTTTTCCTAAGGACACGCTTGCCCTAGTGCAGACCGCGAAGGATTTCGACGCACCGCTGAGGATTATCGAGGCAGTCGTTCAGGTCAATGAAGAACGCAAGCACCAGATGGCCGAAAAGATCGTCGATGCCTGCGGCGGAGCGGTGGACGGAAAAACCATCGCAGTCCTCGGTCTGACCTTCAAGCCGAACACCGACGACATGCGCGACAGTCCGAGCCTTGCGATCGTCCCGGCGTTGCAGAACGCCGGAGCAACCGTTCGTGCGTTTGACCCCCAAGGAATGGAAGAAGCGCGGGAAATGTTGTCCGGCACGGTGTTCTGCGAAAACGCCTACGAGACGATGGAGGGCGCGGACGCGCTCGCCATTGTGACCGAATGGAACGAATTCCGCCTGCTTGACCTTGAGCGCGTAAAGGACCTGTTGTCGCAGCCTCTTATGATCGACCTGCGAAACATCTACAAGCCGGAGGAAATTATCAAAGCCGGTTTCGATTATCACAGCGTCGGCCGGGATCCGGTGCTGGCGGCCTCATGACCCGCGGGTCCGCGCACAGCTTCGATGGCACGATCCTCCGCGAATACGATATCCGGGGAGTCGTTGGCGATACCCTGACTGGTGATGATGCGTACGCGATCGGCCGTGCCTTCGGTTCCGAAATCGTCCGCACCGGCGGCGATACCGTGTGTGTCGGCTATGACGGCCGGCTCAGCTCGCCCGAGATGGAGCAGGCGGTCGTCGACGGTTTGAAAGACTGCGGCGTGGAAACTATCCGGGTTGGTCTAGGACCGACGCCAATGCTATACTTCGCGGTCAACTTCCTGAGCGCGGACGGCGGGATCATGGTGTCCGGATCGCATAATCCGCCGGATTACAACGGTTTTAAGATGATGTACGTAGCCGAGCCTTTCTACGGCGACGACATCCTCAACCTAGGGCGCATCGCCGCTGCGGCGGATTACGAGAGCGGCGGGGGCAGCGACCGGTACGAGCCTATGCTCGACCGCTACGTCGAACGTATCCTCCAAGACTATCGCGAGGGGCGCGACCTGAAAGTCGCTTGGGACGCCGGCAATGGCGCCGCCGGGGAAGCGATGGTCCAGGTGGCCACGCAGCTGCCCGGTGAACATATCCTGCTGAATGAGAAGGTCGACGGTAATTTCCCGGCGCATCATCCTGATCCAACGGTGGTAGAAAACCTACAGCAGCTTCGCGACACTGTGCTGACCCAGGACTGCGACCTCGGCATCGCCCTCGACGGCGATGGGGACCGCATCGGCGTCATCGACAGCGAGGGCGAAATCCTGTGGGGCGACCAGCTCATGGTGGTCTGGGCCGCCGACGTTCTGGCGGCTAACCCCGGTGCGACGATCATCGCGGACGTGAAGGCGAGCCAAGTGTTATTCGACCAGGTCGCCGCGATGGGGGGCAAGCCGCTGATGTGGCGCACCGGCCATTCGCTGATCAAGGCGAAAATGGCGGAGACCGGCGCCCTGCTGTCCGGCGAGATGAGCGGACATATTTTTTTTGCGGACCGCTATTTCGGCTACGATGACGCGCTGTATGCCGCGGTGCGCCTGCTCGCGACGATGGCCAGCCGCGACGATACGCTGGCCGACATCCGGAAATCCCTGCCGCAGCTGATGAACACGCCTGAACTGCGCTTCTCATGTTCGGAGGAACGAAAGTTTGAGGTTATCGACGAAGTCCGCGAGCGGCTTGCCGCGTCCGGGGCGGAGGTATCGGATATCGATGGCGTCCGGGTGTTGACCGATGACGGCTGGTGGCTGTTGCGGTCGTCCAATACGCAGGACGTGTTGGTCGCGCGCTGCGAGGCGGAAACGGCCGATGGCCTTGAGCGGCTGAAAGCCGCTCTGGTGGAGCAGGTTCGTGCGAGCGGGATCAAACCGCCGAATTTCTAGGCTGACCGTGACACTACGTTACGAGCGCGGCCCCATCCAGATCACCATGCAATCGATCTTGCGGCGTTTCAGCGCCTTGCAGGAATTGCGCGCCTTGGACTCCGACGGCACTAGCAGGCGGGCCTTGTAGATTTGCAGCCCGCGCCGAACCTCGCTTTTCTGGCGCACGATTCGGAACTTGTTACCCAACAGGCTGGGGAGCGCTCGCGCCGCGCGATTGACAGCCAGATGGGCTGGGCCGTAGCGGTTATACGCACCGACCTGGATCGCCCAGCTCTGCACCTGGCCGGATGCCGCTCGTAAACGGGTGGTCGTCTTACCGGAAGACGAGCGTTTTGCCTTGCCTACTGACCGGTATTTGGGCCGCACCGACGTTGTGCCGGTTTTTTTGGGTCGGCCGGACGAATAGGCGAGGACTTTATGCTTGCCGGACGCAACGACGATGTTGTTCAGTGTCGAGAAGCCGCGGTCGAGCAGTCTCGCAACCTGCCGGTCACGCGTCTTCGACGTCTTGCCGCCGAAGACGATCGCGATCACACGCTTGCCGCTGCGTTTCGCCGACGCGACGAGATTGAACCCGGACGCCCGGATATAGCCGGTTTTGATGCCGTCCATCCCTTTGTATCGTCTCATCAGCCGGTTGTGGGACCGGTAGGTACGGCCATTGTATTTGAACGTCTGGCGCGAGAAATGGTGGTACATGTCGGCATGCTGATGTATCACGGCGCGGGCGAGGGTTGCCATGTCCTCCGCGGTGCTGAGCTGGCCGCGGTTGGGCAGACCGGACGCGTTTTTAAAGGTCGTGTTCCTCATGCCCAGCGCCCGAGCGCGCCGCGTCATCATGACCGCGAACTTGCGCTCGGTGCCGCCCATGGCCTCAGCGAGGATCGTGGCGACGTCGTTGGCCGACTTGGTGATCAGCGCCTTAATAGCGTTGTTGACGGTAATTCTCTCGCCCCGGCGCAGACCTAGCTTGGACGGCGACCGGCCGGCAGCGACCCGGGAGACGGGAAGCTTCTGATGGATTAGGAGCGAGCCGTTCTTGAGCGCCTCGAACGTCATGTAAAGTGTCATGATTTTGGTCAGCGACGCCGGGTAATTCTTGGTCCGGGCGTTGAGCGAATGGAGGACGCGACCGGTTTTCGCCTCGACGACGATATGGGCATATTTGGCGTGACCCTGTCCCGACATTGTCAGCGATCCGGACAGAAAAACGGTGAGAGCGAAAGTCAGAACTACTAGCAGTCGAGACAAATTAGCTCCCCGCTCCCTGTTGGTTCGAGTAATCTGTACGGCTACCGCGAGCGGCGATGCGGGTATTTTCCACGGTTCGGATGACTTGATGCTTACGGATCCCAGCCTGATTGACTGCCGGACTGTTTAATCCCATATCAATCCAACCCTACTTAAACCGCTAACTCCTGTCCAATACGAACCAACGATTTAAAAATTTGATCGACGAAAATTGACTGAAATTCTGATGCTCGCGGCTCACACGGACCGGTTATTGTTCCCCGGAGCGAGGCTCGCATCGTGACACTTGCACCCGCCGCCCTAATTTTACTGTCAATCTCCCTTGCTGCATGTCAATACGCCGGTCAGTCTGGCACTCCGGTGGCACGTAATTTTACCTGGTTCGACTATCTCGGTGCCGAGAACCTGAAAGCCGCCTGCGGTCAAGGTGCGTCCGACCGGCTGCGGTTTATCTCTAAACCAATCTTCGATACCCAGATCCAGTCTTACGACGTGCCGGGGCTTCCCGGCGGCTGGGGCGCGTCGGTGTCCTGGTGGGAGCGGGGCGTTGGCGACCTGACCAAAGGCATCGCGATCACAAATCTGTTGTTCTCCTGGCCGGGTACGCGGGTAAATTCCGTCCTCGACCCCCAATCGTTCGTAAACTTCATAAGCACATTTTGGAAGGACCAGTTTACGGGATTCAAGCTGCTCGGCCTGCTGCTGCCATCCAACGAATTCAAAAGGGTGGTCACCGGATGTGCCGGTGGCCGGTTCCACGCGAATGCCTGGCTGTATCCCACGGATAGGTGTAAGTCGTTAAAATTCCGGAGCGTTTCGCTGGAACACGATAAAACCGGGGTCGAATTGCAGGGCGCGGTAACGATCGAGCGGCGCGAAGAAGACCCGACCTGTCTCGAACTCGACCAGAATACATCCGACGGCATATTCTGGTGGCAGCTCGGGCCGAATGGCACTGTCGTTGCGTGGGGATCGATCTGAATGACCGTTAACCAAGTCCCTGATTCCCGAGAAGTTACTTTGATCCACGACCGCCAATCCCATATGATTGGGGGAATGTTGGATCGATCTTCATATCCGCATGCGCCCGGTCTCAGCCCGGAGCACCGCGCACCTTTGTCGCAGATGGCAGACAACGACGATGACAAAAACGTTGTCGGCGGCGATGGCGGCTCCGATACAGGGGTTGTCGTTCGCACGCAGCCCAAGACCAAAAAGCCGGCGATGTACAAGGTCATCATGCTGAATGACGATTACACGCCGATGGAATTCGTAATCCTGGTGCTCGAACGGTTCTTCAACAAAAGTAGCGAAGAAGCCACCCAAATTATGATGCACGTTCATCAAAAGGGTGTGGGCGTTTGCGGCGTCTTCACCTACGAGGTTGCCGAAACTAAGGTCCAGCAGGTTATGGACCTCGCCCGGCAGCATCAGCATCCGCTGCAATGTACCCTTGAAAAGGCCTGACTGAATGCTCTCACGCAATCTCGAAAAAAGTCTGCACCGCGCGCTTGCGCAGGCGAACGAACGCAACCACGAATATGCGACCCTCGAACATCTACTGATGGCGTTGGCCGAAGACCAAGATGCAATCGCCGTCCTCAAGGCCTGCGGGGTCGATATCGACAAGCTCACCAACGACCTAAAAAACTATCTTGATGAGGAATTGTCGAACCTTGTCGTGGATGGTCATGACGATCCTAAACCCACTGCAAGTTTCCAGCGCGTCGTTCAGCGTGCCGCCATTCACGTGCAATCATCTGGCCGTCAGGAAGTCACCGGTGCCAACGTGCTGGTAGCGATGTTCTCCGAGCGCGAAAGCCACGCGGTCTATTACCTGCAGGAACAGGACATGTCTCGGTTCGATGCGGTGAACTACATCAGCCATGGCATTGCGAAGGTACCGGGCCGGTCCGAGAACCGGTCGGTAGGCGGCTCCGACGAGGAGGGAGCCGAAGATGAGGAAGGCAACAAGAGCGCCGGCGAAGCGCTCGAAACCTATTGCGTCGACCTCAACCAGAAAGCCGCAGACGGCAAAATTGACCCGCTTATCGGGCGTGAGGCAGAAATCGAGCGGACCATCCAGGTGCTATGCCGCCGCACCAAGAACAACCCGCTCTATGTCGGCGACTCCGGCGTCGGCAAGACCGCCATCGCCGAGGGACTGGCCAAGCGCATCCATGACGGAGGCGTGCCCGAAGTCCTCAAGAGCGCCACCATCTTCTCGCTCGACATGGGCGCATTGCTGGCTGGTACGCGCTATCGTGGCGATTTCGAGGAACGCCTGAAGGCGGTCGTTACAGAACTGGAACAGCATGATGATGCGGTTCTGTTCATCGACGAGATCCACACCGTCATCGGCGCCGGTGCCACTAGCGGCGGCTCCATGGATGCGTCCAATCTGCTGAAACCCGCTTTGCAGGGCGGCATGCTGAAATGCATCGGCTCGACAACCTATAAGGAATACCGCTCCTATTTCGAAAAGGACCGCGCGCTGGTGCGCCGGTTTCAGAAGATCGACGTGCCGGAGCCAAGCGTCGAGGACGCCGTAAAAATCCTGCGCGGCCTGAAGCCCTATTACGAAAAGCACCACAGGGTGCGCTACACGGCCGCGGCGTTGCGCACGGCGGCGGAGCTAGCTTCCAAATACATTAACGACCGCAAGCTGCCGGACAAGGCCATCGACGTAATCGACGAGGTCGGCGCCGCCCAGATGCTGGTACCGGAAAGCCGGCGCAAAAAGTTGATCACGGTCAAGGACGTCGAAACAGTGGTCGCCAAGATCGCGCGCATCCCGCCGAAAAGCGTGTCGCGCTCCGATAAGGAATCTATGAAGACGCTGGATGTCGACCTCAAGCGCGTCGTGTTCGGCCAAGACAAGGCGATCGACGCGCTGGCATCCGCCATCAAGCTGGCCCGCGCTGGCCTGCGCGAACCCGACAAGCCGATTGGCTCGTACTTGTTCTCCGGACCGACCGGCGTCGGCAAGACGGAGGTCGCACGCCAGCTTGCCCACACCATGGGGATCGAGTTAACGCGGTTCGATATGTCCGAATACATGGAACGGCACTCGGTCTCGCGACTGATCGGTGCGCCACCCGGCTATGTCGGCTTCGACCAGGGCGGTCTGCTGACCGACGCGGTCGACCAGAACCCGCATTCCGTGCTGCTGCTAGACGAAATCGAAAAGGCCCATCCGGACGTGTTCAACATCCTGCTGCAGATCATGGATCACGGCCGGTTGACCGACCACAACGGCAAAAGCGTTGATTTCCGAAACGTCATCCTGATCATGACCACTAATGCCGGCGCCGCCGACATGGCGAAACCTGCCATTGGGTTCGAGCGCACCGCGCGGTTAGGCGAGGACGAGGAAGCGATCAAGCGGATGTTCACGCCCGAATTCCGCAACCGGCTAGACGCGATCATCCCTTTCTCCAGCCTACCGAAAGAGGTTGTCATTCTGGTGGTCGACAAGTTCATCATGCAGCTTGAAGCGCAGCTCGACGACCGCAACGTGACCTTCGAACTGAACGATGCGGCGCGCGACTGGCTGTGCCGCAAGGGCTACGATGAAGCCTACGGTGCGCGGCCGCTTACTCGGGTGATCCAGGAAAACATCAAGAAGCCGCTGGCCGACGAGATCCTGTTCGGCAAGCTCGCTAAGGGCGGCGTTGTGCAGGTTGACGTCAAGAAGGACGAAGACAAGCTCTCCTTCGTTATCCAGGCCGCCCCGCCGAGAGGTAAAAATGGCAAGGACCCCGACAGCGACCCGGGCGAAGGTCCCGACGGCGACGACGGCCGCGAGAAGGAGTTGGTGGAGTAGAGCACTTCTGCTTCACCTCGCAGACAGACGAAAAACCCCGGCCTTCGTGCCGGGGTTTTTCTTTCACGAGGTGTTGGTGCTTCCGAGTGGGGTCCAGACTGCCGAAGATACCAAAAGCGTCGCTTCATATAGTTTTTCGCCCCGGCCTTGTGCCGGGGTTCAGTGACGCGGTTTGGGCATATTCCGAGTTAACTGGATCCCGGCGCTAACCCGGGATGACATTGGTGGTCGGCCGCTAAACCCCCAGCACGAACTCCCGGATCGCAGCGATGGCAGCTTGCGATGCTTCGGCCTCCGGCTCGGCCGTGACGAAGGTATGGGGCTGGCCCTCGAATTTGCGAATATCCGCCGTGCCGCCCCTGGAGCGGTATAGCGCGACGAACTCGTCCTGCCAGGCGTGGTCGACATTGGCGTCGTTCGTGCCCTGGACGATGAGCATCGGCGGCGTGTGCGTGGCCTCGTTACGGTCCAGCAGGCGATATGGGTTGCCGGTTTCCATGTCGGCCTCGGCCGCGAAATAGGCGTCATGCGCTGCGACAAGGCGCTCGTTGCCAGCGTCCTGCACCATGCGGTAGCGGCGCAGCGGATCGAAGATCGGCCAGCCGGCGACGAAGAAATCGAGGGATGAATCCGCGCCGCCCAGCTCCGGCGCGTCGAGGATCCAGGCGGGGCCATCCGGGCGGAATACGACGAGCCCGAGCTGCTGCGCGCCCGAGGATGAGCCCAGCCCGCCGATCTTCGCGGCGTCGATGCCGAGCGTGGCGAGGTTGGCCTTGAACCAGCGGACGCCGAAGGAGACGTCCTGCACAGGGTCGGGGTACTGCGCCGCGTCGGACAGGCGGAAGTCCAGCGCGAAGACGCCGACGCCGTTGGCGGCCAGGTCCTCGTGGATGACCGCGTTGTTAAGCCGGTCGCCGGATCCCCAGGCGCCGCCATGCACGTCGACCAGCTAGGTGCCCTTGGGCGCTTCGGGTCTGTAGAGCCGGGCCTCCAGCGTGTGGCCGTCGACGGTGCGGTAGGGGATGTCTTCGGTGGTGGTCATGGGGTCGGATCCGGGTTGTTGGAAGTGAACACTATCATCCCCTCTCCCTAGCCCCCTCCCTCAAGGGGGCGCTAAAAAAGGAACCACCTAAGGCGACTCGTTCGATCTTTTGAAAGGAGACAATTCGGACAGCGACTCCATCTCGTGTTCCACGCCGCGGCGTTCGCGGTCGACGAAATCGGCGACGGCGCGGCGGAACCCTTCGTCGCGGATCCAGTGGGCGCTGTAGGTGGGAGACGGCAAATAGCCGCGGCTGATCTTGTGGGGTCCCTGGGCGCCGGCCTCGACCTTGGAGATGCCGTTCTCAATCGCGAACTCGATGCCGCGGTAAAAGCAGGCCTCGAAATAGAGCATTTTGAAGCGTTCGGTGCAGCCCCAGTTGCGGCCCCAAAGCGTATCGGGGCCACGTAGGTTCAGCGCGCCGGCCACATAGTCGCCCTCGTGGCTCGCCATGACGAGAACGACGTTATCGGCCATGCGCTCGCGCAGGAGCTGAAAAAATTCGTAATTCAGATAGGCGTGGGCCCATTTGCGGTCCACGGTGTTGAGATAGAAATGATAGAACGCCTGCATGTGCCGCTCGGTCAGGTCGTCGCCCGTCAGCACCTCGATATCAACGGCAGCGTTGGCTGCTTCGCGCTCCTTGCGGATCATCTTGCGTTTGCGGGAGTTGAGAGAGCCGAGGAAATCTTCGAAGGTCTCGAAGCCCGGGTTGCGCCAGTGGAACTGCTGGCCTTGGCGCTGCAGCAGGCCCATCTCGGCGAGCTCTTCGCATTCGTCTTCCGGGGTGAAGGTGATGTGCAGAGATGAGACCTCGTGCTGCTTGGCGAGCTCCAACAGGCCGGCGGCCAGCATTCGGCGGGTGTGGGACTTGTCCTCGCCGTCTCGGACCAGCAGACGGGGCCCCGTCACCGGTGAGAACGGCACCGAGACCTGCAGCTTGGGGTAATACTGACCGCCTGCGCGCTCATACGCATCGGCCCAGCCCCAGTCGAACACGTATTCGCCGTGGGAATGGTTTTTCAGATAGCACGGCGCCGCGCCGGTCAGCCCGCCGGACGAGTCCTCGATCACCACATGCTGCGGCAGCCAGCCCGTTTCGGCGCAGGCAGCCGACGAATCCTCCAGCGTCTTCAGGAAGGTGTGCGACACGAACGGGTTCTCCGGTCCGGCGCAGGCGTCCCAGTCGGCCGCAGAGACTTCGTCCAGAGATGCCAGTAGTTTTACGGTTACGGTCTCTCCACCATCAGGCATGAGAAAAGCCGTTCCTTTCTATTATTCTATTTCGAAAACCGCGTCGACCTCGACCGCCGCACCTGCGGGCAGCGAGGCGACAGCAACGGCGAACCGCGCATGCTTGCCGGCTTCTTCCCCCATCACCTCGATCAGCAGGTCGGATACGCCGTTGATCACGGCGGGCGGCTGGGTGAAATCCGGCGGCGCGTTGACGAAACCGCCGAGCTTGATCGCTTTGGCCCGGTCGATTTCGTCGCAGACGCAGGCCTTGAGCTGCGCCAGAATGTTCATTCCGCACAGCCGCGCGGCGGCGTAACCGTCCTCTACGCTCAGCTCGGCGCCGACCTTGCCTATGGCGCTTTCGTCGCCGGTGACGGAAATCTGCCCGGCGATGAACACCTGGTTGCCGGAGCGCCGGAAGGGCACGTAATTGGCCGAGGGCACGGGGGCGTCGGGTAGGGTGATTCCCAGCTCTTCAAGGCGCTGGTCGATACGTCCGCTCATTTCAAAACTCCGTTGTTCAGGGAGAGCCTAACTCTCCCTCGCGGGCCGATCCAGCCCCCCAATTCAGCGAAGGATTTCAACAAGTTGCGTTTTGACGTTTCGTTAACCATAAGTCTGTTGATTCTCAGTCATACTGGACGCAAATGCCGGATATGCGGTACTGTCCTCTGGCCCGTTAACCAGAATTCGACCGGCCGGCGAAGACCCTCGTAAAGGTACGCATGACCATAGGCACCAGATTATTTACCCTGCTGAACGGCGAGCAGATGGGAACCGACACTCAGGGCAATGTCTATTACCGCAGCAAGCGGACGCCAAAGGGCGCGCGCGAGAAGCGCTGGGTGGTCTACGACGGCAAGGTCGAAGCCTCCCGGGTGCCGCCGGCCTGGCATTCCTGGCTGCATCACACGACCAACGATATTCCGGAGGATGATGTGGGGCGGCGCTGGGACTGGCAGAAGGATCACCTGCCGAACCTGACCGGTACGGCTGAAGCTTACCGCCCGCCCGGGCATGTCCTAAAAGGCGGACAGCGCGCCTCTGCGACAGGTGACTACGAACCCTGGAAGCCATCCTGAACCGTTCCGCCGAATAGACAGCAAGGAGACCGAGGGCGCATGCGCAAGAACCTAATAGAAACCGTGATGGGTGCCGTCGTGCTGGCTGTGGCGGCGCTGTTTATTGTGTTCGCCTACAGCAAAGCCGAGATAGGCAAGGTCGAAGGCTATGAGATCAAGGCGAAGTTTGATCGCGTTGACGGTATTTTCGCCGGTTCGGACGTGCGTATGAGCGGCATCAAAATCGGAACCGTCACCTCGTCGGCACTCGACCCGAAAACTTATTTCGCGAATGTATCGATGAACATCCGTTCCGACATCAAGATCCCCGAGGACACGTCTATTGCCGTTTCGTCCGACGGTTTGCTGGGTGACTATTTCTTGGCCCTTTCTCCCGGTGGGGCGGATGAAATGCTGGCGCCCGGGGATGAAATCACCACCACTCAGGGATCGATCGACCTAATGAGCCTCGTCGGGCAGATGATCTTCAGCCAGACCAATAATGACGGCGAAAAGAGCAACTAGCTCGGCCGTGTTCCTGCCCTATTCGCGGCGAATTTATTACCAATGCTACGTCTCAGATCAGTTGCGGTTGCCGGCCTTGTGCACCTTTGGGTGCCGGGTCTATTTGCGCAGCAACCGGCGCAACCCCATGCACCTTCCGCGCCTTATGCCGCGGTCCTCCAGGGGCTCGACAAGATCACCGCGCGGGTAACGACGATCGATGCGCCGATCGGGCAGGCGGTCCGGTTTGGGACGCTGGATATAACGGTGCGCAAATGTCACCGACGACCGCCCACCGAGATGCCGGAAACGACGGTGTACCTTGAAATCCGGGAACGCCGTCTGGGTGAAAATGCAGTCGACCTGTTCCGCGGCTGGATGTTCGCGTCCAGCCCGGCAGCGTCGTCGATGGAGCACCCGGTCTACGATGTCTGGGTCGTGGACTGTAAAAAAGCCTCGAGTTCGGGCTGAGAGATTTCTGATGGAAACGACGCCGACCTGTCGAGCGCGGACGCCAGGATCTGACGAAACCCCGAACGTGGAATCTCGACCACACCGAACTGTGCTAGGTGGTCCGTCACGAACTGCGTATCCAGCAATTCGAATCCGCCTTTTCCGAGGCGGGCTACCAAGTGTACGAGCGCCACTTTGCTCGCATCTCGTACCGTGCTGAACATGCTTTCGCCGAAGAACGCCGCGCCCAATCCGACACCGTAGAGACCGCCGACCAGTTCGCCATCCTTCCAGGCCTCCACTGAGTGCGCACGACCCATTTCGTTGAGAGTGGTGTAAAGCGAAACGATCTCGTCGTTGATCCAGCTTTCGTCCCGACCCTCGCCCGGTGCTGCACAGGCCCGTATTACATCCGCGAACGCGGTGTTGCAGCACACCTCGAACTCGCCCCGGCGAACGGTTCGACGCAGGCGTCGCGGTACATGGAAATCGTCCAGCGGAAGTATTCCGCGCTTTTCCGGATCGATCCAGTAAAGCGTCGGGTCGTCCCGGTGTTCGGCCATCGGGAACAGGCCTACCGCGTAGGCACGTAGCAGTATTTCCGGTGTCAGGCTGGTCATTGGCGGCTAGTAAAGAAATCGTTCAGTTATCTACTAGGCCTTCTGCGACAAAGCGTTCCAGCCAATGGATATCATAATCGCCGTTTACAAAATCTAAATTGTCGATGATTTTCGCATGTAGTGGAATCGTAGTATCGATACCGCCGATTACGAATTCCTCTAGCGACCGCCGCAGACGCATCAGACATTCGTTGCGGCTGGCGCCATGAACGATCAGCTTTGCCACCAGGCTATCGTAGTGCGGTGGGATCGAATAGCCCGCGTACAGACCGGAATCGACGCGAACCGATATGCCACCGGGCGGGTGATAATCGGTGATAAGGCCGGGGGACGGGGCGAACGTTTCAGGGTGCTCCGCCGTGATACGGCATTCGATGGCATGACCTTCAAACGTGATGTCGGATTGTTCGAACGACAGTGGTGATCCGGCGGCAACGCGGATCTGTTCTCGCACCATGTCGATACCGGTAATCATCTCGGTTACGGGATGTTCTACCTGCAGGCGGGGATTCATTTCGATGAAATAGAACTCGCCGTTTTCATATAAAAACTCGATCGTTCCCGCATTGCGGTATCCAATTCGGCGGACAGCGTCGGACGCGATCTTGCCGATCTTCTCGCGCGAGGCATTCGTCAGCGCCGGCGAGCGCGCTTCTTCCAGAACCTTCTGGTGACGGCGCTGCAAGGAACAGTCGCGTTCGCCCAGGTGCACCGCGCCGCCCTGGCCGTCGGCGAAAACTTGAACTTCGATGTGGCGTGGCTTTTCGAGGAATTTCTCCATGTAGACGGTGTCGTTCCGGAAGCTAGCCTTGGCCTCAGTACGCGCCATGCGGTAGGCGTCCTCGACCTCGTCTGCACTTTGTACGATCTGCATACCTCGTCCGCCGCCGCCGCCCGCCGCCTTGATCAATACCGGATAGCCGATGTCGCCGGCGATGCTGCGGGCTTCCGATGCGGACTCGATCGCACCTCTTGATCCCGGCACGACCGGCACGCCGTTATTCTCTACTGCCTGTTTTGCGGCGACCTTGTCACCCATGAGCTCGATATGTTCAGCGGTCGGTCCGATAAAGGTGAAGCCGTGCTCTTCGAGGATTGACGCAAAGCTCGCTTCCTCCGATAGGAAGCCATAGCCGGGGTGAACCGCGTCTGCACCGGTGATGGTCGCTGCCGAGACAATTGCCGGGATATTCAGATAGCTATCTTTCGCGGGCGCCGGACCGATGCAGACGCTTTCGTCGGCAAGCCTGACATGCATCGCGTCTGCATCCGCGGTGGAGTGAACAGCGACAGTGGAAATACCCATTTCCTTGCAGGCGCGATGAATGCGAAGCGCGATTTCGCCGCGATTGGCTATCAGGATTTTCTCGAACATTGCTTTGCCGGCCCGGATCCGATCGATACGCTATTCGACCAACAGCAGTTCTTCGTCAAACTCAACAGGTGTCGAATCCTCGACGAGTATCTGCATGACCTTACCGCTCTTAGTCGCGCGCACTGGATTATAGGTTTTCATCGCTTCGATCAGCATGACGGTCTGGCCTTCCGAAATCGTGTCGCCCACCTGAATAAAGGGCTCCGCCCCCGGTTCGGGCGACAGGAATATCGTCCCCACCATCGGCGACGTTATAGGCGTTCCTCTCCTATGCTCTGCAGACGATTCTGCATCCGATGTCACCGGCGGCATCGGTGTCGCTGCGGCAGAGGCCGGCGACGCCACTGTAACGGCGGGGACGGCACCACCTATCGAACGCGCGACGCGGATCCGGCGTCCAGTGCTTTCGAACTCGATTTCGCATAATCCGGTTTCGTCGAGCAGATCGGCGAGTTTCTTTACTAGTTCCGAATTTATATCGAATTTGTTCGCCATCACTTTTCCTTTTTCGCCCCGATCTGTCCCATCATCGCATCTATCGCCAAAGTGTATCCATGTGCGCCGAAACCTGAGATGATTCCGGTGGCGCCCATGGAGATATACGAATGCTGCCGGAAACTTTCTCGCCGGAAGATGTTCGAAATATGGACTTCCACGACCGGAAGCTCCGTCAACACCAGCGCGTCCAAAATGGCAACTGACGTGTGGGTAAAGGCCGCCGGATTGATAATTATCCCGTCGGCGGTATCCCGTGCCTTGTGAATCCAGTCGATGATTTCAGCTTCGCTGTTCGACTGGCGGAAATCGAGACCCGCGCCAACTGAGCCCGCGTGGGCTTCACAGGCGGCCTGAATATCATCCAAGCCGTCACACCCATAGATCTCTGGCTCCCGGATGCCGAGCATATTCAAGTTCGGACCGTTTATGACAAGAATGCGCGAGATGGCGGACGCTTCCTGATTTCCTGTTCAACGTTAACCGTTAAGCCTTACCGCAGGAAGTCTCGTTAGAGCAATGGCGATAAACACCCGGAATTCCGTCGTTTCCGGCGATTGATTCGGTCGCTTTCTGGTTAGGCGGCCAAATGAACCCATTACGCCTAGGGTGTCGCAAAACCGCGTTACCCACACTTTCACGAGAATTTAACCCAATTGTTTCACTATCAGGGCCATAGATATGCAAAATTCACCCAATGCACCCAGCGCCACCTCTTAGGGGATGGCATAGCTTATGGTGCTCCGGCTGCTGTCGCGTTGCTACCAATCGTGCAGCGACAAACCGTTCCCGTCTTTTAACCATGTGAACCCGATCGAGATGGCCGAGAACTAGAAACACTGCTCGGTGCTCGATTTCGTCGGCTACGAAGAAGAGCCGATTGTCCGGACGGTGGGTGCTAAATTTTAGCAACATATGGACGGGCTGCTACGCAACTGTCTCCTGTTGATAGTGCCGCCGAGGACCCTGATAAAAAATACAGCCAGCTACTACCCGGAAATTCTGACCCGAGGGTGTACTGATTTCGCGCGGCGGGCATGGCCATGCCCGGCCTGCAGTTCGCCTAGGGTATGTAGATCCGTCGGAATTTGCTTTCCGCCGAAGGGCTGGCAGGCTAAAACGCGCCCGCAATGACCGCCAAGATCCGCAAATTTCTTGAAGAATGCCATCCGGATACTCCGTGTCTGGTGGTAGATCTTGACGTGGTCGCCCAACGCTTCCGCGATCTGAGACGGGCTCTGCCGCGCGCTGAGATTTATTATGCTATGAAAGCCAACCCGGCGCGGGAGGTTGTCAGCCTGCTGCATTCGCTGGGGGCGTATTTCGATACGGCAAGTATCTACGAAATTGAAGCCTGTCTTGACGTCGGAGTCGGGCCCGATCGAATCGCGTTCGGCAACACCGTTAAGAAACAGCTCGATATCGTAAGGGCCTATGAATACGGCGTTCGGCTATTTGCGTTTGACAGCCGCGCGGAACTGTCAAAGCTCGCCTCAGCGGCCCCCGGTGCCGATGTCTACTGCCGAGTTTTCATGGACGGTGCCGGATCGGACTGGCCGTTGTCCCGAAAGTTCGGGTGTGAACCGGCGCAGGCAGCTGGAATGCTCGAAGAAGCCGGGCGTGCAGGGCTGGTCCCCGCCGGCGTGTCCTTTCATGTCGGGTCGCAACAGCGCGACCCCCGGCAATGGGATGTCGCGATCAAGCAGTGCGCCGCCATTTTCGACGAGCTGTCCACGCGCGGCGTGGAATTGTCGCTGTTGAACATCGGCGGCGGTTTCCCGGCCAGTTACCGTCAGCCGATCGACTCCGTAGATGTTTACGGCGTTGAGATCAGAGACGCAATGGTCCGGCATTTCGGAAACCGGTCGCCCCGTATTATCGCTGAACCGGGCCGTTACATCGCTGGCGATGCTGGCATCATTCAGACTGAGGTTGTTCTGGTCGCGGAGAAATCCCGCGAGCCTGACAAGCGCTGGATTTTTCTCGATATCGGCAAGTTTGGCGGTCTGCCAGAAACATTCGAGGAAGCAATCCAGTACCGCATCACAACCCCGCATGATGGAAGCCCCGGTGGGCCGGTGGTTCTGGCAGGGCCGACCTGCGACGAAGTGGATGTTCTTTACGCCGCCGCGGGCTATACCCTACCGCTTGACCTGACTGCCGGGGACAGGATTGAAATACACAGCGCCGGAGCCTATACGGCGACGTATTCCGCTGTCGGGTTCAACGGGTTTCCTCCGCTTAGCGAGTACTACATCTGACGGCCGACAACGATTTACACGACGTCGTGGCTGGATCGCCGCGCGTTGCGCCAGTAAACTCCATACCTAATCAATTGGAGTAACCCGTGAAACTTTACGGTTTTTCCCGCTCGTCGGCGGCTTTTCGCGTTCGGATCGCCCTAAATCTGAAAGGGATCGCGTGGGAACACGTCAATATCAGCCTGCCTAACGGCGATCAGTTCGACGACGGCTACAGGAAACTGAACCCGCAGGGACGGGTCCCAACCCTGATCGACGGCGACAAAATCCTTTATCAGTCAATGGCGATCCTGGAATACCTGGAGGAAACGCAGCCGAAACCCGCGTTTCTGCCCTCTGATCCGCTTGGCCGCGCCAGGGTGCGGGGGCTTGCCGACATCATCGCCTGCGACATTCATCCGCTGAACAATCTGGCGATCCTGAAGTTCTTGGGAGGGGAGATGGGTGTAGACAAGGACGCGGTAGACGTGACTTGGTACCAGCACTGGATATACGAGGGTTTTAATGCGTTGGAAGCGCATTTGGCGAACGATAGCGACACCGGCACGTTTGCTCACGGCGATACGCCGGGGCTGGTTGATATCTGTATCGTTCCACAGGTATTCAACGCCGAGCGCTATGAATGCGACTTGTCTGCCTATCCGAGACTGATCAGCATTTTCGCCGAGTGCATGAAACTAGATGCGTTCGACAGCGCCCAGCCGTCGAAGCAGCCCAACTGAGAGCCGTCGCCTATTTTTTCGCCGCCCGAGCTTCGGCAACCATCGAGCGTAGAGATTCCAGGTCTCTGGCGCCACGCAGCAGCGTGTCGCCGATAACGAAGGACGGCGTGCCGTTGAGTTTCAGCTTTTCGGCCAAGGCAAAGTTTTTGCGGATAATTTCGTCGATCTCTTTACCGTTCATATCCCTGCGGAGCCGTTCTGTGTCCAGTCCGATTGTATTTGCCATGTCGAGAATGGATGGCAGATCGTATACGGAATTAGCTTCCATTAAGACCTTATGAAACGCCAGATACTTCCCCTGATTGCGCGCCGCGATTGCCGCCCGCGCCGCTATAACGGAATTAGGCCCCAGGATTGGCCATTCCTTGTAGACACGACGAATATTTGGATCGGTTTTCACCAGCTCGTCGACGATGGGTTTAATGCGTTTACAAACGCCGCAGCGATAATCGAAAAACTCCACCACTGTCACATTGCCCATTGGATTGCCGCCCACCGGGGCGTCCGGGTCATTCAGCAGTTCCTGTTTACTGGCGACCAGCATGTCTTGGTCGGCTTGCGCCAAGGCAATGCGCTGTTTTTCATGAAGGCGCTGGATCGCTTTGGAAATGATCTCGGGATTTTTGAGAATGTATTCGCGGATAATGCCCTCAAAAGCCTTTTTCTGCTCGGCGGAGATAGCATCCGGGGCAGTTGTCTGCGCGATTGCAGAACCGATTTGGATGGTCGCGGCGTTGAACAAAATAGTAGCCGCTGCGAAGAGGAATTGGCTTCTTAGCAAAAACATTTCGATCCTATTCTCGGTTTGCAAATAGCCGGAATATTCACCGTGGTGTTCCGAATAAACAAAGTTTTATCGTATCAGGGCTGGGACCGGCGGTCACAATCGCTTGATTAATTCTACTTTAAGGATTGGTAACGATTAACGGCGTTCTCGTTCCCCTGCGCGCTTGGCCGTAGCTTCGATATCTTGCGCGCGGATCCAGCCGGGTGAATTCGCTCTCAGGATACGCATGGCTTTATTTGCCTGCCCGCGGGCGTCCACGAAACGGCCAAGCAGTAAATTGTGCTCGGCGAGCGCTAGCGCGGAAACACCGAGCTGGCCGTTCCGGCCATAGGCGGTTGCCGCAAGGTGCCATGAAAGCGGCATGAACCGGTCGTACCTCAGTGCCTGTTCAATATTACCGATCGCCGATTTAATCAGATCGGGCTTGTTGATCTCTATCTGGACATGGGCAAGTCCGACCCGAAGCAGGGGTTGTTGCGGGCTAAGTTTGACGGCCCGCTCATAGGCGGGGAGCGCTTCGGTCAACCGACCGTGCTCAAACAAAATCTGGCCGCGCAATTCGTGAAAATACGGATCTTTTGGCGCCTGCTCGACCAGTCCGTCAATCAGTGTTAACGCCTGGTCTAGGCGGGAATCGCGATAGTAAGCCATGGTGCGAGCGTACCGAGCGCTGACTGCGGTGTCGTCGGCCGAATATTCTGCCAGCGTCTGGCTCGGGGGATTGATGAAACCTCTCAGCTTCGCGACCATTCGGTCGTGTATGGCTTTGACCCGTTCAGGCAACTTGTTATCTGAATAAGGTGAGTTTTCGACGTGTTTCCGGACAAAGGTGATCCGGTCCTGGGTCAGTGGATGGGTGACCACGTATGCGTCTTGGCGCGCGCGCACCAAGAGCTCCTGATCCTGCAAACGTTCGAAAAATTTGAGCAGGCCGGTCGACGTTACCCGCGTCTGATCCAGAAGATTAACTGCTACCTGGTCGGCGGAGCGTTCCTGGGTGCGCGAAAACCGCAACAGGTTCTTCAACGCGATATCCGCGCTCTTGGCGCTGGTGGCCGCGGCGACACCACCATCCTTGGAAAGTACGCCGAACGCGAAACCGATAATCTGGCCGATCAGCGCCTGATTGCGGGCGTCGTCAAGAGCACCCCCTAGCCGAGCGAGATGGCCGCCGGTGATATGGCCGATTTCATGGGCAAGCACCCCCACAACCTGCTCGGGCCGTTCCGCCGACATAAGTAGCCCGCTGGTGAGGAATATTCTCCTTCCCCGCGACACGAATGCGTTAAGGGCCCTATCGTTGACGATATGCAAACTGACATCGTCCGGATCAAGGCCGGCAGCCCTCAGAAGTGGCGAAGCATAAGCTCGAATGGTATATTCGATTTCAGCATCACGTATCCCGGCGCCTTCTGCCGGGTTGAGTGCCAGCGCCAATTGTAGCAGTAGGATCACTACGACAGCGCCGATGGCTGCCAAGGAGGACATTGCATTGCGCACGGGCGATACTTTCTCTCGTAGCTCTATAAGTAGGTGGCGGTCCCGGGTCCGTCAATCGATCGTCGCTGGGGCCGTGGGACTGTCACTTGCCGCCTGCGGCAGCGATGACCCGCGTGAGGGCCGAGTAGGCTCTGTATCCTCGGATTTCGGCGGTGTGGTGTCGGATGAACCAAGATCCGCCCTGATTGGGCGCGATATTCTGTCGGCAGGCGGCAATGCGATCGATGCCGCAGTGGCAACCTATTTTGCGTTGGCGGTGACCTATCCGGGTGCTGCAAGCCTCGGCGGCGGTGGCATGTGTGTCGTCTTCCGCGGTGGGGGCGAGACCGTTGAGGCAATCGATTTCCGGTCATGGATATTTGAAAAGGACGGCAAGGCAGCGATGATACCCGGAGCGGTCCGGGGGATGTTCGCGCTTCATGCCCGCTACGGTCGCCTGCAATGGGAGGCCCTTTTATTGCCCGCTGAACGGCTTGCCCGGTTCGGCAATCCGGTATCCAGGGCATTCGCCCAGCGTCTGGCCGCTGTACCGCTGCCGGCACTGACGGATCCGACACTCCAAAGTCTGTTCGCCCCCGCTGGGAAGATGACCAAAGAAGGCGACATCCTGACCCAGTTCGAATTGTCTGCGACCCTTGCACGCATCCGATTGAGAGGCCCAGGTGATTTTTACGCCGGCGATTTCGCAAAAATTCTGGCCCAGGGTCTTGGTGCTGCCGCCGGGATTGACATCCCGATAGCGGCGTTTCGCGACTACCGCCCCAAATGGGTGAAAACCGAAAAAATCTACATCGGAAAAGACGAGCTGCATCTTCCCGCCAATCCGGTCGGCGCTGGCGCTGCAGCGTTATGGCGACGCACCGGCGGGGGAGCTGAGCAACTGGCACGGGCTTCGTATGACAGCGCAGGTTTCGTCTCGGTCGACCGGCAGGGTGGTGGCGCGGCCTGTGTTGTCTCAACGAACGGGACACTTGGCGGCGGAAGAATGATTGGTCCCAGCGGAATCTTGATGGCGGCCCCCCCTCGGGGGGATGCGTTTCCCGGCGTCCCGATGTTGCTGGTCAACCGGCCGCTCAGGGATACCCGGGGTGCAGCCGTCGGAGCAGGCGGGGGGGATGCGGCAGCCAGAGTGATAGCCGCCGCTCGCAAAATGTTCGATGACGATGTGCCGCCCGAGAAAGCATTTGGTTCGGTCGAAGGCGCGGCGGGACGTGCGGGGCTGATCCACTGTCCGACGGGTGTCCGTGAAAGCCCGGATTCATGCCGTTTTGCTGCCGATCCCGCAGGGCACGGGCTGGCCGTCAGTGCGGCGCTTTGAGCCATGACGCTGAGGAAATCATCCCGGGGGCAGGTGCAGCCGTTTATCGTGATGGACGTCATGCGGGAAGCCAACCGGCTGGAAGCGACAGGTCGGGATGTTCTGCACCTTGAGGTCGGACAACCGTCGACTGGCGCCCCCTCCGGCGTGATCGCCGCCGCGCAGCAGGCGCTTGTGAACGACCGTCTTGGATATACCGAGGCGCTCGGTATAGATCCGCTGCGCCGCCGAATCGCAAAATATTACAGCGACGCCCACGACATCGATGTGGCGGAGGACCGGGTGATAGTCACAACTGGATCATCTGGAGGGTTCATGCTGGCATTTCTGTCCGCCTTCGATGCCGGCGACCGGGTCGTGCTTGTCGATCCAGGCTATCCTGCCTATCGCAATATTCTCGCTGCGTTGGGTATCGAGGCGGTCTGCGTGCCAGCCACAGCCGAAGACCGGTATCAGCCTACCCCGGCTCTGCTAGACCGTATCGACGGCGACATAGACGGCCTGATTGTTGCAAGTCCAGCGAACCCGACTGGCACGATGATTACCGGCGCCGAAATGGTGGCACTGACGACCTATTGCGACGATCGCGGCATCCGGTTGATCTCTGATGAGATCTATCATGGCATCACCTACGAAATGCCCGGCGTCACTGCGCTATCTCATACGCAAAACGCCTTCATCGTGAATAGTTTTTCAAAGTACTATTCGATGACGGGGTGGCGTGTCGGCTGGATGGTAATCCCGGAGCAGCTCCACCGATCGGTGGAATGTCTAGCGCAGAATATATTCATTTCTGTGCCTACGCTGTCGCAGCATGCCGCGAGTGCCGCTTTCGATTGTACCGAGGAACTGGATGAAAACGTCGCGCGCTATGCGGCGAATCGGGACCTACTGCTGCGCGAGCTTCCTACAGCGGGGCTGACAAACCTTGCCCCGGCAGACGGTGCCTTTTACGTGTATGCGGATGTGTCGCATCTGACGAACGATAGCGAGAATTTCTGCCGAAGGATGCTTACCGAGGTAGGTATCGCGACCGCGCCCGGGACGGATTTCGATCACTATCGCGGCAATGAGACTATTCGGATTTCGTTTGCTGGAGATACCCAGACCATGGCTGAAGCGTCCGCGCGGCTGCAGGACTGGATAGCGTGTTGAAACCCCCGGGCGTTTGCCCGGGCGCTTTTCAGTTGATGTTCAGTCGACGATTTTCTGCCACCAGCCCCGGCGTTTGGGCTTGTTTTCGTCAGCTACCGTGGCATCTGCGATATCGGCGCTTTCGTCTGCTGCACCGGATTGGCCGTTGGCGGATTCCGGGATGCTCTCTTTCGCGTCTTTATCGGGGGCACCTACGTTGTCAGGAGTGTCATTCGGCTGAGTGCTGTTCGGTGCGGGGATTCCCGCCTCCGCATCCGATATCACGGTTTCTAAAGTAGCCTGGGTCTTCGCTTCCGAATTGGTGGTGCTCGCCTCGGCTTCGACCGGGGATGAACTTTCACCATCACTGGATGATCCTTCCGCCGCCTCGTCTTTGCCGTATGCCTTCTCTCCGATGGCGGCACCGTTCTCATCCTGCGTTTCTGCATTGAAAGTGCGATTTCGGCGTCTGCCGCCACGGCGCCCGCGACGTCGCCGCCGTGAGCCCTGCTTTTCTTCGCCGGCGGTATCGTCTTTTTCTCCGAAGGCCTCCTGCCCGTCCTTATCGCCGGAAGACTTCGCGTCGGCATCATCGCCCGATTCCGCGTCGGAGCGGGCTTCGCTATTTTGCGATCGGCGGCGTCCGCGGCGCCGCCGGCTGCGTTTCGGCTTGTCGGATTTTTCCTCGTCACCGTTGGTTTCCGAAATGACGCCAACGTCGTCGTCGGCATCTCCGCGGGCATCGCCCGTGTCGTCGGCCGCCTGAGCGGCGCCGGTGCCCCGTGACGGTATTCCCGAGACAGGCTCAGGTTGTCCCTTAACCCGCTCAATATCGATGTCAGGTGGTACGACCGTGTCGTCGCCCTCGAGGATGACCTGGAAGCCGTAACGGCTCTCCAGATTGACCAGCGTGGCGCGTTTCTGGTTTAGGATATACAGCGCCACCTCGGTCGGAACCCGTACTGTGATTTCGCTGGTCCGCATCCGGACACCTTCTTCCTCGATAGCCCGGAGTACCCGCATCGCCATAGATTCGGTAGACAAGATATTTCCTGTGCCGCGGCAGTGTGGGCAGATCTGCGAACTGGTCTCGAGCAGGCTGGGGCGAAGCCGCTGGCGCGACAGTTCTAACAGTCCAAAATTACTGATCCGTCCGATCTGAAGTCGAGCCCGGTCGGTCTTCATCGCGTCTTTCAGCCGGCGTTCGACCTTGCGGGTGTTACGGCCGTCTTCCATATCGATGAAATCGATCACGATCAGGCCGGCAAGGTCACGCAGTCGTAATTGCCGGGCAACCTCTTCGGCCGCCTCTATATTAGTTTTTACGGCGGTTTCCTCGATGTTACGTTCGCGCGTTGATTTGCCGGAGTTCACGTCGATCGCGACCAGCGCTTCTGTCGGATTGATCACGATATAGCCGCCCGATTTCAAGTACACTTCCGGATTGTGCATGGCGTCAAGCTGTTGTTCGATCTGGAAACGCTGATACAACGGAATCGTGTCGTCGCGGTATTGTTGAACCCGCTTGGCGTGGCTAGGCATCATAAGGCGCATGAATTTTTTCGCCGTCTGGTAGGTCTCAGTGCCCTCGACCTGGATTTCCTCGATATCCTTGCTGTAAATGTCGCGGATCGCGCGCTTGATGATATCACCTTCCTCGTAGACCATGCTGGGAGCGCTTGACTCCAAGGTCGTTTCCCGCACTTCGTCCCAGGCCCGGATCAGGTATTCGAAGTCTCGCTTTATCTCCGCCTTATTGCGCTCCAGACCTGCGGTCCGAATAATCACTCCCATGCCGTCGGGAATATCGAGCGAGTTCAGGGTGTCGCGCAGCTTGCGGCGCTCCTTCGATCCGGTGATTTTCCGAGAAATACCGCCGCCGCGTGACGAATTGGGCATTAGTACGCAGTAACGACCTGCTAGAGAAATATATGTCGTCAGCGCGGCACCCTTGTTGCCGCGTTCTTCCTTGACGACTTGCACCAGCAGGATCTGGCGACGCTTGATAACTTCCTGGATTTTGTAGCGTCGCATCCCGCGTGTCCGGCGGGGGGATGAGGATTCAGCAGCTTCCAGCGCCTCTTCGACATCCGGGTCGGCGGCAACGGGGTCGGGGTCATCGGTGGTGTCGACATTTTCTGTGTCGCCGGCATCGGTGTAATCATCGGATGCGGAGTCTGCTTCTTCGGCGTTGTCGCTGTCTTCCGCTTTGACGGCGGAGCCTTCGTCCGTGGAGCTATCGTCCTGGTCGGCGTCGTCATCGACTCCATCCTGCAGGTCCGCGCCATCTTCGTTATCGTCTTCGCCGGAAGCGTCGACGTTGTCGCCGTCCTCACCGATGTCGCCATCGATATCTTCAAGGTGCTCGCGCGCGGCGCGGGCCTGACGCTCTAGTTCTTCTTGCTCATCGATCAGGGCCTGTCGGTCCTCCATCGGGATCTGGTAGTAGTCAGGATGGATTTCACTGAAGGCTAGGAAACCGTGACGATTGCCGCCGAAATCGACAAAAGCGGCCTGCAAGGACGGTTCCACCCGCGTGACTTTCGCGAGGTAGATATTTCCTTTGACCTGTTTTTTGAAGGTGGTCTCGATATCGTATTCATCGAGACGGTTTCCGGATGTGACGACGACCCGAATCTCTTCCGGGTGAGCGCCATCCACAAGCATGCGCTTAGACATTTTTTTTCTCCGGCCCGACAACACCCCCATCGTGCGAACGACCGATGGGGGGGTTGTCGGGCCTGCAAGACCACCCGCGCCACCGTCAACCTGCCGAATGGGGTGTCTCCCTTAGGATCGCCGCCAGGGCAGGGACGTTCATGATTCGCGGAACCCGAATGTTATTGGGTCCGGTCTTGGGTTCCATATACCGCGTTTGAGCCGCGCAGCCATCCTGCCGTTTCGCGCTACCGGCCAACCGTCGTCAATAAGTTACGGTCGAGAGGCGCTGAATACATAGAGGCCGCGCGGGTGTCGGAGTATGTCTCCGTTTCATCCGCGGACGTTCGCATCGTGACGATAAACCGGGTGCCGCGCCTGTACAACTTATATTCGCCGACTATGTAGCGGGTTTTCGCTACAAAACATTTCCGGTTCGGGATATATGTTGTGTGAAGAATTTATCGAACCGCAATATGTGCAATATCAACCGCAATTTGTGCAAGATCAGACGCATCGCTGCCAGACTTGCTTTTCTAGTCGCCACCGTTTGCCTGGTGCAGCAGGCCGCCGCCGGACCGCAGGTCACCGACGTGCGCATCGGCGTCTATCCCAGCAAAACGCGGGTGGTTTTGGACGTGTCGGCGTCGGTGGATTTCCGCACTTTCACCCTGCCGAAACCGTACCGTGTGGTTATCGATATGTCGGAAGTGACATGGTTGCCCCGGATGCGGAATCCGCCGCGGGGAGGGCTGATCACCGGAATGCGTTTCGGCTTGTTCAAGCCGGGTTTGTCGCGGGTGGTCCTCGATTCTGCCGGGCCGGTGAAAATCACCAAAGCATTTATGGTAAAACCCGCCCCTGGTAGACCCTACCGAGTGGTGCTGGATATTTCCCGGGACAGCGAAACCGCGTTCATGACGGCCTACAAGCAATCCGGCGAACGGGTCGGGCCCCGAGTGAAACGCCCTCCGCCGCCGCGTCCGCCGCAGGTCAAGTCGTCTTCGAAAAAGGACGAGAAGGCCGTCATCATGATCGACCCCGGGCATGGGGGCGTCGACCCTGGAGCGATAAGCCGGTCCGGGGTGTGGGAGAAACACATCGTACTGGCGTTCTCGAAGGAACTTCGCCGTCAGCTCCTAGCGACCGGCAAATTCGACGTCCGCATGACTAGGAACCGCGACGTTTTCATCCGGCTACGCGAGAGGATCGCGAGAGCCAAGCATGTCGGTGCCGACCTTTTTCTCTCGATCCACGCCGATTCGATCCGGAATCGGAAGGTGCGGGGGGCATCGGTCTACACGCTGTCCGAACGGGCGTCGGACAAAGAGGCCGATGAGCTGGCGCAAAAGGAAAACAAATCGGATCTCATCGCCGGGGTGGACCTTGAATATCAGTCCAACGATGTCGTTAATATCCTGATCGATCTTGCGCAGCGTGAAACCATGAACGAATCCGCCGTTTTCGCCCGCAAGCTCGTCACCGAACTTGCCAAAGTCCGCAGGATGCTGCGAAATACTCACCGTTTCGCGGGTTTCGCCGTGCTGAAGGCGCCCGATATACCCTCCGTTCTGATCGAACTAGGGTATCTGTCCAACCGGACCGACGAGCGAATGCTGCGGGATGCCAAGCAGCGCAGACGCATGGCAACAGCTATGACACGCGCGATCCGGCTATACTTTGACCGGCAGCAGGCTTTAAATAAGCCTTAAAATAGCCACATTGTTATCGTGTGGTGTTTTTTTGGCTTGGTGCGCGGAACGGCCCCGAGGGTAAGTATGCGAATTCTGGCTGCCGCATTTCTGATATTGGTGGTGCTGGCGATCGCCGGCGCCGCTACCGTTCTATACGGCTTTTACCATTTCGGGAGAGGTCTCCCCGAATACCAGCAGCTTGCGAACTATAATCCGCCGGTGGTAACGCGGATCCACGCAGGCGACGGCCGTCTGATGGCGGAGTTCGCGCGCGAAAAAAGGGTGTTCATCCCGATCGAGGCTATGCCCAAGAAGGTCATCAGGGCGTTTCTGTCGGCTGAGGACAAGACATTCTACACCCATTGGGGGGTCGATATCCCGGGCATCATTCGCGCAACGATCACGAACTTGCGTCGGATCAATACCAAACGGCGCCCAATCGGTGCCTCGACCATCACCCAGCAGGTGGCGAAGAATTTTCTGCTGACGAACGAGGTCTCTATCGCCCGTAAAGCGAAGGAGGTCATCCTTGCGCTGCGGATCGAGCGGGCGTTTTCCAAGAACAAGATCCTTGAGCTCTATCTGAACGAAATCTACCTGGGATTCGGATCCTACGGCGTTGCCGCCGCAGCGCTCAACTATTTCGACAAATCGCTGAACGACCTGACGCTTGCAGAAGCCGCATTTCTTGCCGGTCTCCCGAAGGCGCCCAACAACTATCATCCCGTTCGTCGCCCGGAAGCGGCGCGCGCTCGCCGGGATTATGTGCTGAACCGTATGGCCGAAGACGGCTATATTTCGCTTGCCGCCGCCGCCGCAGAAATGGCGGGGATGGTTCGGGTGCGTCCACCCAGTACGGCGGATGCGGCCAGGGCCGACTACTTCGTCGAGGAAGTTCGCCGAAAACTGCGGGGAACCTTTGGTGAACGTGGACTCTATGGCGGCGGTCTTTCGGTCCGGACGACCCTGAATTCCGAATTGCAGCGGATCGCCGATACCTCGTTGCGCTGGGGTCTTTCTGCCTACGACCGCCGGCATGGGTGGCGCGGGCCGCTGGGCCGGGTCGATGCGACGAAGGACTGGCGAAGGGCCATGTCGAAATTTACCCTGCCCTCGGACGTCGACCACTGGCGGACGGCTGTTGTGCTGGCCCTTACAAAAAATAGTGCGGAAATTGGTTTTGCAGACCGGTCGCTGGGCTCACTACCGCTGCAGGAAATGCGCTGGGCACGCCGATTTGATGAACAGAACAGGCCTGGTCCGCGCCCGAAACAGTCGGCTGATGTGCTGGAAGTCGGAGACGTTATAGTCGTCGAAGCGGTAACTCAAAAAAACAAAGACGAAACCCGGCAGGTGGGCACCTACGGACTGCGTCAGATTCCGAGAATTGGCGGCGCTATCGTTGTACTGGATCCGCATACCGGCCGGGTCTTGGCAATGTCCGGCGGTTTCTCGGCTAGTCTGAGCGAGTTCAACCGCGCCACGCAGGCCAGACGTCAGCCTGGATCAGCTTTCAAGCCATTCGTCTATCTGGCCGCCCTGGACAAGGGCTTCACGCCGTCGAGCCAGATCCTCGACGCGCCCTTCGTGATCGACCAGGGGCCCGGTCTCGGGCGCTGGCGGCCAAGTAACTACTCCAAGAAGTTCTATGGCGCCAGCCCGCTTCGCCTTGGAATTGAGAAATCACGCAACCTGATGACCGTTCGGCTTGCACAGAATATCGGGATGGAAACGGTGGTTGACTACGCAAAGCGTTTTAACTTGGTCGACAATCTGGAACCGATGCTTTCCATGTCGCTCGGCTCGGGCGAAACCACCCTGATGCGGATGACCACCGCTTACGCCATGCTAGTCAATGGCGGCAAGCGCATTCAGCCGACCCTGATCGATAAAATCCAAGATCGCGCGGGAAAAACGATATTCCGCCATGACGACCGCCCGTGCGTCGGCTGCGATACCATCCGCTGGGACGAGGAGGATTTGCCACAACTCCCCGACAACCGCGAACAGATCGCTGATCCGAAAACCGCATACCAGATCGTATCGATGCTGGAAGGCGTCGTGAAACGCGGGACCGGCCGGCGGATCAGTACCATTGGCAAGCCGCTTGCCGGGAAAACCGGAACAACCAACGAAAGTCGCGACACTTGGTTCGTTGGTTTTTCGCCTGATCTGGCTGTCGGTGTTTACGTGGGATTCGATAAGCCCAAGCCTCTAGGCAAGCGGGAAACAGGCTCTTCTGTGGCGGCTCCGATCTTCAAATCGTTCATGGAGGCAGCGCTGCAGAACAAGCCGGCCATTCCGTTCCGGGTGCCGCCGGGGCTTCAGCTCGTGCGCGTCGATTCACGAACCGGCAAGCCGGCGCGCAAGGGATCACGGGGGGTTATTCTGGAAGCTTTCCTGCCCGGTACGGTTCCAACCAGCAGGGGGCGGATCCTCGATGGCAGTGACGGCAACCCGCGACCCGGCACTGGCATTGTGACTCCCACGCGCAAGCTTCGCGGTTTATACTGACTGTATAAAACTCTAGCCGAGCTAAACTCTCCCGGTATGCCAGAAGATCGAACCCCATGAAGCACAGGACGACACATGCGCGCTGAAACGCAGGCCCTCGCCGACAAGACCGAGCAGTCACTGGAACTGCTGAGGAGGCATCTTTGACCCCGACCGGGCATCGAAACGTCTCGACGAGCTAAATGCCGAGGCCGAAGGCCCCGATCTTTGGATCGATCAGGATCGTGCGCAGAAGATCATGCGTGAACGCAACCAGGTAGAAAAATCCCTTACGGATTTCCGGAAGCTCGAACAGGAATTAAGCGATGCCATCGAGCTGATCGAAATGGGTGAGGCTGAGGGCGATAACGAGATCGTCGAAGAGGCGGAGGCGACGCTTCACCGTCTGCAGAAATTCGCCGTCAAACAGGAATTGCAGACGTTGTTGTCCGGTGAAGCCGACTCCAACGACTGCTTCCTCGAAGTCCATGCAGGTGCTGGGGGTACTGAAAGCCAAGATTGGGCGCAGATGCTGATGCGCATGTACATTCGCTGGTCGGAGGGCCATGGCTACAATGTCGAACTGATGGAAGAAAGCCCGGGTGAAGAAGCTGGGCTGAAATCGGCAACCATCCGCGTGCAGGGGCATAATGCCTATGGCTGGCTCAAAACCGAAAGCGGCGTGCACCGGCTGGTCCGCATCTCGCCGTACGATTCCAGCGCGCGGCGACATACGAGCTTCGCATCCGTCTGGACGTATCCGGAAATCGACGACGACATCGATATCGAGATCGAGGAGAAAGACCTTCGCATTGACACATACCGGTCCCAGGGTGCAGGCGGTCAGCACGTCAACACGACCGACAGTGCCATTCGTATCACCCATATCCCGTCGGGAATCGTTGTTGCCTGTCAGAGCGACCGGTCTCAGCACCGGAACCGGGCGGAGGCGATGCGGATGCTGCGAGCACGTTTATACGAGGCCGAATTGCAGCGTCGCGAGGAGGCCGCACAGGCGGAACAGGACGCCAAGACAGAAATCGGCTGGGGACACCAGATCCGTTCTTACGTATTGCACCCGTATCAAATGGTGAAAGACCTCCGGACAGAGGTAGAGACATCCAGCACACAGAACGTGCTGGATGGGGATCTCGACGATTTCATGGCGGCTGCTCTGGCGCAGCGGGTCGCCGGCGACGCAGATGAATAAGGCGAATGGGGCGCTGGCTGATGGCCAGTGTCTCGATGGTAAACGGTCATCGCCCCACCGGACTGATGCAACTGCTGAGTCCAGCACTAGCCGCTACGCCGCGTCCGGACCGCACAGACGTCAAACACGACCTCGATGCCTCGCTCGCGGCTGTCGTGGCCCTGTCCGACCTTTATCGACAGCGCTAGGAGGCCGGCGAGGCCGGTGTCAAAATTTGCTATACGCTGTTGCGCCACGACGATGTCGTGACGCCCGGATCACCAGCGGCGATCGATACGCTTTTCTAGACCCGCCAAAACGTCACTAGCCGCCATAAGCACCATCTGGGTCAGGCAGCCCGGACCAGCCTGCCGCCGGTCATCGGCTTCGGGACGCCGGTCGTAGAGGGAAGACTTAGCGGCAATCCGCGCAGCGACCGGACTGCGAGGAACGCGAATGCCTGCGCCTCTATAGCATCCCCATCCCATCCCACCGACTCGACCGGGTCGACATCAAAACCGGAGATTTGTGCCAGTATCCGCATCATGTTGGGGTTATGCCGCCCCCCGCCGGTGACTAACAGCCGCTTCGGGAGTGACGGGACGTGGGCTAGGTTGGCGGTGATCGTCTCGCAGGTGAAACGCACCAGCGTTGCGGCGCCGTCCTCGGGCGAAAGACCGGTCACGGCGGCAATATCGAAATCGAGACGGTCGAGAGATTTTGGCGGAGGCGCACCAAAATAAGGATTGTCCAGCAGCTTGTTGAGGGTAGTGCCGTCACAGTGTCCTGCCGAGCTGACGATTCCGTCCCGGTCAAAGGGCATATCAGTAGTGCTTCTCACCCAGTCGTCGAGCAGGGCATTGCCCGGCCCCGTGTCGAACGCGACTGGCGGCACGTCCCCTGCCGGGTCGACCCAGGTGACATTTGAAATGCCGCCGATATTTACAATACTGAGAGGACCGTCTAGGTCCCGGCTGAGCGCCTGGTGATACAGCGGCGCAAAGGGAGCCCCTTGGCCGCCGGCCGCCACATCAGCTGCCCTGAAGTCGTACACCACGTCGAAGCCGGTCTTTTCGGCGAGGCGCGCGCCGTCGCCGATCTGGATTGTAATCCCCTCATCAGGCGAATGTGCCACCGTATGGCCATGAAGACCTACCATGTTAATTTTATTCTTAAATTCAGGGTGTTGTGAAAGTATTACCGACACCGCAACGGCATGGGCATCGGTAATATCGCGGACTAGCTTCGGGTTGTCGGCCCGATCACCAAGCGCATCCCGGATCAATTGTTCCAGCTTCGGGGTGTAGGGTACCGTGCAGGCAGGACCGAGACTGAACAAATTTTCCCCGTCGGTCTCGATCAGCGCGACGTCGATTCCGTCCATGGATGTCCCGCTCATCAGGCCGAGGGCCCAGACCGGAGCATAGTCCGTTGTCATCAGAACGTTTCCCCCTTTAGGTAGTGCTCGATGATCTCGCTGCCGGTCGCTTTCCAGACGCCATCATGCCCGCCGATATATTTGAGGGCGTCGTCCAACGCCCCGATCCTATGGGGTACGCCAATGATGAACGGATGAAGGCAGATAGCCATCACCCGGCCAGATTTGCTGTCAACGCTCTCGCGGTACAGCGTATCGAACTGGCGTCGGATCATCTCGGCGAATTCTTCCGCCGTGCGGCCCATGCGCATGAACTGCGGCAGGTCATTGATCTCACTCGAGTAGGGGATCGAACAGATCTTGCCGCCGTCGACATCCATTACATAGGGCTGGTCATCATTGATGAAGTCGGCGACGTATTGAACTCCGCCGTCGATCAAGGCATCCAGCGTAGTCCAGTTCTGCTGCAGGCCGCTCGACAGCCAGCCTTTGGGGCGGGCGCCGGTCGCGGCCTCTATCCGGTCGAGGGTTGTCGCTACCACGTCGCGGCCGGGCTGGTCATTCATCGTGTGAAGATACCGGCTATTAGAATGGTTATGTCCCATGAACTCCCACTTGAGCTCCATGGCGTCTTCTATGATGGCGGGGTAATCGTCGCAGACCTCGCTGTTCAGCGCGACGGTGCCGCGAATGCCGTGCCGGTCCATGACTTCCATCATGCGGAAGATGCCGACCCGCGCGCCGTAGTCCCGTGGTGCCCAGTTGATTACGTCGGGCGTTACGCCGGTGCCGCCGGGTACCGGTTCATTCAGCGGAAAGGTTTCGATATTCGGCACGATCCACAGCGCTATATGGTTGCCATCAGGCCACTCCACCTTTGGTCTGCGGTTAATCGGTGTGTAGGCGAAGGGGCCGTATCTTTGCGGTTTCATCATTTTCTTCCCTGAAATGCGTTCCAGTCTGGCGTTAGCAGGGCGCCGGCGCAATGGATTTCGGGAATGCGCTGTGATACCAAGCGGCGCTTATAGAACGACAGGCCTTGAACAATGACCGACCTCAAATCGGCTTTTCTAAAAACCGTCACCGAACGCGGGTTCGTGCATCAGTGCACAGACAAGGAGGCGCTTGATGCTGCGTTGTCCGAACGGCAACCGAAGACCTGCTATATCGGCTTCGACTGCACGGCGAATTCGCTGCATGTCGGATCGCTGCTGCCGATCATGCTACTGCGCTGGTTCCAGAGATCTGGCCACAAGCCGATTGTCCTGATGGGCGGGGGAACCACTAAAGTCGGCGACCCTTCGGGCAAGGATGAGGCGCGCCAGCTGATTACCGAAGAAACCATTGCCGCCAACAAGGCGGGTATCAAAGGTGTATTCGAAAAATTTCTGGCGTTCGGCGACGGTCCGACCGACGCGGTGATGGTCGACAACGCGGACTGGCTGGACGAACTTTCTTATATTCCGTTTCTACGCGAATACGGTCGGCACTTCTCGGTCAACCGGATGTTGGGCTTCGAGTCCGTCAAACTGCGACTGGAGCGGGAACAGCCGCTATCTTTTCTCGAGTTCAACTACATGATCCTGCAGGCATACGATTTTATGGAGCTCAACCGCCGCCGGGGCTGTATCCTGCAGATGGGTGGATCGGACCAGTGGGGAAATATCGTCAATGGAGTCGAACTGACCCGCCGTGTCGACAGCGCCCAGGTCTTCGGGCTGACGGCACCGCTAATCACCACCGCGTCCGGTGCGAAGATGGGGAAGACCGCCGATGGCGCCATCTGGCTAAACGCCGACCGCGTTACCCCTTACGACTACTGGCAGTTCTGGCGCAACACCGCCGACGCCGATGTTGGCCGGTTTCTCCGCCTCTTCACCGATCTGACGCTAGAGGAAACCAAGCGGCTCGAAGCGCTACAGGACGCCGAAATCAACGACGCTAAGAAGATCCTGGCGACCGAAGCGACCGCCATGTGCCATGGCCGCACGGCCGCAGAAGAGGCTGCGAATACATCGGCCGAGACCTTCGAAAAAGGACAGAGCGCCGGGGGGTTGCCGACGGTGACCATTGCCGAATCCGATCTGGAACAGGGTATATCGGCGAATAACATCCTGAATTTCGCGGGACTGGCTTCCAGTAATAGTGAAGCACGCAGACACATCCGTGGCGGCGGGGCGCGGTTGAATGACGAGAAGATCACCGACGAAAATTTCGTCGTTACGCTAGCCAATACCAACGCCGATGGCGTCATAAAGTTGTCCCTTGGCAAAAAGCGACACGTATTGGTGAGAGTAGGTTAGGACTGGAGAAATTTCTCCATGAAACTATACGTTACCCCCACCTCCCCTTATGGGCGCCTCGCGATAATCGCGATGCACGACAAGGGCCTGTCGGAACGGATCAAGCTGGTGTGGACGCAGACGCGTCAGCTGGACGATCCGCTGCTGTCGGTAAACCCGTCCGGGCGTCTGCCGTTCCTCCTGCTGGGTGACGGTACCGGGATGGAGGACACCGATCTTATCGTCGATTATTTTGATGCGCTGGCACCGCCCCGAACATACGGCATTCCCAATGGCGAGGAGCACTGGCCGTTCCGCCGGTTCGAGGCGACGGCCCGCAGCTTGCTGGATGGTGGTTCCGTCTGGGCTCGGGAAATTAAGCGCCCGAGTGGCGAGCAGTCGCCGGGGATCATCGACCATGAACGCCGGCGCGCGATTAGGCTCGCGGGTTACTTCGAAACCGTCATCGGCGAAGGGGTTTTCAACGGTGATCTGAACAAACCTCAGCTCCTACTTTACTGCGCACTAGATCTCGAACGAAGAATACCGGATTTCGGCTGGCGGGCCGGCTGCCCGAATCTCCTGAAATGGTTCGAACGGCTCGGCAACCTGCCCGTAATACGCGCTTCTTTGCCGCCAGGCAGCGCCTGACACGGGGCGTGGAATTCGGCTATAAAGTCTGACGTTGAGGGGGGGGGACACGACCATGGCCTATTCTCTGAAGACTTTTTGCGAAGATGCTCGCGCCGAGCTGAAACAGGACACTGGCCCGGAGGCACGCGAACGCATCGCCCAGCATCTCGAAAAACTACTGGTCGACCCCGATTTCGTGGCGACGCATCTCGGCCCGGATAAGCGATCAGGCGCGGAGACAATCTACGCCGACCCAGATTTCGACTTCCGGGTGATGGCACACACCAACCGCGGCGCGTCCAACAACACACCGCACTGTCACGGGCCGTCATGGGTGATTTACGGCATGGCGATGAACCACGTCGAGATGACGGAATGGAAGCGGGAAGACGACGGCTCTGTCGACGGGCACGCAGACCTGTCGGTCGAGCGGAAATATTTCCTGAATGAAGGCGAGGCGCATGTTTACAACGAGGGCGTCATTCATTCGCTGAACCGGCCGCTAGAAACACGGCTTGTCCGTGAGACGGGATGCGATCTGAACCAGACGCTGCGCTATCGTTACGACCCGGCGAAAAATGCGGTTAAGGTGTTGGAACCCGTCGGGTAGCCCTGTCCCCGTCAGGTATTGCGCACCGACGGATGAAACAGTTCATCCACCCGTAGCGGCGCATCGATTAGACCCTGATCCAGCGCATAGCCGATGAACCGTGTCAGGTTTGCTGCGTTTGCAGAAACTCCGCTGGTCCATAGTGATTTGCCAAAGGCGGCTGTTTCTTCTTCGGCCGCATATTTCGCCCAGGGCAGCTGGGTTCAGTTCGGATCGGCTAGAGAGGTTCCTGCGATCCGTTCGGCGTTGGCGAAAACGCTCATAAGGTCCGTTGCCAGCGTCGGGTACGTTTCCATTGTATCGCTCTTAACGGCGATAAGATGCATGATCGGCCAGTAACCGTTTTGGGCAACAAAATCGGTCTCGACCGCCTTAGGGTCGTCGAACAGCCGCCGAAATTCTCCAGTCCTGTCGGTGGGAACTTCCGGCAACCTAGAATAAAACAGGGCATCGATTTCGCCGCTGCACAACATTTCAGGCAGTTTTTGCCCGGGCAGAATTGGAGCGATATCGAAATCGGGGTTATTGTCGATCTCAACCGTATCGGCGCTGCCGACACGCCATTTTATATCTTTCAGCCACACGCCGTATTCGCTGGCCAGATCGCCCTTTGCCAAAACCGCCAGCGTGGTCTGGAACGACTGCAGTCCGACAGTTCGCCCGGCCAGATCCGCCGGCGTTTCTATACCTGAACGGGCGTGGACGAATATCTGTCCCTGACTGAACAGACGACGTGGAAAAACCGGGATTGCGGTAAAAGGCCGGCCGCAGGATCTGGCAACGATATATGATGCGAGCGACGTTTCCGCCGCGTCGAATTCGCCATCGCGGAGCATACGTTCGTGGCGGTGAGCACCGTCTCGTAGAGCCCCGTGTTGTCCTACCTGATAGACCCTCAGATTTTGCAGCGCAGCCGGCAGCAGGACGGTTCCGTCAAAAAACGGTAAATGCCGGTCGTATCGGTCGAGTGCGAGACTAATCATTGGGTCGGTGGGCTTTCCTTGCCTTGGATTTTCCGCTCACCTTCTTCTTCTTGGGCTGGTGTCTGGCCTTCGTTAAGCCCTTTGCTACCATCCAGTAGGTTGCGCAGAAAGCCCGGTGCAAGCGCTGACAACGGGTTGACAGACATCACCGGTTTTTCGATCGGACCGGATACTTTGTATGACACCGCAAAAATTCCACCGCCTTTTTCGCCGCTGAAAATCGGGCCGACGACCGGGATCTTTCCCAGAAGACTGTTGATGGTATACGCGGGCACGATGGTACCGTTGAGATCGATCGCGTCCTTCGCAAAATTGACTTCACCGGATGCCGTAATGCCCAGTTCTGACCCCACCCCTTGGGCGTCTTTAATGGTCGCCGTATCGCTTTCGAATACGAAGGGAAAACGCACACGCCTGAATTTGATTCCCTTACCGGTGGCTAGGTTGCTGATGCCTGTCAGAGAAGCGATGGTGAGGAGCCGCGCCAAGTTGGGCGCATTGGCCACCCGGAACCTTTTTATCTCGGCAGTGCCGGTCCAGGGCGCGTTGGGGCCGCCCTTGCGGGTGCCCGCTAGTTCGATGGTCCCGCCCACGATGGTGTCCGTAATATCCGTTGCCTTGAGGAAAACGCCTGCATCTGCGGAATATAGCGCCATCGCGTGTCCGTCTGCGTTGGGCAGCATTCGAATTTCAATCGCCTTGCCGCCATTGGGAAGCGTGCCTGCCACATCGATATGCTGCCAGTGGGCGCCGTCATAGCGGAGTTTCATCTTGACGTCGTTTGCCAATGTGCCCGGTCCGATCCAGAGCTTTTCGAACGCGCCGGTCAGCCGAAGCGGTGGAAACCCAGGGGCATCGACGCCCTGAAGACTCTTCCCGACGAAGGGTGTAGCATCGAACCCGCGGCCCCTTGCCGAAATGGAATACTCGCCGTTTTTCTCTCGCTGCACGTTGGCGGCGAACTCCGTCGACCCCAACTTGAATTTTTTGAGTTGCAGGTTGGCTATTGACGGATCCGCATCGCCTTCCGGCGTATTAAACATGATTTTTCCCGACGCCGAAAACACCTCGGCCTCGATCCTAAATTGATTGATTTTCGTAATGACGCCGTCTTCAAAGGTTGCCGAAATCTGCGCCATGCCCGGACGCCCTGGCAGCTTGATCCAGTTGAACCCGGGAACCGAGAACTTTGCTTCTTGAATATTCAGTCCTGCAGACAGCGATGCGGTTTTGTCGCGGCGGTCCTGATAGGTAAGCTTCAATGGCACCGGTCCATCGAGAACATCCGGGTAATTCAGGTCGAACACGGCCGCCAGGTCGGCATCAGCAGTCAACACGGCCTCTAGCCGGCGCTTAACTTCCTGCGTTCCCGAAAAGTCCTCAGCCCACTTAAAATCGGTTGGCGTTCCAGCGTAATCGGCTTTCCCCGATGCTGTAAGGGCTTTGTTGGTGACAGACAGCGTAACACGCCCGTTTTCGATTCCCTTACCCTTGAGGACATCGGTTATCGCCAGGCCGACGATGTTGGAGGTGGCGGATACCCGCACCTCGCCCGCTTTCAGATCGTTCAGCAGCGGAAAACTGATCTGAAGACGGGTTGCATGGGTTCCGGCAACGCCTTCGGCCGTCAAACCAATTCGCTCGAGGAGTTCGAGACGGGGATGCGCGACCAATTCGAGTGCCGGTTTGACCGGACCCCGGATAAGGGCGGACACGTCCAGAAGTGCCCGGGGCGAACCCATATTGGTGATGTTTACCGCGCCTTCCTCGATGGCGAGATCGCCGACAAGTCCCTCTTGAATGAGGAAATCGAAACGCTTGTTGCTGAAAGTGGCTGTTGCGCGGGCGTCGGTGATCGGCGGCATCGGCGCAAGGTAGTCGATTGTCACGTCGTCAAGAGCGAACCGCCCGTTTAAGGAATCGAGATTTACATCCCCCTTATCCGTGCCCTCAATGGCGATGCGGGCCGTGAGGCTCGCCGACGCATTCGTAATCGTGCCGTCACGGATATTGGTAACAACCCAGTCACGAGCGCCACCACCGGTTCCGGGTAACCAGAATTTTTGAACCGCTTCGACCGGTAGCTTGGGTGCCTGAAGCGTCGCCTTGAGCGTGGCGATGTCTCCTACTCGCGTAACGACGCCCTTCAATTCTGCTGTTGCTTCATCCAGGTTGATGACAAGCTTAGAAATCTGGATTTGATCGGGGGACCTGTCCAGTCGGCCATCCAGCGCAAGTTTTTTGAATGCGATAGGCTGGGCGTCGATATTCGGAATTTTGACGGACCCGGGACCCGCTTCGACTTCAAAGCTGGCCTGCTTAACGTCGCCATCTGACCCGACCCGGACATCGATATCTCCTGACATGACAGTCTGTAACGGTGTCAGTGCGTCAAGCGCCTCGAAGGATTGACCCAGCTTTTCGGGGGCCAGATTTCGGAAGCTGGCAGAAATATCGACGGTTTTTTTGGTTCTGTCGTAATGGGCCTCGCCGTTGAACTCGGGCTGGGATGTCTTGAGGTCCGTCGTCAAGTCGAAAGTCGTTCGCAGTCCCATCTGTGTACGTTCCGCCGTGAGATCGGCGTTTTTGGCGACCCAAGTAATACCGAGTTTGCGATCTTCCACTCGCAGCGACGCACCGATTACGCTGACCCTTTTGAGGCGACCTAAGCGACCTCTCTCATCGGACGGCCCAGACAGTTTGTCTAGCTGCTGCGTCAGCAGTCCGCTTTCCGTCTCTTCCGCTGCGCTGTCGGGCTCTCCCATACCGAAGCGGAACGAGCCGTCTTCGGTTCTGGACAGGCGAATAAGCGGGCGGATGACCTCAAAACTCGTTGGAGCAATCTTCCCGCGGATAAGGGCACCAACGCTTAGCGTTACCGATACCTCGCGGATGTGGGCCAGTTGCCGCTCGCTTTCCGTCGCATACAACCTCACGCGAAGTGCCCGCAAATCCAGCGCTCGTTCCCAGCCGGCCCAAGTCAAAATTAGGTCGTCGAGATCCGCCTGCACCGGACTGTCGGCGCGGCGAAGGATGTCGTCCGCATAGGGAAGCAGGAATTTTATCGAAACCGGGCCCTGCGAAAGCCGCCACGCCGAGACTGCGCCCAAGAGTCCGAGCACGACGGCAATTCCGAGAACGACTTCTAGGCAGATGATGGATGTTTTGCGAACCATACGCACAGAATAACGCAATCCGAACTAATCTTGACCTAGAAAGGCCATGTCCGCAGTGTGCGGGAATCCTGCCTGATTTGGAACGGGGCAATTGACAAAATTCTTTGAAAACTGGGCGTCCGTGGTGGAGAAACTGCCGCATGCGGCGAACACGGACCTGAGGGCCATTCATTTCGAGCGCTGGACCGAAGCGGCGGGCAGGACCGGCGACGATGCGATCGCCGATTTTGCGGCGGCGGCTATACAGGATCCAGCGACTGCCCGGGTGCTGTCTTCGGTCTTCGGGAACAGTCCCTTTCTCAGCCAATGCCTGATCTCCGACCTGGTATTCGCGCGAGAGCTTCTGTTGCGGGGGCCGGACGAAGCGTATTCCGAAGCATTTGACGCCGCTGCCGATCGCGCGTCGCTCGGTGACGAGAACGAGGATCAAGTGAAGCTTCGGTTGAGAATCGCGAAGCGTCGGGCGGCGCTGGCAATCGGGCTTGCGGACATCTCGGAGAGCTGGACGCTCGAACGGATTACCAGCGCGTTATCGGATTTCGCATCCGAGGCGCTTGGTGCAAGCTGCCGGTTCTTGTTGCGCCAGATGCACGACAGGGGCGACCTAGCCTTACATAACCCCGAGGATCCCGAAAATGACAGCGGTCTGATCGTTCTCGGAATGGGAAAGCTGGGGGCGCGGGAACTGAACTATTCCAGCGATATCGATCTTATTCTTCTCTATGACCAGGACATGGTACCGCATACTGGAAAGAATGGATTGCAGCATCTGTTTACTCGGTTTTCCCGCAACCTCGTCTCGCTGATGGATGAACGGACAAAGGACGGCTACGTGTTTCGGACCGATCTCCGCCTGCGACCCGACCCCGGGGCCACGCCCCCCGCGATTTCCGTGCTAGCCGCCGAAATGTATTACGAAAGCACCGGCCAGAACTGGGAACGGGCGGCGATGATCAAAGCGCGCCCGGTGGCCGGAGATGAGAAGGCGGGGCTGGCATTTCTCGATATTCTGCGGCCCTTCATGTGGCGCCGGTCCCTGGACTTCGCAGCGATCCAAGACATCCAGTCTATAAAACGGCAGATCAATGCTTATCGCGGCGGCGCGAAGATTGCCGTGGCGGGGCACAATATCAAGCTCGGGCGGGGTGGTATCCGGGAAATAGAGTTCTACGCGCAGACACAACAGCTGATTTGGGGCGGGCGTGATCCGGAACTGCGGGTACGGGGAACTTTATCGGCGATCGAGCGGCTGGACGCCGCCGGACATGTCGACGGCGCGGCGTTTTCGGATCTGAAGCAGGCCTATAATTTCCATCGCCGCGTCGAACACCGCCTCCAGATGATTGACGACCGCCAGACCCATGAATTGCCGGAAAACGAAGAAGACCTGGAACGGATATCCGTTTTTCTGGGATATAGCAGCGTCGCCGATTTCACCGAAGAATTGCTCCGGCATCTGAAATGCGTCGAGTACCACTACGCGGCGTTGTTTGAGGATGAGACAAACCTGGGCGGGCCAGGCAACCTCGTATTCACCGGCGCTGACGACGACCCTGACACGCTCAAGACGCTGACCCAGATGGGCTTCTCCGAACCGGCGACAGTTTCCAACACGGTGCGGACTTGGCACGCAGGACGTTACCGCGCGGTACGCAGCACCCGTGCCCGCCAATTGCTGACCGAACTTGTCCCGACTATGTTGGACGCCTTTTCCGCATCCCCTAATCCGGATCTGGCGTTGCGGCGGTTCAACGAGTTTCTCGAGGGCCTGCCCGCCGGCGTACAGCTTTTTTCGCTGTTCAACGCGCATCCGGGTTTGTTCGACCTGGTGGCCGAGATCATGGGTGCCGCGCCGCGTCTTGCCGGGTGGCTCAGCCGGCATCCGATCCTGCTCGACGGTGTGTTGAGCCGCGATTTTTTTGATTTCGTGCCTGGACGCCACGACATGACGGCGGAACTCGCCGAGGCAACGGGGCACGCGCGGGATTTCCAGGATTTTCTCGATATACAGCGGCGCTGGGCAAATGACGGCATCTTTCAGGTCGGTGCCCATATGCTGCGGGGACGGCTTGAGCCGGTCGATGCATCAGGCCCCTTGTCCGATATCGCGGATACGTGCCTTACGTCGCTGCTGCCCGAGATTAAAAGGGAGTTCGCCGACACGCATGGACACGTGCCGGGCGGAGAGATGGCCGTGATCGCATTCGGCAAGCTTGGTAGCCGCGAGATGATGCCAGGATCGGATCTGGACCTGTTGTTCGTTTATGACTCCCCGTCCAACACTGAGCAGTCCGATGGCAGGCGCCCCTTGCCGCCGGGACAGTATTACAGTCGGCTGTGCCAGCGTTTTATCGGCGCGATTACAGCGCCGACCGCTGAAGGCAGGCTGTATGAGGTCGATATGCGGTTGCGTCCCGCCGGGAATGCCGGGCCTATCGCATCGTCGCTGGAAGCGTTCACCAGGTATCAGAAAACCGATGCCTGGACCTGGGAACACCAGGCGTTGACCCGCGCCCGTGTGGTGTGCGCCGAGGGTGATTTGGGAGAAAACCTCGAAGCCGCAGTGCGGTCAGTATTGACGGCACGCCGAGATGCCAGTGACCTTGCCAGCGACGTCGCGGAGATGCGGGAACGGATACGCAGAGAACACGGCGTTGATGACATCTGGTCCGTTAAACATATTCCGGGAGGGATAGTCGATATCGAGTTCTTCGCTCAGTACCTGCAGCTCAAATATGCAGCCGAAACGCCTGAAATCTTGGCGGGGGATACGGCTGCAGCGTTTGCCGTCGCCGGAGAAAAAGGCCTGATCGAAACGGACGTCGCATCCGAACTAGTAAATGCCACGATCCTTTGGCGGAACCTTCAGGGCATTCTGCGGCTGACGGTAGAGGGCGGATTTTCGGAGGACGGCGCAGCCGTGGCGTTGAAACGGGTGATCACGCGGGCCTGCGGGGCGGTTGACTTCGAAACGCTCAAGCAAACAATAGAGACGACCGCGGCGAAGAGCGCTGCGCTTTGCCAAGCGTTTTTCGGTATACCGAAAAACTGAAACCGGACAACGACAGGGAGCATACATGCCGTCTACGGACATCAGCTACACGACACGCGACAATGAGACCTTCACCGGCTACCTAGCCGAACCGCATGGAGACGGCAAGGTGCCCGGCATCCTGCTGATCACCGCGATTTTCGGTATCGACGATGAAATGAAAGAACTTGCCAATGCCTGGGCGGCAGATGGGTTTATCGTTTCCGTGCCCGATATCTTCTGGCGTGTCATGCCGGGCCCCACGGCGGACATAGAAAAGGCGTTCGACCGCTACAATGCGTTCGACGCGGAGCAGGGCTACAAGGATGTGGAAGATCTGATGGAAAATTTGCGCTCTCATCCGCGCTGTAACGGCAAGGCCGGCGTGCTGGGCTTCTGTTTCGGGGGGCGCTACGCGCAGTATGCCGTGGCCCGACTGGGCGCGGATGCCGCAGGCGCTTTTCATGGTACGCTGATCGATCAGGAGCTTAACCCGATGCCGCCGGCCGATTGTCCGGTCAGCTTCCATTTCGGGGTGGACGATCCGGTAGTGCCCATGGCTGTGGTGGATCAGATCAAATCGGCCTATGCGAACCACCCCAATGCCGAGATCGTCGCCCATAATGGCTCTGGCCACAATTTCTCCATGCCCCACAAGGACGGCTATCACGCCGGAGTGGCCGCCACGGCGCGCCAGGCGGTTCTCGACACTTTCAACCGAATGAAATGAAAATGCTCAAAGCGGGAAAAAAGGCACCGGCCTTTAACGCCGTGACCGACGGCGACGGAAAAATAGCTCTCAAGGATCTCAAGGGCAGGAACGTGGTTCTGTATTTCTATCCGAAGGACATGACCCCGGGCTGCACTACTGAAGCGGAGGGTTTTCGAGACGCGATCAAGAATTTCGAGAAGGCGAATACCGTCGTGATCGGGGTCTCGAAGGACAGTGTGAAGCGTCATGATAACTTCAAGTCCAAGCACGGCCTGCCATTCACCCTGATCAGCGATGAGGATGGCAAGATCTGCGAAGCCTATGGCGTGTGGCAGACAAAAAAGAACTACGGGCGCGAATACATGGGCATTGTCCGGTCTACGTTCCTGATCGACGATAAAGGCAAGATCGCCAAAATTTGGTCCAACCTGCGGGTCAAGGGCCACGTCGACACGGTACTGGAGGCCGCGCAGTCGCTGTGACGGTTAAGGGGTGACACAGACACTGTCGGACCGCGTTGTTGGGGTTCTCGGAACCGGCGAAGCGGTAGGCAAGGCGCAGGCCGCGCGGGCGGTGGTTGCCGACTGGCGATCGGGGATCATTCCTGAGATCGGCCGTGCCATGCCACGCGACCGGCCAAAGCGCCCAATGAAGCCCGACCTACTTTTGCCGCGCGACATGCCGCGGCGCGGCAAGGCGCAGACGCTGGCGGGGCGTATCGCACTGCTGCACGCCATCGCGCATATCGAACTCAATGCCGTCGATCTGGCGGCCGATATCCTCGTCCGGTTTCCGGACGCAGATGCGCCTTTGGAATTCTACAACGATTGGCTGGGAGTACTGGACGATGAAGCAAAACACTTCTTTTTGATGTCGGATCGTCTGACAGCTCTCGGTACCGCTTATGGCGACCTGCCGGCGCATGACGGGTTGTGGCAGGCGGCACAGGACACGGCGGACGATCTACTCGCCCGCCTCGCAGTTGTGCCGCTGGTGCTGGAAGCCCGCGGCCTTGACGTCACGCCGCAGATGATTAGCAGCCTCGATGAGGTGGGCGACCCAGATTCTGTCGCCGCTTTGGAGGTGATTTACAAGGACGAGATCGGCCATGTGGCCGTCGGGCGCAAATGGTTCGAATATTTCTGCGACGACGTGCCGGAACACACCTGGCGGAGGCTGGTAAAGCAGTATTTCCACGGGGCGGTGAAACCGCCTTTCAATGATGCAGCCCGTGCGGAGGCGGGGTTCGGTGCAGCGTATTACTCGGAATTGACCTAACCAAATTCTAGCAATAACTCCGCCAGCAGGTCCGGCGCGTCGATCATCGCGTCGTGGCCGGAAGAGATCGTGCGGACGTCCCAGTCGGGTTCATGGCTCAACTGGGTAGCAAATCGGTCGAAGCTGCTGTTGGGGTGGTGTTCAGCGAGCAGATACATTTTTCTCGGAACGGATTGCCATGCGCCAGTCAGGTACACCGGCTGAGAAAAGGTCCTAATCGGCTGCGGTACGCAGCGCCGTGTTACCCAGTCGGCATCATCAGGATCCCGCACGCCGAAATAATCAGGCGGCATGGGATCGACTTTCCAGCCGTCACCTGTGGTAGCGACCTGTTCACGGATGTGCTGGGCGCGTTCGGGAGGCCATCCGTCCATGAGGGAGTGACCGTCCTGAGGCACGAAAGCATCGAGCCAGATCGCGGCGCAGAATTTATCGATTTGTCGGTCTAGCACCGGCGTGATGACCTGACCGCCATAGGAATGGCCGCAAACGACTAGGTCTCTCAGCTCTTCCATCTCGATCACGCCGAGCAGGTCGTTGATGTGACATTCCAGATCCGTCTCCGGCGTCGCCAGATGAGCACGGTCGCCCAGACCGGTCAGGGTCGGCGTGTAAACGTCGTGACCCGCATCCCGGAGCAGTTTCGAAACGCGCACCCAGCACCAGCCCCCGTGCCATGCGCCGTGTACTAACAGATAGGTCGCCATTTCCGCTTCCCTTCGCAAATATTCGACAATCATGTGCCAGTTCATCTAAGCGGGCCAGTCATTTGGTGCCGTCGTGGCGTCCGTCGCAGAATCCGGTATCGTTTCCCTGATTATCCGAGAAATCAATGGAGCGTCCAACATGTCTATATCAGCTGAAAATCATCCCTCAAGGGGTGTCGCTTTCATTACTGGCGGTGGTGGCGGTATCGGCGTCGCAACAGCCGAACGCTTGGCGGCGAACGGTGTCCAGGTCGCCGTGGTCGATCACGATACCGCGTTGGCCGAAACAGTTGCAGAGCGGATCGTATCGGCGGGCGGAACCGCGCTTCCGCTTACGCTCGATGTTACGGATTCGGCACAGGTTGCCGCGTCGGTCGCTGCGGCGGAAGCGGCATTGGGACCCGTCGATTATCTCGTCAACGCGGCGGGGATTTTTCAGTGGTCGAATGTAGAAGACATCTCCGACACCGATTTCGAGACCATGTTTCGGGTGCACGTGTTAGGCATGCATTCGGTTACTCGGACTCTACTGCCGGGGATGTTGAGCCGGGCGGCAGGCGCCATCGTCAACATCACGTCGATCCACGCCGTGCGCGGGCAATCGCTGACCGCGCATTATTCGGCGGCCAAGGGAGCGATTCTCGCCTATACGAAATCGCTCGCGCGGGAGAAATCGCCGCAGGGCATCCGCGTGAATGCGGTGGCGCCGGGGCCAATCGACACGCCGCTGTGGCGCGGCGACCTGGACGAATTCGAATTGGCCGACAAGATGGCGGAGCGATCTACCGTCATCCCCATGAATCGGCTCGGTACGGCCGACGAGGTGGCTGCCGGCATAGTCTTTCTGCTGTCGCCCGGTGCAAGCTATCTGACCGGACATATTATGACCATCGATGGCGGCGAGGTGATGAACTAGTGGAGGGTGACGCGCTGGGCCCGCCATGATATGCCCGACGAATGCTCGAACTGGCCTGCAACGAATATGGAGAGGACGGCTCGCCGCTGATCGTGATGCACGGTCTGTTCGGTTCCGCCCGCAACTGGGCGGGGATTGCACGCGCGCTGGCCGAGACCCACCAAGTCTATTCGCTTGATCTGCGCAATCACGGCGCATCGCCGCGCGCGTCGACGATGACTTACAAGGAAATGGCAGAAGATGTCGCCGGGTTTATCGACCGCACCGGTATTGAAGCCCCCGTCGTGATGGGCCATTCCATGGGCGGCAAAGTGGCGATGCGCCTAGCGCTCGAACGGCCGGATCTGCTGAAAGGCCTGATAGTGGTCGATATCGCACCGGTGACCTACGGCCATGACATGCTGGACTACATCGCCGCGATGCAGATGCTCGATTTATCGGGTGAACAGCGCAGGGGCGAGCTGGAAGAAGAGCTGCGCGAAGAGGTCGAGGACCCGGGCATCACCACGTTTCTGATGACCAATCTGGAGCGCGCCAATGGCGGCTTTCAGTGGCGCATTAACCTGCAGGCCATCACCGCCGGGATGAGCGGTATTTCAGCATTTTCTTATCCTGACGGTGCCGTGTTTGATGGCCCCACCGCCTTTATCGCTGGAGAGCATTCCACCTATATACGTGACGATCACCGCGACCGCATTCTCGAATTGTTTCCCAGGGCGCGAACAGTGACGATCAAGGGCGCATCCCACTGGGTGCACGCGGATCAGCCGGACGCGTTCTTGAAAACGGTAAACGCGTTTGTGGAGACATCAGAGTAAGGTTTACACTTCCCGCGGCAGTTTCAGCTCGTCCAGATCTGGCAGGCCGTAGTCGCCCCAGTTGTCTGCCACGTCGCGCATTTTATCCAGCGGCGGCAGTGATACGGCCGGGTAGTCCCACTTTTTCGTCGCGTCGATCACCATCTTTGTACCGCTGATGTCGGCCTGGGTCAGGCCCGGTTCGAACGAAGACGGGTCCAGTTCGACGGACGCCGTGTTGGGTATCGTTTTGATGTCCTTGTCGGGGCGCACCCGCCATGCCATGACCCAGTCGCGCATGAACGGATCATTGATATCGATGTCGTCGTCGCAAATGACGATCCATTTGAAGTAGCTCATCCCGAAATGGCCCATGGTGCCGAAAGCGGTCTGGTCAACATGGCCGGAATACATCTTCTTCATGCTGATCCACAGTGTCGCCGTGCCGCCGCCGGCTTCCAGCGCGTGCACGTCGTGTATGCCAGGCAGGTTGAGGTCTTCGGTCAGATGTTTCTTTAGCCCGGCCTCGAGCAGGGCGCGCTTAATCATCGAGGATTCAGACGGCGGGAATTGGCTGATCACACCCATCACGATGGGGTCCTTACGATGAGTGATGCAGTTAACCCGGAACACCGGCCCTTCGCGCCCGCCAGCCATGTAGCCGGTGAATTCTCCAAAAGGGCCCTCGGGTTCGGTGTGATCCATTAGCACCTCGCCCTCGATGATAATTTCGGCATGGGCGGGCACCTCGAGATCCACTGTTTTGCATTTTACCATCTCGATGGCTTCGCCGCGGATACCGCCGGCTACTGCCAGTTCGTCAGCGCCGTATCGTGCCGGGGCGACAAGGTACTGGATCGGGTCGCCGCCGATGACGATGGCGGCCGGCATATGTTCGCCGCGCTCCTTGTATTTTTTATGATGGATGGCGCCGCCACGATCAGGTGCGCCGAACAGGATGCCGGTGGTGTTTTTGCTTTTCACCTGGCAGCGGCGGATGCCGATGTTGCGCCGGCCGGTATCGGGGTCCTTGGTAACCCAGAGGGGTGTGAGATAGGGGCCGGCATCTTTTTCTGGCGTCCAGATAGGCACCGGAAGCTTGGTTAGATCGACGTCGTCACCGCGGAAGATGACCTCTTGGCAGGGGCCGCTGTCTACCAGCACCGGCTCGATCGGGGCGTTTATGCCGCTGGTGACGCGTTCGTGGATGTTTTCCAAATTCGGCTCGCATCCAAGTGCCGCGGCGATCATCTTGCGCGACGATGCCACAACCCCGCCGACCACGCGGCCGCCTTTGAAGCCCTTGATGTTGCGAAATCCGATGCCGTAACGACTGTCTTCGTCCATGGCGCGGAAAATCATGCGCAGGACGGCACCGATCTCCCAGTCCTTGTCGACCTCCTTGTCGACCCATTTGAACATGCCCTGCTGTTCTAAAACCTGTAGCCAGGGCCGCAAGGATTCGTACGCCATTGGAAGCTCTCCGTGATTGTTGCGGGGAGTATCGAAAAAAGGCGGCACGCTTACAAGCCAATTGGTGAGAAATTCTCGGCGGGAAGGGGTCTGTAAGCCGACGAACACGATCTTTCTAATCATCACTAAAGGTGTCGTTGCGGCGACCGGAAACACCCCTGTTAAACCGGGTGCCGCCGCGATTGCTCTCCAGTTTTTGTGCCAGAGTCTGGATTTTCTGAGTGTCTGGTAACGATCCCGCGCCATCGCGATAACGTATATGTGCTGAGGTCGCGTCGATTTCGGCCGATCTTCGGGGCGTTACATCTCGGGAGAGTAACATTGAGGAAGATTGTTTTTGCTACGTTTGCTGTCCTCGGCATCGCCGCGGGCGCGAAAACGGCATTAGCGCAGGAAACCAGAGTCGCCACATTTGCGGGAGGCTGTTTCTGGTGCATCGAATCGGATTTCGACCGGGTACCCGGCGTCTTAAAAACCATTTCTGGCTATACCGGCGGACGAACCAAGGACCCTACCTATAAGAAAATAGTGCGTGGCGATACGGGTCACCACGAAGCGTTGCAGATCACCTACGACCCGAAAAAAGTTACCTACAAACAGCTTCTCACTGTGTTCTGGCACTCGATCGATCCGATCGACAGTGGTGGTCAGTTCTGCGACCGGGGCGAGCCTTACGAGACGGCTGTTTTCGTCCACAACGAAGAACAGCGCAAACAGGCCGAGGCCTCCAAAGCCGCGGCTAAGGAAAAGCTGGGCCAGAAGATCTTCACACCCGTGGAGAGCGCGGCGAAATTCTACCGCGCCGAGGAACACCATCAAGATTATCACAACAAGAGTCCGCTTCGTTACAAATACTATCGCTGGAATTGCGGCCGGAACCAGCGGGTGAGGGAACTCTGGGGCGGGGACGCCTATAAGGGCATCCCCGAAAAAGGTTAGGCCCTTTCGCCCAGCTCGATCATGTAGCCGTCAGGATCGCCGACGAAAGCGATGGTCGATGCGTTCGGCCCGCCGTGTTTGAGCGGCCCGGCCGGGCGCGGTATATCCACGCCCTCGGCTTCCAGCTTGTCGCATAATGAATATAGATCGGGCACGCCGATGGCGATGTGGCCGAAGCCATCGCCCTTGTCGTAATCGTCGTGCTGGCCCCAGTTGTAGGTCAACTCGATCGCCGGGTGGGTATTTTCATCGTCGTAGCCAACGAACGCGACTGAATATTTTCCGCCCTCGTTGTCCATCCGCCGGAACAGTTTCATACCGAACAGCCGGGTATAGAAATCGATGGATTTTTCTAAATCCTTCACCCGGAGCATGGTGTGCCGGATCCGCTGTTTAGTATTCTTGACGACCTTCCACGAGCCGCCAGGCGGCTGATCGTTCATGATTTTCCTCCATCGCATTTGTTGTCTGCCGACATCCGGGCGTTCCGCCCTTCACGATAGCTGACATAATAGGTGCTGGTGCAGATTACCGCCGCCCCCGCCCAGGTCCAGAGATCCGTCGACTGGGCAAAGATCAGCCACCCGAAAAGCGCGATCAGCGGTAGCTGCACGTAGTTGACGATCACGACGAGACTGGCCGGCGCCGCCCGGAACGCGCGGGTCTGGCACTGTTGCGCCCCGACAGTGCACACGCCTAGCGCGATCAGCAGGGGGATATCGCTGAGGCCGGGATTGGTCCAGCCGAACATCGCGCCGATAGCCGCCGGGGGGATCATCAACGTATAGAGATAGAACACCATCGAATTGGGGTTTTCGGTTGCCGTAAGCATTTTGCTGCCGATCAGCGCGCCCGAAAACATGGCGGCCGCGAACAGTGTTGCCAGTGCGGCCATAGAAATCTCGATCATGCCCGGCCGAAGAATAATCAATGCGCCGGCGAAACCGACGATGGTCGCACTGATCCGGTGAATGCCGGGACGCTCTGCCAACCAGATCGCCGCCAGAATCACCGTGAACAGGGGCATCGTGAACATCAGCGCGTTGGCATCTGCTATCGGCATCCCCGCGATGCCGTACATCCACGCCACCGCGCCTACATAACTGAACAGCATGCGCCACAGGTAAGTGGGTATCCGGCGCGTATAAAGTGCGCCGAGACCAGCCGTGAACAGCCACGGCAGCATGAAAGCCGATCCCAGAACGGCGCGAAAAAAAACGATCTGGTTGACGGCGAAACTTTCGGCGAGGCCGCGGACGACCACGTAGATCAGGGCATAGAACAGGCTGGACAGCATCATCCACAACACACCCCGGACTGAGCCAGGCAGGTGGCCAAGCTTTGCGTATGAATTCATACAGTCCTGATTTTCCCGCAATCAGAAGGTCTTCAATAGACCTTCCGGAAATCCTGTTAGCGTAGCGCCCGCAAAGACATAAAGACGTCATAACTGCTGGGCGATGAAACGTTTAAATCAACTGCCAAGACACATGACAGCCGACCGGCCGCGCAGGCGAAATACATCATACAGACACGGCGCAAGGGCCAACCACAAATAATAATAATGGGAGGAATCCCGATCAGCCGCACACCGCTGAAGAATTCTTCGGAGTTCGTTCAAGTGGGGCGGCCGAACCTCCGGGGTACGTCTTCTTGGCTGACATTTAAGCGCTCAGTTTCTGGCCTGAAATCGTGTAACGCCGCAGCATGCGGGTCTGGTCCCGAGGGAAATCGGTGCGAGCGTGCATGGTGCACCAGTTATCCCACATCATCAGGTCGCCACGGCGCCATTTGTGTCTGTATATCACGTCGGCGGATTTTACGTGGGCGTTCAGCGCCTCAATAATGTCGCGGCTCTCTCCTTCGCTGTAGCCGTCGATCAATGCCGACATCAGTTCGTTGACGTAAAGCGCGCGCCGGCCGGATTTTGGGTGGGTGATGACGATGGGCTGCCAGTGATGATCGTACTTGTCGATGTCATCGGTCAGGTCGACGCGTTCTGTCGGCAGATATTTGTATATATGCAGTACCTTGCGGCCGTCGATCTTTGTCTTAAGGTCGTCAGGTAAGGTGTTCCAGGCATCGTACATGTTTGCGAATAGTGTGTGTCCGCCCACGCGGGTGACCTCCATCGCGTAGAGCATTGTACCCCAGTCGGGTTCCGCCGCGTAGCACTTGTCGTGGTGAAAGAACATCTCGCCGTCCGGTAGGGAGCCGATCGGCACGCCGTTCCTGCGCACGTTGGTGACCAGCATGATGTTGTCAGCATCGTGGCCCTCCGGGCGCTCCTCCGCCTTGCGCAGCCGGCCGCCAAGCTCGCCGAACTGCTCGCAGAACGCGCGCTGCGTCTCGGGTGTCAGGTCCTGGTCGCGAAACAGCAGGACCAGGTGATCGATCCATGCCTGGATCAGCGCTTTGCGGGTGTGAGGGGAAAGCGGCTTAGACAGATCTATCCCCTGCACCTCGGCGCCGAGGGAATCGTGCAGTTTGTGAAGTGTGAACTCAGCCATTCGCCATCTTATGGCTGAGCGAGAGCCATGGTCAATTAATTGGAGCCACTCCTATTGAATCTCTTCCTCCGCGGGAATGTCCGCCTGGATCGGATTGACGCCGATGATTACCTGATTGAGGTAATCTTCCAGTTGCTCGGTCATCTCTTCGACTTTGGTGTTGAAGAAATGGTCGGCGCCTTCGACGATCCGGTAATCGATAGTGATTTCTCGCTGATGCGCCAGCTTCTCGGCCAGCGCGCCTACAGATTCAACGGGCACGACCTTGTCGTCACCGCCGTGCAGGAACAGCCCAGAAGACGGGCAGGGGGCCAGGAACGAGAAATCATACAGGCTGGCGGGCGGCGCAACCGAGATAAACCCAGTAATTTCTGGCCGCCGCATCAGCAGCTGCATGCCGATCCAGGCACCGAACGAGAACCCACCGATCCAGCATTGGGGGGCGTCCGGGTTAGCCGATTGCAGCCAGTCGAGCGCGGCGGCGGCATCAGACAACTCGCCGATGCCTTCGTCGTACACGCCTTGGGACCGCCCGACGCCGCGGAAATTGAACCGCAGCACGGAAAAGCCACGTCGCAAGAAACAATGATACATCTGGTAGATGACCCGGTTGTTCATCGATCCGCCGTATTGCGGATGGGGATGAAGCATCAGGGCAATTGAAGGGTTTTCCTGCTTGCTGTGGTGGTAGCGGCCTTCCAGCCGGCCTTCAGGTCCGTTGAATATAATTTCCGGCATCGGGGCTTCCCTATCGGTTCCGCGTCGCGCCCTGTTCTCCACCCGCCGAGGTGGTTTAAGGTGCTGGTTGACTAACCCTTTCCGGGACGTAAATTCCCATGCGATGAGCATTGTGGCGCCGTCGCTGCGGGAGTTTTTGAACCGTTCAGGTTTTGAGCCGGCGGAATATAGCACAATCGCGGGTAGAGATTTCAAGCATCGCGGACATGCAGGAGGAGGCGGTCCCGATAATACGTTAAACGGCAGAATTGAGACGTTTATGGATCAACGCATTTACCTGGATTACAACGCGACGGCGAAAATTCGGCCCGAGGTCATCGATGCGCTTGCAAGCGCAATGGCGACGGTTGGGAACGCGTCGTCGGTTCACGGCGCCGGGCGCGACGCGCGTCAATCAGTGGAAAAAGCGCGCAGGCTAGTCGCGATGCTGGTGGGGGCAGCGCCCAACCAGGTGGTGTTCACCAGCGGCGGTACCGAGGCCGACAACCAGGTCATGCGGCCGTGCGACCCGACGCGAACTTTCGTCAGCGCTATTGAACATCCCGCGGTGCTCGATTCCTGTCCCGGTGCCAACCTTGTACTCGTCGACGAGCAGGGTGTGATCGATTTGGCGGCGCTGGATGCCGCATTGGCCGCTGCTGACGACCCGCAGATGGTAGCGCTGATGCTGGCGAACAACGAAACCGGTGTTCTGCAGCCGGTGGTCGAAGCCGCCGAGATCGCACACCGGTATGGTGCATCGTTCCATTGCGACGCCGTGCAGGCGGTGGGCAAGGTCCCCGTGGATTTCGATGCATTGGGGGTGGATACGCTGGCGCTGACCGGGCACAAGTTTGGGGGGCCCCAGGGCATCGGCGCACTAGTTGTACGCACGCCGGACAGTGCCAATTGTTTTATGCGTGGCGGTGGCCAAGAGAGGGGATTGCGCGGCGGTACCGAGAGCGTCCCCCATATCGTCGCTCTGGGACGGGCCGCCGAGGTCGCGGTCGAACGTATGGACGGCTACGCTGCCCTGGCCGATCTGCGCGACCGGATGGAGGCGCGCCTTATTCAGGCGACGCCGGGGATGCGGGTTTTCGGCGGTGATGCGCAGCGCCTGCCCAACACGTCTAAGCTGATGATGCCGGGGGTCAGCTCCGAAACGCAGGTGATGTCGTTTGATCTTGCCGGGATCGACGTCAGTGCTGGCTCGGCCTGTTCGGCCGGCAGGATCGAACCACCCTACGTGCTAACGGCCATGGGTGTCAGCGACGCCGATGCTCTGTGCGCTCTTCGCGTCAGCCTCGGATGGGATACGACCGACGACGATATCGACCGATTTATCGCCGAATGGGGCAGAATTTTCGAACGCGCTGGCAAAACGCGGGCTGCAGGGTAACGCGATGCCGAGGATCGTTTTCAAGACGACAGGCGGTGTCGAAACGCCGGTCGAGACGACTTCCGGCACAACCGTGCTGCAGGCCGCGTGGGATAACAATATCGACATCGAAGGCGCCTGCGAGGGCGTGATGGCTTGCTCGACATGTCACGTCATCGTGGCGGAAGATTATTGCGCCAAGCTGGACGACCCCTCTAACGAGGAAGAAGACCTGCTCGATCTCGCTTGGGGGGTGCGCCCGACGTCGCGGCTCGGGTGCCAGATTGTCGTGACCGATGACCTAGACGGCATGGAGCTGTTGCTGCCGGCGTCAACCAACAATCAGATATAGTTCTGGAGCCGTCCGAATGAATAACGGTAACGAATCTCTATTTACCCGTCTCAAAGGTGCCTGCGACGACGATTGGAAGAAGTATAAGGGACATGCCTTCGTGCGCCAGCTTGCGGCAGGGACCTTACCGGAGAGGTGTTTCCGTCACTATCTAATCCAAGATTACCTGTTTCTGATCCACTTTGCTCGCGCTTGGGCGCTGGCGGCCTTCAAGGCCGATGACCTTTTGGAAATCCGCGGCGCAACCGCTGCATTGTCGGGGATTGTGGATGTCGAGATGGACCTGCACGTTAGGTTCTGCGCCGACTGGGGGCTGACCGAAGCCGAGTTGGCGTCCGCTCCGGAGGCGATGGAGACTACGGCCTATACCCGTTACGTATTCGAACGCGGTATGGCGGGCGATTTGCTGGATCTGCATGTGGCGCTGGCGCCCTGCATCGTTGGTTACGGAGAAATCGGTGTGACCCTGTCGTCCGACCGGGAAACGGTGATGGAGGGGAATCCGTATCGATCTTGGATCGAGGTGTATGCCGGTGACGAATATCAGGATATCGCCAAGGGTGCAGTCGCGCAGCTAGACCGGTTGGCCGAGGCGAAAGGGGGCGATGCGCGTTTCCAAGATCTGGCGGCGACCTTCGCGCAGGCGACGCGTCTGGAAGAGGCCTTCTGGCAGATGGGTCTCGATGCCTGACTCTTCAGGCGCTTCGTTCCCGCGTCAGATAGGGAATGACGCCCACGACCATTGTACAAACCGTGAAAAGGGACACCACGATGACCATCGGATAGGGCGTTCCGTCTGCGACAAACCCGTATATCTGGGTTGCGACCCCGGCGGCGAACAGCTGAATAAACACTCCGATTCCCGCCGCCGTACCGGCCAGCGGACCGGCAACATTGATCGCGCCGGACTGGGCGCTCGGCAACGCAATCCCCTGCGACATGATGGCGAAATACCCCGGCAGGAAAATCGTCAGTGGGGTGACGATGCCCGCAACGATAAACCCGACCTGCGTGAACGCACCAATTGCCATCACCAGGCTGCCGACAAGTACCATTGTCTCGGTCCGCACCCTCCCGGCGAGGCGGCTTGAAATCAGAGAGCCCGTCAGGAAACCGGCTGGAAAGCAGACGAAGTACATCCCGTACTCCGATGCTGGGCGACCCAGATAATCGATCATAAGGAACGAGCTTGCCGCTGCCATTGTGAAGAAAACGGAGGAGGTGAACCCTGACTGCAGGACATAGGCATTGAAACGCAGATTGCGGAGCAGCGTGCCGTAACCCCGGAACAGGCCGGATTGGGCACTCGAACCCGTGCGCTCCGTATGGGTTTCGAACATTACTAACCAACAGACGATGCCGATAAGCACGCCGAAACCGGCCGCCGACAAAAGGATGCTACGCCATCCACCAATTTCGACTAGCGCGCCGCCGATCGGTCCCGAAATCATCGGCCCGATCGCGTAGGCCATTGTCAGGTATGACAGAACTTTCATCAGCCGGTCAGCGCCGAAGACGTCTCGGGCGATTGTCCGGGCCAAGCCGAGCCCGCCGCCGCCTCCCGCGGATTGCAGGATGCGCCCGGCAATCAGAAGCCAGATATTGTCCGCCATGGCCGACAGGACCGATCCAGTCACGAACAGGGCTATCGATCCCAGCAGGACTGGGCGACGGCCGAACCGGTCGGACAACGATCCGTATACCAGCGACGCGAAGGCCATGACGAATAGCGGCACGCTGACGGTCAGGTTGGCGATCGTCTCCGTCGTGATGAATTCCGCCTTCACAAACGGCAGGGCCGGAAAGAACAGGTGTAGCGACAACGGCAGAAATGCGGTGATTGTTGCTAGGACGATCATAAAAACGGGGCCAGTTTTCGGGTGCGGTGGCGTCGTCATCGGGTTATCGCTCTCGGAATGCGTGCAGCTGGTCGTCGACCGGGTGCTGGATTATTGATGGCTCGATGGTCTTATACAGGAATTTTACCGTCAAAGGCCCGCTGCGGCGCGAAGCTCGCCGGCAAAGACCCGCGCGCCTGAGGATGTACCGTCGCGGGGCTGCGCTAGGTGGAGATCCCAGACGATACCGGGTGAGAGATCGGCGACCGGGCGGAATACGACATCGTTAAAGGGCAGGTACTGGGCGCTTTCCTGAACGAATGCATAGCCGAGCCCGGCGTCGATCAGCGAGAGAATTGTTGGCGTGAGCCGGGCTTCCTGTTCAATTTTCGGACGTGACCCGTTATCCGCAAATGCCTGCATAAGGGCGTCGTAGAGATTCGGGCTGGACTCCCGCGGGAAAAATACCGCCGGAAAGGGTGCCAAGTCTTTTATGGTTATCCGCTCACCGCCCGCAAGCAAGTGTGATTTCGGCAAGGCGACAAGTGTTCGGTCGCGGCGAAGCAATTCGAAATGCACCTCCGGCGGTCGGGTCGGGGGAGCGTTGGTCAGGGCGAGGTCGAGGCTTCGGTCTGCGACGGCGTCGATAAGGCCGGCGGTCATCCCTTCGGTCAGGCGTATGTCGACCCCGGCATGCTGGTCGTTGAAATTCCGGATGGCGGCCGGCAATACTCGCAGCAGCCCGGCGGTCACGAACCCGACCGAGACCCGTCCGCGAACCTCTCTGTCAGTGCTGCGGGCTTTTGCAACCGCGGTATCGAACTGGGCAATGGCACGACGTGCTTCCTCCACTAGGCCGTCTCCCGCGGGGGTCAGCCGTGTGCCGCCGCGCTGTGATCGATCGAACAGCTTTACGCCCAAATTGTTCTCAAATCGGCGGATGGACTGGCTAAGCGGTGCCTGACCCATGTTCATGCGTTCGGCGGCCCGGCTGAAATTCAGCTCGTCCGCGACGGCCAGAAAATGACGGAAGTGGCGTATTTCCATATCGAAATGATCTCATTTTATGTTTATTTAATATTATACCCAGATAGATGGGAATTGCTATGTGTACGGCATTCACTCACGGAGCAAGCAAATGCCGCTCGATAATGTCGAGACAAACAGCGATATCACCGTTACGCCGTGTTCGCCGAATATCGGTGCGGAAATATCGGATATCGACTTGAAAAAACCGCTGTCGAAAGCCGAGGTGGAGGATTTGCGCAAGGCTTTTACGGATCACCAAGTGATTTTCTTCCGAAATCAGGAAATCAGCTTCGAAGATCACGTCCGGCTGGCGGAATATTTCGGTCCGCTCGGCGCCCACGTTGGCAAGAAAACTATCAGCCAGACGACGTACGATCCGCGCGTCCGCAAGTTTCATTATGACGAAAATACGCCGCGAGTTTCCGGCGATGTCTGGCATACCGATCAGTCCTGCGCCGAGGTCCCTCCGCTCGGCAGCATGCTCTACAATCACACGCTGCCGCCAAATGGCGGGGGCGACACCCTGTTTGCCAGCATGTACGCGGCTTATGAAAACCTGTCGGACAGGATGAAGGTCTATCTCGACGGATTGACGGCGTTGCACGACGGCGTGCCGACTTTCGGTGAAGGAACACCTAAGGCGGTTCACCCGGTTGTCGTGCGGCACCCAGAAAGCGGGCGAAAGCTACTGTACGTGAACAAAGTCTTCACCATGCGCATCAACGAACTGTCGGAGCAGGAAAGCGAGGCCGTGCTGAATTTCCTATTCGATCACTGCGCCCGCCCGGAGTGGAGTTACCGTTTTCGCTGGACGCCGCACTCGATAGCGCTCTGGGATAACCGCTGCACCCACCACATGGCTATATCGGATTACTGGCCCGAGGTGCGGTCGGGTTACCGGGTTCAGATTGACGGAATCACGTCACCTGTCGCCGCTTGACGCGTCACTGCATCACCGACGGGCCGTCCATGTTACCGGCCGTTCCGCTTTCCGGAAGAATGCCTAGCCGCCGGGCGACTTCTTGGTAGGCTTCCTCGACGCTGCCCAGATCGCGGCGGAATCTGTCCTTGTCCATGATTTCGTTTGTCGAAACGTCCCACAGGCGGCAGTTGTCTGGGCTGATTTCGTCGGCGAGCACAACGCGGACTTCTTCGTTATTCCACCAACGCCCGAATTCTAGCTTGAAATCGACGAGCCGGATTCCGATCGCCAGGAACAGCCCGGAGAGAAAATC
>MDTD01147982.1_pt1 | contig 80781 bp, 71 predicted proteins | sample 811221 | NCBI WGS metagenome assembly MDTD01 (sample SAMN05326646, study PRJNA326480) | marine metagenome | isolation source: seawater | place: Pacific Ocean: South West | collected 2011 | reverse complement strand
CTGTCGGTTTTTGTAAAACCATCATGCGAAACGGCTTTGACGCCTACGTGGTCAATGTCCGGCTTCAGGCTTTGACGTTGGACGAATCCGGTGATGAAAAGGAACTTGATATCTGCACGGACGCCGGTCTTACCGAGTTGCAGAAGTACTTCCCCAACCTTGAACCATCCAACGACAAGGGTACCATCGGCACACTGGTCGAAAGTGGCACCACCTTCTACTTCTATGCGGCCGATGTGGACGATGCCTCCTACATTTCGGAAGCCGTATCCACCATGACGCCCCGCCTGCTCAAACGCCTTGAGCTGCGCGGCGACATCCCGCTGTCGTCGGTTTGCCCGTTCATCCCCAAGGCAAAAGAAACCTACGCTGATTTCTCGGATTTCGCCGAAGGCAAGATCCGCTTCAAGGGTGACCCGGACCAGGCCCTCAAGAAAGACTACTCCCTCGCCTACCGCGCCATGCGCTTTTCCGCCAACTTCGACAAGGAAATCGACGCCAACTCCTGGGCCGCCATTGTCCGCAATGCCGGTCACATTCTGGAATTCGTTCCCATGGCCGAATTTCTCGACGAGTGGCACAAGGTCGAGGCCGAAGCAATGTACCGCTTCTTTGAACTGCTGTTCGACTCCATGCTGCTGCACGGCCTCATCCCCGAGGTTGCCGCGCTGTCACGGGTCAAGCAGATCAAGAATCCTGAGACCAACGAAGAGGAGACCGTGTTCCAGCACACCCTCGACGTCATGAAGGCCTACCCTGAAGAGCTGCCCTACGACTGGAAAGGCACCGTAGCCTGCCTGCTCCACGATGTCGGCAAGCTGCTGACCGCCGAATATTACGATGGCAAGTGGAACTTCCTGCAGCACCACCGTGTTGGCGCCAAAGCCACACGCCGCATCCTCAAGCGTCTGCGCTTCGAGGAGCAGGATATCGACCTGATCTGCGAGTTAGTCCAGAACCACATGCGCCCGCACTTCATGCTCACTGACAAGGGCATCCGCCGGTTGCGCTCCCTGGACGAGTACCCGCGCATCATGGAAATGGTCAAAGCGGACATCAAGGCCCGTGACGGCTCCTGGCGTGAGTTCAATCACAACCTCAAGATGGCTGAACGCGCCAACATCCCGGACAACGAAATCGAACCGCTGCTTGACGGCAACCAGATCATGGAGCTGACCCAGCTCAAGCCCGGTCCGGTTATCGGCATGATCCGCGACGAGTTGCTCAAGGCGCAGATTGCCGGTTCGGTCAACGACCTCGACGAAGCCGAGACTTTCGTCAAGGATTACGTGACCAAGAACAAGATCTAAGCCACCACAAACGATCACAAAAGAACGGCCCGTGCAGCAATTGCACGGGCCGTTTTTCTGTTCTGGTCAGTAGGGGAAAGTTAGGACGCGCTGCTCTTCGTTTCCGAAACCGAATCGCTGGCAGCACGCTCCAATGGGAGCTGTGCCTTGATCACTTCATCCAGCCGATCCTGAATCATCCTGATGTGGATTTTCAGCGAGTAGATGTAATCGAGATAGGAGAGGGGAACGGATGTATCCATGACCGCCCGGCCCAATTCATCAAGCTCCTCGCGCATGGCCAGCGCTTCCTCGGCTGTCTCGATGTCATAGGCTTTCAGGTCAAACTCCTTGAGATCCTTGTACCACTTGAAGATGCGGCGGCGAATCTGCCAGCGATACGCCGGGGGCGTAATTTTGAAGAGCGGGAACAGCAGGGTCAGCAGCGGGATGAGCATGATCTTGAGGCGCTCAAAATTCACGGCCCAGGTGTACGGCATGTAGCGCATGAGCAGCGGCGGCCCGGACTTGTAATAGTTCTCGGCCTCTTCTGTCAGCGGGAAAATAGTGCTTTTATTGTTCGGCTGACTGCCGGGCATGGCAAAGATATCACCATCATTATGGATTTCCTTGGCAGCCAACAGGAACAGGTAACTAATGGCAGGATGGAGGTCCTTGTTCACCACGAGGTTGGCCGAAGGCGCGAGCATGTTCACATCACGATCCGGCAGATTGGTGGCGATATCCAATGCTCCTTCAGGGAGTACCAGATGCTGCAAGTAGCGGTGGGACCGAACATACGCTGGGCTTCGCTCCACCGAGAACAGCCGAATCACCCCACCGGAGTCACGCAGGGAATCGATAACCCCGGACCCCACCCCGGAGAAAAAGAAGACCACATCCACCTGATCGTTGAGCATGTCGGCTACCGCGCTGCCAGCCCCTTTTTCGATGAGTGTCGCGTTGTCTTCAGTGATACCGTTCTGGGTCAGCAGCTTCTTGACCACATGGTTGGTGCCGCTTCCCTCTGCGCCGATGGCGACCCGCATTCCTTTGAGGTCATTGAGCATTGTAAAGGAAACATTGCTCCGATGGAAAATCCACAGCGGCTCATAATAGAGCGAGCCGAGACTGCGCAGGTCAGGATACTGTTCCGGCGTGCTGACACCACCCTGAACGAACGCCGCATCCACCGGATTGTCCGGGTCGGCCAATAGATCAAGGTTGTCTATGGACCCTTTGCTCTCGACCACCTCAAGCTCGATGCCGTGCTTGGCAAAAAAAGCGGCGTATTCTCGAGCATATCCATAATACGCGCCAGTTGGTCCACCTGATGCGATGGTCACCTTGCTCGGCGGCGCTGGCTCCACGTATTGGTAAGCAAGCCAGAGCGCCGCAGCCAGCAGACAGGCCGCGCCGCCATAGATGAAAAACGACATGGTATGGTGGGATTTGAAGAACTTGAGTATACGCATACCGGACAGGATATCGGAAGGGGTATACCTGCGCAAGCAGACATACGCCTTATTTTGCCTCATCCGGTAAACAATAGAGGGTGACTACGCACTGGGGCGTTGCTGATACTCCTCGGGGACTACGATCTCGCCGCCGGTCCGCTCAAACCACTTCAGGAATGCATCCACGCAGGTCGGGCACAACTGGCGGCCGCGCTCCTCGGTGATGATGTCGACGGCCACGCCTCTGGGTACGGAGTCCCGATAGGGGCGCTCGGAGGTAACGGCTTCATAGACGTCGGCAACAGCGACAATCCGGGCCTTGAGCGGGATATCCTCGCCCTTGAGGCCCTTTGGATACCCTTTACCGTCCCACCGCTCGTGGTGGAACAAGGTCACTTCCAGAACATCATGCAGGCTTTTGATGGGCCGCAGGATATCAGCCACCACATTGGAATGCAGCTTCACGTGTGCGTATTCCACATCGTCGAGCGATCCTTTCTTGAGCAGAACATCGTCCCGCACACCGATCTTCCCAAGATCATGGAGCCGCCCGATGAGCAGCAATCGGTCCAGTTCACTCGGCTCGAAACCCATTTCCTCGCCGATGCCTACAGCGACCTGCGCCACGCGTTCGGAATGCCCCCGGGTAACGGGATCACGGGCTTCCAGCGCCTGCACCAGACTGGCGATTGCGGCCAGTGTCAACTGGTGCTCCACACGCAGCCGTTCCTGCTCTTCCATAAGCAGGCGGAAATTGGATGAGAATATTTCCTCAATGACTATGGAAAGCTGCGTCACCGTAAACGGCTTGATCAGAAAAGTGGATGCGCCCTCACGTATCAACCGCCGCATGATTGGCTTGTCGCCCAGTGATGACATGATGATGATCGGTATCTTCTTGTGTTGATCATCCTTCTTGAGACAACGGCAGAGCTCGGCTCCGTCCATGTTCGGCATCATCAGATCGGAGATGATCAGGTGGGGCTCGAACTCCTCGACCATCGCAAGGGCTTCCTGTCCATCATTGGCCGTACGGACCACGAACCCTTCCTCGGTCAGCCCTGATGAAAGGAACAGGCGTACACTGGAGGAATCGTCCACCACAAGAACCCGGCTTCCGGTGAGGAAGGAGCGCGCATTGAGGATGTCCTTGATGCGCTCAATATTGCCCTTTATGTCCCCGCCTTTGGCCAGATAGGCATCAGCCCCGACGCGAAAACCCTGCTCAACGCTTTCATCCGAATCCCTGGAAGAGAGAATGATGATGGGGACACCCGCTGTTTTATACTCCTTCTTGAGTCGGGAGCACAGTTCGAAGCCGTCCATCTTCGGCATATCAATGTCTGTGATGACCAGATCAAAATCATCATCAATGGCACGGGACATGCCGTCTTCACCATCAACGGCCAAAGTCACGTCGAAACCGGCCTCGGTCAGATGGGTCTGCAATGCGAACCGAACGGATTTGGAGTCATCTACGACAAGTATATGCGGTCTTTTTTCCATTTTTCTCTGCAATGCGGAGATTGCCTGTTTGGTTATGTCTCTCCCTGCCCCTTACATAGCGGGTGGATTTCATACAAGACAATTATATTGCCTACCGGAAGCCGCCGTACTACCATGCCTCGCTGTGGACAATCCCGTTGATCAATACGTAAACGCCCTGCTCGAAAGCGAAACCATGGGCCGTCAGGTGGCCCATCATCGTCTTATTGAGGGCGCCGACTCCCGGTTCGGCGAACCCCGTCGCCCATGGCCTGCCGCCCTTTCGGGCGCCCTGTCGCTCATGGGTGTCGAAACGCTCTACGCCCATCAGGCCGAAGCAGCCGATTACATCCGTGCAGGTCGACATGTGGTGGTGGCAACCCCGACCGCCAGCGGCAAGACGTACACGTACAACCTGCCGGTCATGGAACACTGCCTGGCCGACCCCGAGGCCAAGGCGCTCTATCTGTTCCCGCTCAAGGCGCTGGCCCAGGATCAGCTCAAAGGGTTCAAGGAGCTTGCCGCCCTGCTGCCGGAGGAGCGACGTCCCACCGCTGCCATCTATGACGGCGACACCACCCCCCATTTCCGCAAGAAAATCCGCAATTCACCGCCCAATGTGATCATGTCCAACCCGGAGATGGTGCACCTTTCGATGCTGCCCCACCATGCCTCGTGGGCCGAATTTCTGTCCGGGCTGACCCATATCGTTGTGGATGAAGTACACACATACCGCGGTGTCATGGGATCGCACATGGCCATGGTTTTCCGACGTCTGCTCCGGCTGTGCGAATATTACGGTGCACGCCCCACGTTCATCTTCTGCTCGGCCACCATCGGCAACCCCGTGGAGCTGTGCCACATGCTCACCGGGCTTGAGGTCCACCCCATATTGGAATCCGGGGCAGCCCGTGGCGGGCGGCACATGGTCTTTCTTAATCCCGAGGGATCACCGGCTCAGGCAGCCATACAGTTGCTACAGGCAGCGCTGGCCCGAAACCTGCGGACCATCGTCTATTGCCAGTCCCGCAAACTGACCGAACTCATCGCCATGTGGGCTACCGAGCGTAGCGGCCAGTTCAAGTCGAAAATCTCCGCATACCGCGCCGGATTCCTGCCGGAGGAACGGCGGGAAATCGAAATGAAGATGGCAGACGGCGAGTTGCTCGCGGTCATCTCCACCTCGGCACTGGAGCTGGGTATCGATATCGGCGGCCTTGATGTCTGCATCATGGTCGGCTACCCCGGCTCGGTCATGGCGACGCAGCAACGGGGCGGTCGTGTGGGGCGCAGCCAGCAGGAATCGGTGGTCGCGCTCATTGCCCAGGAAGATGCGCTGGACCAGTATTTCATGCGCAATCCCGACGATTTTTTTTCCCGTCCGCCTGAATCGGCCATGCTCAATCCGCATAACCCTGTGATCATGGATCGCCATCTTATTTGTGCGGCAGCCGAGTTGACCCTTCGACGCAACGAGACATTTCTTCAGGAGGAAGCGGTATCCCATCGGGTGGAAGAGCTGGTCGGGTTGGGCCATCTCTTTGAGGTCGTCAACGAACTGCCCGGCCATCCCACAGAGATCGTTTCCCACCGCAAGCGGCCACACTGCGACGTGGACCTGCGCGGTGCCGGTCAATCCATGCACATCGAAGACAACACCAACGGCGCTGACAAGGCACCGGTCATCGGCACCATCGATGAACACCGCGCCTTTCGCGAAGCGCATCCCGGAGCCGTTTATCTGCACCGGGGCCAGACGTACGTGGTCACCGATCTTGATCTTGGCAGCAAGACGGTTCGGAGCCAGAAGCAGCGGGTGGGATATTACACCAAACCCCGGGCCAACAAGAACACCGACATCCTCGAAGTTCTCGGGCAAAAGACGTGCTTCGGCACGCGGGTCTATTTCGGCCGGCTCAAGGTCACCGAACAGATCACCGGCTATGAAAAACGCTCGGTGCGCGGCGGCAAACTGCTGGGCATCACGCCGCTGGACCTCCCCCCGCTGGTCTTTGAGACCGAGGGCGTCTGGTTTGAAATCGGGCATGATGTACGGCGGCGCTGCGAAGATGAATTCATGCACTTCATGGGCGGTATCCACGCCTTCGAACATGCGGCCATCGGCATGCTGCCGCTGCTGGTCATGACCGACCGCAACGATCTGGGCGGCATATCCACTCCCATGCATCCGCAGGTGGATGGACCCGCTGTTTTCATTTACGATGGCATGCCCGGCGGCGCAGGGTTGACCCGCCAGGCTTTTGACAAGGCCGATGAGCTGGTCAAGACCACACTGCGAACCATTGAAGTGTGCGAGTGCGAATTCGGATGCCCGTCATGCGTCCATTCGCCCAAATGCGGCTCCGGCAACCGCCCCATTGACAAGCGGGCCGCCCAATTCGTGCTGGAAGCCATTGTCAGCGGCGACCCCAAATCCATCGAACCAAAGGATATTGACGTGAATCTTCCCGGTATAGACATGCGCAGGCCCGCCCCAAAGCGTTACGGGGTGCTGGACATCGAAACCCGCTACTCCGCTGATGAAGTCGGCGGCTGGAACCGGGCCGACAGGATGGGCGTGTCCATTGCCTGCCTGTATGATTCGGAGGACGGGACCATGCACGATTACGAGCAGGATCAGATGGACGATCTGGTCGCGCATCTGCAACGGTTCGATCTGGTCATCGGATTCAATCATGTCAAATTCGACTATGCCGTGCTGGGCGGTCTGCACCCTTTCAATTTCCGGGGACTGCCCAATCTGGATCTGCTGGTTGAAGTAAACAACCGCTTGGGGTACCGTCTTAAGCTGGATAATATAGCTCAGGCTACACTCGATGTGGGAAAATCCGCAGATGGGTTGCAGGCGCTGAAGTGGTGGAAGGAAGGACGACTCGATCTCATCACCGAGTATTGTCGTCAGGATGTGGAGGTCACGCGTGATGTCTACCTGTATGGCCGGGAACACGGCCACGTCTTCTTCACCAACAAAGCAGGACAGAAGGTCAAGCTGCCCATAGAGTGGTAACAGGATAAACCAGCTCGGAGGAGACGTTACGCATGACTATTGCCCGTTCATTTTTCGCCGTTGTTTTCCCTCTTTCCATCATGATCCTTTCCATCGGTCTCGCCCTGCCTGCCGTTGGCATGCACTAACCACCGGAGGCACAACCGATGTCCATCTCCCGATCCTTCGCCGCTGTTGTCTTTCTCCTGACTGTTCCGATTCTTTGCGTCGCCTTTGCCCTGCCCGAGCTGGGCGCGGCACTCCGACACGATGCCCACGCCGGTGATGCGGACGCCCAGTACGAGCTGGCCCGCATGTATTTTGAAGGTGATGGAGTCGAACAGAGCACGGATCAGGGTATCCACTGGATGATGGAATCGGCCGATAGCGGCAACCCTTACGCCCAACTGACCTATGGCCTCATGCTCATGGGCGGACAGGAGGTACCGCAGGATATGGACAAGGGCCTTGCCATGGTCCGTTCTGCCGCAGAGCAGGAGATGGCCGAAGCCCAGGGTGTGATGTCCATGGCGTACGGCAAGGGCATCGGCGTCCAGCCCGACACCCAACTCTTCCTCTACTGGATGCGCCGCGCAGCCAGCAACGGGGATGCCATGAGTCAGTTCAATCTGGCCGTAGCCAACCTGACCGGCAAGTTCATGCCGCAAAATGCCGGTGAAGGAATGTACTGGTTGAAGCTCGCTGCCAACGGCGGATTTCTCGACGCACAGGTGACGCTGGGCGAAATCCTCCTGAACGGACTCGGGCGCGAGCCGGATATCGTGGAAGCGTGCAAGTGGTTCGCCATTGCCGGAAGCCAGGGACACCCCAAGGGCAACTACCTGTTAGGGCAGGTCTCGCCGCTCATGACGCAGGATCAACGGGATGAAGCCGCTGACCGGGCCAAGGAATGGCTGCGCAAACAGCAGGCACACATGCAGGCCGGTTGATCCGAACCCAACTCCTGACAACCCATTTGGCACAACGGCCTGACGCCGGTTCTCCGCTTGAGGACTGCGACTATTTCGTGGTCAGGAAGCGTGCGAAGTCCGTGGTCAGTGTCTGCTTCAATTCCTGCAGCGAATCCTGATCCATCCGGGCAAAGGCGAAACCGAACACCGGATACTCGGAATAATCAATCTTGCGCAATTCCAACACGTTGGAAAACATGGACTGGAATCCCTCGTAATCAACCGAAGTGATGGATGACTTCTCCACACCCGAAGGAACGTCACCGATAACCATGACGGTCACTTCCCCTTTGTGCTCGGCCAACAGGCCAGACCAGTCCGGGCGTTTGTTCTCAAAGAAATATTCATAGGGGTTGAAGCCCCAGGCGTGGATGGTGATATCGGCCACGCACCAACCGGCAAAGCGGAGCGGATTGGCTTCGATGGGCTGGATATGCCCCTGCTCGTCAACGCGCACTTCAAGGTGCATGGGGAAGTTGCGGAACCCGCAGACCTTGCCCAGTTGCGCCGTATATTCGGTGAACGGCTCCAGCCAGTTACGGATGATGCGTGTGGACGTGTAGTACAGGCGGTCCGAGATATCGTCGTCACTGACAAAGTGGTGGAAAAGGATGTTGGTGATCACCGGCTCGCCGTTCTCATCGTAGTAGACATCAATGGCGTACTCGTCGCCCTCAATCCCTTCTTCGATCAGGAACTCGCCCGCATTGACCACGGCCTCGGGGTACTCGGCGTTCATCTTTTCCCGCTCGTCACGGATGGTCTGCACGACCTCCGGCCACTGGGCATGGTCGTTGACCACATGCACCCCGAGGCTGAAGAAGCCACGCGCCGGCTTGACCACGAAAGGCACCGGCATGTCGCTGATATCAATGGTATCCATATCTTCGGGACGAACACGCTTGAAGGCGTAATCGGGGTGGAGGTCGGTAACGGTCTCGCGGAACAGCGCCTTGTCCTTGCAGATGTCGATCTGCTTCACCAACTCGTCGTAACAGCCGCAATCAAAGATATGGGCCAGGGCGTTTTCCGAATTGGAAAGCACCCGCTGCCCCACGGCCAGACGGGCGGCAAACTCGATATTATCGACAAGTTCGATATCCCTTCCCTCGGTGAATTTACGGGCGCCGGGGATATCCAGAACAGGCTGCTTGAGCCGTTCAACGGTCTTGAGCATCAGATCGGAAACATAGGGTGCGTCGAGCAGAAACATTACTTTGCCTTCCCTGCCAGTTCATATTTTTTCAATTTATACTGAAGGTTGGACTTGGAAAGTCCCAGCATTTCAGCAGCCTTGACCTGCACGAACTCGGACTGGACCAAAGCCCGCTTGACCAGCGCCCCTTCGATCTTGTCCATGGTCTCGGCAAGATTGAGCTTGGATGGGAGCAGGTCGACGGCAGACTTGAACTGTGCTTCCTCGTCCTTGATCTCGGGAGGCAGGTCATCGGCCTTGATGATATCACCCCGAGTCAAAACGGTACACCGCTCCACGACATTTTCGAGCTGACGGACATTACCTGGCCACTCATAGGCGGTGAGGTAGTCCATGGCTGAAGAGGAAAAGCCGGATATCTCCACCTGATTCTCCCGCGAGTACTTATCGAGAAAGTGGGCGGCCAGCAGCGGGATGTCCTCGCGCCGTTCCCGCAGGGGCGGCATGAAGATGGAGACAACATTGAGGCGGTAGAACAGGTCTTCGCGGAACTCGCCCTTGCTCACGGCCTCCTGAAGATTCTTGTTGGTGGCGGCCACGATGCGGATATCCACATCAAAGGTCTCGGCTCCACCCACGCGCTCGATCTGGTGCTCCTGCAACACGCGCAGCAGCTTGACCTGCAACTCCGGGGTCAGCTCGCCGATCTCGTCGAGAAAGAGCGTGCCTTTGTTGGCCTGCTCAAAACGTCCCTTGCGCATGGCTGTGGCACCGGTGAATGAGCCCTTTTCGTGTCCGAACAGTTCGGATTCGAGCACGCCGGGATTCAGCGCCATGCAGTTGACCGTCACGAACGGCTCGTCGCGGCGTGGCGAGGCGTTATGGATTGCCCGGGCAATAAGCTCCTTGCCGGTTCCGGATTCACCGAGAATGAGCACCGTGGATTTGGACGGAGCGGCACGGTCCACCATATCCATGACCTGCTGCATACCCTTGCCCCGGGCAATGATGTTGCCCTTGGAGTAGCGGTCGCGAATTTCCTGTTTCAGGCGAATGTTTTCCTGCTGGGTGGCGGCGTACTGCTTTGCCTTGGAAATGGAAAGAAGCAGCTCTTCGTTGGCAAAGGGCTTGGTAATGTAGTCAAACGCCCCGATACGCATGGCCTCGACCGCCGCTTCAATGGAGCCGAACGCGGTCATGATCAACACAGGGATATGCGGATAGTTCTTCTTGCAGTGCGCCAACACATCCTGCCCGGTGAGCTTGGGCATCTTCATGTCGGTCAGGACGATATCCACCTCGGAATCTTCGAGATAGGCCAGTCCCATTTCCGGGTCGGAAAGGGTCGTCACGTTGTACCCTTCGTCCTCCAGAATGGATTCCAGAATGAGCAGGTAGTTTTTCTCGTCGTCGAGAATCAATATATTCGCGGGCATATGTTCCAGCCTTGGTTTGTATGGTGTGCAAGGCGCGTGGGGCGCCTGACCGTCCGGGAGGATACAACAAGACGGGCTGAAACCCAAGCAGTGATGTTGCCCGCAGTCGCGACTACCCATATGGACTGAGGATCAGGGGACCATGGTCACCGGATTATTTATCGAGCCGGAACTGGATTGCCACCGGCTGACGTGCTATTGAGAGAGCATGGAAACTGATAAGCAAATATTACGAGAAGAAATGCTGGCAAAACGGCAGGCGCTGCCCAAGGAAGAGATTCTGGAGGCGAGCGAGTGCGCTCTTGAGATGATCCGCACGTTGGCCGAATGGAAAAACGCGCAGGAAGTCCTCATATATTGGCCCATCCGCGGCGAACTGGATGTGCGACCGCTTGTGACCGAACTGTGGCAGCGCGGCTGCACGGTACTGATGCCACGATGCCGTCCTGATGCCTACGGCGAAATGGACATCGCCTGTGCAACCTGTGAGGACGAACTGGTACCCGGCCCGTTTTCCATCATGGAACCCGACGCCGACAAGTGCCCGCCCGTGACCGACTGCCGACCCGATATTGCCTTCATCCCCGGCGTCTGTTTCGACAGACTGGGATACCGCCTCGGATTTGGCGGCGGCTATTACGATCGCCTGTTGGCCACAAACAGCATGGCCAAGACTCTCAAGATCGGTATGAGTTATACGTTCCAATTGGTGCCGGAGCTTCCCCAGCAACCGTGGGACATGCCCGTGGATATCATTTGCACTGAAGAGGAACTATGGCGTCCATAGCGTTTTTCCCATTTGAATTCGTCGGCATCCACAACGTAGGCATCGCTTTTACCTCCCGGCGGGGCGGTGTTTCCGAACCGCCCCACGATTCGGCCAACCTTTCATTCGATGTGAACGACGACCCCGCCAAGGTGGCCGAAAACCGCCGGTACATCAACGATCGCTTCGGACTCACAGGCTGGTGCGAATGCAAACAGGTGCACGGCGACATCCTCCACGTGGACCCGTCCCCCATTTCCACAAGTGAACCGGCCACGCTGGAAGGCGACGGCATGGCAACAGCCACCCCGGGACACGGCTTGATCGTCAAGACCGCTGACTGCCAGCCGATCATGCTGGCCCACCGCTCCGGCCGCTATGTGGCAGGGCTTCACGCCGGATGGCGCGGCAACAAGATCAATTTCCCCGGCTCCGGCGTGCGCGCCTTTTGCGACGCCTACGACCTGAAGCCCGAAGATGTCTTTGCGGTCCGTGGACCATCACTGAGCCCTGCGGCTGCCGAATTCGTCAATTTTGAAAGCGACTTCGGCCCGGGGTTTGAAGCCTATTTCAACGCCGAAACCAACCGCGCCGACCTGTGGCAGATGACCCGCGACCAGTTGATGGACGCAGGTGTCCCCGAAAAGCAGATATTCGGCATCGATCTCTGCACCATGGGTATGGACGAGACCTTTTTCTCCTACCGCAAGGCGTGCGCCTCGCCGGTGAGAGACACCGGCCGTCAGGCAGGGATCATCTGGATCAAGCCGTAACAGGCCTGAACATCCGTCCGATGTGCCGCAAAGCAAGACATTCACGAACAAATCCGATACACGTTCTCCATGGGCATGCTACTCAAACTGATCATCGTACTGGGACTGATCTTCCTCATCATCAGCCAGTTCACCAAATCCAAGGCCAAGCGACAGGCCAATCGCGATCGATGGACCAACATACTGCTGGGCATTCTCATCGTGATGCTCGCCCTGTCCATACTGTCCAACTTCATCACCCGATAGAGTTCCCATGACGCGCCCGGTGTTTCCGAATATACAGTGGTCCGGCGAAGGTCCGCGAATACTGGGTATCAACCCGTGGATTTTCGACTTTGCGGCCTTCAATGTCTGGTCGCGCCCCGTGGGGCTGCTCGCCTGCCTCGATATGCTGCGGGCAGCCGGTGCGTCCGTTGCGCTCATGGATTGCCTTGACCGCACCTGGAGTGACGTCCCGTGGCCCAAGGCCGGTAAATACGGCACCGGACACTACCCCAAGGAAGAACTGCCGCTGCCGGACGAGCTTTCCTTCATGGACAGGCGCTACTCCCGCTACGGCCTGCCTCGCGAACAGGTCAAGGAAGCGCTGGCCGCCCTGGCCCCGGCCCCGGAACTGATCATGGTCTCGTCCATCATGACCTACTGGTATCCCGGCGCACTGGATGCCCTTGAACTGGCAGCGGAAGTGTGGCCGGACGTCCCCCGAATGCTCGGCGGCAACTATGCCACCCTGTGTACCGACCATGCCCGCGAACATGCCCGGGCCGATGCCATCATGCAGGGAACCATGGAGACCGAAGCCAACTGGGCCAGCGTCTGGAACATGCTCGGCCAACCAGTGCCGCCCTTGCCGGAAAACGCCGGACTCGGGTTGGCCCTCGACCTCTATTCCGAGCCACGATACGCGCCCATACTCGGCTCACGCGGCTGCCCATTCACCTGCGACTACTGCGCCAGCCACGCCCTGTATCCCAATTTTACCCAAGGCTCGCCCGATGCGGTGTATGCCTCCATCAGGCAGGAGTACGACCGCGGCGTGCGCGATTTCGCCTTTTACGATGACGCACTGCTGGTCAACCCCGATCGCTGGCTCTGGCCCGTGCTCGACCGCATCGTGCACGACGGTCTTGACCTCAGACTGCACACGCCCAACGCCATGCATGTGCGTCGGCTGAACAAGGAAGTCTGCGGACGGCTCCGGGAGGCCGGGTTGCATACGGTCCGACTGGGACTGGAGACCACGGATTTCGACAACCGGCATGATGTAAAACTCACGCGCCGGGAGTGGGAAGATGGCGCACGCAATCTGCTTGAGGCGGGATTCGATCTGGACGACATCGGCGTCTACATACTGTTCGGGCTGCCCAACCAGAACCTCGACAACGTGGAGCAAGCCATCGACCATGTCCGGGCCTTTGGATTCCGTCCGCACCTCGCCCACTACACGCCGATCCCCGGCAGCCCCATGTTTCACAAGGCCGTTGCCGCCAGCCCGCACCCCATCGCCGACGAACCGCTCTTCCAGAACAATTCCATCTGGCCGTGCGTGCCCGGGGGATTCAACTGGGAGGATGCACAACGCTGGAAACGGTTAATGCAGGGGAGATAACGACCAATGATGCAGCAACTGTTTGCACACTCTGTACAAAAAACCGTTGTCCGGTTACACCTGATCCCATGATGGTGAAAGTCGACCACCTTTCGTATAATTTCGGTTCCTACTGGGCGCTCAAGGATATCTCCTTCTCTCTGGATAAAGGGGAGTTTCTCTTTTTGACCGGTCATTCCGGCGCGGGAAAGACCACCCTGCTCCGGCTACTGTATGGTGCACTGCCCGTCAAACGCGGCCGTGTACAGGTGGCCGGGATGCAGCTCAACAGGCTCAAGAAACGCCATGTCCCCATGCTGCGACGCAAGGTCGGCGTGGTTTTTCAGGATTTCAAGATTCTGCCCAAACGCACGGTCTTCGACAATGTGGCCATGGCTCTCGAAGTCCGGGGAATGCCCCGTACGCATCTTGAGCGTCGAGTTCGCGCCATTGTCCGTGCCATGGGTCTGGAGAGTAAAAGCTACTCCCAGTGCGAGCGTCTTTCCGGCGGCGAGCAGCAACGGGTCGCCATTGCGCGATCCATGGTTGCCAACCCCGAGTTGATTCTGGCCGACGAACCCACAGGTAACCTCGATTTCGACCTGACCATGCATCTCATGGATATCTTCAAGCAGTTTAACACCTATGGGACCACCGTCATCATGGCGACCCACAGCCGTGAAGTGCTGGATTGCGTTCCCGAAGCGCGCATCCTGCACCTTGAGGACGGACGCATCGTCACCGAGGGCGCAGACGACGAGGACATCCCGTACGGGGAGGAGTTCGCATGATAGGACAACTCGCCCGACTGACCTGGCGCGGCATTGCCGATTTCGCCCTGCATCCCGTAGCGCAACTGCTGACGCTGGTGGCCGTGACCATGGTGACGCTCCTCACCGGATTGATTCTCATGGGGCTGCACAACGTCAATCAGGAAATACTCAAATCGCGTGGCGATGTGGAGTACCAGATTTACTGGAAGGTCGATCTGCAAACCGAAGCCGTGCTCAAGGACTGGAAAACCATCAAGGGCATGCAACACCTTGATAAGTTCAAGACCTATACTCCCAGCGACGCCTTGCAGGAACTGGGCACCTCCCTTGGGGAATCCGGCGACTTCTCCTGGCTGGCCGACAGCAACCCGCTGCCATACTCGGGACTGGCCGCCTTCAAGGTGCCGCCCGAAGCGCAGGAAGAGGGGTGGACAGCCAAGCTCCTTGCCCGCCTCCAGTCCCTTCCGGGGGTGGATTCCGTCAGCTACACGCCCTTTCAGGCCGACCTCGCGCAGGGGTGGATGACCATCACGCACGCTGTCATCTGGCCGGTGCTGGGCTTCCTTGCCCTGATCGTTTCGCTGGTGGTCCACAACACCATCAAACTCTCACTCATGACCCGCATGGATGAAGTGGAAATCCTGTCACTGGTCGGCGCACGCCCCAGCTATATCCGCTGGCCGCTGCTCACCGGCGGCTTCCTGCAGGGAATCATCGGCTCTCTGTCCGGCATCGGATTTCTCGCCCTGGTCCATCACTTTACCGCAGACGTTCTCAATTTCGCGCCATTCATGCTCCAGATACAATTCCCGCCGTTCCAGCAACTGGCGGCACTCGTCGGCGCAGTGACCTTTGTCTGCATGATCAGCAGTTGGGTTGCCGTAAAATAGCCCGGAATCTCTTTTTTCAACTCGCCTCGTTTCATGCTTGAAGTGAAAGGGGCTGCCCCTTTAAAAAAAATCCCCCTGCCATATTGCTATTATGGCAGGGGGAAATTTCTCAGCACATTCAGGTGCTATTCCAATCGTCACATGGCATCAGCTTTCGTCTTTACCTAAAACACTTCCGCCAGATGCTTTTCAAACCGCTTGAAGTCGGACTCCACCTCCGGGTTCTTGAGCACATCGAAACACGCAAACGACTTGAGCGGTTCCATGCCGAGGAAGCGGAAGTTGAGATGCATGGGCCAGAACAGATCATCGATGGACCGGCCTTCAAAAAACGTCTGGGCAGGGTCTCCGAAGGCAACACCTGGCGCATTGAACGTCAGCGAAAGCATGTACTTTTTACCGCATAATGTACCACCAGTGCCGTACTGCTTTGACGGGTCGGAGCGAGTTCGGCCATCACCGTCGCAAAGGCGACCATCCATGCCGTTGGTGTAGACCATGTCCATGTACTTCTTGCAGGACCAGGCAACGCCCATCCAGTTGACCGGAGTCTGGAGGATGATCGCATCCGCCCATCGGTGTTTTTCAACTTCGGCGTCCACATCCCATTCATCCTGCATGGTGGTGATCTGAACTTCACACCCCTTGGCCTTGAGATGCTCTTCAGCCATTGCAACGAGCGCTCTGTTCAGATTGCCCTCTGAAAAAGAGTACGGTTCATGTCCGTTAATAATGAAAATGTTCTTCATGGCGGAAACCTCTTACAATTCCTTCAATGCGTTAACCACTTCGTCAGGCTCGAGGCGCTTGGTATAATCGGCATCGGCGAAATGATACGCCACGGTTCCATCCTGTTTGATGACATACGTAGCTGTCACGGGCAGGGACCATGTGCCGTCGCCATTGGACGCTTCAAGGTCAATGCCGAACTGTTTATATATACCCTTGAGGGAGTCACTTACTGTGAACACCAGCCCGTAGGACTCGGCCACCTTGTTTCCTGCATCATAAAGGACTTCGAATGTGAGTTCATTCTTTTCTTTGGTAGACAACGAGTTGTCAGGGGTTTCAGGACTGATGCAGACAAGGGTTGCACCCATGGACTCGATTTCAGAAAGACGACGTTGCAGAGCTGCCAGCTCCAGATTGCAGTAAGGTCACCAGCCGCCCCGGTAAAAACTGACGACAACCGGTCCCTCCGAAAGCATGGCACCGAGATTCATCTCCTTGCCCAGGTGGTTGGGAAGGGTGAAATCCGGGGCAGTCTCGCCGCTCTGAACCACTCTACCTTCAATGCCCGACGCCTTGAGCGCTTCGGTCTCACTTGCCATTGTAGCCATCTTGTCGGCAGGGATGTTTTCCTTGGCGCTTTGCGACATCGCTTCCAATTGTTTTTGTAAGTCGCTCATCATATATTCCTCATATTGTTAGGGATTGACCGCACTGCTCACGCGGTTCATTCATTCCTGAGTTATTGAGTAAGAATAGCCTATTTGCCGACCATGACAAGTACCGACAAAAAAGTCGGGTACTTACTTGGAGGTAAGTTGCACTTTAGTTCAGGATGTTAAGTGAGTTACTTTTTTTGAGCAGTAGCCGGGTTCATTGACCGCTTCCGCTTTACCAGTATTTTGAAACGCCTTATACTTTGGGCAGGTACCTACTTCACTGTGAGTACCTTCTAAAAAGCAAGCATCAAGCCCTATGCTGGAGGATAGCATGAAAGTAGGTATATCCTGTGATCTCAAGCGAGCCGGTGACCGTGATTTCCGGTGCTTTTTCGAGCTCTCACAGCAGGTGATCGGCGGGAAGTGGAAATTCAAGATCCTGTTCTATCTCAGCCAGAATTCGGTCATGCGTTTCGGCGAGTTGCGTGACGCAATCTACGGGATATCCGAAAAGGTACTCATCCAACAGCTCAAGGAGCTTGCCGCTGACCAGATAGTCCATCGGGAAGTGTACAAGCAGGTGCCGCCCAAGGTGGAGTATTCGCTCACCCCATTGGGGCAGACACTGATTCCGACTCTCGAAAACCTGTTCGACTGGGGACAGAAGTATGCTTCACATCTGGTCGCGCAGAAGTGCAAAATGCCCATTGAGCCAGGTGAGATTCTTGATGATATCGAGCTGCGGGTAAAAGAAGTGACGGACTAGACCTTTCTGATCCAGAGAGTATTTGTGATAGGAAGCCGCCTTTGGCGGGAGTTGTCGGGTGATTTCGCCTCCGGCGGGCAAGGACTACCGCCCTTGCATCCCCAGTCTGGCTCCTGTGGAGCCATAGGTCACATATAGATATTCACAGACTTTCCTTAAGCCCCGCCCTCGCCGAAGGCGCACTGGGATTCAAAAGGGGCCCGCCCTTTGGCCGCCGGAGGTAAAGTCTTACGCCACATCGACGAGAAGTGGCGCCCAGCTATTGTCTTTTCCAATGAAAATCAGGATGGGAAGCCGCCTTTGGCGGTATTGGTCAGGTGATTTCGCCTCCGGCGGGCAAGGACTACCGCCCTTGCATCCCCAGTGTGGCTCCTGCGGAGCCGTAGGTCACATATAGCTATTCACTGACTATCCTTAAGCCCCACCCTCGCCGAAGGCGCAATAGGATTCCAAAGGGGCTCGCCCTTTGGCCGCCGGAGGCAAAGTCTTTCCGACATATCGACGCAACGCGGCGCTCCCCTTCTGTCCTCCAAAAAAAACGCCCCATCCATACGGACGGGGCGTTTCATACTGATCTGCTTTGGCTTTTTTACAAGCTGGCGGCAGCCTTTTCCACGGACTCGACGAATCCCTGACGGGCGTCACGAATACGCTGGGCCAACTCTTCGTCCTGCAGGGCAAGAATCTGAGCGGCGAGCCATGCGGCGTTCTTGGCGCCGACCTTGTCCAGGGCCACGGTACCGACCGGGAAGCCCGGAGGCATCTGCACGGTAGCCATCATGGCATCCATGCCGCCGAAGGCGGACGCGGTCAGCGGTACACCGAGCACCGGCTTGATGGTTTTGGCAGCAACGGCGCCAGCCAAATGAGCGGCGAGACCGGCTGCACAGATGAATACCTGGCATCCGTCTTCCTCGTACTCCTTGACCAGACGAGCGGTACGCTCGGGCGTGCGGTGCGCCGAAGAAATGGTGAAAACGTGATCAATCCCCAATTCGTTGAAGAGGTCCGAACACGGACGCATTTTTTCTTCATCGGAAATGGAACCCATAAAAATAACAACTTGAGGCATAACTCTCTCCTGTGCATTGCCTCCGGCGGTCGAAAGAATATGGCTGAAGCCTCTTTGCGAGGTGCTTTCGGCCTTATTGCTCCCAGTCCCCCATCCCCTTTCCCTCCACGTCTATTGATGCGTGAAAGGGAAAAATTTCGGGCCAGAGCGTGACACCATGTCCGCCCGTGGTTGGTCCGGAGAATTTGTTATTTCAATATATTATATAAAAGGCGACCATATCGGGCCGATCGATCAACAGCGAACAACGTCGCGCAACCGAAGCCGTTCTGACTGCCATTCATACTTACTTAAGGCGTTTCAATCCCTTGTCAGCGATGTCGCGTCGATAAAAGCTCTTGTCGAAATGGACCTTGTCCACGGCTTCGTAGGCCCGCTTCTGGGCAGCTCCCAGGTCGTCACCCAGAGCGGTGACGCACAGTACACGCCCGCCAGAGGTGACGATTTTACCGTCCTTCATGGCGGTTCCGGCCTGAAAGACCTTGACCCCTTCCATGGTATCGGCTTCGTCGAGTCCGGTCACTTCCATACCCTTGGGGTAGGATCCGGGATATCCCTCGGCAGCAACGACAACACCGCAGGCGGTCTGCTGGGTCGAGACAACATCAATTTCATCCAGTCGGCCTTCGATACAGGCGAACATGATATCGAGCAGGTCGGTTTCCAGACGCATGAGCAGCGGCTGGCACTCGGGATCGCCGAAACGAACATTATATTCCAGAACAGACGGCCCCTCATCCGTGTACATGAGACCAGCGTACAGCACGCCCTTGAACGGCTCACCTTTGGCGGCCAGATATTTCAGGATCGGGCGGATGCACATCTCGGCGGTCTCAGCATATTTTTCCTTGGGCAGGATCGGAGCAGGGGAGTAGGCACCCATGCCGCCGGTATTCGGACCGGTATCGCCTTCATAGGCTGCCTTGTGGTCCTGGCTGGATGGGAGCAGCGCATAATTGCGGCCGTCGCAAAAAGCGAGGAAGGAAGCTTCTTCGCCCTTGAGGGTTTCCTCGATGACCACGCGATCTCCGGCAGAACCGAACACCTTCTTGACCATCATCTCTTCAACGGCTTCGATGGCTTCTTCTTCGGTGGTCGCTACGACGACACCCTTACCTGCGGCAAGACCATCGGCCTTGACCACGATGGGTGCGCCCTTTTCACGGATGAAGGCCACAGCGGGTTCAAATTCATCAAACACCCGGAACGGGGCGGTCGGCACACCGGCATCAGCCATGACATTCTTGGAGAACGCCTTGGAGCCTTCCAGGTTGGCTGCGTAGGCATTGGGGCCAAAGCAGGGGATGTTTTCCTGCTCCAAAGCATTGGACAGGCCAAGCACCAGAGGCACTTCGGGACCGGCCACAACCAGATCAACCGCTTCCTCTTTAGCCAGAGCAACCAGTGCCGGGATGTCGTCATCCTTGACCGGAACGTTTTTGCCGACCTGAGCGGTGCCGCCGTTGCCCGGCGCGCACAGGATCTCTTCAACCTTGGGATTCTGTGACAATTTCCAGCACAACGCGTGCTCACGTCCTCCGCTACCGACAACCAATATCTTCATGAAAGCCCCCTTGAGTGTTTTGGGATGCTCACTCGTTTAAGGAAAAAAAGCCTGTTTATCAAGACAAACAAAGGGAATCGTCACGCTTTGGACAAACAGTAATTCCTGTTGAAAGGCGTGCCCGCCTCCATTAAGTATGGGACCGGGGAGACCATGCGCATTTTACTCATCGACAATAATGACAGCTTTACCCGCAATCTGGAGCACCTGCTGGCCGCCGCCATCAAGGATGCACGAATTGTCGTGGTTTCCTATGATAAGTTCAATCTACCTGAGCCGAACCACTATGATCTGGTGGTGATTTCCCCTGGTCCCGGCACGCCCGCTGACTATCCGGGATACGAACATATTATCGATTCGGGACAGCCGGTTCTCGGCATCTGTCTTGGCATGCAGCTACTCAACGAACACTTTGGCGGCGAAACCGCTCGCCTGGAGGGATGCGTTCACGGGAAAACCGATTCCATTCTCTGGAACGGCAGGCAGGAGACCGTGGCCCGCTACCACTCCCTCCATGTCTCCCGTGTGGGGGATGGGCTGGAAGTGCTGAGCCAAAACGAGGCCGGCGTACCAATGGCCCTGGGGAACAAAGCGAAGCGCGTGATGGGGTACCAATTTCATCCCGAGTCATTCATGACGGAAAACGGAGGGACATTCATTGTCGACGCGCTTGCATACCTGGGCCTGTAGCCCCCTTCGCTTCCGGGAAATCGCCGCCCATCTGGCCCGAACAGAACAGGCCGATCTCGTGCTCTCGGCTCCCGGGTACCCAGCGGAGACCACGCCGATCATCGGTATCTGCCCCGTTACCGAATTGATCTTCGATGGCGACACCACGCCGGATGACGTCAGGGAATTCTGTTTCGGCTCTCCCGGTCTCTCCATGGGATATGTCAGTTATGATTACGGCATGATTCTGCGCAACATACCATCCAGCAAGCCCCGGCATATGTCCCTCGGGCATCTGAAAAAGTACGCGGCAACCATTGAGTATAAGGCTTCAACCGGTCAGGCAGTCCTGAGTTGCGTTGATTCGGGTATTCTCGACTCGGTGACAGGCGTGATCGAGCACCCCGTGTCCATCGCCGCCATATTTGACGCCATGCCGTGCACGCCGCCAGACATTTCTCTCGACCAAGCCGCCTATGAGCAGGGGGTCCGTCAAACCCTTGAGCACATCCGATCCGGGCTTACGTACCAGCTCAATCTCTCCACCCGCCTGACATGGTATTGTCCGGGCCTTGATCCGCTCAGCCTGTTCCTGCATCTGGAGCATCGTCATCCTGCGCCGTTTTACGCCTGGTACAATTCAGGGGATCACCGGATACTCTCCACATCCCCCGAGCGATTCATTCAGGTGGCCGATGGCCTTGTTCTGTCCCAGCCCATCAAAGGCACCCTGCGTAGCGAGGACGATTCGCCGGAGACTATTAAACGGTTGACCGAATCCCCCAAGGAGCGGGCCGAGCTTTCCATGATCGTGGACCTGATTCGCAACGATATCAGCGCCAATTGTGAGTACGGTTCCGTGCGTGTGGACAACCATCTATCCGTGTTTCGCGTGGACAACCTGCTTCAGATGTATTCCGACGTCACCGGGCGGCTTCGCTCTGACCGGGATTGTCTCGATCTCTTTTTCGATGCGTTCCCCGGCGGGTCCATCACCGGTTGTCCCAAGCGCAGTTCCATGGCCATCATCGAGGAACTGGAACCGCACGCCCGCGGTATCTACTGCGGCTCCATGGTCGTCATTCGCGACCGGCTCAATATGGACTCTTCCATCGCCATCCGCACCGCAGTTTTCGACACCGTAAGCAACACACTCGATACCTATGCCGGAAGCGGTATCGTGGTGGACTCGACACCGACATCCGAGTATGAGGAGACCATGGCAAAAGCGGAAAAATTTTTCAGGACGGCTCCCCAGTGATTCATTATTCCAACGGCAAGCTTCGCTCCAAGGCGTTGGCGGTCAATCCCACAGCGCCCGGATTTCGCTACGGCACCGGTTTTTTCGAGACCATCTACTACAACGGGAACAACCTCTGTCATCTGGATCTGCATCTGGATCGACTGTTCCACTCCCTGCGAGCCCATGACATTGCCTATGACACCATCGATTTCGAGCGGGTCGTCAACATCCTTCTCGACAGGAACGAGCTTTCAGGAAGCACGGCACGGGTCAATATCGTCTATTCCGCCGGCACGTCCCGCAGTCATCCTGTAGTGCTGGTCGCGCCGTTCGAGCCAAGGCCCTACAAAGCCTATCGGCTGTGTCTGTGCGAGGAGCGGCACGTTTCGCATCTCAATGCGCACAAGACCAACAGCTACATGTTTTTTCATCTGGCTCACAAGCAGGCCAATGCTGCCGGATTTGACGATTCCGCGCTGTTCGATTTCGACAACAATCTGCTCGAAGCGACCACCGGTGCCATTCTATTCAAAAAGAATGGTTCACTGTATGAGCCACAGTCGGACTTCAAATTGCCATCCACGACATTGGCGCAGGCCAAGACCATTCACGACATCACCACCCGCCCCATCAACCGCGATGAGTTAGGGGAGTTCCGTCACGCCTATCTGCTCAACTCGCTCATCGGCATGCGTCCCATCGTCGGCATAGGTGAATACGCGTTCGCCCCGGACGAAGGGCCGTGCGAGCCGGTGACCAGTCTCGTTCTCGGTTGTTGAGACTGAAGAAAATCAGAAGCTGAACGCCGCTTCGCGTCGATGTGTCGGAAAGAATTTGCCTCCGGCGGCCAAAGGGCGGGCCCCTTTGGAATCCTATTGCGCCTTCGGCGAGGATAAAGCTCAAGTAAAGTCAGTGAATAACTATAGGTGACCCATAGCTCCACAGGAGCCAGACCGGGGATGCAAGGGCGGTAGTCCTTGCCCGCCGGAGGCGAAATCACCTGACCAATACCGCCAAAGGCGGCTTCCCATCCTGATTTTGCAACAAAAAAAGCGCCGACCTTGATGATCGGCGCTTCGTTGATTCTGATGCTTACAACAGCCTGTCGGCTATTTCCTTGGCGGCCCGCCGTCCCGCGCCCATGGCGGAAATGACCGTTGCCGCTCCGGTGACGATATCGCCTCCGGCAAAGACGTTGGGCATGGAGGTCTCACCGGTCTCCGGATCGGCCTCGATGTATCCCCACTTGTTCAGTTCGAGATCGGGCGTGGCGTCCAACAAAATGGGATTGGGACGCGTACCCACGGCGATGATCGCCATGTCGCAGGCAATCTGTTCGGTTTCGCCCTCCAGACAAACAGGAGAGCACCGACCGGAATCGTCCGGCTCACCCAACTCCATTTTCTGCACGGTCATGGCCTTGAGCCGTCCCTGATTATCGCCATGGAAGGTCATGGGACCGCACAAACAGCGGATCCGAATACCCTCTTCCACGGCGTGTTCGATTTCCTCGCGACGGGCGGGCATCTCATCCTCGGAACGGCGATAAACGATGGACACCTCGTCTGCCCCCATGCGCAGGGCGGTGCGGGCAGCATCCATTGCTACGTTACCGGCCCCAATAACGACCACGCGCCGCGCCCTGTAGGCCGGGGTGTCGTAGTTGGGGAAATCATAGGCTCGACCGAGATTGACGCGGGTCAGGTACTCGTTGGCAGAGAAAACCCCCACCAGATTCTCGCCGGGAATATTGAGGAACCGGGGCAAACCGGCTCCGACACCGATAAAGACGGCGTTGTATCCGTCATCGAGCAGATCCTGAATGGTAACGGTCTGTCCACCCACCCAGTTGGTGCGGAAGGTCACACCCAGCTCCTTGAGCCCTTCAAGCTCCCGGCTGACAACGGTTTTGGGCAGACGAAATTCGGGGATGCCGTAGACAAGCACGCCGCCGGGTTCATGCAGAGCCTCGAAAACGTCGACCTTGATGCCGCGCCCGGAAAGATACCCGGCAACGGTAAGGGAAGACGGCCCGGCCCCGATACACGCTACCTTAAGATCGTCGCGCTCCATGGCGCAGGACGGCAGATCGGTAACCTCTTCACAGGCGGTTTGCGCGGCAAAGGTATCGGCCACGTACCGCTCCAGCCGTCCGATGGCCACAGGCTCGTGCTTCTTGCCCCGAATGCACTTGCCCTCACACTGGGTCTCCTGCGGACAGACACGCCCGCAGACCGCGGGCAGAGAGTTGGTCTTGCGAATGACGTTGTACGCTCCGGTCAGATCATCATCACACAGACAGGCAATGAAACTTTTGATATCGATGTTGACGGGACACCCGTCCTGGCAGAGCGGCTTCTTGCATTGCAGGCAGCGATCAGCTTCCAGTATGGCCTGCTCACGGGTGTAACCAAGGGCGACTTCACTGAAGTTAGAGCCGCGCTCCATGGCATCCTGATGGGGCATGGGCGTCCGGCCGCGAATTGCTTTCTTCTTTTTATCAGCCATTGCACTGACACTCCTTGCTGAACAGCTCCATGGATTCCTCTTCCTGCTTCTTAAATTGCCACAGCCGGGTCTTGAGTTCGGCGAAATCGACCTTGTGGCCGTCAAATTCCGGCCCATCCACACAGGCGAACAGGGTCTTGCCGCCGACCGTGCAACGACAGGCTCCGCACATGCCGATGCCATCCACCATGATCGAATTCAGAGAGACAGTGGTTTTCGTTCCGAATGGCTCGGTCACCTTGCAAACAGCTTCCATCATCGGCACCGGTCCAATGGCAACGACTTCGGCCACCTCATCCTCGGTTTCGAGGATGTCCTTGAGGACTTCGGTGACAAATCCCTTGTGACCTTCGGACCCGTCATCCGTGGCAATGCGCAGCTCGGGGCAGAACGAAGAAAGTTCGGTGCAGAAGAGCAGCAGATTCTTTGAACGGGCACCAACGATGGCGATGACGCGATTGCCCGCTTCCACATGGCCCTTGGCGATATGATGCATGGCCGCGATGCCGGTACCGCCGCCAACGCAGACCACGGTGCCGGAATTCTCGATATGCGTGGGCTTGCCCAGTGGACCGCATACGTCCAGCAGTTCACAATCCTGTTGCAGCTTGTTCAGCTCGGCAGTGGTCTTGCCCACGACGAGATACACGATCGTAATGGTGCCGTTTTCCTTGTCGCAATCCGCAATGGTCAGGGGGATGCGTTCCCCGTGCTCGCTTGTTCGGATCATGACAAAATTGCCGGGTTTGGCTTTCTTGGCGATCTGCGGCGCGTCGATGACCATCATGGTCGTCTGGCCCGGGATCAACTCTTCCTTTCGTACGATCTTGTAACCCATGGATACCTTCCAAAAAATAGATTCTCGCGTAAATATAGAAAACCGAAGGTAATTCGGCATTCTGGACCTTGGTAGTACCCTCTCGGGCGCAGGGTTGTCAAAAGCTCTGTCTGGTTGTATAGTCGTCTACATCGAATAAGATTCGGATTAGCCAATTCCCACGGAAGGGAAGCGGAAAACCACGGGTCCCTCAGGATTGAGCGTGGCGAAAGCCACAGGGACGGCCGGGCTGCGATTGTACGCGCCTAGGCCCTTTTTTATGCAAAAAAGGGCGGCAGCTTCATCGTAGGAGGGACGCGTGAGAATCAACTCCCACGCATCGGAACAATATCGCAGAAACGCCGTGGTCGAACGACCGCGCGTTGACGCACGCACTGAGCCGCAGGCCAGCGTGAAGACGACCTCGTTCGGATTCCGACTGGGCAAGTTCGGTGTTGATTTCCAGTCCCAGGATACCCGACTCGACCCTTCTCTTTCCCGCGATGTTCGTGAAAAGCGCCAGAAGGCCCGCGCCTTTGAAGCCGAACGTGATGTGGAAACCCTGCGTGCCAAGATCGGCGCAGAAGGCGCCCACTACCGCGAAACCGCCGGAGCCGCGGCCACGGACTTCTCCAGTCGCCCGGCGGAATACCAACTCCGCAACGGCATCGCCGCGTATTTACGCACATCGGAAAATCCATTCCCCCTGCCAGGCAATATGCTCGCCTCTGTGGTCTGATCTCCCGCCACATTGCATACCCACCCTGATTCGCCGAACAATCGACGACAAACTTGCGCCCGAGATCAAATCCCGCTAAGAGTATGAAAGAATAGAGCTTCCGTCTTTGGCCCTACCGAGGAACCGCAACCCGAGTCGCCATGCCCAAACTCAAGACCCTTCTCATACATCCCGATCCGGAGGTTCGCTCCGCCCTTCGTGATGCGCTGGAGGATGTGTCCTTTGTGCAGGTGCTGGGCGAAGCGGTCACAGCCTTTGAAGCCATGGAACTGCTGGAAGCCATTCCCTACGGCGTCTTCTTTCTGGGTACCGACCTGCCCGGCGATGCAACAGGCATCGAGCTGGCCCAGATGCTTGCAGGGCGCAAGCACAAACCGGCACTGGTTTTCATCTCCAATTCCGAAAACAAGGCGTATGCGGCCTTTGAACTGGGTGCCACCGACTACCTTCTGTGGCCGCCTGCCCCCGGGCGTATGGCCCGCACCGTGGACCGGTTGCAGAACTTCAAGCAGCGCTTTCGCGAGGTGCCCACACCGGAGAGCTACTCTGCCGAACCCGACGACGCAGATCATGACGACGAGCAGACCGTGAAGCTGCCTCTGCCCGAAGAGGAGCAGGACACATTTCTGGCAGCGCTCAAGTCCGCATGGGAGCAGACCGCCAATCGTCGGCCCGAGATCGACAAGCTCGCCGTGACCCAGGACGGACGGACCATCCTCATCCCCTACGACCAGATCATCTTTGTCGAGGCGTTCGAGGATTACTCCTATGTTCACACGGCCAATCAGAAATTTCTCTCGTCCTACCGGCTCAAGAACCTTGAAGACCGGCTGGGACCGCACCGGTTCTTCCGTGTGCATCGCAAGTACCTTGTGAATCTGGACATGGTTACGGAGATCGCCTCCATGCCGGGGTCCAACTTCATGCTGCGAACAGCGGGCCGCACCCGTATCGAGCTGCCCATCAGCCGTCGCCGCATAGCTGAATTGAAAAAAATCATCGGCCTGTGACCGTTTACCCCGCCCCGTCAACCGCTGACCGAATATGGCGGGAGTTGCGGCGAAATGTTGTTATCAATGAGACTCGCTGAACCGGCTTTCCGGCCGGTTGGATGATGCGAGGAGGAAAAATGGATCAGTTCGGAACCGTGGATAATCTGCTGCAGGAAGAACGGGTATTTCGCCCGCTACCGCAGCTGGTCATAGAAGCCAACGTCAACCCCCAGGAACTGGAAGGGGCGCGGAAGTTCGCGCGCATGGATCACCAGGGCTACTGGGAGGAAGCTGCCGACGAACTGGATTGGTTCAAGAAGTGGGATCAGGTCTTTGATGACAAGGACGCACCGTTTTACAAATGGTTCGTGGGCGCACGCTGCAACATCGTCTACAACGCCCTTGATCGTCACATCGAAACCGCCAACAAGAACAAGCTCGCACTCATCTGGGAAGGCGAACCTGGCGACACCCGCAAATACACCTATTTCGAACTTTACCGCGAAGTGAACCGCTTTGCCAACGCCCTGCGCTCACTGGGTATCCGCAAGGGCGACCGGGTGGTGGTCTATATGCCGCCCCTGCCGGAAACGGTCATCGCCATGCTCGCCACGGCCAAGATCGGCGCCATTCACTCCGTGGTCTTCGCCGGTTTCTCGGCCAAGGCCCTGCGCCAGCGTATCAATGACGCCCAGGCCAAGCTGCTGATCACGGCAGACGGTTTCTACCGCAACGGTCAGGTCATCAACCTCAAGGAAACCGCAGACGAAGCCCTGATGGGCGCCTGTGCCGACTGCGTGGAATCCATGGTCATGGTTCGCCGCTGCAATATCGGCGTGGAAATGACCGATGGCCGCGACTTCCATTATGAAGACCTGATCCGGCAGGAACGCAACGAAGCGCCTACAGAAGTGATGGAGGCTGATGATCCACTCTTCCTGCTCTACACCTCGGGCACCACGGGCAAGCCCAAGGGCATTGTCCATTCCCATGCCGGATACATGGTGGGCGTCAACCGCACCCTGACCACGGTCTTTGACATCAAGCCGACCGATATTTTCTGGTGCACAGCCGACGCTGGTTGGGTAACCGGCCACTCGGCTGTTGTGTACGGGCCGCTCATGGCCGGTACCACGTCGGTCATGTACGAAGGGCATCCCAATTATCCGCAGGCCGACCGGCTCTGGTCCATTGTCGCCAAATATGGCGTCACGATTTTCTACACTGCCCCGACCATGATCCGCATGCTGATGCGATTCGGCACCCAGTATCCCAAGCCCCACGATCTCTCCAGCCTGCGCCTGCTCGGTTCGGTGGGCGAACCCATTTCCCCGGAAGCGTGGATATGGCTCTACAAGAACATTGGCCGGTCCGAGTGTCCGGTCCTTGATACATGGTGGCAGACCGAAACCGGCATGTTCATGATCTCGCCGCTGCCCATCAGCCTGCTCAAACCGGGATCGGTCACCAAGCCGCTCCCCGGCGTGGAAGCGGACGTGGTTGATAAGGAAGGCAATCCGGTTCCTCCGGGCAAGGGCGGCCTGTTGGTCGTAACAAAGCCATGGCCGTCCATGATGACCGGCCTGTGGAACGACGAGGAACGGTACAAGGAATACTGGGAGAAAATTCCGGGCGTCTACTATGCCGGTGACGTGGCCCGCAAGGACGAGGACGGCTACATCTGGATTCAGGGCCGTGCCGATGATGTCATCAACATCGCCGGACACCGCATCGGTTCGGCAGAGCTGGAAGCGGCCTTTGGCGCACACCGCGCCGTATCCGAATGCGCGGTCATCGGGGTTCCCGACAAGATCAAGGGCGAGGCTGCCAAAGCATTTGTGCTGCTCAATCACGGATTCGAGCCGGATGACGAACTTATCAAGGACCTCAAGAAGACCATTCGCAATGAACTTGGCCCCGTGGCTGTCATCAAGTCCATCGAGTTCAGAAAGAAATTCCCCAAAACCCGATCCGGCAAGATCATGCGCCGCGTGCTCAAGGCAGAAGAACTGGGCCTCGAAATCGGCGATCTGACGGGAATGGACGACGACGATTAACCAGCCAATATATTTACATTAAGATCACAACGCCCTGACGCTTTACCGCATCAGGGCGTTGTATCATTTCATCCCTTCCCATACACCGGTTGCATCCTGTGGCATTTCATGGGAGCGTGCGCGGGAATGTCACGGCTTTTCCTAACCCGGTCTTTCAGGTACACAGTGGCAAGCAACCTCCAACCACGAGCTTTTCTTTGAAAATAGCCTTTTGCACACCCTTCAAGCCCATCGATCACCCCAATGTCTCCGGCGACGTGACCATTGCTCGCGACCTGTACCAGACGCTGGAAACCCTGGGACATACGATGATCCGGCTGGATCACTATCCTGCCAAGGAGATTTATTGGCACCCCTCCAGGTGGGCGCGAGCCGGACTGGCTGCCAGAAAAATGATCGAGCAGGCTGAAGGCGCTGACTGCTGGCTCACCTATGGTTCCTACTACAAGGTGCCGGATGTGTTCGGACCGCTCGCGACGACCAAACTGGAGATGCCGTACTTTCTGTTTCAGGCGTCATATGCCGTCAATCGCGGCAAACGGCTCGGCACATGGCCGGGATACCGGCTGAACCGGCGGGCCATGCTCATGGCGGATCACATTTTCTGCAACCGCATGAACGACATGCGCGGTTGCGCCAAACTGCTGCCGGATGACGACTATACGTATGTTCGCCCCGGAGTGCCGGACGGACTGTTTGCCCGTGACACACAGGAGCGAGAGCGACTGCGTCAGGAATGGGGAGTGGACGATGTACCGGTTGTCATGACCGCGGCCATGATGCGCCACGGCGTAAAGGCAGAGGGACTTCGATGGGTTATCGAATCCTGTGCGGCACTGGTTGAGCGCGGGCAGGATCTGCAACTGGTGATTGCCGGTGACGGCCCCCAGCGGCAGGCCATCGAAGCCGAAGCCCGTGAAGCGCTCGGTGACCGGGTTCGCTTTCTGGGCATGGTTGACCGGACGGACCTGGGCGGCGTTTTCAGTGCAGGGGACATCTTTGCCTTCCCCGGCCTTGAGGAATCCGTGGGCATGGTCTATCTGGAGGCACAGCAATGCGGCCTGCCCGTTGTGGCAACGGACGATGAAGGCGCGCCACATGTTGTGAAACACAATGTTTCCGGGCTGATTACCCCGGTGGACAAAAACGAATTTACCGAAGCCGTAGGCACACTGTTATCGGATACTGTTCTGCGGCAGACCATGGGCCGACAAGCCATGGAATATGTACGCCGCAACCATTCGGCCTCAATAAATTATCAAGCAATGGCACGCACCATGGAGCGGATCGTGCTGCAAGGGAAATTATCATGACCACCTTTTTCTGCATGCGACATGGACAGACGGACTGGAATCAGGACAAGCGCATACAGGGCCAGACCGACACCGAACTGAATGATAAGGGGCGCGAAATGGCTCATCAGTGGGGCAAATCACTGGCCGACAACCATTTCGACTGCATCCTTTCAAGCGGTCTGTGTCGTGCTGTTCAGACGGCGGAGATCATCAACGAGTATCTGGGCGGTATCCCGCACCATATTGCCGTGGGGCTTCAGGAACAGGATTGGGGACAATGGACCGGCAAGACCGCCGCAGAGCTGGGCGAGATCCGTAATCAGGTCAAGAAGCAGGAAAAACGCGGCTTCGAATTTCAACCGCCCAACGGGGAAAGCCGGGACGAAGTTCTCATGCGTACCTGTGACGCTCTGCTGGAGTTCTCCGAAGACTGCCCCGAGGATTCCGTGCTGGTGATCACCCATAACGGCGTTCTCAAATGCCTGACCTACGCCTTGTCCGGGCTGGAGTTCCTGCCTCACGAGAAAAGCCCCATCAAGCCCTACCACATCCACCGGATCGAGTGCTTCGAGAACGAACTCGCCCTTGGTGAAATTAACATGGAGCTGTAATGCGTATCGTCTTCTACTGCCAGCATGTGCTGGGCGTCGGCCATGTTTTCCGCAGCCTGGAAATCGTCAAGGGGCTCAAGGACCATGAGGTGATCATGGTCACAGGCGGTGCTGAGGTGGAATTCGATCCGCCGCCGAACATGACCCACATCCAGTTGCCCGGGCTGATGATGACCCCGGACTTCAAGGAATTCATTCCCCTTGAGGAGGGAGTGACCGATGTTGAGGATGTGCTGACGCGCCGCCTTGCCCAGTTCAAGGAGATTATGCGCGAATACCGGCCGGATGTTTTTCTGGTGGAACTGTTCCCCTTTGGACGCAAGAAGTTCCGGTTCGAGCTGCTGCCCATTCTCGAATACGTCGGGTACGACACCTGGGGACCGTGCAAGGCGGTCTGCTCGGTTCGCGATATTCTGGTGGAAAAGGACGACATGCAGCGACAGGTGCAGCGGGTTCACGCCATGCTCAATCCCAATTTCGACGCCGTGCTGGTCCACTCTGATCCCAAGCTCGTCAAACTGGACGAAACATTTCCCGGCGTGGACGGTATCGTCCCCTCTGTTCATTACACCGGCTACGTGGCCCGCAAACCGGCCCCCGGCGCAGGAGCAGCGCTGCGTAAAGAGTTGAACATGGGAGACACTCCCCTGATCGTTCTTTCCGTTGGTGGCGGACACATAGGATCCAATCTGCTGAAAGGCACCCTGAACGCCTCCAAACTGCTGGCCGAGAGCCATCCGCACCGGTTGTGCGTTTTCACCGGCCCCTATGCCACGGACGAGGCATTTGCCAACTACCAAGCCATGGCTGACGACTGCGATTGGATCACGGTCAAGCGATTCACCAAGCGTTTCCCGGACTACCTTGATGCAGCAGACCTTTCCGTTTCACTGGGTGGCTACAACACCACCATGAACCTGCTTGCCACCGGGACCTATGGATTGATGTATCCCTTCCTGCAAAACCGCGAACAGCGGATGCGCACCGAGCGCCTTGAGCAGCGGGATATCGTGAAGATGCTGCTTGATGATGATCTGCAACCCGAAGTGCTGGCCAAGCATATGGCAGCCGGACTGGAACGGACGCCGACACCCCACGGGCTGAACCTGGATGGTGGCGAAACCAGCGCTCGCATTCTGGAAGAGTTGATCTCGAAATAAGAAAAGCGGGAAGAGGTTATCCTCTTCCCGCTTCTTTTAGGAATCCTGAATTTTGTCTTTCACCTGCCGGAAGAACTCCTGCAGGAAGTTGGCGCTCGTCTGCTTGCTGTTGACATCCAGCCGATCGAGCAGAACCACGAGGTTGCCTCTCGGCGTTGTCGTGGACTTGAAATAGAGTTCGTGAGAATCGCCGCCCGGAACCTTCATGGTGAAGACCCAGTTATCATCGACCTGCCGCCAGTTGGCATGGGCCATGGCCGCCTCGTCTGCCTCACGGAGCAGTATCTCCATGAATCCTGCCAACGGCAATCTGCCGGGTACGCCGAGGAACTCACCCTGCTCATTCAAAATGACGATGGGGGTGTTGAGAAACGCATCGGAAGGGCGCTTAGGCGCGGATTCGGGTGCTTTTTCCTCTTTTTGCAGCGTATAGGACTTTACCGAACCTTCCCGGTCCGTGACCACAACCTTGCGGGTACGGCTCTTTTCGGGGCTTTTGGGAGGAGCAGGAGCCGCCTCTGGTGTTGGCGTCTTGTCTGCGGCAGGCTTTGTGGGAGCCTCTTTCATGCTGCCCATGAGCTGACCGAACATTTCCGCATTGCGGGTTTCGGCTTCCAAAAGGGCGTTGACGGCATTCTCCAGCTTTTCCAGCCGCTGGCCGGTCTTGGCCTGCGCCGTGGCCAGAGAGGCCATACCCTGCATCATCTGCCCTGCCGTGGAGAAGAACTGGTCCAGATACTCCTCGGAGACAACACCGCTTCCGCCGCCTGCCTGACCAGTAGACTGGGGAACAGGTTTGGACTTGGGGTCTTCCTTGAAGTGTTCCTTGAGGATCTTGCCCGTTTCGCGAACGGACATGCCTTTCTCGAAGCAGTCCCTGATCTTCAGACAGACATCGGCCGCCTCTTTTTTGAAACGGATGGGCTTGCCCCGTGTCAGTACGGAAATGAAGCCGGGAAATTTACGACGATAGCTCTTGATAGTGGTCTCGGAGACCGAACAAAGCTTCGCCAGATCCTTATGAGTGTAGGTCTCTGCCATGGTAATTTCTCATGCGTAAACGGTTGAGGGAGGAATTTCGCGTGGACAGCCGTAACTGTCGGGGGCGGGACTTGAGCCGGGAATCCCAGATACAGGACACCTGACGCAGAGGCCGGGAGACCCTGTTGACAAGATCAAGCTTTCCGCCGAGTCGGACGATCACCTTCGTGGGCATGGAGCTGCCAGCAAGCCGAATCACACGCGCCTCCTTGCTTGAATCGTCACCCATCGTCACCCACAGTCACCCGGACTGGGCATGGCGATGGTCCATGCATCATAAATATCTAGAAAACATCTAGAGGTCAAGCAGGGGTACGGGAATCTCTTCTGTCTCCACGTCGGATCAATCCACGGTGAGCCGTGTCACAATTTTTATAAATAATGGTTTAACAGCAGGTGGTTACAGCTTATTCTGAATAACACCGTGGATGCGTCGAGCCGAGGCTTCATTGCCGATCAGCCCCACGCGAACGGATATCTCGGTCTGGGTATCGGTGACCTGCTTCATGGTGATCACGACGCGTTCGCCGTTGTATTTCCCCTGCACTTCTCCGTCGGTTTCGGCTTTCCGTTCCTTGATAACAGGGATGCCGAGTTCCTCACATGCAGCCACAGACGCACGGAAGGCGTTGGGCACATCGGTCTCGTAGGTGCCAAGGGTCTGCCCTTCGATGTAGACATAGGTTCCGGCAGCAACCGCACTGCCACCGACCACAAATGCGCACCCTGCGGATACGGACAGCAGGACCGCGCAAACCAGCACATTGATAGCGAGATGATGTCTTTTCATGATTATTCCACATCCTCCGGTTTATTGAACGCGATGGCTTTGACCTTGGACTTGTCCACGCTGACTTCTTCCAATTCCAGATTGATGGGATTGCGGCGCAAGAACGTGTACTCCTGGTGGTCTGCCGAGCCCAGGTAGACATGGGCATCAGTAAAGCGCAACTGCTTGTTGGCACGGGTACGGATGGTCAACGATCCGTCCTCTTCGAATATCAGCACCTTCCAGTTCCACAGGTCATCCTGGCGGGTGATGCTCATGACGGTCGGTGTTCTTCCGTTCAGTTCACCATTGATATATATGAGAAAATTTCCAAGACGCTTTATGTCCGTGATCTCGACGGTGGACCCATCCAGCAAGTACAGATTGCCGACTGGAGTGAACAGGGTCTCGTAGGAAGTCGCATTCGACTCCACCGCAGCATCGGCTGTCTCGCCGGTCACGGTTTCGCCGGCAGCGGTCTGATCATCGCCATTCATCGGCTGATCAGATTTACCGGCACATCCGGCGATAAGGACAAGAAGCATCAAGACTACAGAAACGGCGCGCATTGCATCCTCCGAAAATGAATTGGCTATAGCTCACTCCCTATCAGGTAACCGGCGTGGAATCCAGCATGGAAAGGAGGTCCTGGCGGATGGAAACCGCAAAAGAAACGCCCCGACACCAAGCGGTGTCGGGGCGCATATGGACAGACTGTATCTAGAACTTTTCGAACCCGTCATCCTGATCGGATTCAAGAGGGATGCGATTGGTTCGGGCGGTGACAACATGCGGCGGTGCATCGGCATCATACGGATCACCGGCACAGGTCATGTCGCTGATCTTGAAGAAGCTGATGTGCTCCTGCAGATCCTGCGAGCGCGTGGAGAGCTTGCCAGCCGTGGCTGCTACCTGCTCTGCGGTGGCGGCATTCTGCTGAACCACCGTTTCCGACCCCTGCAACCCGCGGGTCACCTCCTTCACTCCCGTGCTCTGGGAGGCTGTTGCTGCGGAGATGTCCTTAATTCGGGCGGCGGTCTGCTTGATGTCAGGCACAATCTGCTTGAGCATATCGCCTGCCTCCTGTGCCTGGGCTACGCTCGATACGGACAGCTCACTGATTCCTGCTGCGGCCACACCCGAACGTTCGGCCAGCTTGCGGACTTCAGCAGCGACCACGGCAAACCCCTTACCCGCCTCTCCGGCCCTGGCAGCCTCGATAGCTGCATTGAGCGCAAGGAGATTTGTCTGGCGGGCGATGTCCTCAATGATGGAAATCTCATCCGCGATCTTCTTCATGGCCTCAAGGGTCCGATCAACGGCCTGACCACCGACTTCGGCATCACCGGCCGCCTTGTTGGCGATCCCTTCGGTCTCACGGGCTATTTCAGCCGCCTCCTGAATGGATGACGACATCTCTGTCATGCTGGCCGTCACTTCCTCCAGGGCGGCTGCCTGTTCCGTAGCCCCCTGAGACAGCACATCACTGGCCGAAGCAAGGTGGTCGCACCCCTCGGTCACATCGGACGTAATCGTCTGCACACTGCTCAGCGTGCCCGTAAGCTTCTCGCTCATGGTCTGCATGGCAGACAGAATCACACCCATTTCATCCTTGCGCTCTTCCACGCAGATATCCCGCAGGTCTCCCTGGGAAATCTTGGCGGCAATATCAGCACAATGCCGCATGGGGCGCATGATGGAGTGATTGATCACCCACAGAACGATGCCGATAGGGATGGCGATAAACAAAAACATGATCCCGAGGATCGTCCACATGGCCGTGGTGATCATGGCCTGTTGAGCAGAAATATCCATGGACATGACAATGGTCCCGATGACCTTGCCTCGGTAGTCCTTGACCGGAAACGCACCCAGAGCACGATCCCCTTCCTGGGTGACCGTCGTATCAGTGAAACCTTTTGCCAGCAGTTCACCATCGATCAGATCCTGGGTGGTGTTGCTGTCCTGGCCATACACGAGCACGTACTTGTCATCGCGCACCGGATTCTTGGTGGGGTCCTGAAGGCGCGTCGTGATGGGGAGCAAACCAGCATCCATATAGAGCAACGCCTCCATGTCACCACCGGCTTCCAGAGACTTCAGCACTCCGGCAAACCCTATGAGCACCTCAACCGATCCGAGGTGCGTGCCGTCCGGGCCGGTGATGGGAGCCAGACCTCGAATGGTGAAACCGCCTCGTCCCGGCTCGATGCCTTTGATCGGCTGCTTCGTGGCATTCACATCGATGACGGTATTGCGGAAGCTGGAAAGATCATCGGAGATATCCACCCACTGCCCTTTTTTACGAGCCTGCTTTTCACGCCAGACGCGAACAAGGCTCCGTGCCGTAGGCAAGTGGAAGTGTGCTCGAAAACTGCTACCGACAACCTCTTTGTACCCTTTGAGCGTCGGCCCAAGAGATGCCCGAAGTTGCTCTCGCGCCTGTTGCAGGGTTGGGTCTACGGCATCATTCATGTCGCCCGTATTGGCCAGCTCGAACGCTTTGACCACGGCAGAGTCACGACTGAACAGGGCTGCCTGATTCAAAGCACTATCAGACATGGCATCAATGGATTGCCTGACACCATCCACCTTGGACTCGATGACCATGTTGACAAATGATCGCTCCAGATTGCCAAACTGGAAGAATATGACCGCAGCGCCACCAATCATCAGCACCAGGGCAACTGACAGCAGTGAAGCAAGAAGTTTGGTTCGGATACCCATACGAACACTCCTTTTAAACATTAGACAAAACGATATTTTGAGCAACAGAAGTGATCAATTATTATCGCTGAAACAACACATCTCGAAGGATAGAAAAAACAAATGGCTTTCTCTTTAAGACTTTATTTCGCTCCATAGCAGGGTTTTCGCGTTGTTTCCATTGATACGGGCAATTTTCTACATGGGATTATTTTCACACAGACAACACGGTATCAGCCATCTGCTATTTCCTACCTTGTGCGTCTGAAATAGCCACTTATTGTTCGGTCGAAGAAAAAAATCCAAGAATGTGAATGGGTGAGAGCCTACCGACAAGAGCTAACAACCCAGAATATTGCAGCTATTCCTCTTGCCCCATTCATGATAGTATGCCGCCATGAGAAGAGTACTCCAGTTTGAATTGATCCTATATGCCCTGATACTGGTGGGTGGATTTTCCCTGCTGTCATCAATGGATGGATTCGAACGATTCCATGATTTCAGCAGAACCCACGAAGACCTTGAGCTAGACGAAGCCGCACTGATACTGCCCATCGCGCTCATCTGTCTCGCCATCTATTCCTACCGCCGAAAAAGAGAAGTATTTCAGAAAAATAAAGCAATAGAGGATGCACGAAACGAGCTGCAGGAAGCGTATGACCGCATACACGACCTGACGAAATCCAAGGAAGAATTCATGGCCATAGCCTGCCATGAACTCAAAGGACCGCTCGGCGGGGCCATGAGTGCTCTGAAGCTGGTCAATAAAGATGCGTGCGACAGCCACGCGTATGAAATGGTGGATTTGGCCCGGGAAAGCATGAACAACCTGCAATTGCTCATCAATGACGTTCTTCTCTTTTCCAGCCTGTCGCAACAGCAGGAAATTGTGCGCAGCGCCCCCTTCTCCCTCCGGAAGGTTATTACATCCATTGAGCGGATCACTCGTGTAACCGCCGAATCAAGAGGATTGGAATTATCTGTTTCAGTGGATGACGATGTACCCGAGCGGTTGGTGGGACATGAGGGATGGTTGCGGCTCATCTGCCTGAATATACTCGGCAATGCAATCAAGTTCACCGAGGCAGGACGTGTCTCATTGACATGCAGCTACCAGAGTTCGCCTGACAGTCGGCTTGTCATCTCCATAGGGGACACAGGTCCAGGTATCCCTCTGGAAAATCAGGAGATGATATTTGAGCCCTACGAACAGGTGGCAACATCACGCTGGAAAAGAAGCAAGGGCATCGGCCTTGGATTGGCTGTAGTAAAGAAGATCGTCGAACTCCTGAATGGCACCATCTACCTGCACAGCTCTCCAGGGAAAGGCTCAATTTTCACAATCACCCTTCCTGTTGAATCGATAGACTAATTCTCCCCCGCTCACAGCTGTGCCATTAGGCACAATCAAGCTATCACGCGGCTTAGCGGCCTATTTTACCACCACAGACAGCCTTACGGGGCTGCTTCAACGGGTTGAAGATGGTTCAAATCTCCCAAAATTCGCTCCATGGTGCCATCGGATTGCATGGATCGGATCGCCTCGGACAACCGAGGAATAAGGTCGACATGCGCCTTGTTCACGACATGGTACATTTTTTCCGAGAACAGCGTCCCTGACCGGCGCACCCCTTCCCCAAGACCTTCCCCTTTATAGAGTGCCAATGTTCCCGTTTCTGTGAGCAAGGCTCTTATCCGGCCCTGATTCAACATTCGGAGGCCTGTTTTGAACGAATTGACGTAATAAACCTGTTTTTCGTGCTCAGCCATGATCTTGCTGCCGTACATGTCTCCCCGGATAATACCAACCTTGAATTCATGCAGATCATCAATCTGCCTGATTCGATCTCCAGATCGTGTCAGCGCAACATATCGCACCTCGACAATGGGAACAGGGACAGGAACAAGGTTCTTGAACGGGGAGAGGATGGAAAGTGCACGGGCTCCGCTGGCATCGATGACTTTGTGGTCGGCATCGGCCAATTCACGCATTTTGGGTTGGTATCGAAACTCGACCTCGATCCCTACTCTTCGGTACATCTCCGTGACGAGGTTTTCCAGGGGAATGGAGCGACAATCCTTGTCTGAAGCGCATGGCAAACCGACAATATAGGAGCCGGCAACAACACTTCGTGCAGGCAATATAAAAATGGCAATGAAAACAATCATCAAAAGTATGTTGATCCTCATTGCCACCTTGTTGCCCTCCGCTTCACAAATATTTTGCGCGCACAATATCGGGCATAGTATACCAATTTATTTTTTTGGCAAATCGCTTCATCTGTATTTCGTATTGCCACCAATCATGAGCACCTCTTACCTCTCAGAAGGTGGTGTTAATTCAAGGGAGTTGTCCTCTTCGGTTTTGCGCTCCTGGCGGAACTCGTACTGGACACCTCGAATCAGGCAAAAGCACAAGGCAAGCATGATCCCAGTGAAGGGAAGCGCGGCCGCGATAGCCATTCGCTGCAATCCCTCCAGGCCGCCGGTAAAGAGCAGGATCGCGGCTGTACATGAGACCGTCAGGCCCCAGATAAGCTTCTTGGATGCCGGGGGGTTTTCCTCTCCGCCCGAAGTCATCATCCCGAGCACGAAAGTGGCGGAATCCGCTGATGTCACGAAAAAGACGACCAGCAGCAGGATGGTCAGCAGTGTCAGCACATTGCTGAGAGGATAGAATGAATACAGCTTGAACAGGCCGGTGGAGATATCCTGCGCAACGGTTGCCGCTATGTTCGCTCCTTCATTGAGTTCGAGATGGAAGGCCGAGCCACCAAACACGCTGAACCACAGGAAGGTCAGCAGCGTGGGAACCATCAGAGCACCTGTTACGAATTCGCGAATGGTGCGGCCACGGGAGATACTCGCCACGAACAGTCCGACGAACGGGCACCAGGAAATCCACCATGCCCAGTAGAACAGGGTCCAATCCTGGGTCCATTGCAGGCCACGGAACGGATTGGTGGACAGGCTCATTTCAAATAACGATGCCGCGTAATCGGCCAGTGTGCTGGTCAGTATGTTCATTATCATATTGGTCGGGCCGACAAAGAGCATGAACAACAGGATGGTGATGGCCAGCATGATGTTCGCTTTGCTCAACATCTGAATACCCTTGTCCAGACCGGTCATGCTGGAAATCAGGAACAGCACCGTGACCACGGCAATGATGATTATGGTCGAAGTGAAGCTCGCCTCAAACGGGAGAACCGAAGCCAGGCCGCTGTTGATCTGCATGGCCCCGAGACCGAGGGAAGTAACGATTCCAAACACCGTGGCGAATACCGACAGGATATCGATACAGTATCCGGCAACGCCGTAAATCCGGTCACCGATCAGCGGGTAGAAGCAGCTCGAAATGAGCGGCGGCATGCCTCGGCGAAAGGAAAAGTAGGCAATGGACAGGCTCATGACGATGTAGATGGCCCACGGGTGGACGCCCCAGTGGAAGAAGCTGTAGCGCATGGCAAATCGGGCCGCCTGCGGTGATCCCGCTTCAATGTACGAGGGCGGGTTCAGGTAATGGCTCATGGGCTCTGCCACGCCCCAGAAGATCAACCCGATCCCCATGCCTGCGGCAAAAAGCATGCTGAACCATCCGAAGTAGGAAAAGCGGGGCTTTTCGTGGTCGCTGCCGAGCTTGATATTGCCGTATTTGCTGAATGCCATGAACAGGCTGAAAACAAGGAATATGAACGCAGACAGGAGGTACGCCCAGCCAAAGTTACGAATGATCGAAGCGTGCAGTTGTACGGTCCATGCGTCGAGCTTCTCCGGGATCATCACTCCCGCGAGGATCAATAAAAAGACGATGCACAGGGAGATGCCGAAAACGATATGCTTGTTCCATTGAATATCCCGCATGTTACGCCTCCTCTCCATCGGCTGCCAGGCTGCAATAGCCGGGGATAATGAAGACGCTGCAAGGCGCTTTATGCGGCAATACTTCCGCAGTCGAACCGAGCATCCTGCTCATGGTTCCGGGTTTTTCCGATTTGCCGACCACAACAATATCCACTTTTTTGTTCTTGGCGATTTGAACGATTCGACGACGAATCATGCCGATGGTTTCAATGGTCTCGACGTTGTCATAGGCGTGTGAACATTCTGTCGCCAGTCGCTCCAGATTGTCGACAATCCGCTCCTTCCGCTTTTCCTCGGTGACAGGGTCCGGGGCGCGTTCCCCAACATGCAGAAGATAGAGGGTGTGCGCACTGAAGCGGCTGTTGATGAGGTACGGCATGACTGCTGCGTCCGTGAACTTGAAATCCGTGGCATAAAGGACGCTCCCCAGATCTTTGGAAAATTTGAACAAGCCGGGATTATAGATGAACGTCGGCAGGTTGGACATGCGTATCAGGTCGGAATCATCGCTGCCCAGCAATGCCTGCCGCAACAACGCCTTGGCGCTCCAGCATATGGCGACGAAATCCGCCTCCACAGAATGGGCAACTTCCATGATCGTCAGGGCCGGACTCCCTGTTCGGATGTGGATTTTGACCGAATACCCAAGGGCCTCGGCTGCGTCACGCAGCTTTCCAAGCCGGGATTCCGCCCCTTCCTTACCCCGGTAGCTCGTATCGGTCCGCACGTGGATCAGGTGAATTTCCGTAGTGCCGTAGTTTTCGAGAAAAGCGATCATCTCCATGAATTTTTTTCTCGGCTCATCCAGATTGACTTTCACGGCCGCGCGTTTCAGCACAGCTCCCCCTTTGTTTGCTGTTTGAAGGTCATCTTCATTCTGTTTGGCGGAGGATACTCATGTATCCGGGTATTCGTCAAAAATTACATATGGTTCTCGAAATCAACCGGCAAAACAGAAACTTAATTGATTGGAACTGGTGGTGTGTGAGTCGGCCAAACAAACAGGTGTTCATACAAAAGAATAATATAATTATAATTGTATCATAGATAAAATCTATGAAGATCACTTTTTCTTTATCAATCACAAAGGGGATCACCATGAAATGGTATCACTCAATCCAATCAAAAATAATGGCCATGCTCATGCTCATGACACTGTTTTCAGCCAGCCTGAGCGGTGTCATCCTGTTTAACCAATATTACAACAGCGAACTGGACAACCTGGAAAAGGCCCTTCGCTGGGGCGTTGAGGCGACACGCGAAAAAATTCAAATGACCGACGTCACCCCATATGTTGAGGGAGGGCCGGGCATGAACGAATTTTTCGTCAACAAGCTTCAGGAAGTGAAAAGGCTGACTGAAATATTCGGCCTGACCTACCTCTACGTCGTAGACAAATCAGATAATGGAAGGTTCCGTTTTCTGCTCGATGGCAGCATGCTGGAAGGTGATCCAAAGCCTCTGGAGATATATGGGGACGCCCCTGCCGAACTGAATGATGCATGGGCATCACGCAGCCTCGTCTACCCCGAAATCTACACCGACTCCTACGGTACCTTCAAATCCGCCTTCCTGCCCGTGGTTTCGGGTGGACAGACCATTGCCATCATCTGTGCTGACCTGGATGTTTCCTTTCTCAGTGAAATCAGAAACAAAGCCATGCTGACCCTGTTTCTGGCCATTGCCGCATCAGGCGTCATAGCGATCATGATCTCCCTGTACTTCAGCCGAAAGGTGCGCAAAGCCGTTGATACCGGTGCAAACATCGCCAAGGCCATCGCTTCCGGGGACCTCTCGGCCAAGGAAGCCCATGAAGGCAAGGATGAAATCGGCGAGATGGTCCGAACACTCGTCACCATGAATGACAAGCTCAGACAGGTGGTGACCGATGTCCGCTCCACGACCGAACAGGTAGCCGGTGGTTCCGAAGAAGTATCCTCCACTGCCGAGACCCTCTCGCAGGGGGCCACGGAGCAGGCATCGTCCCTTGAAGAAGTGGCTTCGAGCATGGAAGAGATGTCTTCCAACATTGCCCAGAATGCTGAGAGCGCCACCAAGACCAAAGAGCTTGCCAACGGTGCGGCCGTCCAGGCCCAGGATTCGGGTGTCGCCGTATCCCAATCCGTGGAAGCCATGCGGGAAATCGCCGATAAGATCGGCATCATCGAAGAGATTGCCCGACAAACCAACCTGCTGGCACTCAACGCCGCCATTGAAGCGGCCCGAGCCGGTGAGCACGGCAAAGGCTTTGCCGTGGTTGCCGCCGAAGTGCGCAAGCTGGCAGAACGCTCCGGGGTCGCTGCCGGTGAAATCAGTCAATTGGCAGGAAGCAGTGTGGAAGTGGCCGACAAGGCAGGTGAGATGCTGAGTAAGCTGGTGCCGGACATTAAAGAGACAGCGGTGTTGATCGAAGAAATAGCCGCCGCAAGCAACGAACAGAACACCGGAGCATCCCAGATCAATAACGCCCTCCAGCAACTGGAGAGCGTGGTCCATCAAAACGCATCCGCTTCGGAAGAGATGTCCTCCACTTCCGAACAGTTGTCCGGTCAGGCGGGGCACCTCAAGCAGGTTGTCTCATTCTTCAGGCTGGGGAGTGGCCAAGGCGCGAGAACCGCACCCACCCGACGCGTCAGAGCACAATCCGCACCGCCCAAGCGACTGGCGGCCGCCGCCCCCAAGGCGAGCAGCGGAGTCGCCCTGGACATGGACGACTCGGATGACGGATTCGAAAAATTCTAGCTGACCACGCAAGGCGTGTGCATCAGCGCACGCCTTGCACCCGCTGCTCCTCCTGCCTGATATAGGCGAAGAGCTGACGGGACATGTCGCCGTACACCCGGATTGCGTCCATATTCAGTGGCACACTGACATGCTGCAGCAGAATCCTGTCCTGACCGTCATGGATGTGCGGCATGATACCGGCGAAGAAAAACCCCATGCGCTCACACTCCTCCACCAGATGCGGGCACGCTTTATCTCCGGCCGGAAGGAATGCGTAGACCGCGTCCATCCTTTCGGAGCGGCAGCGGCGCAGTCCTTCGGAAACGTCCTTCACCGTGTCTCCTCCAATGGAATGAACGATGATGAAGGCCACGTTCAGCTCATCGGGCAGCGGGAAGACACTGATAGCGGATTCACCCGTGGGTGGCTGTGTTTCAACCGGTCCAAACTCCCGCGGGACCTCCATCCAATCATAGATTTCCGCCACCATCGGCTGGTGATGAGCCGGGATGTAAACCGTGTCAGGCGAACGATCAAAGGCAAAGTAATGGTTCATGACCGATCCCTTTTCCTGCTTTGACGTAGCCAACTCCTTGGCCTGCATGCCGCTGGCGGCGATGCCCAGCATCAGGCAGCAGGGGCGTGATCCCATCTGCTGCATACCCTTTTGTGAGAAAGTGTGCGTGGTCACGGAACAATCGAAAATTCCCTTGGCGCCTTCGGCCTGTGCCATATCAAACAGGAGTTGGGCCATCTTGAGGGGCAGTCCCGGCGACCGATAGGCCGGATCAACAAATGCCAGCCCCAACTCGGGAACCTGTGCAGACGGATCATGATACTTGAGACCGGCGTGGCCGATCATTTGCCCGCTCTCCGGGTCGACACCCACCACCGACTTGAACTCACCCTTCTTCACCTTCTCTTTTAATTGTTCGAGATCATAGATGAAGGCCTCCTGCGTAAAGCCGTAACAGCGCCAGGCAAGGCGGCTGACTTCTGCCAGCTCTTTCTCGCGAACAAGGCGGATTTCCGGTTCCCTGACCGTAGGCCGTTTGCGACGCCGGGCAACAGGCTTGGTGTCTACCAGCTCCTCCGGCAGAACACCGTAGCGAATCTTCTTGGTCAACCGAACTTCCTTGCCTTCCCGTCCATGAACGAAAAGTTCGACTGTATCCATGGCATTTTGCATGAGCAACGAACCCAGCCCGGGCTGGTTGGCGCTTTTGGGATCACCGGGGGTGAACCGCTCGGAACCGGAGTGGTCAAAGGGAATGCCTTTCTCGCGAATGGAGATGACCAGACGGTCGCCTTCCACATAGAACTCGATGTGGATACGCTCATCGCCTTTTATGTCGCCTGAAAAATGGTCCACGGCATTACAGAACGCCTCATCCACGGCCAAGGTAACACTATAGGTCTCTTCCTTGCCGTAGGACAGGGTTTCCGCCACCTGTTCGGCGCAGGATATCGCCGTGCGGACCATGATTTTACGCACTGGAAGAGACAGTTGGGCCAGGAAAAAACGGACAGGAGTGTCGAGAGCGTTCATTGTCACCTCATTCACTGGTTGGAGTTCTTGAGCAGCCCCATGAGGGTTGCGGAAATGATCAAAACAGCAACGCCGACACCGAGTATCGGGCCGGGACCAAGCCCACCGGCCAGAGCCAGCCCACACAACGCAGGCCCCACAAAGAATCCGGCATCAACCATTTCGAGCATCAGATTGGTATTGAGTCCACGGAATCGGGGTTGAGATATGGAGAACATCAGTCCGTTCATGAGCGGTGTGGCCGAGCCGACTCCGACCCCATACACAACAGAGGCTGCGTAAAAAACAAACAGCGAGTCCATGATGCTGATCATGAAAACGCCCAGTCCAAACAGCAGCAGACTGCCTGCAGCCAGCACTCCCTTGTCAAACCGATCGAACAGGGGACCGAAGAACAGCCTGGTGGCGATCATCACGCCGGTGGCCGCCATGAAGAACAGACCGGGATCACCAAAACCGTACATGGTGGTGAACGTCTTCAGGAAAAAGAACATGGAAGAAAACACACTGAAAACCAGACCGTTGGCGATCAGCAGCATGAGCACTTTGGGGTGGCGAAGATTGTCCCACATGCTGCCCTTTGCCGCTTCCGTGGCAGCTCCCGATGGACCGGCGTCCATGGAGCGCAGAATCTTCGATAACGGAAAGAGCAGAAAGGCCGGGGGAGCCATCAGCAATGCCGTATAGCTATAGATGATTCCCTGTGGCACGGCAGCTAGTCCGTTTTCCAGAATATACGGAATGACAGCGTAAGGAAGCAGGGTCATGATGGTGATGATGCCAAATCCCTGACCACTTTTATCCGAAGGCATGAAGACCATCAGCAGGGTCACGGAAGCGGACATGACGGTCACGTACGCCGCTCCATGGAGAAGCCGCAGCAGAAGCAACGGGAACAAGGATTCGATATGGTCATAAAGCAGTAGTGAAACCACAGTCAGCCCCAGCCCCAGTGCGACTGCTCGCAGGGCGTTGGCAGGAGCCAACCGTGCGCTGACGAGCGGCCTGATCACCAACGCACTGGCGGAAAAAATACCAATAAGCAGGCCGTGCCACTGCGGCGGGATGGGAAGCTGATTGAGGAAATCGTAGAAACTGAAAAAAACCGCCAGATTGCTGAAGGCAAAGAGTACGAGGATATTCAGCGTGACAAACCCGAAGTTGAAAAGTGAACGCGGTGCTTCCATGATATGCCTTCTCTACCTCAAGGCACCCCATGGTACAATAGAACATTGCGCTACTATGCGGTTATGAAGCCGAAAATGCCCCGATGCCTTCTCCATTCAGTCCAAAAAGCCACGGAAAACCTCTCTTGAATAGCCTTAGGGGACTTTCACCGGCTCGGGCGGCGCCGACGGCTTGGCGAAGAGAAAACCCTGTATATAGTCGGCGCCTTTATCCAGCGCCCATTGCCACTCACCAACGGTTTCAACGCCCTCGGCAATGGTCTTGACCCCCAAACGCCGGGACATCCTGATAAGGTTTTCCGTAATCACGGCCTTGTAGGGATCGTTGTCCACATCACGAATCAACTCCATGTCCAATTTGACGAAATCGGGCTGGAGTTTGGTCAGCAGGTTCAGTGAAGAGAAGCCCGCTCCCAGATCATCCAGAGCCACACGGAACCCATGCTCCCTGTAGTAGTTCAAAATACTGAGAAGGTGTTCGATATCCCTGACCTCCTCACTCTCCACCACTTCAAAAACAATCTGCTCAGGCGCGATGTTGGCCATTTCTATGGCCGCGATGGTCGTCTGCAGGCAGTGTTCTGGCTTGTAGATGGTTCCGGGGGTAAAATTAATGAAGATGGTCGTGTCGATATTATGCTCCACGCATCCCTCAATGGCGGCCAGGCGGCACGCCCGATCAAGGAAGAACATCATGTCGGTCTGCCGTGCAATATCAAACATCAAACCGGGATTCACGACTGCGCCTTCCTCTGTGCTGGCTCTGGCAAGGCACTCGTACGCAAAAATATCGTGCGGGTTATCCGCTGAAACGATGGGATGGAAATGGGAATAAATACGGTCGTTTTCGAGCATTCCGAACAGCCATTCACCCTGTATTTTGGCAACGATAGCGCTCAACGGCTCCATCCGTGTCAGGTGATGGATCGTGAGGCTCTCATTGTCCCCGAGAACCAGCGCCTTGGTATCATGGCGCTCCAGACTACTGACATTATCCAGAAAGTCGCTGCACAGTCGGCTCAACTCCGATTCATTGAAGCGCACACGAAAAACACCGTCATAGGGCTCGTCGTAGGCAAGCTTCATCTGATCGAAGGCATCAATCAGCGCACGCGTTGTATGGATCATGGGCGGTGCCAGATACAGGAAACCACTTTCAGGAAGAGGGTCGGGCGTTCGCTCGCATCGAGAGCATCCGCCAAGTGAAGCGTTCAGTTTTTCAGCAGTCATGGTATTTTCTCCCAATTCTCCAATGGATCGTCAAGTAGTCGAACGGGTTTCAATCAATAGGAGCATGCACCACATTTGAAACATTTCCCATATTATGAATCGGTTGCTGAGTAATCTTATTATTTTTCAGCACACTTCTCTGATCGTCGGTATTCCAAATTTCTGAAAGCTCAAGGACAGCTATCTCCCAAATCAGTTAGGGATACAACGCTCGGGAAGAGCGCACCTTCACCAAGGAATGAGGCTTGCCATCAGCGATGGTATCAAGCGGGTCTACTTCCCTGGATTAATTATTCGGAAGTAAAAAACATGGTGTATTCATGGTGCCCTGTATGCTCGTCTGCCTGTTCGCTGAGCACGGTAAACCCCTGGGACAAATAGAATGCATAGCTTGCCTGATTTTCCTTGTAGACAGAGAGGCTCAATTTCGTCCTCTGGCTTTTTGCATGGTTGAGCAGGCTCGTCCCAACGCCCTGTCCCTGATGTTCGGGTGATACGAAAATCGCCGCCAGCGTTTCCTCATGGAGAGAGTAGAAACCAACGACTTTCGAGTCCTGCTCGTAAACGTAGTTTTCGGATGCCGGGATGTACATATTCCGCATGTTGTCCACTTGGGATTCCCAGTATCCTCCATCAACAAAATCATGTGCCTTGACCGAGGCCCCAAGCCAAATGGCCAGAATGTCTTCAAGGTCTTCCTTCGTATATTCTCGTATCATCTTTCACCTGTGCTTGATCGTACCCGGAGCAGTCCTCCGGCGACGTGACGACATACTGGGTAACAACAGCCCCCAAGATCAAAAAGCGGAACATTCATTTGTTCCGTGTTGCACTTGAGCTGTATGGCGAAGTTCTATATCGTAAAACCTTAACTGCAACGCATAGGAATTGCGAATGATTGCCACAGTATCCTGCGCCGCCCTCATGGGCATCGACGCCTTCAAAGTCCAACTCGAAGTTGATTTCTCCCGGGCCGGAATGCCCGCTTTCACCATGGTTGGGCTGGCCGAAGGTGCCGTCAAGGAATCCAAGGAACGGGTCTTTTCCGCACTGAAAAACAGTGGCTTCAAAATTCCACCTGCCCGCATTACGGTCAATCTCGCTCCAGCCGATGTGCGCAAGGAGGGGAGCGCCTACGATCTGCCCCTTGCCATGGCTATCCTGTGCGGCATGGGACTGATTCCGCAAGAGATGCTGGACGGCTGGTATCTGGCCGGAGAGTTGTCTCTCTCGGGAGAACTGAAACCGGTCCCCGGCGTCCTGCCGCTGGCCATGGCTGCACGACAGGGCGGTGGCAAAGGCATCATCGTTCCGGCTGCCAATGCCCGCGAGGGAGCGGTGGTCAAAGAGATTCCCGTTCTTGGCGCGTCCTCTATCGGACAGGTTGTGCGGATGCTGCTGGGCGAAGAGACCATGGAACCGGCTTCGGTGGATATCGACACACTCTGGGCCGAACGGCAGGATTTCCTCTGCGATTTTTCCGAAGTCAAAGGACAGGAGCACGCCAAGCGCGCCATTGAAATCGCCTCGGCAGGCTCACATAACCTCCTTTTTATTGGTCCCCCCGGATCGGGCAAGACCATGCTCGCCAAGCGCATCCCCACGGTTCTCCCGCCTCTCCGATTCGACGAGGCGCTGGAAGTCACCAAGATCTATTCCGTGGCCGGCCTGCTCCCCTCGGATCAGGCACTGCTGGTCAACCGTCCGTTCCGCACGCCCCATCACACCATATCCGATGTGGGACTCATCGGTGGCGGCTGTGATTTATCAAAATTAATGCGACATTTTGAAAATAAACGCGACACCCATACCTTTACTAGCATTGAAGCCAGCCGAGAATTTTCGGCTGGCTTTGCCATTTAGGAGGTATTAATGCCAATTACCTACCCATTTCCGTTGCAAGACATCACACATGAAATCCGACTAAAAAAGCCGTGGGATGATAGCTCTGACCGGTGGCTAACGTGGTGGTATAGGGGGGTACTTAAAAACCATAGAGCGAAGAGTCAGCCACATGTTCGAGTTGTATTCCGCAAGTTACTTGGGGACCAGGTCAGCGATGAAACATATGACCAAGATTTGCTTCTTACTAGCTTAGGAAAAGTTAGAATTGGTACAGTCTGGCAAGATGGACGGTGCAGGGCGAAAGCCCTTTTTGAAGAGGCAAAGTTTGACCTAGATCTAGTAGAAGGGAAATGGACTCACACATCATTTGAAGACACCAATTTATATCTAAAGAGCTCACCCTTTCATCAAGAATTTTATCCGTTGTCACATAGTGATGACCCAAGCCAAATACTAGAGTTCAAGACTACTGATCAAGTGACTCTATTGATTCCATGCATGGAGTATTTCTCACGATGTTACGGAGCATCAGAGGAAGTCAAAAGAGTATTGGCAACCTTTCTACAAAAAGACTGTGAAAACAAGCTGTTTGCCCCATTGGGAATGCCGGAAGAAGATGGCATATGGAGAATACGTAGACGCTTGCGTACTCATAAAGACGATTCGGTCTTTCTCGCGCACTACAAATATGATGATTACACTAGAAGAGTTTCAAAAGGCATTCATTCTCAAATAGCGGCAGAATTCGATGATAAAATATGTGCTCCTGTTAATCTAAAGATTAATCCATGGTTTAAAGGGAAAGCCCGAGTAAAAGTGCGCGGATTGTGGCTCAACAACAATAAAACGTTTCTCGCTTTACGAATTGCAGGACATAGCGAACCAGAGGGGCAACCAATTCATGTCTTGGTCGAAAAAAAGAAATCCCCCCCAAAAAATGCAGGAACCGAAGAAGAGGATAGAGATAGAGTTCGGGTTGATTTAGTTACACCTCCTGATGAAATTGATTTAACAGATGATGACGAGCCAAACCAAGGTGGATCTATCGTTGATATATTGAGCTCAGAATTTGAAATACTTGGCAAAAGAAGAGTTGTAATAGACGAGACAAAGGAGACAGAGGGAAATCAACAGACGCAATTCACGGACGATGAGGCCAATGCATTTTCTACAGGGGAACCATATGGAAGTGGAGGGGATGTCGGATATGCTTTGATCCACTCTCCTCAGACGTTTGTGTCTCAAGGAGTGTTACGTGAAATGTGGGAAGCATTTTTGTATTTACACCAAGCGTATCCAAAGCAATTACTTTCAGTCGAGTGGTTTACCTTCGTTGACGGATTGAGCAAAGAGGAAGAGCTTAAACTTATTGGACTAGAGCCTTTTCACATTGATGAAGAGATTGATGGAGAAATAAGGAACTGGCTATTTCTTGATGGAGCGAAAAGACAATTCCCACGAGGCATATTTGTAATAAGAATTACAACACCTTCAGAGTATGTTTATGTCGTTGAAACACAAAGAAGATGGGTAAAGAAAAAAGATAAAAAGGGTAAAATAACAGAAGGTGAAGAGCCTTTAACAGGTCTAGTGTTCACCCTAAAAGACCACTCAAAGCTAGGGCATTATTTAAGGCAAATTCTTTCAAAAGTCCGTAATGCTAAAGGCATTTTTTCTAAGGTATCGGGATTATGCCCAGAAAAAGGAGCCGCTTTCAAACATTCGCGTAAAAGTGATCAAAGAAGACCAGAAGAGGCTTCAGCCCGTAATGCTCTGAGTAAAGTTATGATATTCCTTTGATCTCTAGCAATGGTGATGATTTACGAAGGGTGGCTTGACCTATTGGAGAAATAGCTCCCTACACCACAAGAAAAAGACGTGTGTATTTAGATTATTACGGATAGCCATACGACAATGCATCAAGAGCTATTTGCCTTTATACCGAGTTCCATTGTACCGTTGGCTTAGGTTGCTTACATTCGCTCTGAATGCGTCTCGTAAGCGTATGGGTTTATTGTATATCAAACTCCACGAGTAAGCTATTATGCCAGCCAAATCAGTCGTACTATATAATTTAGCAAACGAGCATTGGGGAATCATTGACAAATCAACAAGCGAAATTGTTGATTATGTAATAATTCCAGAAGATGCAATTTTAAAAAAAGACAGTTCTGCCATTTTGAAAATTGTAAAGTCGTACGTCTCGTTAGAAGTCAATAGCTTTATCACATATAGAGAAAGGCATCTTTCAATATCCCCCTTAAATCCAGTACGATACTTTTTTAACAAAATTATAAAGAAATCAGATGACGCTGAGTATGTAGTAGAGAAATTTAAAAGAACGACAAAACAGGCGCTTATTAACTCAACGCTTGCTCGAGACTCAAAGCTGAACGACATACTTGATGCGATTAAGAAGTATGTTTTTGCAGATGAATTTGCTGTGTGGATTTATAATGATTTTACAGGTTACTACACAGTTTTAGAGTCCTCCTTTGATGTGGGTGACTGTGCCTGCTTCAAGAGAGAGAGAAAACACACACTATCCAGAACCTTCATTAAGGCGAAGGATGGTAATAATTTTGTGAACCATATAGATCCGCAGCTCAAGCACCAATGCACATGCAGCTGCACAAATTTAATTAAATTCTATCTTTCTAAAGAAGAAACCCCATATGAAATGGAATTTCTTCTTTGTATATACTCAAATAAGGAAAACTATAAACTTCGCGAGGAGACTGTCGGGGATATTTGTGAACTATTCCACTTGAAATTATCACAGTTGTACTTGCGATATATTGATCGCTGGAAAGACACCACTAAGCACATAACTCAAAGTTACTCTCCTGGTAAGCTCAAACACTTCTACTCTGAATGTGTAAAGACCATTGTCAATCAACTTGGTTGGGAAGCAGCATCAATATTTAAATCTGGCTCAAAATATTTACGCCTTGCATCAACTTACAATACTCTTAATGAGTTTCCACAAGAAGAAGTGAAATATGAACTCTCTGCCGATTCTCTTACTGTAGCCACTGCGAAATCTGGAGATGTAGGTTTTTCATATCATATTCATACTGCCGCAGGAAATACCCATATATATGATGAACCGACAGCTTTACCTCCCACTAATTGGGTGGCCGTACCTATTGGGGAACAATCACCTGCCGGTGTTTTAAGAGTAAAGAACAAGAATGAATCTGATAAGGCAGTATATTTTAACAGTATCGACATTGATATGCTCACAAACATTAGCAAAATCATTGATTATTGCCAGAATATTGAAAAGGCTTTTGAGTATGAAAAGCGTCAGCGGAAAAAGGAACTTAAACAAAAAGAGCGCGAGTATGACTATTTACATGATACGCTTAGGACGTTCCGCCATGAAATACGATCGCCTATGACGGTCTTCACTCAGGCCGCAGATCTTATCAAATTAGAACTTGTTCGAAATGGTATTATTGACAACGCATCTGAATTGCCAGAGGCGGTATCATTAATCTTCAGGGATCTTAAATCTACTGGTGACAGGCTCCGCTTCATCTCGCACCTACTAACTTTTGAGCCTTCCGCACTTGTTGAACGAAATGAGACATGTTTGGTGTACAAAGAAATTGTAGCACCTGTGCTGGCGTTCGCGAAATGGCACGCTCTCAAAAATCGTAAACCAATTAGTGACGATCGACAGTCCATGGGAAGACTTATGGGGGTTAAGGCATATGCCTTAGCCGCTTCTATCGCTTTTCATGTGGTCGTAGATAATGCGATCAAATATTCCAATCGAGACACAAGGATTGAGGTTAATGGTCGGCAAGATCCAGACTATAGCGTAATTGTTGTCAAAAACACAGGACTTGACATTCTGGAGGAAGAGAAAGAGCGAATCTTTGAAAAGTTTAATCGAGGAGTTATTCCTAAAAGGCGCAAGACCGAAGGAGACGGAATAGGGCTTGCTTTGTGTAGGTCTATAATGGAATATTTTGGCGGTAAGGTTGTTTTGGCGCAATTGAAAAATCCAACGATTTTTGAATTGCATTTTCCTATTGATCGGGAGGAGCTGTATGAAGATACTCTTCATTGAAGACGATCTTGATATTAAAAAATATGTTGTGCCGTTCATAGAACTAGACGGGCATGAAGTTGTTTTTATTGACGATCCAGAAGATGCGCTGACACACATTAATAGAATTGATGAGTATAGCCTTATAATATTGGATATGATGATGCTTCTTCCTTCATCTATACCTGATGATGAAGCAGAAGAGACAGGGATTGCACTACACAACCGAATTCGAAAAAAAAATAAGATCATTCCAGTAATTGTTCTGTCGGCTTTAGGAAAAGAAGAAGTTTGGAATGATTTAATAAGCAAGGAAAACACTTATTATATAGTAAAACCCCTTGATTCTGAGCGTTCAGAGCTAAATGACGTGCTTCACAGGTTGTCAGATGCGAAATAAAATACAAGTAATTATTTCGATTTTGACATTGTGCATCTCCTTTTCCATATGCTTTGCTGGCAGCGCAGAAATGAATGGGACTAATAAGGAAGCAGAGGTAAATTCTCTCACTTCTGTCGAAACTCAAAAGACAACTGAACCTAGTATTAACATTACTGGTACTGCGAATGTGAAAGCCACGATAGACGACGAGACTATATCCACAGTGAAAGATGCTGTAATTAAAGATCTTTACGGAAGCAAGGGCTTGGAGTTCAGCAACAAGAGCATCTACACCTTCTTCCTAAAGCGAATTGAAGTCTTTGTAAGTGCCCTAGTGGTCGTTGTTGCTTTGTTGACAGCGGTGAATGTGTACTCTGGATCAAAGCACGCATTCAGACTTCGTTCTGAAGTAGAGCAGCTTACTAAATTCTCGACTGATGCGAAGGAAGATCTAAATGGCTTGACTACTGAATATAAGAATAAGATTGAAGGCCTCAAAGAAGAAGCCGCCAAACTAGAGGCGGAGCTGATACAAAACGTTTACGAAGCCACAAAAATCTCCTCATACAAAAGTGAATTATTATCACTTTTAGCAACTGATGCGCCTGACATACAGAGGAGTTACGCATTGTTGGGGAAAATATACAAGTACCCATCACGGGAAAACCTTAGAATATACTCTCTTTGTCTTGAAAAATTTACCAACCCCCAACTAATAAAGGTTGTAAGAAAGGGCATCGCAATAATGGCAAACGATTCTTAAGACAGCTATTCAACGCCCCTCTAACGTGGGCTTCTTTAATCATCATCTGTGCCATCGATAACAATTTTTAACGCAATAGGATGGTGGTCTGAGTACCGCATCCTGAACTCTTTGTGCCTATATGGATTGCCGGGGAAACTACCTCTTTCGCCACTCCATTTTTTTCCCATGGCAACCACCAAGTCAATTACCTGAAAATGGTTGTTGGCCATCTCGTTGGCGCTATCTTTTTCATTGTAAATGACGTGATCGTATGGCTTCGGGGTTCTGGGGCTCGTGTTGGTAGGGATGCAGTCGTTATTGAGTGACGCAAATCCAGTCGGCAAAATCGAAGCCAGTTCTTCGCAGTCTTCTATGTTCATGTCGCCCAAGATCACGTAGTCTCTCTCGGGGGCATTTTGATTAGCAATCCATTTAAATATGGATTCAAATTCATGAGCACGCCTTGCTGTTTCCTTTTTGCTCCCTCCTGGTTGTAAGTGTACTGAAATAAACACGAGATCGGCACCCCCTGCTCTAAAAGGAAATGCGTAGGGCACTCGTTCGTAGTCAGAGTGGTTCGACCTGTCTTCGGCGAGGAAACCGTGGGCTAGATCGTTCGCAGGTATGACTTTGTGGGGTTTATAAAAAGCAACAAACCACTCAGTCGCTGATGAGTTCTTGTGGATCTTTTCACCGGTTCCGGTATCCTCTTCAGAGAGCTTATATGAAAAGCCGTGCATGGCCATGGCGTCAAAGAACCCTTCGGCCTCTGTGTCGGCTTTGAATGGCGTACCATCGGGATATTTACCCGCGATAGGCGGTGCCACGAGCTCTTGAATGAACACAAGATCGTAGTCAGAAAGCAACTTGGCTAGAGCTTTGTTGTCTTTCTGTTTGAAGTGGCCAAGAAATTGGATATTGAAGGAGACAACTTTTAAAGAAGCAGCGTCTCCATACGCTCCAGAAGTCAGGAAGGCCAAAGAAAAGGCCAAAGCTAATACTGTGTTTTTTAGGGCTGTTTTGAATGGCATACCTAACTCCTTAACGCATTAGTCTTATGGTGCATTACTAAAAGTTTAGCCGATGTTGACTTCAAACGGTCCGCTTCGGGCCAATATGACGTTATCTCGAACGACGAAAGCTTCAACCCAATGCATGCCGCGGTATAGTGTGCGTTCTCTGGAAAGGACTTCGCCAAAAGGCCCTGAGCCCTTTATTATTCCTCCCGGCATTATGTAGGAAACGCACAAAAGCAATAAAGTCGTAGTGATACGACACCAGAAGGCTCCCTGGCAAAACGCAAGGGAGCCTTCTTATTTAAGCGAGTTTAGAGTCTATTTGTCATCAAACAATGCTTTTACATCGACCACAATGTTAGACTGTTCGTCGAAGTCGGCCATTGCTTGGCCACTCACCTGGTAGAAATCTCCCAAGGCATTGGAGATAGCCTCAGCTTTTTTCTTCAAGTCCGGAGTTCCCATCACAGCCGGATGCTGCAGCAAGAATTCATCGAACATGGAGCTGAGCATGAAAGCCCTGTCGCAGGCTTCATGCATGTGGTCAGCGGTGAGTTTCACTTTGTTAAGATCTTCGTTCATTGATTCTCTCCTCTTCTACCAACGGCGGTAGTGCTTGCTCAGGAGCTTGAACAGGTATTGGATGTCCTGATCTGCAAGCATGCGCTCATGATCAAAACAGGCACGGAACTCTTTCCAAGCCTTCTCTTCCAACTCCGGGTTGGTGGCATTCGGCCAATCCGTAAACGACATGCAGTAGTTCGGATCGATATCGCCGGTTTCGTGGTCGTAGGACGGTTCCCAGAAGTCGCGCATTTCGCCCCACTTCTCCTCATGGCGCTTGAAACAACGTTCGCTGTACTTGTCTGCGAAGTAGCGCTCGATGAGCAGCTCACAGATGTGCATCAAGTGCAGATCGCGTTCTGCGCCCACGTAATACGGATTACGGCTCAACTCACGCTGCATGAGCACGAGCTTGTGACGGATAACGTTGAACATTCCCCAGGACGTGTAGTGTCGATCGGCCCACACAACGGGAAACCACTGGAACAGATTACGGATACCGAATTTGACCGCACGATACCATTCATCCACCAGCTCCCACGGAGCGGTGAGATAGTACGACCAACGATAGTCAGGCATGACAGACCTCCTATGGTTATAGATTACCTATAGAAATGTCATGTCGTGCCTCCTTGAGTGATGGGATTGAAATGGTCCTGGTCGCAAAGCAATCAGGTTCTCTTCGTCTTTGTATCAATAAGTAAGCCCAATGTCATGATTAGGGACTTACTGGGGCAACTTCCCTGCGAAGAACTTTCTTACGCGCTGTAGTTCTTCTGCCTCGTTGATCGGCCATCCTATGGCCGTGTCCAGATATTCTTTTGCGTGGGCAACTGCATCCGAAACGGTCAAGCCATGGGCCTTTGCCTGCTGCAGATATTCTTTAGCGCGGCTTCGATCCAAAGGATGCACTGCAAAAGGAGCTGTCTGGTGAGCGAAGCCACCGCCAATGAGCTTAACCCAACCGACAGATGATGCTGTAGTAGTCATGTCATTACTCCTGTTTTATATTTGCCACCATTCATGGGGCATAGAGAAAATGCCCAAGTGCGGATAGCGTCGGTCAAAGTCTTTGGCCACCAGTTCTGCGATCTCAATTTCCTCAGCATGATGGTCAGGCAGAATACACCATGTCGCAAGCCAATGGTGCTTGCTGCACAGGCCGCAGCCTCCTCGTCGAACATGGTAGGTACTGTGGTACTTCACAAAGAGGCTCAGGCGTCTGAATTCCCGGCAATCACCGTGCAAATGAGATTCACCGATCGTTTGTTCTGTAAGAGGTAGTTCCAGCTCTTCTACATGCTTTTCAAATTCTTTTCTGATCGCTTGCTTTGCTTGGATCTCGTCTTTGTTCTCGATGAGCTTTTGAATCCATCCTGGGCAGTTCAATTCCATGGCGATATGCTTACTCATGAAAGAGCTCCTTTTAACTCTCCAAATCAATCAGCCAATGCCTATCGCTCTTGTCTAGTCCAGACAGAGTTGAGAGCCTTGTCAGCTAATTTTTGAAATCCGCTTTGGACTATTTCCTGATCTACGCCCTGATCAGAACACATCTCGGCTAAATGCATAGCTAGTGGGTCCTTCAATGCGCTTTTTCGCCTTTCCTCTTCCTTTTGTCCGGCCTTGCCCACCAGCTTTGTATAAGGGTGGCAGAACCCTTTCTTCAGGGATTCAATCATGGGAAGGTAGAGTGCGGACAGGCGTAATGAAGGTAAATGTAGTTTGAGATTGTCGTAGATCCTAAGTCCAGATAGATCCAGGTCTCCCCAGAAATAAATGTTTGAATGCCCAAGCAGTTTTTCCACTTTAGGAGGATTCCCTTTGCGGACTAGGCCTTTGATATGTCTTGCTTGAGCAGACAAGGCATCTACCAACATTTCTCCATGTCCTTTTTCTCGTGCTAGAGAAAGGCCAAATCCGTATGTACAGGCAAAGGCACATCTTGTTCCCGCTTGCACAGCTACTTCAAAAGCGTGAGGGTTCTCTACAAGAACAACCGCATCCGGCCGAGGAGGGCCTGCTACAGCCATATATTTGGTAGCGGGTGCAAAGCGGTCTACACTGATGCCAAATTTTTTGATTGCGCTTTTACATGTGCTGAGCAATTTGGAAGAAGCCAAAAAACGTTCTGCACTTATAAGATAAGAAGGCGTATCGGTTAGGCCGCTTTGTTCTTTGCGGAGTTGGATTAGATTGTCTCGGAAGGATATCTTTTGATCAGGAGTCAATTCGGCTAAGGATTGGGCAAGACTTTCCAATTGCTCTACGTCTTCCAGACTAATTTCAGGGTGCTTAAGGATCTCTCGCCATTCTTTTAGCCAAAGCGGTGTTGTGCGGTTCGCCGGTATCACCTCAAGCATAGCTCCTGGCCGGGTTGGCGTTGCCTTCCATTTGCTGCAAAAAATCATCTTTTCCTGACGAAGTTCAGCAAACGCAAGTCCAACTTCAATCTCTCCGAGGTCTGAGGCGGAACAGATACGGGTAATCAGCCCTTTGGGACGTAGCTTATGAGTTCCATCTTTCGACAGTTCCCATAACGCATCTAAGACTTTGCGTGCGATAGGAGTCATTGTGTGACCTCTCTTTCCTTACTGCCGTCGAGGAAGGCCAAAATACTATCCGCCTCACCGACATTGAATTCCCTGCTTTCTGCCCACTCTCGTGGAGATGCGTTAGCGCGTGTATTACGCAACATTGTTACGAATAGCTTTGGAAAGCTTTTGAAGTCGTGCTGAAGAAGGCTGGCAGGATTATGCATTAAACCTATGAGCTGAAACTTGCCTAATGTTTGCTGCAACTCCAACGTAGCTTTTAACATTTCCGAATCGGATAAATGTGAAAATATGCCGTCAATCCAAAAAATACTGGGGCCGAATTCTGTTCTTTTTCTACTGCGCGTAACATCTCCGTCACTAATTTCTTCCAAGCTCATGGAGTACTCAGCTAGAGCGGAAAGCCATAACAAGGAAAGCGCCATCCTTTCCCCAGCACTAAAATCGTTACTATAGCGTCGTTTTTTGGGACCGCAAATGTGCGGAAAGTCTATTCGAATTCTGGGCTTCAAAAATACCGATCTGTATAGCTCGTGCCTGAGGGTTTGGAGTGTGCTTTTTCGTGCATGCCGTGCTTCAGGAGCGTCGTCGTCGAATCCAAGATCATGTTCGGTATTTAAGGCTATCTGAGCACGCTTAACTTTACCGACCAACTTTTCAAGGGCGCTCGCTAATTTCATATTTCGCTCGACTTCAATCTCATAAGTCGCACCTTTCCGTTTACGCAGAACATGGCGCATAATATCAAGTGAGGTAAAGCTAGATTCTGCAAGTCGCATTAATTGATCAGTCTGTTTTTGAAAAAGGTCATCCTCCAGTTGACGGGCTCTCTCACATGCCACTTCATCGCGTTCGATGTCAGTACGTTTTCCTTCCACGTACTTTTTAAGCTTTCCTGGATTGTCTTTGAGCCCTCCTATATGGCGTGCTTGTTCCAATGTAACACCTTTCGGCGGAGTAGCAGTAAAAGAAGTGATGGCCTTGCCATAAGCCGTCGAGGCCGACTGCAATGAGTTGCGCTCGCTACGAGCTCGTTCGTCGTATCGCATCAAGTTCAACTCTTCGTCGAAATATCTGCTAACTTCGCCTATTAATGAGAGAATCTCTTGAGCGTGCACCTCAACATCATTGGCTTTATCAAGGACCATTTCTGACGTTGTGATTAAATCTTTTGGAGGGACTAAGGCTGCTCCGGCTTCGCCAACAAGTTTTTGCATTTCTTCGTCATGCATTAACGTGGCTAAAGCTCGATAGCTTGGCAACGTCTTGGCGATATGGTGATCATAACTTGTGCAGGCACTACGTAAATTGCCAATCCGTCCCGCCAATGCCCCAATTTCTCGGCCATATTTTTCGACGGCATTTTTGCAATTTACATGTTCAAGTTGCTTCTGGGCTATAAACGTCCTTCTTTTTTCCTCCGAGCTATCGAGGCTGCTTAAATATGCAGCAACCCGTTCAAAATTGTGGCCGAGTTTCTTTGCGAGTGCTGCAAGTTTGTCTTGTATTTCTTGCTCCTTGCACTCTGCTGTTTTCATGAAGTCCACCCCTCCACGTTCAAGGTGAACAATGATGTTATCGAGCTTTCCGTGAAATCCTGCCGTTTTCTGGGCAAACGAGACTTCTTGATTCCGAAGGTCATTCAAGTTCTCTAAAGCCTCATCGTTTTTTGCCTGAGCATCTTTTTTGTTTTCTTTTGCCTTTTGAATCCTATTTTGAGCAAGGGTCAGAGTTTCCTTCGCAAGGTGGAGTGCTTTTTCCCCTCCACCCGCTACAAATAATTCAGCGAAACGAGCTGCTAACAATATGGATTCTGGATATTCATCTTCAAGGCTTTGTTTCGTTTGAGTCAGTTTTCTTATTTCATCATTTAGCTGGAGTTCATTTTCTTCTACGTTATCGTGTTCCGCTTCCTGTGCTTTACGAGCTGACTTGAGCACAGGGTGGTCGTCTCCCATACTGTCTAACTTGTTACCCAATTGCTCAATTGTCTCTTTAAGGCGGTCTCTCTTTTGCTCAGCAAGAGTCTTTGCCTTCTCAAGTTTATCCGGCTCAATGATGCATTCTACTGTGAAAGATCTCCGACCAGCCAGATAAGTGTGCACAATCCCATCAGTCTCAGCATATCTGATTTCACCCTTACCGCAAAATGCAAGCAGTTCGTTTCTAACAAATACAGGCATTGTGATACGAGAATCTTCAAATTTTGAAAGGATCATCGCAGCATGCTTCATATCTTCGACAACGGGAGCAAAGAGAAGTGACGAGAACAGGGACAGAACTTCTTCCTGACGTTTCTTTTCGAGACTAAATGTTTGTATGACCTCATGAAGTGGGGTCACAACCCCAATGTTAGAAGCTATTTCAAACGCCTCTGTAGCAGCTTGGTCTGGCGCAATCTTTCGATTGGAAAGATAATCTATATCCTTCACGACAGCCTGCAAGCTTGTCTCAATTTCAAGCTTTTCAGATGCAAGAAGTTGCCTATCCTCGAGAAAAGTCTTGATTATTTCTGATGGAGTCTTGCCGGGGTTATTCTTTTTCCACGATCTGAGGTGGGACACCTTTGCCTTGTTACGCTCTACGTCGATATCCTTTGTTGCTATATCCTGTTTGACTTGTTCAAGCTGCTTGCGCACTTTTGTTTCAAGGCCTACTGGATCTTTGTCTGGATACTTTGCGTAATAGGGAGCCGCTGAATTAGATTTATCACTAAGCTTGTCGAATGCAGTTAATAAAGGACGTTCTGCCTCTTCAGCTTCTTCAAGTTCCTTATTCACCGCAGTTACCTCCGCCTTAGCAACAGCAAGAGCGTTATCAACTTCCGTTTTACGTTTCCCTAACTCTAGTCTGGTCTCGTCCCACTTTTTTTTTATTTCAGCCGGATCGGCATCTTCCCCAAGCAAAGTCAGGAATTCCAGGTAGAGCGCGTGAACGACACTCCATTCTCGCCTTTTTTTACTATGGCCCTTCAGTTCCTTTCGTGCATTGGACTGTTGTGTATTCAATTCCTTCTGCGTTTCAAGAGGACTGTCCAATTCTTCTTTTGAGAATAACCCGGACTTGACCATATCTTCATAAAGCCCTTGGTTCTCCTTAAACTCTCTGAGTCCTTGTTCAAGGCGTTCGATTTCGCGAGCAAGATCCTGTTCCTTTAACTCATCTTTTGCCTTAGTTTCTACCAATGCCGCCTTTTCGCCTCCAAGACGATGCATAAGCACTCGAAACGGATTCGTATCAATATAGCGTTTAAAGTGTTCGAAAGAACGCTTTACCACTTCTTTCAAGGAATCAACCGAAGCTGGCAGTGAAGATTCGGAATAAGAATCTAAAATGGCAAAAATTCCTTCCAAATCGTAAAAGGTTGACTCTCTGCCACGACGATCCCGACTTTGGTGTTTTTGATTGCTAATTATTTCGATAGGTTGAGACGACTTCCTCTTGATTGAGTCATTCGCTATTTGTTGGTTCACATTTCCAGCATCCTTGCCAAGCAACCCTGCCAGACCTCGGTCCATAAGAAGTATTCCCTGGTCTGGGTCAATAACAAGATGTAAAATCAGAGCATCAACATCCTTATCGCCACTTGGCGTAAAGCGAGGAAAGCCGGGAAGGCCCGAATCCTCAACAACATATTTTACCGAGGCCATGGCTTCGCTTAATTTGGTCAGATGTCTTTGGAGTATTTTGCGTGAAGCAAGAACTTTATCTCCCGATTCGACCAAGCCATCAAGACGCACCAAAGCTTCGCGCATATCCTTGAGGCGAGCGGTCTCTTTATCTGCTTCAATCTGTGCAGCTACGATGCCAGACACACTTCTCAGGATCGTATCTTCAAAATGGTATTCATCTTCGTCAGAATATGTACCCATGGGATTGGCCATGAGTTCTGGAGCTAATACTTCCCAGAAAAACGTTTCATCGAATTTCTCACCCTTCACAGTTTTGACCTGGAATATTCCAGCCTCTTGATTCTCGCCACCCCCAGCCTCCTGAAATCGAGACATTCGTTCTACAATATGCCTAGGAACGGCTTGGCTTACATGCCGTCTCCAATCGCGTACTTTCATGTTGGTATTAATGTTGCGAAAATTAGTAAGGATGTCGTTGAAACGTTTTTGAGAATAAAGAGTTGTGTTCCCTTTCTCATCAGTCTCACACACGGGAAGATCCTCAAGAGTTCCTTGATAGTAATAAAACTCCATCGAACTCTTTGATTGTGTTCCATAAAAACCAAAAACATACCTCTGCCCTCCAACAACAATTCCGCCCGAACGGAGAAGAGGGTGGTCTGAATTAGGTACAAATTCCACACGAAAGTGCGAAAAACAACCATGCGAAGCTGGTGCTAGTGATTTTCGCACTTCTTTAATCAGTTTACCTCGACGGCTAAGAAGAGCGTTAAAAGCGTTAGATATAGTGGTCTTCCCAACACCGTTGGGCATTTGAACGATGCTAGAATATCCACCGAGGTTGTATACTTCGTTTACGAACCTGGGTTTCCACCCTTTTTCAACCCGCTTGTTGCGAATCATGTTTACGATTTGTACGCGATTGATGAGTGCCATTGCTAAAGCTCCTGTTCGTGTGCCATTTCACCTTGCTCTGCTAATTCAAAGGCATGTTCCATTTGAGCAAAAATTTGATTTTCTCCGAGTTCAAGCTCCTCATCCTCATCATGTGGAAGTAAAAGAAGAAGGCCGTCGTCGTAATTAACGCCAATCTCGGCTGCTGCGAGTAGCGTTTGTTGAAACACACCCTTTTCATTGCCAAACTCTTCTAAGTGACCAATGCCGTTCAAATAACTAACGAATCGATTGACTCGGGTGTTTATGCTGGGAGAGGCTGAATTCAAAATATAGTTTCTTGCTGGTGAGCTTTCTTCAATATCCTTTTCTCTTTCGGCCCTCACTGCTTCCTTCATGCTTTCTGCAAGCTTGTCCTTACTCACAAAAGATTCCTGATACCGTGAGACTTCAGACAAGCCACGTCCAACCATTGGATATTGTAGTTGAAGCAGATTTAGCCATAGAAGCGCCACCCAAGCTCGGGTTTCGTCTTTGAGTTCGGGCTTTCCGTTCACTTTGATTCGACATTGCTCAATCAAAGCTTCAGCGTCAGCCCAAGGCGTAAGTGCTCCATCGCCATCGCGTAACAACAAAAATGTGTATGCGTCTTTTGGGATACCAGGCATATCGAAAGAGTCGTAGCGTTTCAGGGAAAAACCTTGAGCTTGAAGAAAGTGATCCATAAATATTTGTTCCTGGGTTGTAGACTCCAGTTCCCAAAAGGCAGCGAGTTCGCTTTCATTTTTCTTGAGGCGTTGCCCAACGCCACTCGCAGATCGCAATCTGCGATGCTTCTTTAAGAATCCGAACACGAGACCAAGTTTAAAACCATTCATCGTTTGTCTCCATCTACAAGTTCAAGCTGCAGGTCAGTTATTGAGAAGTACTCCCCGCTTTCAAATCTTATCGAGCAGCAGGCATTTGGGATTTTGGTAATAAGGGCTCGTCCTGACCGGCCACTGTTGAGCCATTCCAAATTGAGGCATATTCCTAGAAGGCCAGCAGCATCTTCAATTGTCGAGATGTCGAGGCCTTCTTCAATAAGAGAGCTCATGGGAAGAGGACCTTTTTTCAAATGCTCTCTGACGGTGTTCTTGTGTGCTCGCAAAAATGCGTAAAGCGATTCACCCAACTCCTCATAATTAACGGCTTCAATAATTTCATCGTCGGCCTGCGCTGGTAGAGGGTGAGCAAGTTGTCTTGGAACATCAAAAATGCTGCAATGCATTTTTTGAGGGGCCCACAAACCGTGGACACCCATTTTGTGTATAATCTCTTTTACAGGCACCTCTCCTGACCAAAACGCATCCACAATATTCTTAAGGTCAAACGCTGCACCTGTTCGACCTTGTTGGGCATGGAAATCACCACACAACGGTGCGAGGTTTCGTAAGAGAGCACCCGTAGCCTGATCAACACGACGAATGTCATTTTTGAGTATGGCCAACAGACTGTAGTGGAGGTCAAATTCTGCTTCATAGGCCTCGACAGCCATTACAACTTCTCGTGAGAGAAAGAGTTCTGTAAGCGCTTTAAGGCTTTGGCTTACATCTTCTAGAAGCTCTTTGTGGCCTTCCACTTCTTCTAGAATGCTAGCCCTGTATTGCTCAAAGGCAACATTACGTTCTCGTACTTTTGTTACTGTCCTTGAGCGCTCACTTATGATGTGTACAATTTGTGCACAGTTTTGAGAGAATTCGTCGTATTTGCCCTGCAATATGTCTTTACGCAGCATCGCTACAATTTCAGGGATGTAGTCAAGGCGTTGGGCATGGTGCACATGTGCGAACAGCTTTCGTCCTGATGCGGTAATTCGAAAACTATTTCCAACAACGGCCTGCTCCACAAGCGCCGTTTGTTCTAGCACGCTTGATGGTTTCATCGTTGGGAATTTCAACTCACATGGGATATGTAGATATTTAAGAACAGTGGAGACATCTTCTCGACTTACATCATGGCTTTCTTCAATTTCTAATAAAATCTCTTCACCAGACACATAGCTGTCTGGTGACTTCTCGTCTCGAAGAGCCAAGAAACGCAATACAATGGCTGCAATCTCTACCCAAAAACCATCAGCCTTCTTTCGGCGTGCATCAAGCGGAGCAGAGGCCTGACCTGAATGATGAGGAGTTCTATCAAGGTCATAAAGATCGTAAAGCCTCACTAAAGTGGCAAGCAAATTTATAAATTGGGTACTTTCTTTCATGTGTAGATCTTGATGAGTGTTGACTTTTATTAAACACTGTGAGAATGTCTTCTCGTGGTTGATTTGATGAATCTGTTTGAATTTCTAATACACCGTTTTTATGACAGTCAAGAGCAGCAGTAAATATATGCGTCTTGCTTTTTTTGAAGCAAGGCTTTTCTGGCTCGGAAGGGCCAGCAGAAAGGATATGGCCGACTATTTGGGCATTTCTCTTGAGCGCGCTTCTGCGGCAATCAGAGAGTACGTCAAGCTTGCGCCTGACAATGCCCACTATGATCCATCTGACAAGGTTTACAAACCTACTAAGGATTTCAAGCCGATGATCATCAATCCGATACCGGATCAGGTGTTGGGACATCTTCTTCTTGATGATGGATTTTTGTCGCCAATGCCTGAAATGATGCGGTTGCCTGTTCCCAAAAGGGCGATCCCGACAGACATCCTCAGAACATTGCTTTCAACCATGGCGGATGATCAGTCTATCGATATCCTGTATCGCTCCATGTCCAGCCCTGAGCCGACCTGGAGGCGTATAACGCCACATGCTTTTGGCCATGACGGGTTCCGCTGGCATGTTCGCGCTTACTGCTCTCTGCGTGGAGAGTTCAGGGATTTCGTCCTTGGACGAATCGTTGAAACGGGAGATCGAGGCTACTCAAAGATTGAGGGCCAAATTGATGAGAAGTGGGACGAAATCCTTTTCGTCCGGATAGGGCCACATCCTGATCTAAATGAGAATCAAAGAGCAGCCATCGAAATGGATTATGGAATGGAAGACGGTGAGGCCGTCTTTGAAGTGCGTAGGGCCATGCTTTTCTATGTACTGAAGCAGCTCGGCCTGCACCGGACTGAAGAAGAGCAGAAGAAGATGGAGATACCAGCCTATGAGCAACAGGTTGTGTTGCTCAATACGGGGCTGCTAAAATTGATCAGGCCAGATCTAGTCTAGTCGAAGCTCTTTGATATCCAACGCACGACAGCATTGTAGCACCCAAAAGAAGCTGAATGTGCCGCGATGAAATTTGCCTTTGATGCCCTGGACAGTTTCTTCAACACCGATAACAGCGAGGCGAGAAACAAGTTCATCATAGATGACACCGCTTCTGGCCAGCATATGATAATTCGACGGGAATCGTCCTGTGACTTAAGAACTTTACTATTCAGCCACACTAGCCTGATCCGACACTCTCAATGAAGGAGGCTGGTCACAGTGATCTCAAACAGTTCAGCAAACAACCGCCTGAAAACAAAAGTTTTCACTCGTCACACATCGAACCTAAGCCATATGCATAGCGTGCAGCATGGACTAAATTCCAATTAGTTACACATGGCAAAAAAGAAGAAGCGGACACATAACGGACACGAAAACCGTCCAGGCAGAATTTCCACTAGCAGCAATGAAGAGTGCAGTCCTCGACGCGCTTACACCCTTGAGTACCTATAAACGCCCTTAACATTGGCATTAAAGTATCTGCCAACTGAATCCGCATCACGTAATTCTTCAAAAACATGCTCAGGCACATCAAAATACTGGTATATAGAACCATTATTGAACTCTACCTGCATAGTGGAACTATCCTCATCGTACCCTACGGCCGCAAGATTTGAAGACTCTACATTTTCCATTTCCATGATGATCTCCTTCTATTTAACTTTATCAATTCTTGGATTTTGGGCTCTCCAAGCTTCTACTAATTCGTCATAGCGAGGAGCAGCTTCCATTTTGATTCCCCAGCCACCTGGGTTTTGAGACTCCTCCATGGGGACCTCATCATAAACGACAGGATCTTGGCTATCTGGCCTTCGGTTTTTTGGGGGGGCTTCAATTGTTGTCCTCATAGGCAACTTAACAGCTTCACCCAGTATTATCGCTTCACCTGTTCTCAATATTGGCAGCATCCCTGTTAGCCCATCTAAATTATCTGATAGCGTAGAAGTGATGTGACTTCTATCAGAAGCATTTGATAGCCGGAGGGCAAAAAAAGTTCCGCACTGTGACAATATGGTTGAGTTAATTTCCGAAGGGCGTTGACTAACAATCATCGCTCCAATTCCATATTTTCGCCCTTCTTTCACAATACGCTGTACGACTTTTGAAGCCATTCCTTTTGAGTTGCCATTCAAATAAATGTGAGCTTCTTCCATCACGACTAATAGAGGCCGATGCCTTCCCCCCTGAGACAAGTCTCTAGCCCAGAATAAGGCTTCATATAGTAACCGGAGGAGTGCACCTATAGTTGTTTGCAAAATGTCGGCAGGCACACCAGACAGATCTAGAATAGTTACAGGTCTATCGCTGCCAATCCAATTCATCAAAAGAGTATCCAAATCTTGTACTACGTCACCTTCAGCATTGGGGGTCCAGTCGTCTGGCTTGAAGAGGAAGTTATATCGTGGGATTCTCAACTTGGTCCCAAGTAGCAAAAGCTGTTTCCCAATATTTAAATTACCAGGCAAATAATTAACTTTTACTTCACCTGCCCCAGTAGCAATATTTTTAAAGATTGGAGGAATCCCCTCGGAAGGATTCCCTTTCAATTCAACCCCATTTTCATCTGTTTCGTATGCTAATTTTTCTATCGGCTTACCATCGCCTTCTCGATAGTATGTTCCAAACTGCTCAACAAACAGTTCATACCACAAGTTGTGCAGACTAAACGGGACAGGTGAATCAACACTAAGAGTATCGGCAGACACTCCTTTTCGCGGATGCTTCGTTAAGGACTCAAGTTTATACTTATGGACGCGCTCCATAACGATATTCCGATCCTTTTCATTGTTAAACTCACCGAAACTGATCTCACACAATTCGTCAAAATTAAGTGCCCAAAATGGCACTTGAAGTTCATTCTCTTCCAACCTTGGAGATGTTTCTTTGTTGATTTTATAAATTTGAGCTTTATCCTGAAGCGCTTGGCCATATTCTCCGTGAATATCTAACATTATTATCCTAGATGATGGATATTTCTCACGGTCAGACAAAGCATTAATAATACTTGCTACAGTCGTAGATTTTCCAGAGCCAGTTGTTCCGGTTACAGCAGAGTGCCTACTGATAAGTTTATTGACATCAATCAATGCTGGAATTGAGTCTGCATTTGAAATATGCCCCACTTTTACAAAATATGGCTTGTCTGGTTGCCCATATATATTTTGCAGTTCATTTTCTGAGACTAAATGGACCTCATCACCAATAGTCGGATACTGAGATAGACCTCGCTGAAAGACCCCATTCCTGGGTCCTTCACCTATAAGTTGAATCGTCATCCACCTATTTCCATGATTTTGAGATTCCAATTGATTCTCTGGGACCGCACTTGCTCCAACCTGACTGACGATTCCAAACAAATCGTTAAAACCTATAGGAATTCGAACAAAGCTGCCTACTTGACTAACCCGATACCCTTGTCCGTCAATGTACACAAACCCAGTCAACGACTCCTTTGACAAAGAGATGCTAACCGTTGTTCCATTCACATCTTGCACATCGCCAAGATAAGTTTCCTTATTTGACATTTTGGCCCCCCGCAGGAGTACCTATTATCCGCTGTAAGAAAGAAGTGAAGACCGCGAAATCCCCAAGTCTCACTTGATACTCTGTCCCTTCATCAGTTGCACTTTCCTCGCGGTGAACAAACTCTAGGATTTCATCGTCCTCATCGTCCTGATCTCGGATCCCACCCCAATCACCATAATTGGTTCCAATAATAGCTTTATCGAATGTCCAGATATTCAAATTGTGTTGGTTTTTTGCCAATCGATATGCCTCTGGATATCTTTCAACACTATCCCCGGCACCTGGTGAAGATTCCATCTCGTACCTGTCAAACATCAATCCAAGTACCATTGCTGTTGGATTTGCTTTTAATGCATTTATGATTGTGTCGTTCAAATGACCGTCATTAAAGGAATAGCCTGAAAGAACTAAGAATGAAGATTTCTTCCGTATAAACCTGTTCAATTGGTCTATCAGTGCCAAATATGGCATCTTGCGACTTTCCTCATATTTTAAATGAGATGGGTAGATCAAATGCGAAGCGTTTTCCTTGATTTCCGAAGATCGATATACTTTTTTCTGGCCTTCAAACTCTTCCTGATACCAGTTAATTGAGCCGTGAATTTTCCAAAGCCTAGACCAATGGGTAGGAATCAAAGCGTCCTCAACAGCCCTAAGGTCGAAAAAGGACCGCCTTGCTCCGACAAAACCATCAAAGTACGGGATCTCTAACGCTTCTAAGGTCTGCTCCATCAACAGATCATAGTTTGTGGTAAACAACTCGACTGCGATCTTTCGGTCAATTGATCTTATCCACTTACAAAGGCGATGATATGAGGTCTCTTTTGTGGGTATATCCACGTTAAGCTTTTTGACAATTTCTGCGCAAATATCCCGTTCCAAAGACAACAAATCACTTTCACTCAATCCGCGGACCTCACCGCCTTTAGAAACGAGGAGCAGACTTCGAACAAAGCTCAATATATCTTCAATATTATTTGTGTTTTTCTCTGCTTTTACTAACTCCTTAGTAAGGACTATATATTTCTCATTCGCCTTCAATTGCTCATTAACAAATGCTGTTAGCCTTTCAACATCTGGTATTATCGGCCATTCATCAGCTGGCATTTCTACAGATAGGGGGCATCCAGCAGAGATGAAAAAACCTATAGATTCATTGTCTTGTGCCAAAGATTGCCGTAAATATTTTAAATGCCTAATAGGATCATGAGAATTATTCATCACTTGCTCCGATATTGTTAATGGCTTGATATCAGCCAAATAGAACTATGAACCAACTACAATCGTCATCTTATTGATTTTTTTTTCAAAAGCTCAGATTTCGCTTAACAGCTTTAGCAAATGATTCGCTGGAATCGATAAATCACAACCCACTTCTCCAGCACCACGATCGGTCGCAAGCGTATCAAAAATAATTCTAAGTTCAATACAATTTATCTGATAGAAGTATATGGGTCCAAAAAACTGGCCCTATTTCTTCGTGAGGATTAAGGTAGTTGGTGCTTTTTTCACAGCGAGGCAAAAAGCCTGTTGCGAATATCCTCAGGGAGCCAATAGTTCTGTCCTTTGAATTGCAACGTCAATCCGCCAGACGGATCGGACTTCACAATGTGAAGGTGTGTTTGCCCGATGATGAGTGGCAGGTCGTGAAAATAGGCCAAAGCGACTCCAAGTAGTCGCTTCTTGTACTTAAGGCTGCCGTCTTGCTCGACAAGCAACCGTATTAGCTCTTCTTTGAACCTTTTACGCCTTGCATCAAAGGCCTTTTTTGTAGGCGGAGGAAGGCGAAGACTTTCTCCAAATTTTTTGTTTAGGAAACCGACAAACTTCGAAAGAGCGTTTCGTTGACCCGGCACTCTATGCAAAAGAGAAAAAATGTCTGATTGATTCGGTACAATACGATTGTGCCTATTCGCTTCAGACAATAATTGTGTCGCTGGTTGCAGTGCCAACCGTACTGAGCGAAGGGAGATTACCGATTGATTATAACTCTGGTTTAAAATGCCGTGATACTCGAGTAGTACATTTTTCACTTTGCCTTCACTGAGCGAACCAAGGATGTTTTGAATGAGTCGATTTTCTGTTGCTTCGGCCTTCAACGAGAGGTCTATTTGAATCAAATCGTTCTCCACCATCCACTTCATCGGCAATAGCTGCTGGCGTAAGCGAGACACCCCATAAGCAGCCAATAACGATGGATACCTGGGAATTGAACTCCATCTTGATTCGATGTCTTTGAAAAATGGTAGGTAGCGGTGAATGGTCAAGCTTGCCTTTTTATAGCCAGAATGGCCTCCAAGCCATTTTCCAAAAGTCTCGAAGTGTTCAGCCATTATTTGAGAGCTGAATGCCACACAGTCCAGTTTTATGCGTTTATGGAGTACTCCCAACCAGTAACAGGGCTCACATTTGTTTTTTCTCCCTGCTGGCATTAGTTGCCCACACTCTGGGCAAGGAATCTTACCGGTGCTGAGGCATGCTTTGCACAACATTTCGCCTGTTGGCGATTCGTAAAGATGTCGATGTCTTCTGCAAGAGCTGCAGGTGCCACGGCCATGGCTTGAACACTGTGGGCATACCTGTTCAGTGATTCCAAGCTTAAAAGCCCGAGATAGCCTCCTGGAGAGTTTGCCGCACCTCGGGCAGGCTCGTGGCTTGCGGAAGTATACAGAACAGGCATTGCAGACTGGCCCATACCGAGTAACCTTCCCTGTTTTGTATTCATTTTTTCCGCACCGTATGCACGGCTTTGCAACTTCGCACTTGCGGCATATCGCGGAGGTGTCATCAAGAGATAGCCGAGCGGATTCACCGCATTTAGGGCAAAGTCGTTTTACAAAGTAGCGCGCATAACATTTTGAGCAGTACCCTTCCCCTTTGTAGCGCCTCGTGAGGGTGTGGACAGATTTGCCACAGATGTCGCATGTAGAGGTGCCCTTCATCCCTTTTGCTCCTTTACTAAGCGCATGATGTGCCTCATTCGCTTTTCGACAAGGTGACGAGGGGTAGGTTTTGGAGGGTAAGATTTTACTGAGAGCCTTCGTTTGCGCTCTTGAGTGTTGTCCGGAAGCGACTCAAAAATTGACCGAAGGCTCCAAGGCAATACAACTCCTTTGGGGCAGAGGCTTTGTCGTGTTGCTCGGGCTGTTTGTGTTGCTTTTTGTAAAAAGTCAGGACCTCTTTTTAAGAGTATGGCAACTCCCCTGAGCAACTTTTGTCGTTCGTTAATGCGTAAAAGCTCTATTCTATCTCTTGGAGGAAGGGGCCGGTCTGATAGGTCAGTAAGATTAAATATCTTTGAGAGTTCTTTGTGTGGATTGGTTACTACGACAATAAGTCTTCTGATCAAAAGTGAAAAGAAATGGGCCAGTTCAAACCATTCCGACACAGTCAATTCATGCTTACCAAAGCTACCACCCTCATTCGCAATCACGTTGTCTGCAGCCACCTGAAAAGACAGTAGGACCGGGCTGACTTCATGGCTTTCTACATTTCTTAGGTCTATTCCACATTTGGGACAGATAGTTATGATTCTGTCCTCAGCACTTAACTGGTGAGGCTGTATTGGGTGAAGGCATGCATAGCACTTGTCTAACAAAGAGCATTCATGTTTTTGGCATACAGTGTGCCACCCAAACCTCCAATGAATGCGGAAATACGGTTTTTTATCTTCCTTGAGACATTGAGGGCAGTATTGCTGTCCACTGCGCCTACTGCTGCCTCGTGAGCCAATAGCGAGAATCCATGGCCAGACGGTATTTGTTGATAGCTTATTTGAAATTATCGAAGCAATTGGGCGTAGTGTTGCGGACTGAAATGAGGCTACTGGTATTCCAGAAAGGCGGGCGAGTGGAGCTAACTTTTCAGAGTCGATCCATCGATCAATGTCCGTTGTCCATGGCCGCCATCTAGGCCAAATGCTCCATGTTAAAGCCATAGGATCGCAGCCGTTTAGGAGAGCACTCCTCACGAGCCAAGATGAGATTATTTCATCTGGCTGCAAATCGGCAGAAGCCACCCAGACGGGATTTATCCTGATAGCTCCCTTATGCCACGAGTAGGTTGCACCCATTTTTTGCCTTCAATAATTGGTTGATCGATTTGTTCCTTGCCGCTCTTGATAGCTTCAGATGCACATTCGATAAGAAGGCGATGTAGATTTCCGAGATTCCCCCCAGATATTGAGTGGAGTAGGAGTGCGAGCTCGGGGGTGTGAAGATTTGATGGGTTTTGTAGTGGTAGTATTTTTTCGAAATCAGCTAGAAGAGTTTGAAAATCCTTATTGGTTTCCCACAGGGGGAGAGTCAAGACATCAAAGCGGCTAGCGTGTTGAGGGTCGGTGTGAAGTGCCGTTACAGCTTCTCTGGTTCCGACTCCTACGACTGGAATTGATAGTTCGTTACATAAGAGTTTAATCGCGTTCATTACCTCGCGCTGTTTGATGGGTGTTCCTGTGAGAAGTGAATGAAATTCATCAATGATTAATAAACTGACGTGACACTCTCGGAATAAGTGGACGACCTGGTACCGAAGCTTAGAGGCGGGGTCTGTTGGTCGGTACGGAGTAAAAAAACGCTCAAGAATTGAGATGTATAGGCTTTTTTCGTCTGCTGTCGGTGGAGCTTCAGCAAGGATAATGGGCTTAACGGGATCATTGTCCTCGTTGACATAGCCTTGCCCACAAAGGTCCTTGAACCGTCTGACGATGGTTGTTTTACCATTGTTGGGATCGCCGACAAGTAGAAGATTGGGCATCCTCGGCCGCTTAGGCTTATGTAAAAGGCCTTGCAGGGTGTCGAGAACTTTTTTTGCTGCCGCGTAACCAACCCAGCGAGGTTGGTCCATGAACGCAATGCGTTCTTTAGGGGACAAGCCAAGGACATGTCTGAAGTCGGGGTGAACATGCGAGAGTTGTTTGGGGCTGTTGGGCATCAGGCAATATCTCCAATGCCGTTGATGTCGCCATCAACGAATCCATCACTGTTTTTTTGGGTGCTTGGTTTATGGGACGTCTTTTTAAATGGGGTTGCCGGAGTAATTTTTCTTTCGTGATCCTTTCGACGTTGCGCTTGACGGCGTGCCTTTTTAGTCGTTTCTTTTGAGGCTTCAATCATTTCGCGGAGTTCAACAACAGCGTCTAATAAGCGGTGTTCATTGACACTCTTTTCTCCCTCAGCTTTGAGTTTCTTTTTCGCTTGTTGGTATTCCCATACACTCATAGAGGGAAGGGATAGGTTGGCAAAAGGTACTTTAAAGTATTGTTTGAGCTCTGGATCGAAGAACCAAACATTGCTGATGTCCCTCGGATCACGACGAAAGACAAATTTGCGTTTTTTCCTCGTTTTAGGGTCTTTACAGTTAATCCAATTTCTCAAAGCTTCGGAGTAATATTTTAGACCATCAATACTGACTCCAAAGGTTTGAATCATTCTTTTAAATGAAGGAAGAAAATCTAATTGGATGGTCAGTCTATCTGAGGGGCGAGGACGCATACCAATTCCTGTCTCCTCTCCATTTCCAAAGATTCCGATTTCCCACTTGCGGCTTGGCGACATGCCAATCCCACGGTGAAGCTCTCGATGATAATGTTTGCAAACCAGCGTAACAAACCATTTTTCGAACTCAGATTTAGTTAAAGCAGCATGTTTTTCTGAGTCGTATTCACCTTTTTGATGGACCGAAGAAAAAGTTGTTCCTGGGAGCGCATGGACTTGTTGCATGAACGTTCCAAGTAGCCGTTCGATGTGGGCTCCATACCTAGGAACTTTTACAGGCCGATATTCGAGATTAATTGAGTGCATCGCACATGATTGTTTAAAATTGTCTGACTTAAAGTCTGGCCCGTTATCGACATGAATCGTGCGTGGTTTTCCCCAAACAGGCCAATCCGTGTCTACCCCGTGGAGAGTAAGCCATTCTTCTTTAGGGAGCATGGAGTGAGCTACACACATCGCCACAGAGGTCCCTGATGGACTATCAAAAGAGAGGTAGTACCCTGTAGCCATTCTTGAATATACGTCGATGGCAAGGGTAATCCATGGGCGGCCTATAGGACGCCTGAATTCATCATCAACAAGGATAAGGTCGACAGGTGTGTGGTCAATTTGCACTACGGCCAAAGGATATTCCGCGTGCGGGAAGCTGCCAGGTGTTGGCAAAAATTTGTTTTTGGCCTTCTCTCTGTGCCCACGTCCCCGTAGACGTTCTTTTTCTGATATTTTTGAAATCCTTGAACGGATGGTGGATCCGCTAGGAGCTTCTAGTCCCACCTCACGGCATCGCTGACGAATTTCAACAATTGTTTTTTGTGCTGTTGGTCTTTGAGGGGTTAGGTAGAAGTCTTTGATGGTCTGTTCGATCACCCTTTCTGCTGCTGCAGAGATACGCCCTTTTCCTTCTTTCCAGCCTCGGCGTTTTGGAATCAAGGCTGAAGTAACACCAAAGCTTTGGTAATCATTTAGCCAACGGTATAGAGTGGATGGGTGAACTCCGACCTCTTTGGCCCTTTGATTTACTTTCTTTCGGCCAGGGGATTCAAACTCTACGAGGGGTTTGATTTTTTCATATCTTTCTTCTGCGATTTTCCAATCATCGGTGGTTATCTCGTCAATATCTTGATTAACAGAAGTTTGGACTTCATGGTTTTCAAGGGCTCGCAACTCTCCGATTCTTAATGGAACACTCCGGCCACTGTGAACTTCAACACCAATTACAGATTCAAAATCAAGTATCTCAGAGAGACGATAAATTTGCTCTCCACAAATCACCAAGTTGCCAACCTTGATATCAACAGGCATTCGTTGAGGCTCAAAACTTTCTTTGATTTGGTACTCATCTATGTGCTTAGTCATTTGTAGCTACCCATAATTCCGTGTTTTCGCTCAAGGGGAGTGACATGTCACAGTCTAGTTTGCGAGTTGCTAGTAAGTGCCAGATGTGGCTGATGCCTTCGGATTTGTAGTTGCCCATAAAGTGACGTGCAAGAATACGATTAATTGAAACTGCCCCCTTCGTTTCGATGTTTTGTATAACCCATTCAGATTCCTCTGGCGAAAAATACATCTGTCCGTATCTTTCGAGAAAACGGATATTTTTGTATACTTGATCTCTAATTCGAGACTCATCGTGGATGTGAAATCCCCAACCTTTTTCTTTGCCGTATCGATAGGCAGCCTTCCATTTGGGTAACCATTTACGGCGATTGTCCCTCCAATGGGCTTCTGGTTTGACTTCGAAAAGTTGAGGGCGCATGTGATTTTCGTAGGTGGAGTCACCTATCCTGTAATAAACGAGGAAGTCGGGTGTATAAATACGCGCTTGACCATTTCGATCAATGAAAGGGATTTCGCAGGGCTGAGGTATTACATCAAGAACTGAAAGGTTGAACTCAAGCCGGATGAGAAAGTCTCGTTCAAGCGAAGATTCAAATTGTATGGCTGATTCTCCTTTGAACACGTATGAACCAGAGATACTTCTACGAGTTGATTTGATTTTACGGACTTGCCGTGGGGTGTCGTCGCATTTATTGTAAAACATATTTAGCTCCATCGCACTTAATCTTAAATTTTTGTCGCATTAATTTCAAGAAATCATTCATTGAACTCTAGGTTTTGAGAGGGTATTGTCGCATTTATTATGACAAATCACAGCGGCCGATACCCGCAACCCGGCGAGACATCATTGGCCCATCGCGGCGTTCTGTTCCTTGATGAAATGCCGGAGTTCAAAAAGTCGGTGCTTGAAGTACTCCGCCAGCCCCTGGAGGACGGCGAAGTCTCCATTTCCCGGTCGCTGGTGACGCTGAAGTATCCTGCTGACGTCATGCTTGTGGCGGCCATGAACCCCTGCCCCTGCGGCTATTTGAGTGATGATACCCACCCATGTGAATGCACGCCGCTGGCTGTGGGGCGTTACCGGTCCCGTATTTCCGGCCCCATGCTGGACCGGATTGATCTGCAGGTGGAGGTACCGGCTGTCCCGTATGAGGATTTGAAAAAGGCGCGGGGAGATATCGATTCGGCAACCATGCGCCAACGTATCATTGATGCACGGGCCATTCAGGAAGAGCGATACGCTGACATGCCCATTTTGACCAATGCCGAACTGGAGGGCGCAGCCCTTGAAAAATATTGCTCCATAGGCGAGGAGGAACACGGATTCCTCAAACAGGCGGTACAAACACTGGGACTGTCGGCCCGCGCCTATACACGGATATTGCGCATATCCCGGACCATCGCAGACCTGGAAGGGGCACCCGCCATAGAAACGGGTCACCTAGCCGAAGCCATCAACTACCGTTCCATGGACCGACAGGGCTGATTAACCGGACCCGCCGCCCAGGCCGATCCGACGCCAATCAACGAAAAAGAGCACGAACAACGCCAGCAGAAGAGGGCCAACAATCATCAGCGTGTCCCATATCCACACGGTTGTGCTGGAGTCTTCCACAAACCAACGCCCGCGGATGACATCGATCTCTTCCTCGCTGATTTGGGCCATTCCCCATTTGACGATTTCCATCAACTCCAGGTCGCTCTTGCGAACCGCGGCCCGCAACTGCTCCTCGTAGAGAACTTCCTTGATCAGCAGATCCTTGGTGCTCCCCAGTCTGCCGACCTCGAACCCAACGATTGGGTGATCGCCCACAACGCCCAACACTTCATCATCCATCAGCGCCGAGGCCAGTTTTGCGACGCTCGGATAGCCGACGATGGTCGATTCAGGATGGTTCTCCAGCATGTACGCTTCACCATACCCACCGGCCAACACTCCCAGACGATACTGCTTGTAAATGGTATCAACACTGCCATTCCGGGATTCTCTGACCACAAGTGCCGCCTGAAGGCTATGGAATGGTTCGGAAAACTCGAACAACCGTTCCCGCTCGGCATTTTGAAAAATACCACCGTGGATATCACTCTGTCCCGTGGCAACCCAGCGCAATGTTTCAGACCAGGTGCCAAGCGTGAATTTCACGGGGATGCCCGTTTTGAGCGACCACAGACGCCAGTAATCGATGATGAACCCTTTCTCGTTGCCGTTTACCCCTTCATAAGACATGGGGGCAGAGCCGATGCCACTGACAATGCTGACTCCATTTTCACGATACCATTCGAGATTTTTGGCTTGGACACTGGTGGCAAACAACAAAAACAACAGGCCCACAATGAAGAAGGGGCGACTATATAAAGTAATACTATTCACTTGATTTCAGGTCCTGATCATTTGGTCTGGTGAATAATGTAGTCGAGAACCCGGACTAGATGCAAGTGACAAAAAAGTATGGTTGAACGCGACGTGCACCGCGTTCAACCAATTGGGGAGGATGTCGGAAGGAGTTACCCAACCGTCATTGTTTTAATTTGTTCCCCAAGCGCCTTTCCGTCCAGGGCTTGAGGCTGTATCGGCAGCCCTTTGAGAACCCCGAGCCCTTCACTGGCTTCATGGAAATCCTCTTCCGAGAGGGGAGTGATGACTGCCGTCTGTATGGTGGCATCCACTGTGAGAATATCCATTACCAGACGAACAGGGTCCGCCCCCGGCAGTTCCTGATCCACAACGACCAGATTCACCGGAGTTTGCCTGATTGATTCCAGAAGGGTCTCAGCATCCGGTTTCATTGTCACCGATACCCCCTGTTCCTTCAGTCCTTCAGAGAACGACTGCAGGTCATCTGACCGCGGTGTGACGATAATGCAGGAAGTAGACATCATTCCCTTCCTTGTTAGTGCTGGCCGCCGCCACAGGTCTGGTCCGGTGTGAACACCGGCAGCGAATCCTTGAGCAATGCATCCACAGCCTGCCTGACCGTCGGAGCGCCGCTGCCATGGTAGACTTCGATTCCGGCCTGATTGAAGCCCATGAGCGGACGGAAGCCCATGCCACCGGAAATCAGTTTGGTGACGTTCTTCTCGGCGAGATAATTCACCGGCGCCAGGCAGCCGCCCTGCTCATGCGGGCAACTGGGAACAGAGTCGACCTTTTCGACCTTGCCGTCCTTGACCTCGACGAGGGTGTACATGGCGCAATGGCCGAAATGGGCATCAATGGACGCATCCAGTCCCTCGGGACCGGCAGAAGGAATGGCAATAACGGTATTCATTTCATAACTCCTTGTGTTGGTTATCGAACAATCAACTTGTTGCCTTGTCATCTTCCAACAGACCGAGGACCTTCTCCCAGGCGCCGTGCAGCACGCTACCCAGTCCAGATGGATCGTATTCGGTCAGAACCTGTCGCTGAATCATGGCATTGACCACGCCCGGGTCATGGGCGAGTCGGCCGATCAGCGAAAATCCCTTTTCCCTGCAATAGGACTCTATTGATTCCGCAAGGGGCGGATTGATATCCCACTTGTTGATCAATACGGCCACCTTGGTTCGGAATCCGACACACAGATCAGCCACCCGCTCCAGATCATGAATGCCCGAAGGCGTCGGTTCGGTGACCACAATGGCGACATCGGTCCCGGCCAGCGAGCTGATCACCGGACACCCTATGCCCGGTGCTCCGTCGCACAACACGAGATCAATACCGGCGGTCTCCGCCATTTGCCACGCCCGTTGTTTGAGCAGCGTGACCAGTCGCCCGGAGTTCTCCTCACCGGGAAACAGCTGTGCATGGACCATGGGAGAAAAACGGGTATCGGAAACATACCAGTTGCCGCAGTGCTTTTCGGGAAAATCGATGGCTTCCGAAGGACAGAACTCCACGCAGACCTTGCACCCTTCGCAGTGAAAGGGCTTGATGGAGTAGCCGATCAGAGACAATTCAATGGCATCGAAACGGCACATGTTCCGGCATGTTCCGCACATGACGCATTTTTCGGGATTGATGACTGCCTCATGGCCCGAACGAAAAGCGTTTTCTTCCTGAATTTTCGGGTTGAGCAAAAGATGGAGATCAGGTGCGTCCACATCCAGATCACAGAGAACAGCCTCTCCTGCGAGATGGGAGAATGCCGCCATGATGGTGGTTTTACCTGCACCGCCCTTGCCGCTGATGACAACTATCTCACGCATGGGAGACCTCCGGTACGCCTGCGGCTTCGAGCATGTTGCGCCTGAGGGAGACAAAGGTCTCGCGCAACGTGGGAACGGCATCGACAATGATATGACCGTGGGAGTAAGCCTCTGCCACTGCCCGGTCGTAGGGGATTTCCGCCCAGATGGGCAGACCGTGTTCTTCACAGTAGGCGTATACGGACTTGTCGCCGATACCGGCACGGTTGATGACGACGCCCATGGGTTTGCCCAGTGGAGTGAACGCCTCGTGCGCCAGACGAAAATCATGCAGGCCGAACGGTGTCGGCTCCGTGACCAGAACGATCACATCCGCATCCATGACCGCGCTGACGGCAGGACAACTGACACCCGGAGGCGCATCAATGATGACATCGCCCGCAATCCCCATCATGCCGAGCCGATCCTTGACCTGACGCATGAGCGGTGGGCTCATGGCTTCGCCTATGCGGGAGCGACCCATCAGGAAACGGATGTCTCCTGCTTGACCCGAGAGCACTTCTCCCAGCTCACGACGACTTGGGAAGAGCGCCTTTTCCGGACACACGGCCAGACATCCGCCGCAGCCGTGGCACATTTCGTTGAAGACGAGCACATGTCCGGCCATGAGCGTGATGGCCTTGAACTGACAGATATCCCGACAAGCGCCGCACTTGGAGCATCGCTCCTCAACAAGCTCAGGCACTTCGAGATAGGCGATTTCAGTATTGGTGAATTCGGGATGCAGAAACAGGTGGAGATTAGGCTCCTCCACATCCAG
>MDTD01135677.1_pt1 | contig 80861 bp, 73 predicted proteins | sample 811221 | NCBI WGS metagenome assembly MDTD01 (sample SAMN05326646, study PRJNA326480) | marine metagenome | isolation source: seawater | place: Pacific Ocean: South West | collected 2011 | reverse complement strand
CAAGATCCTTCAAAGATGTGGAGCCCTGGGCAGAAACTGGCAACCAGAACCCATCTAGCTACCACTTAATGTCAAAATGAACCTCTTTTCGACTTCGAGTGGTAGGGAGTGATTTTGAGGGGTTATCGCCATATTGATATAGATTTTATTTAGTTTGGAGGGGAAACAGCTTCCGCCAAAAGGTACCTGCTTCCCTTTCCGATATGCGGCGCATATCGGAAAGGGAAGCAGGTACCTTTTGGCGGCAAATGACACGCCGAGTACAGATTTTGGTGCCTGGCACCTTTTTCTGCTCGCGGTGCGAAACTTGATTTAGGCTGGTGGAAATTCATGCATCGAAGAGGAGGTTTTGATGAAGCCAGTGCCCGCAAGCCAATCCCACGTGATAATGACCGAAATGGTTCTCCCCGTTCACACCAATTCCTTAAACACTGTGTTTGGTGGCATCGTGATGTCCTGGATCGACATCGCTGCTGCCATTGCGGCTCAAAGACATTGCCAAATGCCGGTGGTCACCGCCTCCATGGATGACGTTCACTTTATCGCGCCCGTCTATAAAGGATGGATTGTGAACTTAAAGGCTTGTGTGAACTTTACTTCCAAAACTTCTATGGAGGTGGGGGTTCGAATGGACGCAGAAAATCCCATTCAAAAAAAGACCTATCACACCGCCTCTGCCTATCTAACTTTTGTGGCCCTGGACTCTGAAGGAAAACCCACTCCCGTTCCTCCGGTGGAACCGGAAACCGACGCCGAAAAACGAAGATTTGCGGAGGCCAAACAACGCCGCCAGTGGCGTTTGGAACGCAGAAAACTCAAAACCGACTAAATCCTTGCAGCACGACTCGCTGATTGATTCTCGCCAAAAGGTACCTGCTTCCTTTTCCGATATGCGGTGCATATCGGAAAAGGAAGCAGGTACCTTTTGGCGAAGTCTTGGGGCGAGCTCTTCGAGCGGAGCCCCCAGTGAAGACCTTCTACATCGACGCTTTATCCATAAGACTGTCTCAAAACAAAACTCTAACTTTTTTACGGCTCTGTGGATTTAGACAAGAACTCCCCCTCTACGCCCTCCCTTTTGAATCTCACCCGGTCCTAAATTTGCTTTATAAAGCTTCCGAAAGATACTAAAGGGGAAACTATGAAGAACGTAAAAAGAATTATTCTTGCGGTTTGGGCCGGATCCATGGTCATGGCCTTTCAAAATTGCGCACAAGAAATGGGAGGCAGTCTTCCTCCGCAAAAATCTAGCAGTTCCACTTCATCCAGCTCACTTTCCTGTTCGGGAAGTGATTGCAATCAAACTTGTAGTTTCGATGGCGCCGTACTTGCCGTTGGAGAATCAGTCACCGCCTATCAATCCGGCTCGGTCTCCAATGGAGCCTCCTGTGTTTCTGAGTCACGAACCTGCCAAGAAGATGGGTCCCTTTCTGGAAGCTATCCGTTTGCAAGCTGCCACAGTCAAGGAATGACCGCCTGCTTGGCCGCCGGAAATATCACGATTTTAGATGGCTCCAGCCGCGAACTCTACACTTCAGCGACGGTCCCTTACGGACAATCCTGCAACAGTGCAAAAGTAACTGTCAGTTGCAGCAACGGCGTCCTTTCTAATTCAGGAACAATCTATTCCAGCTGCTCCGTTGAAACGCCTGTTTATAAATGGGTCAATGTGTCCACCAATGACCTTACGACAATACCAAACCACGCGACCGTTTGTCACAATGCTGGACTTCGAGCCGCAACCGATCAAGGCTATGGCACCTGCGCCAGCGGAAAACTGCGTCCCAATCAAGGGGGAGACTTCGATAAAATCTCCTTTGGTTACGGTCAAGTCGGCAATGCTCCCACGGGCAAAGGAGGAAGCGTCTACAACAATATTTACTGTGTGCAGACCATCCCAACCCCAACCATGAGATACCAGGGAGACCAGGAGGTTTGGGATCCTGGAGTTTACACCTTTGACCGCATCGTCGCCTTCTTGTGCTACTAGCTGATTGATTCTCGCCAAAAGGTACCTGCTTCCTTTTCTGATATGCGCCGCATATCAGAAAAGGAAGCAGGTACCTTTTGGCGAAGCCTTGGGGCGAAGTCTTTGCGCGAAGCCTATGCGGAGCCCGCAGTGAAGACATTCAACACCAATGCTTTATCCATAAGACTGTCTCAAAATGAAACTCTAACTTTTAAACGACTTTTTAGGGTTCGACAGCACTGGCCCTCTCTACTCGCTCTTCATTGATTCTCACCCGGCCCTAAATTTGCTTTTTAAATCTTCCGAAAGATAACAGAGGGGAAACTATGAAGAACGTAAAAAGAATTATTCTTGCGGTTTGGGCCGGGTCAATGCTCATGGCCTTTCAAAACTGTGCCCAAGATATGGGAGGCAACTTGCCCGCCCAAAAATCCAGTGGCTCCACCTCATCCAGCTCACTTTCCTGTTCGGGAAGTGATTGCAATCAAACTTGTAGCTTCGATGGCGCCGTACTTGCTGTTGGAGAATCAGTCACTGCCTACCAAACAGGCTCCGTATCTGGCGGCGCCTCTTGTGTCTCCGAAGCTCGAACTTGCCAGGAAGACGGGTCTCTTTCTGGAAGCTACCCCTTCGCAAGCTGCTACAATAGTGGCATGTCCGCATGTTTGGCCGCTGGAAACGTCACTATTCTCGATGGATCCAGTCGCGAGCTCTACACCTCCGCCTCAGTTCCCTCAGGACAATCCTGTGACAGTGTCAAAGTTAACGTGAGCTGTAACAACGGAGTGCTCTCGAACACCAACACACTTCACGCCAGTTGCACAGTAGAAGCTGCGGTCTCACCATCCCCCAATATTAAATGGGTGAACATTCCTCAAGACGACCTACTTGCGCCACACAATCCAGTTGCCGTATGCGCAACTCAGAATATGTATCCCTCATGGGATCTGGGCTATGGAACATGTGCAAGCGCATTACTTCGCCCTCTCCACGGTGGTGACTACGATAAAATCAACTATTCGTTTGGAACCTTTGCAAATGGTGGAACCGACTACGGAGGAACTCATGAGCGAGGAATCTTTTGCTACCGACAAGGCGAAACTTCCAAGCCCGATCTTTCCTATAATATCGCTGTAGCCATTCTATGTAGAAAGCTGTAGTTTCCTGTAAAATTTAAAACAAAAAAAAGGGAGCACAAAGCTCCCTTTTTCAATTCAAAGTACAAAAATCGAAAGACTAAACGCCAGCGTCGTTTCCGAAATCAGATCCACGACCCATTCCACCAATTGGACCCGCACCTTGGGCCAATGGAGCCGCTTGTGTCGAAGTCTCGTTTTGAGTGCTTCCAGTGTGAATGGTGTTTGGATTCTGCTGAACGGGGCGCTCTTCTTTTTCCACAAATCCAAGATGTGGCAAGCACCATACGATCAACTGAGCGCGAGATTTCACATTCATCTTTTTGTAGATGTTGGTAAGGTGAAATTTCACAGTTTTTTCGGTGACGAAAAGTTGGTTAGCAACTTCCTTGTTGGATAGACCTTTGGTCACCAACTCTGCAACCTCGGCCTCACGATTCGACAACCCTTTTTGAATTAATACGTCTCTGAGCATCCTTGCTCCCTCCCCTTTAGTTTTGTTTAGGCATCAACGACTCTTTCTTGACTCGTCCATGGTCCCACCGACCACCTGTATAAAAGTCTACAGATTTTTGACCTAACCGCAAGGGGGTTTTTGAATGAACTGGACTGAATGCTAAAAATATCTTTTTATTAACCGGAATGAAGAGATAAGTTTTATGTTACAAGCACACGTCGGAAGACTCGTTTTTGAGACTAAAGCCCAACAATTAAGCAAATCACTTCACTCCAAAGCGCGACTTCAGTCGATGAAGCACGTCCTTCGCACTGTTTTCTCCAAGCACCACTGAAAAGGTGTCCTCGACTTGTGACCCCCAGGTGTGAGCCCGCACCCACACAATGGAAAGCCCTTCTTCAAAAAGACCTTGAGCCGCCGAAAGTAATAACCCCTTTTGATTCTTTCCACGAAAACTAAAAATGGTTTCTTCACCACTTTGAGAAATCAAATCAATGTGCTCGAATTCAATTTTCGGAAGCTGGACTTGGGAGGCCTCGTTTTGGCTTTTTAAACGCTTCAAAATTTGATCTTTGGACTTTCGCCCCCGCAAACAAAACCAATCGTAAACACCCACATTGGGATCGGTCATCACCACACAGGCCTGAATGTGACTGCCCAAATAGTAAAGCCGCTGCACAAACTGGACAAAAAGTCCGGAAGCATCTTCTTTGCGATGAAACCTCACCCAAATGGAACCCTTAGAGTCCGTCACTGCCACCGGTGGCAAATCCGCTTTCGCACTCTTTGCCTTTTTCAAATCCTGAAGAAGTCTCACAGGGCGAATCTGTTCAATCAAATAGGGGTCAATCTTTTCAAGCAAGCTCAAATCAAAATTTTTCTTTTGAGCAATCTCAACAAACCGACCAAACTCCCCTGCCACACTGGAGGTCAAGTTTTCATAAAGCTCAAACAAAGTCTGCGCCTTCCAAGTGGTCCATGCCTCCGGATTGGTGGCCAAAATGTCAATGGCCGTAAATACAAACAGCAAGGGAATGCGCTTTCCCTGAAGCCCTCGATCGAATAAGGTCTTCCAGGTCTTTGAGCTGGAGGGATTCATACGGAATGCGGCCGTAGATAGAATCAAATGATTTTCCACAATCCACGCCACTTGAGAGCGAAAAGATTTAGGAATTTTTAATCCAAATAAAATCTCTTCGACCAAATCTTTACCCACTGCCGAGTGATCTCTTTTTCGACCTTTCCCAAGGTCGTGAAAGAGGGCCGCAAAATTCAAAATCTTCCAATCTTCCTCAGTCAAAGAGCGTACTATAGAGGAAAGTTTGCCAATGCGGTTGGGATTCTGTTGAATGCGGGCCAACTCCCTCAAAGCCTGAATCAAATGGGCGTCCACCGTATAACGGTGATAATGGTCGTGCTGAACCAATCCCTTAACCCGAGTGAACTCGGGCAAATACTCCTCCAGCAATCCGGATCGAAAAAGATTCAGCCAAAAAATTTCGGATCGCGGCTCACTCATCAAAGTTCTTAAAAACATGCGCGGAGGAAATTTCCGCTGAGGAAGCATTTGATCTTTAAATTTGATCTGAAAATTCAAAAGCCAAGAATCCGATTCCGCAAGCCTTTGAAACAACTCACTCCAGGACTCCACATGACTTAAAACAGGAGTGCGACGCTCTTTTCGAGTTTTTCGACTGATGCTGGAAAGACCTTCCGCCAAAAAGCTCGCTTCATTGAAAGACCCTTGAGCTTTGGAGTTAAATCTTCCCAACGTCTTAAACCCTAAGATTTCTGCAATCATGGGCTGCACTTGAGCCGAAAGGGTGTCTCCGGCTCCAAGCAAATGAGAAAGTTGCCGAAGCCTTAATAAAAACTGCTTGTGGGTTTTTAAATAGTGAACGCTTTCTGGAAATTCCAAAAAAATCTCCAGTTTAAAAAATCCCAAAAAAGACAAAATCTGCTCAATGTCCCTAAGCCCCCCAGGACCGAACTTCAAATTGGGCTGCAAGTAATTGGCCACGGAATCATAACGATCCCTACGACTTTTTTTGTCTTCACGAATGCCTTTTAAGATTTCACGAGCCCAGTGGGTGTTTCGCTGAAAGATCTGGTCTCTTTGCGCCTGAACCGCCATTTGGTCATCCACAAACAAAGCGCGCGCTTGAGTTAAAGCCAACACATCAAAAGGCAAAACCCCCTTCGTCCAATCTTCCACATCCTCCGGGAACCGCAGGCGAATCTTTAAACCCTTTTCTTGAGCCTCACGAGAAAATTGCCTCACCTCTTCCATGGGGCCAAAACACAAAAGATCGATGTCGGACTGAAGACAAAATTCTTCGCGCGCCAAACTGCCCAGTGCAATGGGACGAGACGCTTGAAAGGACTTTAAGGAACTCAACTGCTGAATCAAAGAATCGGTCAGCCTTTTCTCTACGCGACGAAAAGCATCTTTTTGCTTCCAAAACTGCTGAGTCAAAACTTCCTTTTGAAGCTGATCAAAGTCCTCAGGCTTTAAGAAAGACTTTTTTGCCATTCATTCACTTTCATCAAAACTTCCAAAGGAGTCATCTCGGACAAAGACATTTTTTGAAGTTCTGAAAGCATGGGGTGATTCTCTTTCACCACGTCTTTAGGAGTTTCCTCCGAACGCCGACCTGCTGTTTGAAACAGATCCATCTGAACCGAGGACTTGGATTCTCCAAAAGACTCCGCCTCCAGTCCTTGCAAAATTTGGCGGGCGCGCTCGGTGACTCGAGAGGGAACCCCGGCAAGCCTTGCCACCTGAATCCCGTAAGATTGATTGGCCGGGCCTTTTTTCAAAGTGTGTTGAAACTGCAGTTTGCCCTGGCTTTCTTTGGCACTCATATGAAAATTTTGAACTTGAGGGTACAAAGATTCCAATTGAGTCAGTTCATGGTAGTGGGTCGAAAATAAGGTAAAGCCTTTTTGAGACTCCACAAAATGTTCAATGATCGCTTGTGCCAAACTCATCCCATCGTAGGTGCTGGTCCCCCGTCCGATTTCATCCATCAAAATCAGCGACTTCTCATCAAAAGAGTTTAATATTTCTGCCGCTTCCGTCATTTCCACCATAAATGTGGAAAGACCTTCCAAAAGAAAATCTGAAGCCCCAACCCTCGAAAATAATTTTTTAAACAAAGGCATCTCTGCCTTTTCACAGGGAACAAAACTTCCCATTTGAGCCAAAATCACATTCAGTGCGACCTGCCTCATGACCGTAGACTTCCCCGCCATGTTCGGCCCGGTGATCAAAATCACGTCGCCGTTTTTCATATGAACCGAATTGGGAACAAAGCCCTTCATCCCCTGCTCCAAAACTGGATGGCGAGACAATTCAAAATTTAAAACAGGCTCTGATACAAATCGCGGACGCACATATTTTCTTTCGATGGCGAGCCAGGAAAGTGCGGTCAATACATCCACTTCAGCCCAAGCTCTGGCCGCATGGGTAATTTCCATGGAAAGATCTAAAATCTTTTTTCGAAAGCCTTCAAAAATTTCCATTTCCAACTGGACCCGCTTGGTACGGGCTGAAAGAACTTTCTCTTCCAGTTGATTCAACTCTTCTGTGGTGAAACGCTCGGCATTGGTCAATGTTTGCTTTCGCATGTAGTGACCTGGCGCTTTTTCTGCGTGGGTCTTTGTCAACTCAATGTAGTATCCAAACACATTGTTGTAGCGCACCTTTAAAGAGGTCACACCAAGAGCTTCTTTTTCCCGCTGCTCCAACTTAGAAATCAAACTTTGCGCGTTTTCCGAAAGGTCTATCAGTTCATCCAGCTCGGGATAAACGCCGCGATCAACAAACCCGCCGTCTTTCAAATTGAGCGGCGGCTCACTGACAAAGGTTCTTTCGATCTGATCTTTTAAAGCGACCAACCCAAAACCTGGAGTTTGAGCCTCTGCCCGCTCTCCAAAAACCAAAGCATTGATTTTCAAACCGGTATCTACAATTTCAGAAAAACTCAAAAAATCTCGAGGTCCACACACGCTGGAAGAAATCCGACCCAGTCGTCGCTCCAAATCTCCCATGGAACCCAGCAACGATCGAATGGACTTCAAACGGCTTGGATCTTGAATCCATCGGGCCACTTGATCTTGGCGTTTTAAAATTTCGGCTTCTTCTGAAAGAGGAAATCGAATCCAATCTTTCAGCAGTCTCGCCCCGGCGCTGGTCTTCGTCCGATTGATCGCCTCAAAAAGGCTTCCCGCCGTGTCTCCGCGGTAGTTTTCAAAAATCTCCAAGTGCGAAATCACCTTTGGAGAAAGAATCAAACCTTGCTTGAAATTTCTTTGAATGAATTCAGGCCAAGCATACTCCAGCTCCCCTTGGTTCAAAGACTCTAAATAAAACTTCAAACGCTCTTGGGGTTGGCCAGACTTTTCAAAAATGGAAAATAAAAATTCACCACGCCCGGTTTTTTCGCGCTCAACCTTTTGATCCAAATTCAAAATCAATTCGGTGGGCTTCAACAGTTGAAGCAGCTGCTCTCTTTCGCTCAATGAATGAAAACGAAACTGAAAGGCCTCCAAGGTGCTGGAATCAAAAAACGCAATCACCTGGTCGTCATAAGCGGCCAGATAATTGGCCTGAACTTGATCCAAGGTCTCCGGATCGTAAACCATTCCTGGAGTTAAAATTTTTGTGACGGCACGACGAACAATGCCTTTTGCCTGGGCCGGATCTTCCACCTGATCGCAAATCGCAACCTTTTTCCCCAGGGCCAAAAGCTTTGCAATGGGCCCTGCAATGCTGTGGTGGGGCACCCCACACATTTTGGTGTCATCCCCGCCTTTTTTATTTCTTTGAGTGAGAGCAATGTTCAACAAAGGCGCCGCTTCTTCGGCGTCTTGATGAAACATTTCGAAAAAGTCTCCCATTCTAAAAAGAAGGATTTTGTCCAGATGGTCTTTTTTGATGGACCAATACTGGCGCATCAAAGGCGTCATTTTTTCGATGTCTTTTTCGTTTGGAGTCCCCATAGAGGCCTCGACGCTAGCCCTCAGGTGTTGGATTGGTCAAGCACTGAGCGCAGCTGCCCATAGATCCCGTCGAATCCTCCGTTGCTCATCACTAAAACCACATCTCCCGGAGATTTATAACGCTCGATTTCAGAGACCAATTCCTTTGCATTCTCTCCCAAAAAGGCCTCATGGCCCGAAGCTTTCAAGTGGTCCACCACCTCTTTGGAGGAAAATCTCTCCCCCTCAGGAATTTTTGCGGCCTCATAGGGAACGGACAAAAACAAGGCGTCCGCATGGGAAAAGGCCTCTTCAAATTGATCTTGAAAATACTTTCTGCGAGAGGTTGCCGAGCGTGGCTCAAAAACAGCAAGCAAACGCCGATCTGGATACTTTTCCTTCATGGCCTCGATGGTCAAACGCACCGCCGTTGGATGGTGTGCGAAATCTTCAATCAATGCATAGTCTTTGTTCTCGAGCAAAATTTCTTGCCGTCTTTTAACGCCTTTAAAACTGGCCAAGGCCGAAAGCACCGCACCCTGCTCAAACCCCAAAGTGTGCATCAGAGCAAAAACTCCTAGGGCGTTCATGGTGTTGTGTGGTCCAAAAACTTTTAGGGCCAAATCCGCAACACTGCGTTTTTTATCCCCGTCTTTTTTAAAGACTCGAAATTGATTGCGTCCAAGAACATTGGACCTATCACTGAGGGTGTAATCGCCCGATTCAAATCCATAAGACACTTTTTGGCCACGGCAATACTTCAGTAAAGATTCGATGTTTTTATCTTGGGCATTGTACACCAAAGTTCCATCTTCCGGAATCAACTCTAAAAGCCTACGAAAAGCTTGAAGAATCTGATCCAAGTCTTTGTAAATGTCGGCATGATCAAACTCTATGGAAGTTAAAATCACATGTTTCGGTTTGTAATGAACAAACTTTGGCACTTTGTCGAAAAAGGCTGTGTCGTATTCGTCCCCTTCAATGACAAAAATGTCTTTTTGAGGAGGTCGGAAAGAACTTTTAAAATTCAAAGGAAGTCCACCGATTAAAAACCCAGGCTCCTTTCCCAAAGATTCTAAAACCCATGCCAGCAAAGACGAAGTGGTGGTTTTTCCGTGGGTGCCACTGACCACATAGGAATCTCTAGAGCCAATGACAAACTCACCCATGGCTTGAGGAAGACTGGTGTAGGGAATTTCTTGAGAGAGCAAGTACTCGGCTTCAGGGTTGGAGCGAGAAATCACATTGCCCACAATCACAAAGTCCGGCTGAAACTCTTTGAGATTTTCTGCGCGGTAGCCATTGAAAATGGGAATGTTCAAATTTTCAAGCATGGTCGACATCGGCGGATAAACATTCTGATCGCTGCCCGCCACCTGAAAGCCCATTTCTTTAAAAATTCCCGCCAAGGAGGCCATGGCCGTTCCGCAAACTCCCATCAAATAAACTTTTTGTCCGGGTTTCAAATTCATCTCTCCCCCCATTCACTTCCCAAAACGATTTGCCCCACCAAATCATGAACCAAGGGGCGATAAACTTTAAAGTGTGGCAAATCCACTCCCAACTGAACCCGGTTGGTCAACAAAATCACACCTAAATCTTTTTTAGGAGAATACCAAATGGATGTTCCCGTAAAACCGGTGTGTCCAAAGGACGAGTCGTCGAAGAACCTTCCTGCACTGGAGGCTCCTTTGGTGGGCTTCATAAACAAATAACCAAAATCCCCCAAAGACTTTGGCGTCTTACGTTGAAAAAATCTTTGTGCGAAGTCCGGCTTGAGAGCACAGGCCGGATCTCCAAGCGAGAGTTTTCTCATGGAAAGAAGGTAGTTTTCCAAATCTTCCAAGCCACCAAAGAGTCCCGCATGTGGCGCAACCCCTCCAAAGGACCAAGCATTGTCGTCATGGACCTCCCCTTGAAGTTCTTTTTCGCGCCACTCGGAAAAACCTGTGGGAGCGTAAGACGATTTTTTATGGCTCAATTGATTCGCCTTTTGAAAATGCAAACTTTCATAGCCCATTTGCGCTTTGGTTTCCAACCAAAGATCCATCAAACTTTTTTGAAAGACCTCTTCGGCAATCAACCCCAAGTAAAACAAAGACAAATCCGAATACATGCAAACTTGCCCGGGATTTTCGGGAACCTCTTTTTTCAATAGCTCTATCAGTTGTTCTCGCCTTTTTTGAAGACTGCCCTCTTTGATCTTTTTGAAAAAGGGCTTCCACCAAGTTAGGCCCGAGCTGTGAATGAGCAGCTGCTCCACGGTGACGCCGTCACCATTTTTCCACCAAGGAAGGTAAACTCTTGCTTCGTCCTTCACATCAAGGCTTGAGTGTTGAAGGAGACGCACCCACAAGGGTGCTGAAAACAAAATCTTGGTGAGAGAAGCCAAATCGAAAAACTCAAAGTCCTCGCCACAACTCCAGCGAAAGAGAACTTTCCCTTCAGAAATCACACTGAGCTTTTGAGAGGGCGCATACATGAGGGGATCTCCCACATGTTCACGCAGTTGATGGTCAAACTCTCTTTGCAAGATCGATCGGTAAGGCAATCAACGTCCTCCCGTTTCCACTTCAAGCACTCCGCGGCTTCCGCCAAACAGAGTCGCCTTAGTATTGAGAGGCAGAATTCTTTGAGCGGGTCCATGCCCCACTTTGAGCCCTCGAAACATGGGCACATTTTGACTCTGAGCAAACCGATGCACCACCTCGGACCAAATTTGCCGACGCTCTTTGGTGTCTTTCAAAACCATGTCGCCAAAGAGAACTCCTCGAAAGCCTTTGAGAGCCCCTGTTTGTTCCAAATGAGTGAGCATGCGGTCCAATCGGTGAGGTCGCTCGCCAATGTCTTCTAAAAATAAAATCTTATTTCTCAAGTTGATTTGAAAAGGCGTGCCCAAAGAGGATTGGATCACCGCCAAGTTGCCGCCCACAATGGATGATTTCAAAGTGAACTTCTTTTTGGCGGCTTCATTGAGGGGTTTCAAATTGGAGAAGTGCTGCTGTTTTGCAGAACCAAACAAAACTCCCTTGATCTCTTTTAACTCTAACGGTTTGAACCGAGCTCCACCGAAGCGGTCCAACACCGGAGAATGCAAGGTAGACCATCCCCAGACCTGATTCAAAAACACATGAAGCGAGGTGATGTCCGAGTAACCTAAGAACACCTTTGTGTCTCGAGGAGCTTTGACTTTTTTCAGATGGGGAAGAAGTCGAATGGAGCCATAACCCCCTCTTAAACACCAGACTGCTTGGGACTCTTTAGAGAGAAGAGAGTCCACCAAATGTTCAAATCGAAATTCATCGGTGTTTGAAAAAAGACTTCGGCCTTGAAACAGATTTTTCGGAACCCGCGGCCTTAGACCTAAGGACTGAATAAAGTCCTGAGCGCCTTTTAGCTCATCTTTTGAGCAACGAAATCCCGGAGCGACGATGTCCACCTGATCCCCGGGTTGCAAAACCTTCCAGTCTTTTTTGTTTCTTGAGAGAGCCATGGGCCCTATACTAACGAGGTGATGGGTGGGATGCCAGGAAAAAGAATTTGGTTTGAAAAGGCCGGTTCGAGCTTTTTCTGTATTGCTTTAATGCTTGGGATGCTTTTGGCCTCACCAGCGCGCGCCAATTTTGAATTCAAAAATGCCGAATTGGATGAGGTCGGAATCACCGTGGGAACTTGGCTGCCCTGGGGCGGACTTCCTGGCGTTCGAGATCAATACCGCATGTGGGGAATTTCTTACTTTCACCCCTCATCCATTTGGAATTTGGAATACCAATTCATGAGTGCACGGGGCTATGGTGTCACCGCCTACAATTTTTCCGCAGGACTGAAAATTGATATTGTGATTGAACAAACGCTGGAGCTGTTTCTTTTAGGTGGCCTGGACTACTTTTACTACCAGCGGGCCCCCAACTCCTGGCAGAGTTTTGGCTATGTTCACACTGGAGGGATTCACATGGGCTTTGGAGGCTTTTTTGCTTTTTCAGAACACGTGAAGTTGAGATCGGAGCTGAAATTTTTTAACGGCCCCGGAAAAACCATCTATTTAGGCGTGGGGCCCACGATTCTTTTTTAATCATGAAAGATGTGATGTCGTTTCGGCTACTGTTCTTCCTTGCATTTTTTATTTTATTTTTGATTTTGCAAAAGTGGTCGCCGCACAGACGTAAAACTCCGCAGCTGCGATCGCGACGTCTGACCAATTTAGGATTGGGTGCCTTCAATCTATCTTTAGTTGTGGTGTTTGGCCAGTTGACTCAATTGTTAAGCACTCACACCCCCAGTTGGATGGAAGTTACAGCCGGCGTATTTTTACTGGATTTTTTGGCCTATTGTTTTCACCGCTTGTTTCACTTGAATTCTTTTTTGTTTCGCTTTCACAGTGTTCATCACAGTGATGCTTCCATTGAGGTCACTTCAGCATTTCGATTTCATTTTGGAGAAGTTCTTGTGGCCAACTCGGCACGGATTCTGTGCGCTTGGGCTTTGGGATTTTCATATGTGACGCTTTTTATTTTTGAATTGGTCTTTTTGTTTTTCAATTTGTTTGAACATTCGAACTTCCAACTGCCCCAAAAGCTCAGTGGTTTTTTGAGTTTTTTGTGGATCACTCCCGCCCTTCACCGAAAGCACCACTCGATCCTCCACAAGGAGATGAACTCCAATTTTGGGACGGTGTTTTCCATATGGGACCGATTGCTGAGAACTTACACTCCTGGGGGAGAAAGTGAGGATTTCCCCATGGGGCTTAGCAAGGGTCAACAGGAGCGAGGGTTTCTGAAGGCATTGGCTCTGCCCTTTTCCTCCTGGCGCAGCTCCACGGACCTGTAGCTCCTATTTGGGGGTGTTCTAAAAACTGGTGGACAAATGGCCTGGGATTTCTTAGGTTGTGCCTTCGCTTTTATCGGCGAGTCGGCGCGTGGCGCAGCCTGGTAGCGCACTTGCTTGGGGTGCAAGAGGTCGCTGGTTCAAATCCAGTCGCGCCGACCAATTTTCCCTCGGTCCATACCGGACATCCGAGATCAAAAGATGACCGATTTATTTCCTAGACAGACTTCAAGTTTTCAAAAATTTTGAGTTCCCCTCGTAACCAACAACTAAATAAAATCAAGCAGCCAATGCTCTAATTAAAGCCGAGATTGTAGAAAGCTCTGGATTAAATTCCTTTTCAGGATCAATCAAATCATAAATCGTGCGTCGGCCAATGCCAGCCTTCTTAGCCAATTCAACTTTGTTCACTGTCATCAGATGGGCGGCAAGAAGCTCTCGAAATGTCTCTAAGTCACCTGTGCGAATGCAATCAAGCAATGCCTCAGTGACCACATCTACATCTTTTAAGACATCACTTTTGAATGGTTCGTGAACCTTCAAGGATTTCGTTTCTGATTTTTTTCGCTCTGTTGATGTCTTTTTGTTGGGCATTTTTATTTCCTCCGTTGAGGGCAACGACAATCGCCTCGCCCCACATAAACGTAGAAACTCGAGTTCCATTTTTCCACCGCAGTTCAATCAGACCATCAAACCTTTTATGGTCACCAAAGTGACCAATGGAAAGCAAATCCAAACGAGCAACTAAATGGCTTTGAGCTTCGGCTGTAACTTTGAGAACCACTTTTCAAACTCTGTTGTTTTTAACACTCGAAGCTTTTTCATCTGCCCTTATTGTGCGGTATATCGCACATATTGTCAATAAATGAATTTTCCCTGGAAAATATGGAGGACAAAAGGCTTTTTCTCGCGTCTGCCCGACCAATTTTCCCTCGGTCCATACCGGACCTCCGAGATCAAAAGATGACCGATTTATTTCCTAGACTTCAAGTTTTCAAAAATTTTGAGTTCCTCTTCGCCGAGGAATAAGTGATGCCCATATCAGATATTTGGACGGTGCCTTCACCTACAAAATGTTAACTCTGAGTAGCGTCAAAAAGTTGATGTGCGATTTTTAGTATATTCTTTATCTCGTTGCCGGTTTTTTTGAGTTATTTGAAGTCTCAGAGTTCAATTGGCTTCAACGCCGAGCTTTGCGTCGGAGAGTAAAAGTCGCCTTGGAAAGATCCTAATTGCCGGAGCGGTCCTAACCGGCACAATTGCTTCTGTCATTTCAGACACCGTGGCCAATGGAACTGAGAGCAGTGCTAAGAGAAAATATTGGAGAGATTTAGATCAAAACTTGGGAGATCTATCTATTGACCAATTGCACCTTACAGATGCCTCCCCTTCAAATTTAATGTTTGATATTTCTTCTCAAATTCATCCAGAAATGAAAATTGGGGAGGCTCACGTGGTGTTTAAGGCGCCTGGAAAATCTGTACTTTACTTTTCTCCTTTCACCGTTCGAACAGGACTCCTTGGCACAAGCAACGTTCATTTTTCACATGAGAATGAAATCACAAGAAATCTATCAGAATCTGATGAAATGGCTTTAAGAGCTCTCAAAAATGAATATTTAAAGATCGAACGATTGCTCATGAATGGCGAATACAATTCTCTTCGAGTTCATTACAGTGCTGAAGACGATTGGCAGCCTTCTGTGAACACCCAAACCCTCGGCGATGATTACACTCCCTCTGGATTTGTACCTTACTCTGGCAATGAATCCCTTGTTGTTGAATCGAAGGACCTACGACTTCCCGAGAACTTGATAGATTCTAAATTGGAAATGGACCTTCGCTCGCAGTAGTTCTTACTTAAGAATAAACACAGAATCCCGACAAGAACTTCGAGTTCTTGTCAAAAAAATAGGAGACCTCTATGAAAAAAATGAAGACGTCCCGTTTTCATTTTCTCAATCGAGCCTAGAACAGAATCTGATGAGACACTTGAGCATCCAGGCATAATCTTCCATTCCCTGAACCTGCCAGAATCATTCCAAAAGGCTAAAATTTGAGCCTAGAAAAGTAATTTTTTCTCCACTGTAAAGTTAAAGGACACCCCATTGGCCCTTCTTTTCAGGCCAAATCCAAATGAGAAATTCCTTCGAGAGCACGAATCTTGCTGAATGGTATTGCTCTATGAATCCAAAAACATGCACCCTTCTGGCTCTTCTTTTGGGACTTCTTGTCACGCCCCATTCCGGAGCCACAGTATGCTCTGAAACTCTCCGTTTAAAACAAAATCCTATAGAAATCCTTTTAGAAAAACCGCTGGAATTGTCTGACCGGCAGCTCGAAATTTTGAAGAACCATCCCCTTTCAGAGGTGTTCACGAAAAACCCTGGAATTCGAAGAATTCAGCTCGAACCTCACTTGGATCCCAAAGAATATGAACAGGATCCCTTTTTTTCAGGGGAACTTTTACAAGCCGGTTTTCTTAGGTCCTTGCTTCTTCAAGTTGGATTCAAGGGCAAATTCATGGAACTGCACCCAAGAAACTTTGGAGTAAAACATGTCCTCTCCCTTCAAGTGAAAGACAGTGCAGAATACAACCCCGATGGAAAGTCTGCCCCTCCAATGTCGCCACAAGAACGCTCAAGAATTGTTGAAATGAGTGACTTAAAGATGGCAAATGGGAAATTGGATCTTCGCTCAACCAAAGCACTTCGCACTCAATACAATATCCCTCTGAAATCTCAGGTAGGTCACTTGTATTTTAACATTTCAAATGTAAACAAAAGAGTGCCATACAGCGCTCAAAATCCAAACTTCTACCTTTCGGCAAAAAAACTTCAAGAGCAGGGGGCAAATGTCATTGTCGTCTCTTCCATCAGTCGATTTAGAGAAAATGTCCCTAAGGAGGTCAAAGAGTTTCTAAAAAGAGCTCAGAAGGAGTTTGATCAAGTTCTCTTTTTGTCTGATGTACAAAATGGAAAATCACAAATTTCAAAAGGTACCGTCGTCGTTTTGAACGATACCGTGAACCAGATGCCTGACATTCACAAGATTTCTGACCGCGTGCTGGTTGTTGGCCCCATAAACTTCTTTGAAGCCCTCTACAGTGGAACACCCACCACCGTGTTGATCAACGAAGCCACTTTAGGAGACTACAACAGAATTACCGTCAATAAACTCCTTGCCAATGGTGAGGATTTTCCAAACTTCAAACAGATACAAAGTCTTGATGAAACCCTCATGTCTGTGCAAGAAATTGGACCGTCAACCTATGACTACGATGCCTTCACAGATTTCTTGGACATTCTTTACAAAAAGATCATCAATCAAATGAATTTTACGAAAGACTGAAGCTCCTGTGATTTTCTAGGCGCCTAGAAAATCATTGCTTTACTCATTTCCATTCACCTTTCGAACGGGACTTTTTGGCACAAGCAATGTTCACCTTCCTGAGGAAGGACCTTCTTAGAAAATAATTCATATCCCCACAATCCCCTCTGCCCCTTGGTCACAAGAGTGGTAAAAGGACGCCAAACGATCCATCGGTTTCAAAAGGAGAGGTTATGAACAAATTTTTGATGAGTTTAGGATGCCTGATTTTTTGCTCAGCTTCCTATGCGGATCAGTTGGTTTACAAAGCTGATTTTTCCAAAATGCCAGAGCAAGATGCCGAGCAATTAAGATTTTGTGGATTTCCCGAAGAATTTCGCGTGGAAGCCGAAGAAGAGATGGCTCCCTATTTTATCAAAAACACAATGTATACCAGCGATGCAAATATCAGCCTAGAGATGATCCAAGACACTGAAGGCACAATCATTGACGGCGGGGAGGCTAAAGCCTCTGAAGTTTACGAAGGCCATTTTCAAGAAAAAGTCTACATTGTGAAGCAGGTTGTGGATGGCTCATATCCGCCGGCCATTTACTCACGAGTCGAATTTATGATTTTCGGCGATGTGGACGCTCCAAAAGGATTGGTTGTCAGCACAGAGCTTCTGAATCACCGTTACTCCGCTGAACTCTCAGAAGGCTATATGTGCGGAGAAATTTATTACAAGCGCGTTTGGTAAGGAGAGCAAGAGCTTGAACAAAATCTTGGAACATATCGAAGGCAAAAAACATGTCATTTGGGATTGGAATGGCACTGTTCTAAATGATGTGGACCACTCCATTGCTACGATCAACCAGGTTCTTGTAAAACGAAAGATCGAGTCGATCGACCATGATCGCTATAAAAAAATTTTCGAGTTTCCTGTCATCAATTACTACAAAACACTTGGTTTTGACTTTTCAATCGAGCCTTTTGAAGACATTTGTCACGAAATTATTGATTTATACATGAGTGGATTTAAATCTTGCCCCTTGATTCCTGGGGCAAAGGAGATTCTTTCGAATTTGAATCAAAAAGGATTGAACCAATCCATTCTTTCTGCAAGTGACCAAGAGAGCTTGGACGACATGATCAATCACTTTGAACTCGAAAGTTATTTTTCTTTTGTTTTTGGAATCGAAGACAAACTGGCTTCCTCCAAAATTCATCGAGGCCTCGATTTGATCCAAGCTTCAAACATTAACCCTGATGATACCGTCTTGATTGGCGACACCTCACATGACCTAGAGGTGGGAGAGCATCTTGGCGTGGACGTTTTGCTTGTTGGGCATGGCCATCAATGCCCACTCAAGCTCAAGTCGATTCACCACTCGGTGGTTCACTAGCGATTATAGATTAAAAAAGTCTATCGAAAGCGAATAGACCTTTTCTGCGTCAGAAGCCCTAATTGTCTTTTTGATTTCTTCGATGGTTTGAATAAGCTTGGCTTTAATTTTTTTAAAATCAGATTCCGAAATTGAAATTGCCGAGGAGTAGTGCAAACTTTGCTCGAAATTTTCATCATCAAATGACTGAATCGCACGAACTCTCCAATTGGTGTGAAATTTTGAAATCAGATTTGAATCATTCCCTAAATGAATTCTTGCTTCACCGATTTCAAACCTTCCTGGACTTGCCTGGCGAGCCAATCCCACAGATTCAAGGAATTCTAAAATTTCAATGGTTCTTCTCAATGAAATTCCAAAGTGTTGACTGATGGCTTCGCCGCTTTGGAGGCCTGGAATGGCCAACATGACATGAATGGCCCCATAGATCCACGAGCTGTAAAAACGCACCTGATCTTCACGAGACAATCCCTCTTTAACGCCAAGCCGATCTTTTAAAACCTGACTTTTTTCAACCAATTGATCGATTTGTCCATCCAGTCGTGACCTAAGTGAGTTCGAGCCGGCTCTTTCTCGCTGCACCAAAAGAAGGAAAAAGTCAGATTCTCTCCCATTGTGCCCAAGAAATTCATTCACCGCCTCAGCTTGCTCCAAGGAAAAATGAGAATTCCCATTGAGGACTTGAGAAATGTGAGAGGTTGGGCTTCCTATGGCCTCTGAGAGGGCCTTTCGAACACCTCGGCCCGCCTTAGGCATGGAATGAAATCGGTCCATCAAATAGCTCTTATAGGACCGAAAGGAAAATATATCTTTTCTTGTCATTTCAGTTACTTATCGGATGATTCTCATATTTTATGAATTTATTCTCTCATATTTCATAAATTAAATCTGGAAACGATCAACTGAATTCCCTATAAATGCCGCAGGGCGCTAAAGCCCAAGAAAACCCCCTACGAAAGGAAGAATTCATGAAAGACACAGTCGGTACAAAAAATGCTAGTCCATACTCTAGGATGCAAAACCTCCACTCGAAAACCCTTTTAAACGGCCTCGCCATTCTTCTCTGCGCCATTTTTGGCACAGGAACCATAGGCTGTTCACAAACAGAAGGCTCCAAAACGATGAGCCCCACTCAAACCTCACAAAATCAAGGGGGCGACAACAGCGGTGGGGGCGATACCTCAAAGACGAATCTCTCAAAAATCGAGAACCACATTGGAGAGCTCAAATTGCGAATGCGCCAGATTCTTTTTCGCGTTCAGCAGTGGGACAAATCCGAAATCTCTGATGAAAATATTAAAAATTTTTTCCAGCGGTCCGACTTAGAATCTCGCATCAACGATATGACGATTCTTACTCAGAGCGTGCCCTGTGGACCTGAAAGGGATAAAGCCGGATTTGGAGACCAGAAATCCCAAACTGTATGCCTCAGTACAGATTTACTGAGAATGCTTCCTAAAGAATCTTACTCCATTGAACTTGATGCACTCGCTTTTCATGAGCTTGGACATCTCGTTGGCCTCAACGAGGTGGAATGCCAAATGATCCAGAAATGGCTTCTCAAAAAGCCTTGGATATCAGATCTTTCAAATCATTTTCTTCGATCCATGGTGGCCGCATACGACTCTACGCTTTCAAGTTTAGGAGACATTGTCGAAAGTGTGGCTCGCAAAAAACGAGTGGGCGTATGTCGCAGAATCAGCAGCTTTGAAGTTCAAAAAGAAAAGCTGGCCGGGATTCTGTCGAGTTTGCCAGGATCCGCATGGAAAACCCAATTGATTCCTGAAAAATTCATTTTGGATGAAGCTTCGAATGCACTCTTGCCAATTCTAAACTGGTCCAATGATGTTTGTATTAATAGTGACCTGACTCAAGAAGAAAGAATTCAAATCTTAGAACAAACGTTGAGCGTCTCAAGATACCTCATGGATTTAAGAGTTCAATTGGCCACCTACGAAGACAACAATAAACTGGCAGCAAAGTTTCCAGCCTTAGGAGGCATTGCCGAAATTCTCTCCGGTTACCCCATATTGGAAGCTCTCAAACAAAACATTGACCCACTCAAAACAGGAAACACAACTGAAGATTTCAAAAAAATTTCCTGCCGACTCACGGAACGGGCATCTGGAAGAACCATTGAACTCAAAAAAGATAATCCCGTTTTTGACGGAACAGTCCTTGACTCCGAGGGAAATCAACACTCTCTTCGAATAAAATTTGGATACCTAAGTTTTGCGTCCGTAATTACATCCTTCAGCGACAGTGACCTTCATTTAACCACCCCTTCGGATCAAATGATTGTGACCAGCTATTTTGATTCAGTATTCGGAGTCTTTGTTCCGTTTGCGCCCACGGGAACATACGATTCATTTGAGCTTTCTTTTTACGTTTCAAAGAAAAATCACGACAACAAGAGCGTCGATTCAACAAAAATGATCTATGACCTCAATTGTGGACATTAGATCTAAGAACAAACAGCCCCTTTTTCAGGGGCTGTTTGAATTTCATTCCCCTAATAAGATCCGTAGTCGCTGCCGCCGGGAGCGGACTTCAAATCTTCGAGACTCAAATCGAAATACATAACTTTGCCCTTATGAGAATAGGCAAAGCATCCGTCTTTGCTTGCACTGATGTTGTAACCCCCACTCCAACGTTTAAATCCAGGAAGCTCTCTTACGGTGTTGGCGGGGTCCTCCAATAGAGTCGGCATTCGAACAATGCCATTTCCCAGGTTGTCACCCACAGGGTTTCGATTTAAATGGCGAAACTTCAAATGTTCATCAGGAAGAATCTGTTTGTTTTCGTCGGTGGTCCCCAGCTGCTCCGCCGTGTGATACAGAGTCAAAAGTGTGGGCTCGGCAAACATCTTCTCATACAGCTTGTCCTTTTGATCCATGGGCACATCTGAAAACTCTGCATCCCAAATCCCTTGCGGAATGTACAAATGGCTGTGCCCCATATCCGGAAAGAAAACCTGCTCGGCATAGCCCTTTTCTAGAGCCGTCTCCACATGGCGAGTTACGGACTTTAAAAATTCCGGAGTCACTCGAATGATCTTGAGTTCTCCTTTATAAGTTTTGTTTGGAAAGACGAAGGCCTTCTCCTGGGCATCGTAGTAAACCCGCTCTGGGAGGCGTTTTCCACTTTCATAGATCTCGGTGAATTTTAAAGCCATCTCCTTTGGAGTAAAAGACCAGTGGAAATCCGACGAATAGACTGCCGGTTCCTCCGCTGTGGGCTTTGAGCAACGCTCTTTAGAAAGCTCAAAATCGAAAGCCGTGGATCCGGCAAACGCTGAGAAAGTTAAAAAAAGTGATGTGAATACAAGCAGATATCGAATTGCTGCGATCATGTGTCCTCCCCTTTAAAGTCTTCCAGACCTTAAACGGGAGTAAAAATTTCAACAATTCAAATAAAAAATTCAAAGGATTTGGAAAGAATTACAGCAATCACAAAAATGCACGCACCGCATCCATAGGTAAGGTTAAAGGTAACAATCTAGAAATCTGGAACACATATAAAACGGTTTTTAAGCTGAAGAACCTTAAAGCCCTCAATCTCCTCATATTTTCGGGTAACTTGCAATGAACTCACTGATATCTTCATCTCGATAGTAATTGCAACTTCGGCTTCAAATAAGTGCCCTGCCAAAAACTGATTAGCTCCTGACGCACCCAGAAAATGAACATGAAGGAAAGGAGTACCTTCATGCAAAGAAATATTTCCATTAAGCGCTACGACTTCACAAAAATCTGAAAAACTATGTTTATCATATGTTTTTGTCTTATCATTATACACACCAAATTTAACTTTACGTAAACCGCCTATGCCCTCAAAAAATCCAAATTCAATTCGTTGCGAAATCACGAATTCGTTCAAAACTTTCAAGAGCGGTTCGCCTGATTCAAATCTAATAAAATATTGATTTCCTTCTGATTCCCAATACATAATTACTGTTAAGACACGGGAATATCAAAATCAATGATGAATACCGAGAATAACGCCCCATCAAAAGTAGTCGCTATTTCAGGAGGAACTTCCGGCCTTGGATTTGCTGTAGCTCTTGGATTTTGCGAAGCTGGCTACCAAACCTGCCTGATCTCTAGGAATGAGGAACAGGGAGAAATGGCTCAATTTGAATTGAGCCGAGCGGGCTTTGGATCTTATTTTTTTAAATGTGACGTCCGTAACGAAAATGAAGTTGAGTCTACATACCTAAAAATTTTCAACCAATTTCAACGTCTTGATTCGGCCATTAATTGTGCTGGAATTTTGGACTCCGGGAACGGCGTAAATCTTACCGAATCGGAATTTGACGATGTCATTTCAACGAATCTCAAAGGCACTTGGCTATCAATGAAATACCAAGTTCCAATTATGAAGAAAACGGGCCAAGGTAACATTGTAAATATCGCCTCCATATTGGCGTTTCATGGATCCAGTGGAAACTCAGCTTACGTTGCGAGCAAACATGGAATTATTGGCTTAACTAAGACTTTTGCCCTAGAAAATTTGAATTTTAACATTCGAGTAAATGCAATTGCGCCAGGCTTTCTCGACACTCCAATGTTAGATCGGATTTTTCAAAAAAATCCAGATAAAAGAAGAAAAATTCAGAACCTTATGAAAACAAAAAAATTTATACCATTAAATAACGTAACCAAATCTGTTTTATGGCTTTGCTCAACCGAATCCGCTTCAATAAATGGTCAGTGCATTGTCGTAGACGAAGGACTAACTGCTGGATATTCTTTATGAGGAGAATCCTCAGCCTAATCGATAAATCCAATTTCTTTTATTTTTTCATATTTATTTTGATCGTTTACGCCTTTGATACCTCACCTCTAATTTATACTTTTTCACAAAGCACAGCTTTTAGCGGAGTCATCTCGCAATCCCTCTTGAACTTCAAACTCGTATTTGCTTATTTAATTTTCAAAATTTCCATTCTATTATTTACTCTGGCGTTATTTTGGACAATTACCTCCAATCTATTTGGAATAACAAACCCTTTAGTTACTGCGCCACTTATTATCCTCTATATATACATCTATAACCTCATTGAGCAGCCAGCCATATTTGATGATATACTAGGATCAAATTACTTAATTCAAAGGCTTAATATTCTACTTCCATCACAATCCCCTCAACTTGTTCTAATTGCAGGATTGGTATTCTTAAATTATTTTTCCTATAAACAAAATTTTAAGATTAAATCTAGTACAGTCGTTGGAAACCTAATCTTAATTTTGTTCATGTACTTTCAACTTCCTTATTCAATCAATCATACCGAAGAGTTGCGACTCCCCAAAGTAAATGAAACACCCAACAAACCAAATGTGGTAATCCTTGGAATTGATTCGCTCGCCTCATCGGAGAAATTAAACCTGAAAAAAGGACCTTTGCGAAACTTCATAAACCACAGTTCCACCTATAAGCTTACAATTACGCCAATAGCAAATACCCGACCAGCATATAATTCCATAATTGCTGGAAAATTGCCGCCAGCGATTCGACAAAGATTTCCACTAGAAATTGAAACTTCGTCTGAAGATTCCACGTTTTCAACATCGCCAATCAAAATTTTTAAAAAAAACGGGTACACCACCCATTTTATGCTTGATGATGCCAGCTACAATAGACCTAAGGAAGGTGAGATCTTTGATGAGGTAAATGCTCCAGAAAATACAGATGACTTTCGAAAGTACGTCTTCCCAATACTTTTAAGAAGTAGAGTCATTTTCACTTTTTTTAACAACGCCCTTGGAAACACCCTTTTTCCAGGAATCTATGGAAACTTTGCATTCAACTATGCATACAAATTGCCGGGATTCACCGAAAAAATAGTTAAAAAAATTGGAGACCTTAAAAAGGAGCAAAATCCGTTCCTCTTGATGGCACATACTAGCGCCTTACACTTTCCAGGAAATTTAAGGTTTCCATATTATGTCAGAGGTGGACCCCAAGACCCGGATATGCTTGGATTTGGGTCTCGAGCGCCATATCTAAATGCCGTTTCAGAATATTTGCCCGAACCAGGCGTAAATACAGCAAACTATTATCCTAAAATTTATGCAAGCGGAGTCCAAATGATTCAAGACCAGTTCTTAGTCCCAATTCTCCATGAGCTTAGCGAAAACAATCTGCTTGAAAATACAATCGTAGTGATCTTTTCCGATCATGGAGAATCATTTTGGAACAACTATGAGCTTCCGAGATTGAAGCTCCCAAATCATGGGATCTTCCTCCTTGGTGATGACAAATCCCACGAATCATTTTTAGAAATTTACATTCCTGGGGAAGATAGCTCAAATAGCAGAAACACATTTTCACTTGATAAAATGCTCCATCATCTTTGCGCACTTAGCAAATTAGAATGTGTCGATGAAGGAAAAGACAATAATCACGTTTACACTGAAACTGGAATGTTTCCACTCAAGGTATTCCAAGATCAATTCTTCTTCAAAACCTTTAAGTTTTCAGAGCTGTTCAAAATCAATTCAAGAGGAAAAATCTACCTCGCAGATGATGTCGAGACACCTGCAATCATTCAAAAATTTAGAGGTGTTTACGATGATCCGTACCGATTGACCCTATATTTAGCCAACGATGGCTATCGAATCTTTCTATGCAACATTGAAAAAGATCCAAAATGCTCAAAAAATTTGGCAAATGAGAAAACAAAGAAGGCCAAGGGACTTCTGGCCAAAATTCTCGATTTTGCATCAGACGATATTAGAAGAAATTTACTGCCAGTTCTTCAAGTAAATCAAAAGCAGCCAGATTATGCTGACTTTTCAATAGATGAAAATCATCTCAGTAATTATTCTCAAAGGCATTTGTCCCTCATCTATGCAATTTCTCAAATTGAAAGAAACCTAAATCTTAGAATTCCCGTTAAAATTTTGATCGAGACAATTAAGGATCCAAGGTTTGAAAGTTATCTGAAAGAACGGGCTACAGATGAGATCACAAATTTATGCGAAAATGGAATTCTTGATTCACATTTTTGGGCGAGATACTCAAAAGATGAATTAATGAGGTATTTCTCAGAAAACGAACAATCAGTTCTTTTAACTCATGGGTGCAAAGGTAAGGAAGAATTCTCCATTTTTAGTCAAAAATGGAGATCGACACAACAGAAGTTCACAAGATCGGAATTAGATAATAAAATTTTACAGCTAAGGCAAGAAGCATCCCAAACCGAAATAAATCATTATCTACATAGACACATCGGATCTTATCGAAGAAAGAAAATTTCAGCGATCAAATTTTTTAACACCTTGAAAAATAATGAGTCCGGTATGTCTGAAGATTACGAAAAAACAAAAAGATTTTTAAACGCCAACTACCCCTTAAGTCTGTCGCTTAATTTGAGAGAAGAATTTGATGAATTTTGGTATGAAGCCTTTAACTACTTTGAGGAAAAGTTTGGACTCGAAGGATCTTATTTTCTAATTGCTCAAATTGGATTAAACTTTCGAATTTCTAACAAAATATTTTTCAATAAAATATTTCCAATTCTGAAGAAAGATAAAAATTCCTCACTCACCAAGTGCATAAACAAAATGCAGATTTCTCAATCGATACATGAATTAAAGTCCGCAATACTGCTAAAATTTTCCAGCAAAGTCTTCTGCAAAGAATCTAATCACTTGTGTGATTTGATCAAGACTAAACTGAGTTTAGAATATCCAAAAAACCTTTGCTACTAAATTGAAGCTCCACTCATACGAAGCAATATCCCTTGATAGGTATTGGCAGAAAATATTTCCGAGGGGATAGAATTCTCTTCATCGACTAATGACTTTAGATCTCTGCCTCCTGAAGTCATTAGAAGTCTTTCCCTAAGTCTCTCTAGGTGAGATTCATTCAATAACTCAAATTTTTTACCCATCAAGTAAGCAATGAAATTGTACCATTGATCTTTAGAGTCAGACTCAACAAACTTGATCAGAATATTCTTATCCACCTCTTCTGAACTTTGCAATACTGATAGCAAAATAGCCTCATTTACCATTTTTACCTCAATTGGCAGATTTGATTTTCGACCTTGGTCGATATCTGGCTTGACCTGCGAAAAGACCAAGGGCTTTCTTGTCTCAAGGAAGCTTGTCAACAAACTGAACGACCTTGAAATGCCAAGCGAATTTCTATTGAAACAGGCTCGAGACCTATCATACTTCCCAATGTTTTTTAAATAAACACAATTCCAAAATCCAATAGATTTATTGTCTTCAATTTTTTTATAACCTGGGCTCTCGAAAAAGCTCTTAGATAAAGACTCGAATGCCAAAAATACAACTTTTTTAACTGCATAATATTTGTCAGAGTTTAACTCCGCCAATTTTCTTTCAAAAATTTTACTCAGCTTACCTCTATGACTCTCAATAAATTTAAAATCATCACCTTCGAGATGAATCATAACGTAGTTTCGAAAGGAATCCTGAAAAGGTGGATCATTCAATTTTTCAAGTGATTCGAATAACTTCCAGACGACTTCCTTTTGCGCCGACTTTAGAATCTGAAAGGCAAAACTAAATTTAATATGGTCATCCTTTGCGTTAAGGCACTTCTCTAAAATTTCAAAGTTGTCTGCATTCTGATTAATAAGGGACAGGTAAACTTTAAGGGTTTCTGAAATTTGCAAATTGGACCCACTACTGCAAATAAATTTAATTCTACCCTCTAACAGACGAATTTTCTTTGATCGTGATTGATTCGATAAATTTTCAAAAAATGAATCTGCAAACACAAATTGGGAAAAAATTGCGATAGCTATGAAAATAACCTTGAAATTTCTCATTTCTTCAAAACCCCACATCATCCTTTATAAATTCAATTCTATTAATATCCATCTTGTCATCCTAAAAATGGACCTTTTTGAGTGAATATGCAAGCGCCCTTGGCGAGCCGCCAACCTATTGATCTCGAGAAACTACTTAGGACATGCGCCCCACCAAAATGGGTTGAATTCTCGAAACATTAGGGGGAGAATTTCTGCCACTAGGAGCAGATTGTGAAAATCAGCAAACGATTAGAAAATGAATATTATTTCCAAAAAATAAGCTCCCTAGGGGACTTTTACTCGTTGAATATATGTTTCAACGTAGATGACTTCAAAAGCGAACTTATGTCGTGTTCACCTGACTGGCAGCCTTATAATAGTAATAAATCATGGTCTCACCGCTATGCCATTAGTCTTTTTTCAATTGATGGCTCATCGGATGGAAGAATGGCATTAAATTCCATTAGAGAGTGGAACATTGAGAATAACACCAATTACAGCGAGTTAGATTTTAATATTCAAACCAAGTATTGGAAAAATCTAACTTCGCTCTCAGATAAGTTTTCAAGAATTTCAGATTCGATTTGCCGAAGTCATTTATTGCGACTAGACGAGGGGGGTATTTTCCCGCCTCATCGAGATAGCTATGGTCGAGATGAGTCGACCTTTCGCTTGATTTCTTTTTTTGAATGTGGACCTGATACCTTGCACTTAACGGTAGACAATAGGCTGGTGCAATTTATCCCTAATAGATGTTACTTTTTGAATACTCGGAAAATTCACTCCGTAGTTTCCTTTGCCCCAAATTCCTATATTATGGTTTTAAATATCAGGCTTTCGAATGAATCCGTTGGGTTTGTGCTAAAGAACCTCTCTGAACCCTAGCAGATTTTGCGAAAGAGATTTTCGAAATATTTTTCACCCAATTCTTTATATCTTTCAATTGCTGTCTCGATAAATTCATTATTATTTGCGGTGCTTAACAGGTTTTCTTCGTGACTAAAGCCTAAATTCCTACACCTCATATATGAGTAAGCTGCACCAATCAGTCTGTTTTTCCAAGCTTCCCCTTTTTGAAACTCCTCCAAAAGTTCGACACATTTAAACTTAGTTAGTCCTGTTTCTGTCTGAAGCCAATTTTCAACTGTACGCCCACAACCATCAACACCTTGGCCTATTTCATACCCCCAAGCACCCGGATTCTTTTGAATTTGTGAAAAATGGACTATAGGTTCCCTAGATTTATTATAAGGTCCGATGAAAAGAGGCGTAATCTCAAAATAGTGCAGCAACTTCGATGAGGAAAGCCAACAAAATAAGTCTTGAATAGACTCCTCCGTATCCCCAGGCAATCCTAATACGAATCCTGAGCAAAGAAGGATTTTATCTCCCCATCGCTGTTTTAGAGCCATTAGCAACTCCTCAATTTCTGAAAAGGGCATCCTTTTACCCACCCTCTTCAGAGCACTGTCATTATTTGATTCGATTCCAAACTGAAGACATTTTGCTCCGGATCTCTCAATCATAGAAACCATCTCTGGATATTTCTTCAGCAAATCCAAACGGATAAAACCAGACCATTCTATATCAAAGGGCAAAGAAGTGAAAAGTTCGGCAATCATTGACATCTTTTCTAAACTTTCATTCACCAAAGGATCTGTAATAAAATACCTTTTGGTCCCATGCCGTTCATAGTTGTTCAATATCTCAAACTTGACCACATCATAGGATTTAGTAAGCTCACCCCTTCTCTTTTTTGGAAAATCACAAAACGCGCAATTCATCGGACAGCTCCTAGAAATCTCCAAGGGCAAGGCCTCATCTGGATGAATTAAATCATTTGAATGCCAGGATGTTGGCGTCGAATTAAAATTTTCAAATTTAGGGAACTCCCACTCAAAAAGTTTACCTCGAAGGTCCTCTCCTTTCTTTAAACGCCTTGCAATTTGAACCACAGATACATCTGCGTTCCCAGATACCCAAATATCCACCCCTGGATGAGATCTTTGAAGATTTTGTTTCTGAATAACTTTCTGACCACCCACCAGTATTTTAACCTGAGGGTTTTTAGATTTTATGATGTTAAAATAGTTCTCCATTCGGTCTTGGCTAAACGGAAAGTATACGTTCCAACTGTTATTGTCCTGAGTTCGATTGTTCTTTTTATAAACTCCAACTTTGTTATCAGGCATCGATGTAGTTATGTGTGTTGATGAAAATCCAACAAATAATGTTTCATCACTAACAAACTTTCTCACCAGTTTCATCATCAATTGCTCATCTATAAATGAAAAAAAATCTATTACTTGAACAGAAAATCCAGCATCTCGCAATCTAGAGGCAACTGTGTATGCTCCGGCGTCCCTTCCAAATCCAGGAGAGCCATTGCATTCAGTAAATATTAAAATTTCCATTTCCTACATCTCAACGTTCTTAGTTTTAACTTTTAAAATTGATGCCTTCAAGATTTCAAAAATTTCAGACAGGTCACCTTTTTCTGTGACCAGAGGTGGGCAGAGGAGAACATTACTCCCTATATTCTTCACGATCAAACCACTGCGGAGGCACTCGTTTTTAACTGCACTCGCAATAAAATCACCTTCTCTAAGGCCTGAAAAATTGATTGTTGCAATCAACCCATAAGAATAGACATTAATTATTTCACAAATCAATCCCACCATCTTAAGCAAACTATTAAAATGGGGGAGAATTTCACTTTTTAATTTTTCAAATATATTGTTTTTCTCCAAATAATCTATACACCCCAATGCAGCACTGCACGCAATCGGGTGCCCGCTTGTGGAAAATCCCGCATCAAAAAATCCAGCTTCAACAATTGACTCACGAACTCGGTGAGACAACAGAAGGCACGAGATTGGTTGATATCCTGAAGACAACCCCTTACTCATAGCAACCATGTCAGGACGACCTCCCAAACTTGAGAATCCGAACCAATCACCACATCTCCCCATTCCGGTTACGCACTCATCAAGAAAAAGGAGCACATCTAACTCAGATAAAATACCGTTCAACTCCTTAAAAAAATGCTCGTCGGGCACAACTAAACCATTCCTCAATTGAATTGTTTCCATAACAAAGAGACCTACTTTTTCCGAGCCAATCTGCTGAATTTCATGACCAACCTTCCTTGCAATCTTTACGTCCATTCTATTGTAGCTCTTACGATCCTCAGGATTGACAATATGAATGCCGAGCAGACTTCTCTCGACACTGTCACCATTATAGCTCAGCGCTCGAGTCAAATAAGTTGAACCATGGTAGCCTCCTCCAAGACAAACAATTTGCTTTTTAGACGGACTCCCCTTACTCTCCCAAAATTTTTTCGCTGTAAACAAACCTAGTTCTATAGCCTCTGAACCTGAATTTGCATATACAGCACCTGAAAATAGGTTTGGTTCAAAGTCTTTTAATTTCTCTGAAAGCTTAATAACAGGAACATTTGATTGCCAAGAATGCGTGCTCCCAAAAGGCAGGGCATTCATTTGATTTTCAATATTTGAAAGGATATCTTCGCAACTATAACCCAAATTTACCGACCACAGTCCGGATATTCCATCTATATACTTTTTGCCTTCCGTATCGAATACATGGATTCCTTTTCCGTGGCTCAAGATCATGGGTTTCCCATGTAAATTCAAGGCTTCAAGATTAGTATGAGGATGAATATGGCTATTTAGATCTACATTCCCTAAAGCAAGCTTCTCTCCATTCGTCACAGTTAAAATCCTTTCATAACCTCTTCAAGAATGACCTTCCTATCAAAGTAGAAATCCGACTCTTGCACTCCTGATGCGGGAGCGCCAGTTGATGGAAGAGTCAGACGCCTCGAATAAAAGCAAGGCTTTTGAATTGAGCTCATATGCTCAAATACCTGGGCCAAAACTTCACCTGCAACCCCGCAATTACGCCAAGCCATATCTACAACCAAAATTTTTCCTGTTACTTTAACTGACTCAACAATTAATTGACAATCTAGTGGATTCAAAACTCGAAGGTCAAAGACCTCTGCTTGTATTCCCATTGCTTTCAGTTCCAATGCTGCCTCATAACACAGGCGAGTCGTATATCCTATACCCACGATCGTAATATCTGTGCCTTCACATATGCATCGTGGACCTGGATTAATTGGATCTATATCAGTTTGATCCGGCATAAAATTATTCCAATCATGTAACCACTTATCATCAATAAACAGAACCGGATCATCAGAATATACGGCAATTTTCAAAAGAGTTGAAACATCTGTTGGTACCGCTGGCATAAATACCTTTAATCCCGGAACATGAGAAAACATACTGTGAAGTGATTGAGAGTGTTGGGCTCCCTGTCCATTTCCTCGATAAAGTTGAACTCGAACTACCAATGGAACACGAATTTTTCCTCCCGACATAAAATGAATTTTTGCGGCTTGATTTACAATTTGATCCATCGCTAGAAGCATGAAATCAAATCTTGGATGAGTAACAATCGCGCGCAATCCATAAATCGCAAGTCCAATCCCTACGGCAGTAGTTGCAGCTTCAGACACGGGAGTCTCGAAGATTTGTCGCCCGTCAAACTCTTTGAAAAATTTTGCAACCCATTTCCCAGAGTCCCACGGGCTTGATTGCCCTTGACCAATAATAAGGACCTTAGGATCTGCCTGAATGATCTCTTGAATTGCGTCCTGCAAAACTTCCAAATAAGTGTGATTTTTTTTATCGAGATTTCCAAAGACCTCAGGTCTAAATTTGATATTTTCGATCGAACTTAATTCAACTTTATCGCTTAGTGATTTACCGTAAAACTCCTTTGGATCAACTTCACTTTTAGACTCTACAGCTTTCCATGTCCTATCCAAAAAATTTGAAATTTTATAGGTCAATTTAACTTCTAGGTTTTCCCAATAGTGTAAATCATTGAAGCAATTTACCTTTTTAAATTGAACGATCGGATCACGGGCATTCCAATATTTAATTTCATCACAGTCTCTTTCGACTCCAATATCTTTGCTTCGTACAAATCCAGTGTGACTACTCTGGCGAAATGTTTTAGCCTCTAAAAAAACCGGGCCGTCATCACTTCGACAAATTTCTAGTAGCCGATCTGTTGCCTTTACTACTTCAAAATAGTTATTCCCGTCCGTAGAAATAGCTGGAATCTTTTGCGCTTCAGCAAGATCGACAATTGATCTTGCTGGCTGACGATCATTAATTTTAACATTGCATGAGTATCCGTTATTTTCGCAAACAAACAGTATCGGCAATCTGTATAAAGATGAAAAATTTAGTACCTCATGAAAGATTCCTTGTTCCGCCAAGCTGTCCCCAATAAAGACTACCGTAATTTGACCTCGGCCAATCAGCTTTGATCCAAAGGATACACCAGCGGCAGCACCAATCGGACCCGAAAGAATTGGCATAGTTCCCCAAAACCCGCGAGCTTTGTTAGTTAAAAACGTGGATCCACCATATCCACGGGAACATCCAGAGGCCTTTCTCCCAAGCTCTGAAAGCAAACCAAAAATATCATTGGTTTTCGCAATATATGCGTTGTGACCTCTATGCCCAGCAAATACAGCATCTTCATTTTGCAGACAGTCAATTACTCCTACAGAAACGGCTTCCTGCCCAAGCCCCAAATGACAGGGACCATATATTTTTCCAGACTCTAGTAATGATTCGATCAAGCTTTCAGTTTTCCGAAGGAGTAGCATTTTTTCGAAGGCTTTTTCCAAGGGTGACGTGCAGGAAAATTTATATTCCAAACCCATATTTTCGTCCTCAACATTAGGCTTAAAGAACATCAAAACCTCTAAAAATAAGATTTACCTGTGTCAATCGACCGGCTCACTGTTTGGTGGTAAATCATCTAAAATCTGTTTAAGCGTAAATTCACCAATTTTTCCAAGATTCTCTCCAGGAAATTCAGATATGGCGCCAAGAGCAAAGGAAAGCGCCCAACCCCTTCCCCTTAAATATTCTGATCTGTCAATACAAAGCGCACCTACAAATCTTCTCCTTTCAACTGAATCGAAAATAGACCATGCTGGCAAAAGATCACAGGCTGGATCACCTATCGCGGCGCAGCCAAAATCAATGATCCCGCACAAATTGGAATCATCTACAAGAATATTTCCTGGATGTAGATCTCCATGAACAAGGCAATCCTCTTTATGGGAAACTGAAGCGGTAGCTTCACGCCAAACTCCCAATAGATCACTTTTGGGAATGGAAGCCGGCAAGATTGAGATGCAATCCTCAACCCATTTCGTTCTCAAGCTCAAACTTCCACCTCGAAAATAGTTGCTTTTAGAAGGAATCAATTGGCTGTCCTTAATATTGTTGTGAAGCCTCAAGTGACTCAAGAATGCTACTAATGGCTCTATGAGTGAGGACCTATCCATTACTTTACTAAAACTCAGTGAGACCCCAGGAATCCATCGAAAAATCGCCCAATTATATTTGTAATCAAAAGTACTTTTACCTAAAAATAGAAGTTCTGGAAATGCCAAACGACCCAAGGGCTTAATGTGCCTTAAACTGCAAATTTCCCTTGATAATTGATCTTCCGAAATTTGACCATTTGGAAGACGAATTAAAATATTCTTGTTCATTTTAAAGATTAGATTCATAGCCCCAGCGTTGGGATAGGATTCTAATGAATCTATTCTCATGTCAGGACATTGGCTTTCCAAAAGGCCTCGGACAAAGTTCACGGAAAGTTCTCTCAATATAATACCTCTAAATTTGAATCCCAAAATCCTACCAAATTATTTCCGGGATTCACCTAAATTTGATACATTCGGCCAATGGACAACCTGCTCACCAATCACAGGCTAGAGCTTACGCATAAGAATCATTTTAAATTTGGTTATAATGATTCATGGTTCCAATTGCGGTGCTCCGCTAGCGATAGATGGGTGGTGAAATATGGGCCATGCGAAAGAGAGTCTGGCGACTTCCGGTCAGAGTGCCTTCATGCCGCTCAGATCATAAGTTCGAAGACCAGTCGACTCCCGTGGATATTCATGTCTGGAGGAATTGATTCTGAAATTGTTGCACTCTCTTTTCTTGCAGCCAAAATAAAATTCAAAGCCGTTTCAATAAGATTCAATGACGGATTAAACCGACATGATATTCAATTTGCTGTGGATTTCACGCGGAAGCACAAGATTTCCCATGAGATCTTTGACCTCAATATAGTGGACTTTTTTGCGAGTGACGAGTTCTTAAGGCTAGCTCACAATTCCCAATGTGTAACCCCTCAATTCCCATCCTTAATGAAAGTTATGAAAATTGCATCTCTAAGCAATGGATACCCTGTGATAGGGAGTGGCGATTGTTACTTAAAAAAAGAAAATAACGATTGGGTGCTCTATGAACGAGAGAAGGTGGCCTCTATCTATAAGTTCCTAATTGCCAATCGAATTCAAGGTTGCGCTGGTTTTTTTCAATATACCCCTGAAATTATTCTAGCATACCTACGAGACCCAATAGTGGAGAAATTGCTTCAAAACCAAATTCCCTACAAACCCTCAAATTATGATTTAAAGTCAGAAATATATTCGAATTATTTTGAATTTGAAAGCCGCCCCAAATTTACAGGATACGAATATTTGCAAAATCTCAATCAAAAATACCGATCGACACTGAAGGCGAAATTACCCTTCTGTGACGAGATTTTCAAAACATCACACTTAAGTCTAGCTCAACAACTGTCTCCTCGTGGATCAATTTGATACACTAGAAAAACTTGCCCCTTTAAGATCGCACTAGTACTCGTAAAATTTGACCAAAACCTTGCCTATGGTTAAGCTATATTCAGAGATGAGGTTCCCGATGATGAATAATCGAAGAAATTTTTTGATTACACTTTTGGCAACAAGTGCTTGTGCCGTAATTCCAAAAACTTCATCAAATGTCGGTTATCGATTTAGATTTGAACTCATTCCTAAAAATCCCGTAAACAAAAAATTTAATGACCCGATTGACTTTTTTAATTTTTATGGCATAGACAATAGCGCGGGGGCGCTCAATGGATTTTTTAAAAAGATCGGATGGCTAAAACACGTTCATGTAGAAATGGGATCTCAAAAAAATTCTGTCATAATCACAAAGACTTACAAATCTAGATTCTATCGCCACCTCTACTCTAGGATTTGGCACAAAGGAGCCCGTGGAAATAGAATAGAGTCAAAAATTTATAACCAAATAAAGTTAACTTAGCACCCTAAGAGCCCTTTGCTCCAACATTCTTGTAGGGCTCATTTCCAAGCCAAGTTCCTTTCCATTGATAACATTTCTGTGGGATTGGTGATTCAGAGCAATCTCTGTAAATGTAAGAATACCCGTTAACTTCCAGCCAGTCCCCTATCAATTGGTCAATGAATCCATGAAGTTTCCAAAAATATTTATTTACATGCGAAGATCGATCGTGAGTTAAGTCGCTGCATTGTTTTCGATTGTCCGTACGTGGATCTAAACAACCTCCATTTGGAGCCGCATATAAAATATGTAGTTTCCCATGAATCATATTCTCAATATCAACTCCAAGGTCATTCAAAGAAGTTCGACTTAAGTACCCCACATCTCTCAACTGTTCAGACATACTTAAGATGTTATCTAATTCATTTTGCTCATAGGAAATATCTTTACCCTTTTCCTTTAAATAGACTGCTCGGGGCACAGCCCACTCTGAATCCAAGACAGAATTTGGAAGCTCGTACCAAGGAGCAATGCAACTGTCACCTCTAGCAGCAAGTTCTACCTGAACCATTTTTATCATTTGCCGATGCATAAATAAAAAATCTTCGCCCGCAAGAAGGCCGCCACTTGAATGATCTTTTATGAACTGTGCAAAATCTTGTCGACTGTATTGATCCTTCTTTTCTTTCATTTTGATCCAACCTGAGTCGACCAATTCATTCAACCGCCCAATTGACGGAGGTAAGTTGTTCAAATCAAAACTTAGTTCTCGTCTGATCGAATGCCAATAATAGTGCCAATCTCGATGTTCTTTCGAAGAAAGCATATCGAGCACATTGACCAACATATCTTCTGATTTTTTTGAACTGCAGGATTTACATACTTTCCAATCTAAACCAGGGAGTCCACATTGTTCAAAATGGTCTGGGTCAGGATGCTTGGAACTCAAATTGCTTAAGTATATGATAGACTGGGCATCATATTCAGAGAGTGAGTAAGTCTGCGTAGATCCACAAATAAAGGAATTTGAGGATTGGCCAGAGGCAACGCCCGAAAGAAATACCGTCACAGTTAAAATAAGATTTTTCATACATTTACACTCAGCAACTTTTGAGCCACATGCCCGCGAAGCTTTTTTTCAGAAAATTGCTGTGATTTTAGCAGTTTAAACCATCCAAATCCAATGAGGCCTGCCTAGAGATTGGACGCTTTGACAAAAAATGCACCTCAAATATCAACAATTTGTTTCCTCACAAAGCAGTTAGGTCCAAATTCGTATTTCTCGTCAATCCAGTCGGACGTTTGCATAAAGCCAAATTTCAAATAACTTGGAAAGGCAGTTTTTCTTGGCATGCTCCATAGGAACTTAGATTTAGATTTAATGGCATCTCGCTCACAAGCTCGAAATAGCATTTGAGATATACCTTTTCTCCTATACTCTTTCTTAACAAAAAGCCCACGGCTCCGAAAACCGTCAAAATTTGTCTTGAACCCGCTGTTGATACCTACCCACTCTCCGCCTAAAAAGACGCCATAAAAATGTGGCTGTGATTTCAACAAGGACTTGTCATAATCACCCATAAACTCAATTGGGGATGTTGGCAAAATGGGAGTTTTTCTATTTGGCCAAAGAAATTCGTGCCAAATAGGCTTTACAAAATCAAAATCAATTTCTTGAAGTTCAAACCGTACATCGTTGGGAGCCACGGATCAGTAGCCCACCAATTTCATACAGGTGATGGGAACCTCGGGGTAACCCGTCATGCGGATGGCGCCGGGGTAGTTGCTTTTTTTGGAATCGTAAGCCGTCTGCAAAGTTTTTTGAACTCCGGAACCATCATTATAAATAGCCTTTAAAGATCGGCTGGGAATGTACTCGCTGGAGACCACATCCACCGGCATCTTCACATAATATCCATTGGCCGCCAAAAACTCCGTCTCGAAGCTTTTGACCAAGCCGGCCTCAACCGTAACAAACAAACTCAAGTAGACCTTTTCCCCATCAATGGAAAAATGGTCCGCAATGCAACGAACCTCTTCGGCCCGCAAAAGGCTGGAAAATAAAAAAATAGAAGCCAAAATTACAAGTTTTTTCATTGGCCCTCCCCGAACTGAGCCTCTGGACTATCATAGAGCCACGTAAGATCAAAGGACTTCTTGGAATTCGCTGCCCTTTGGAAATACCATGAGAGACTTAAGGAGACCCCCACTTTTGAACACTTCAGCCCCTTGTGCGCACATTGTCTTGAATATGAACTCCGGCCAAGGAGAGGCCAAAATACTTAAAGATTCGGCCGCTAAGGTCTGCGCTGAATTTGGCTACCTTTGCGAACTCTATGAACCCAGGTCTGCCCAAGAAATGGATGATATCTGCCAGGAGGCCCTCAAAAAGGCCCAGCCCGAAAAGGACGTGGTCATCGCCGCCGGTGGAGATGGAACCATCCAAACACTGGCCAAATTTGCGCAGGGCAAAAAAGCTCGCATTGGCGCCATCCCCTGCGGAACGTTCAACTACTTCACCCGCACCCACGGAATCCCTGACCGCCCCTTGGCCGCATTGAAAGTGGCTCTCACAGAGACCGCCAAACCCACCCGCCTGGCGGAAGTGAATGGCCAAGTCTTTATCATCAATGCCAGTTTAGGCATGTACGCCAAGGCCATTAAGGATCGGGAAGAGCACATTTCAAAGTTTGGCCGCAATCGGTTTGTGGCTCTCTTATCCACCCTTTTAAATTTATTGAGTCCCAGACTGCTCTTAAAAGTTCAAATCACCCTGAACGACGAAACTCATAAAGTTCGAACGCCCATGATCTTTGTGGGCAACAACGAGCTTCAAATGAGTGAGCTGGCCCCAAACATCGCCCAGTGTTTGCAAAAGGATGAATTGGCCATCGTCATTGCCAAGCCTTATACAAAGTGGGATGCCCTTCGCATGATGTTTAAGGGGCTTTCTAAAAAGCTCGATCAGGAAGAACGCATCACCTGCTTTGCCTCAAAAGAGGTCACCATCAAATCTCTCAAAAAAACTCAGCTGATCTCTTTGGATGGAGAATTGACCAAAATGAAATCACCTTTGGTGGTTCGCGCACGTCCCAATGCCGTCCAAATGGTCCGCCCCTAGCCAGTCTATACTAAAGGGAGCCGCACTTCATATTGGCCGGCAAGGATTCCTTGATTTTTTTGGGATGAGCCAGGTTCAAATTGTCCATAATGGCTTTAAAGTCCTCAAAAGAATTCGACAGCTTCAACCGAGGATTTAAGTTTTTCTCCTCACCAATCGAGCTGGAAGTCTTCCCCTTGTAATCATGGGCCGGATACACCCGCGTCTCATCAGGAAGCGCAAACAATTTTGTTCGAACACTTTCAAAAAGCTTCTCTGGTGAGCCCTGTTGAAAATCCGTGCGCCCGCAACCTCGAATCAACAAGGCATCTCCTGTAAACACATTTCCCTCGAAGACATAGCTCATGCAGCTGTCGGTGTGACCGGGAGTGGTCAGCGCCTTAACTTTATAAGCACCCAATTCCAATTCCTGACCATCCTTCAAAAGCATATCCGCACAATCTACTTTTGAGCCTTCACTCAATCCCACCTTTGCACCCAGCTCAGATCTTAACGAACTTGCCGAAGTGATGTGATCTGCGTGGACATGGGTTTCTAAGACATATTTCACCTTAAAATTCATCTCTTTCAGAAATTGAAGATCTCGCTCCAAGGTCTCTTTCACCGGATCAATCACAGCGACTTCTTTTGTAGAGGCATCGCCGATCACATAAGTGTAGGTGCTGGATTCGTGTTCGAAAAGTTGGTAAAAAAGAGTCGACATAAAGGCCTCCTAAGAACAGATGTCCATAAATCTTATCTGATATTTCTTCTCAAGTTCAAACATTTCATCCAGTTGCTCAAATTCCAATGAAATGGGAGCGAAGCTGCACTTTCCGTATTGATGAAGATTCAAGCGGTCTGAAAACTCTTTTTTTAACTTTTCAAAGTCTTGTCTTCGCAAATTGAAAGTGTAATCAAAATCCGCTTCGAAGCTTTTTAACGCCGACTTGTATTTACGGCCGTCAAAACAAACTAAATTTTCAATGTGGCTGTATTCCGCAGAGTACGACCAATTGAAGGAACCCGAACAAACTTTTTTCGCATCCACAATCATATATTTGGAATGCATTTGCTTGGCCAAATGACCCTTCGGATTGAAATCAAAATACTTCACGCGCACATGAACATTTTCACTTCCCGGATAATCATGTCTGGCCAAAAACACCGTATAGTTGTGACTTTCGGAACACTCTTGAGAATATTCCTCCTTGCAAGGTGGAACTTCTTTGTCCTTTCGGTAGGACAACGTTTGATACTCAGCCATGGTCACCACAAAGTCGATTTTTACGCCTCTGGAAGCTGCTCTCAACAGCGCATCAAAAACCGGCCTTAATTTTAAGCGCGTGCTGGCAATTTCCAAAGATTTTCGTGCGCCATCAATTTCTCGAACCACTTCACGGGTCAACTCAAAGCCTTCTTTGGAATCATCATCCACCAAACGCCCGTCTCGAACTTTAAAGTTTTCGGTATTGAAGAAAGATTGAATGGACGGGTTTCGATCCTTAGCCGCCAAGAAGTCATTGGTCGTAGAACCCACTTCTTCTCGACCGTACTCATTTGCTAGCGACCACAAAAGATCAAATTCCTTTTGAAAGTTCACGGCAACTTCAGACTCACCTACAAAAAACATGATATTTTCACTGTAATGCTCTCGAGAAAGCTGGGACCAATTGGCTGAACCTGTAATCAGTCGCGGTGTATTCTCTCGAGAATCCATCACCGCAAATTTATGATGAATTTTCTTTCCCAGCCCGATGTAGCGCGCATCAATTCCAAGCTCTTCAAATTTTTCCAATTTGTAACCCACACGGTTGGGTTTGCCATTGAAAACAATTCGAACTTTCAGCTGTCCCGACTTTATCTTTTTTTGAATGGACGGAGAGGCCAACTTAGCGATGATCGGATTCGATTCCTTGTGATCCATATTATACATGGCAATGTCCATGGTGGATTGCACCTGATCGATTTGCGCGGCGATCTTTTCAAAGGTGGAGTCATAAGGGTGAAAATAAGCTTCGATGCTTGCGAAACTCTCAGAAGAAAATAGGAACAGCGAAATGACCAGTTGAAGAACAAATGCAACTTTCAAGAAATCCCCCTCTTTAACCCCATCCAAAAAAACTTTGGATTCTGAACTCAGTCCCCTACCCCAATCTCTCTGCCAGAGCAATCACCACCTGCGCCAACCGGGGAAAGACCAATTTTAAATTTGTTGAAAAATCCGTCACCACATTCTCATCTGCAATGTCTGTAATCCCGCGAATTTCCATAAAAGGTAGCTTTTTGTATTCGCAGGCCCTTGCGCCACCGGCCCCTTCCCACGCAACTGCCAACGCATGGGTCTGTTTGAAAATTTCCTGAGCCCGTTCCCACTCCATGACGTCCTCATCTCCACTGGCGATGAGGCCAAAATGAAGGTTTCCGTTTTCAAAATCCAGTTGAGAATCTTTTAACACCTCAAGAAACCGCTTTCCTCCTGAAAACCGTGGCAAGGGACGAGACACATATAAAAGTTTATGATCGTGCTCGACCACCGCTTCAGAAACCACCACATGACCCACATGAACCTCCGGGCTTAAAGCTCCGGCCGAACCCACACTGATGACTCCTTGAAGATTCGGGAACTCCATTAAAAAATGGAGTGTACTCAGGGCGAACTGCACCTTCCCATGACCGCCAACGGCCACGTAAAAGGAGCCTTTGGATTCTTTCTTGAGCGTGAGTCCAGACTTTTGCTCGTCCAAAAATTCAAAGCCTTTGGCTTCGAGCTCTGCCACCAGTGCGTTCATTTCTAACTTTAAAGGGCACAAAATCAGGAAGGGTTTCATAAGCCCACCAACTTACTCGCCCCGCTTCCAAAAGAATAGCCTATGGCATTTAAAATTAATTCAAATGGCTGGATAAAAAATATCAGGTAAAAATTTCAAAAGCCGTCCATTCTGGGACCACCGCTTTGACCCAAACCCCTGGAATCACGATTTTGAGTTCAGATTTCTTAAACCGGGGGGAAAATATGAGATCTGCCATTCTTTTTGGAGCCATTCTAATCAGCTCGATTGCCGCACACACGGCCACTGCTGAAACCTGCTTTTCAAACCAAACGCTCCAAGAGTTGTCTCAAAACTTTAAACAACTCAAAACTTTTGCGGACAGTGGCAAACCCGAAATCTGCAGCAAAGAAATGGGACCCCAATGGACTCAAATTGTGGAAACCCTCGTGGATCTAAGAGAGTTGAGCATTCCGGACCTTTCTGGCTTTAAAACTCAAGACGACTTCTCAAAGAAGGCCGTGGATGAAAAGGCCTGGTGGAACTACTTTACCACTCGAGCCAATGCCTTTGATCTCAATGGAAAATCCTGTCGGCAGGGCGTGGTCGCCTACGTTTATCCTTTTCTTCCCGGAGTCATCAACCTGTGTGAAGTCTTCTACCAACAACCGCGCATCGGGCGCTTGGAAACTCTTCTGCATGAAGTCCGCCACTTTGATGGTTACGGCCACGTCACTTGCACTCAAGGGGCACTTTTTGGCTCCAAAGGGGCGTGTGACAACAACATCAATGACAAAGGTTCCTATGCGATTTCCATTCAAGCCAACGTGGCTTTGGGACTTTTAAGTGAACGCTTTGACGAAGGCACCAAAGCTTTTGCTCGCGCTTCGGCATTGTTTGTGATGTACAATCAGTTCAACGAAAAGACGAATGTGAAAATTCACAAAGACTTTTTGGTGGAGAACGAATCCGGAGAAATTTACTCTTGGGACCCCAAAAAGGGAGACAAGGTTTCACGGATCAAAAAACTGAGAGAGCCTGCTCGCATTTTTACAGCGGGTCTTGAAACCATCTTTTATCCCATGGACCCCACAAAAAAGGCCTACCGCTTGAACGATGATTTGGAGTCCAATGCCTCTCGGTTAGGAATGTTTGCAGACCACTACAACAGTTTGCCCGTCAGTGAGCGTGCTCAATTTATTGGCGCTGGCTACAACACCAACGGCAGTCTGTTGCTGAAAAACAAAGTCACCTCGCTTTGTGGAGAAAAAGGGCTTCAAGCCATTCCGGCGTCTGCTTTTGACGAACCCATGGTGTCGATGATTTCAGTGATCCCAGATGGGCACACGGTCCGAGACATGCTTGTTGGTCAATCCGGAAGACTTTATGAAACCACCTGCACATTGAACCGAATGTATGCGGTCTATCCTTTGGATCATTACGTGCCTTCGAATCTCTATCGAGCATTTCCTCTGGAAAACACCTCTTATGGTCTTTCCACAAGCGGTGAAATTTATGTTCTAAACGAAGACCAAGGACGCTATTCTTATGGTGAGATGATCAATTTTTCTGGACATACTGGAAAATGGATTGAGATGAGCCAGCGAGTCATGCCATACCTATATGTAGAGGCGCAATCGGTGGCGTCGCACTAAAGGGGATACTTTGAAAAAAGCTTTTAGTTTCAGTTTCTTTGTGGTCAGCATCATTGCGCTGGCCACTTTGCTCTTTTTTAATGGACCCGGGGATCGCCCCACCCTTCCCGCCGTGGAAGAGGCCCCTTCGCAAGCGAAGGTTGCTAAGGTTTTGACGGAAGTGGAATCTCCAAAAGGGGATCAAAAAGAACCGGCTTCAAACAGAACTTTGGCCATGGAAGACCATGAAAAAGAGGCGCAAAAATGGGTGGATCTGTTTTTGGATTCCGCTCAATCCATGGAAACTCGATTGGAAGCTTGGGTGGCCCTTAAGAAAATCCACCCCCTGCCTTTAAAAAGCTACGTTCGAATTGCGAACGCCAAGAACCCTTTTCAAGATCGAGACTTCAAGCCCCACACTAAAGGAGAGGAGAGCTATCGCCGCGAGGAGAGCTTTCGCATCATGGCTCTTCAAAGTCTTGAAGAAGCTTTGATCAAAGATCCCACACAAATTTCCAGTTTGATGGAAGTGGCTCAGAATGCCTCAAGCCCCGTGGTGAAAAAGATCGCCTCTAAAATGAAAGAGTTTGCCGAGCAAGGAATGAACTACTCGGATCTTTTCAATCAAGCGGTTCTTCAGGAAGAAATTCCTCGTTAAGAATTTGCACTTCTTCGAATTGGCGGACCCTAGACCGCATAGTAATGAAATATCCTAAAGCAAAAAGGGCCCCCACGATAAAGCCATACAAATGGGCCAAGTAGCTGACATTTTCTTCGAAGGTGGTGGGAAATAAAATCACCAAAGAAACTCCGATGACACGAATCCATCGGTTAAAAAATTTCCTCCGACGGTCAATCCACAGATAATTGAAAAACCAAAATCCTGCCAAAAGATAAACCCACCCCGAGGCTCCCAGAAGCCCCACCTGAGCAGGATAACTCATCAAAGTCATCGCCTGCACCGCAACGGCTCCCAAAAAACTATACAGAAGAAGGACAAAGGATCCCCGATTGGAAATTCCCAAGGTTCCAAAAACAAAAATGCTTAAGACCAAAAGCATATAGGAGTTGGAAAGCAAATGGCCCAAGTCTCCATGGAGAAAAATCGCCGTGATCAGTCGATAATACTGCCCTTGCTGAAAAACCAAGTCTCTTGAACTCATGGCCCATTGAAACAGCGCTTCGTCTTCCCATGCTCTTAAAGACAGTAAACTGGAGAGGAGAATTAAAGTTCCCCCAAACAGAATTCCCCACTGATTGGGCTTTCTCGACATCAGGGTTTTGACAATTCGAACTTCAATTCGACTCAAACACCCTCCGCCTCGTTGGCTTTGATCTGCGCATTGAGCTTCTTATAAAGATCCGCCATCATGGACTCTCTTTGCCCTTGAGCCAAAGGCCGGCCTCCATTCAGCTCTTCATACAGAGCGGGATCCAGTTCCACCAAAAACCGTGAAGGAGAAACCGGCATCAATTTGCCATGGCGCTTTCGCGCTCGAACACGAGTCAAAATCAAATGCTTTTTGGCTCGAGTGACGCCCACATAAAAAAGGCGACGCTCTTCGCTCACATCTTGGCCCAATTTGGAGTGAGGAAGAAGCTCTTCCTCCACGCCCACCAAAAACACCAGGGGAAACTCCAATCCCTTACAGGCATGTAAAGTCATCATCTGCACTTCGTTGGCCGGCGTGTCGCCCTCTTGCTCCACTGGATCTCGAAGCTCCATGGCGTCAATAAACTTGTCCAAAGTTTCATAGGACCGACCATGGCGACCAAACATGCCGTCCAAAATCCGACCTAAAATCATTACGCCAAACCAGCGTTTTTCTGCAACTTGAGCTTCGCGGTAATTTTGAAAAACAAATTTGCGATAACCCAAACGATCCAACTCTTCCAGCAAAACATCTTCCGCAGATTTTGGATTCTTCACCAATTGATGTTTCAAGTTTTGCAGGAATTCAAAAAGCTCTTGAATGTTTTTGGCCGCCTTTTCCTCACTGTTTTCCTTCACCCATTCTTTGGACTTTCGGTAAAAATCCAAATCTGAAGGCAAGCTTTCGATGGCTTCCAAAGTCTTTTCTCCCACTCCTCGAGGGGGAGTATTGATAATCCGTCGAAAAGAAACCTCTGTGGGAAAAAGACTGGAACGAATCAAAGCCAAAACATCTTTCACTTCTTTTCGATCAAACAGCGCCGTTCCACCAGTGATCTTATAGGGAATGTTGGCCCTTCGAAGGCCACCTTCCAAAAGGCCACCTTGTGAATTGGAGCGGTACAAAATGGCAATGTCTCGAAAGGAATATCCCTTCTTCGAAAATTCCATCAACTCGGAAACCACTTGTTCCACTTCATCGTTTTCATTTTCAAAAACAAAAACTTCGGGTTTCTCCCCTTCATTGGCAAGACCCGGTCTTAAAATCTTTTCGTGACGCTGGTCATTGTTTGAAATCACTCCATTGGCCAGTTCAATGATTCGCCCCGAAGAGCGGTAGTTTCTTTCCAACCGAATGGTGACGCAATTTTCAAAACGCTTTGGAAATCCCAAAATGTTTTGAATCTCGGCTCCGCGCCATCCATAGATGGACTGATCGTCATCTCCGACCACCGCAATGTTTCGATGGGCCGAAGTCAGTTCATCGATCAACTTCATCTGAGTGTTGTTGGTGTCTTGAAACTCATCCACCATCAAAAAGTCATAACGACTGCGCATTTTTTCATGAATGGCTTCGTTTTCCTTCATTAACCGAAGAGGTCTCAAAAGCAGCTCTTCAAAGTCCACCACTCCGAGATGCTTCAACTTTCGAATGTATTTCGGAGCCAGCACCAAGGCCATACTGCTTTCGATGGTGTCATCTAAAGAGCTTTCCCGACCTGTTTGCCTCAGCGTTGAGATTTTCGCCATCAAACGCTCCATAGAAAAGCGTTCTTTTTCGTAGGCCGAATGATCCCGCATCAGGTCTTTCAACACGGCCATAGAGTCACTGGCATCAATCACGCCAAAACGTTTGGGAAGCTCCGCCTCTTTCCAAAATTCTTTTAAGAATTGTAAACCGAAACCATGAAAGGTTCCCGTCCAAACCTTCTTGGCTTGCGGACCGATTTTTTTAACCACTCGACTTTTGAGTTCAAAAGCGGCTTTGTTGGTGAACGTTAAAACACAAATGCGCTCGGCCTTGGCGACTTTTTCGTCAATCAGGCGCCCCGTGCGCGCCACCAAAACCGTGGTCTTTCCCGATCCAGCACCGGCCAAAATCAAGAGGGGTCCTTCGTTGTGTTTGGCAGCTTCACGCTGTTCGGGATTTAAATCTTTGAGCCATTTGTCTTCAGAATTCATGGACCGATAACTTATCGAGGATTCAGGACCTGAACAAGGATTGGCCGAAAATTAAAAACCCTTTGCCTTCCTATGTTCCATTATCCAATTTCTATTCTTTATAGAACCTGGCACGCCCCTCCCTGGGCTCTACCAGCATTTGCCCTGCGGGCAAAGCGCATCCTGCTTGCTGGAGGCCTACTTCTATAAAGAATAGAAAATGAAAAATGAAACCTAAGGAAGAGTTTCAAAGGGTCATTATTTGAGCATGGCTTTGAAATCAGCAATGTCGTCCAGAATATCGAACAAAAGATCCTTTGCTCCATCCACATGCTCTTTGACCGAGCGAATTTGATTGAAACGTTTGTGATCTTTTTTGAGTTTTTTCATTGCTGTGCGCGCGCCTTCAATGGAGAAGCGATCTACGTAAAGAAGCTTCTTGATCAGAAATAAAGTCTCCACATCTTTTTTGGAATACATGCGCTGATTGTGTGCACTTTTTTTCGGCTTTAAAAAATCAAATTCTGTTTCCCAGTAGCGAAGCACATAGGGCTTTACTCCCAGAAGGTCTGCAACTTCGCCAATTTTAAATGCCATCTTGTCTGGAATTTGCTTCAGCTCTCCGGCCAAGGTTTCATCCACCTGAACGGGAACCACAAGTCGATCACTGGAGGGAGCGTATCTTCGCTCCACCTCACTGGAATTCAAATGAATCTCGTGAGAGGTCTCCAACTCACTCATTCCATATCACCTTCTTTAAGCAAGGAGATGTCTCCCCCATTCAATACGGTTTTCAAAACCTGACTGGGTTTAAAAGTAAGAACTCGGCGAGCACTGATTTTAATTTGATCACCAGTTTGAGGGTTTCGACCAATGCGCTCTTTCTTTTCTTTGACTGTGAAATTTCCGAACCCAGAAATTTTCACTTTGTCGCCTGTAACCAATTGGTTTTTCAACTCGTTGAAAACCAACTCCACAAGCTCACTGGCTTCTTTTTTTGAAAATCCAATTTTTTGGTAAACTTGCTCGACAATATCGGCCTTGGTCATCGTCGACTTTTCCGCAGCATTTGTTGGGTCAGCCATCAAGAAGTCCCCCTCTCTCACCAAAAGGCTAACAAGAGGGTAAAAACTTTCAACTGGAAAGTGGATGAATTTCGAGGAAAATCACCCATTTAACGCAATTTGACGCCAAGCTTCTTTTCTGCGGTAGAGATGATCTGCTTCTGAAGGTTCATCAATTGGTCTTCTTGCAAGGTTCCAGACTCCTCTTGAAGAACCATTCGGAAGGAAACGGACTTTTGATCCTTGTCCAAATCCCCACCTTCAAACACATCCATCACCTGCACCCCTTGAAGAGTGCTTCCTGCAACCTTCTTAATCACCTGAATCAAATCTTGGGCGGATTGCTTCTTCGCCATGATAAAGGCCAAGTCTCTTTCCACACTGGGGTACTTCGAAGGTGTTTTCGTTTGAGTTTTTCTTTGAAGCGAGCGTGAAAAAGCCGCCAACTCCAACTCCACAACAACCGCATCTTCTTTCATCTTCACAGGCGCCTTCACATCTGGGTGCAGGCTGCCAATGTATCCAATGATCTTTCCTTCGCAGAACAAACTTGCAGATTGGCCCGGATGAAGAAAGGGTGGAACCTCTTCCATTTTTCGAAGCTCTAAACTTCCAAACAGGGGCTCTAAAAGAAATCCTTTGGGACCTCCCATGTGAAACCGCTGAAACAAACGCTCTAACGTGGACTTCACTTCAAAGAACAAAGGAGTTTTCTCGCGACTCCATAGACCTTCCGGAGTTCCCCAAGCCAAGAAACTTAAAAGACTTTCCTCTAAGTATCCGCCGTCCGCTTTCTTTGAAAAGCGAGATCCCACTTCAAAAATTCTTCCGGCCTTATTTCCATGACGGAAGTTAAAAAGCAAATTCTCGACCAAGCCAGGAACCAAAGAAGTCCGCATGGTGGATAGCTCTTCACTTAAGGGATTTTTCAATCGCACCTGAGCTTCAGGATAATTCACTTTTTGGGAGCGCAATTGCGAACCTTCACCAAAAAGATTCTTTAATGTTTCACTGGAGGTAAAACCATAATTGACCGTTTGCAAATAACCCAAAGACGTCATGGCTTCCAAAATAGAATCTTCCAGAATCCATTTCACATCGTGAGCCATGGGCTCACAGTCCATAGCTGGCAAGACTTCGGGGATCTGATCATAACCTTTCAGACGACCGAACTCTTCCACCAAGTCCACCTCTTGCTCTAAATCCACCCGATGACTGGGAACAACCACAAAGACATCCACCTGAGGGTCCGAGCTCTTCTTCACTTCACAACCCAATCGGGTCATAAAATCAACAAACTCTTCCCCTTGAACGTCATAGCCCAAACGATCCGACACATAGGAAAAGCGCACTGGAATTTCCACAGCCTTCTTCTGCTCAGCCATCAAATCGTAAAAATCATCAGAAACTTTACCGCCGCACTCAGAGGCCAAAAGAGAGCTGGCCAAATCCAAGGCCCGCGGAACCATAGAGATGTCTGTCCCACGAGAAAATCGGTAAGCCGAATCCGTTTGCAATCCAAACTTTCGCGAAGTTTTTCGGACCGTTTCCATGGTGAAATGGGCCGCTTCCAAAAAGATGTTTTGAGTGTTGTCACTGACGCCGGAACACTTTCCACCCACCACACCTGCCAAACAGGAAGGCGCTTTTCCATCACGGATGGTGAGCTCTTCCCCTGTCAAAGTCAGCTCGGTCCCATCAAGAGTGACAAATTTTTCTCCAGAGAGGGAGCGCGCCACGCGAACTTTATTTTCTGCCAACTGATCCGCATCAAAAGCATGGAGAGGCTGCCCCAGCTCCATCATCACAAAATTTGTGATGTCCACCACATTATTGATGGAGTTCATTCCCACCGACTCCAATTTTTGTTGAAGCCATTTGGGAGAGGGCCCCACTTTTACACCCGAGATGTAGCGAGCCATGTAGCGAGGACACAAATCTGGAGCTTCCACTTTTAAATCCACTTTGGATTTAACGGACAAGGAACTTTCTGTCTTCAAACTCACTTCAAGATTTTTTAACTTCAAATTCAGCAAACCCGAAAGTTCTCGTGCCAAACCGTAGTGACTCAAAACATCCGCCCGATTGGGAGTCACGCTCAACTCCATTCGCACATCATTGAGTCCGGAGTAAGATGCAAAGGGCTCACCCACCGGCGCCTCCCCAGGCAAAATCAAAATCCCTTCGGATTCTTTCGAAAGCCCCAACTCACTTTCGGAGGCCAACATTCCAGAGCTTTCCACTCCTCGAATTTTTGAAAGCTTAATCTTGAAATCTCCAGGAAGAACGGCTCCAGGAAGTGCAACGACAACTTTATCACCTTTGTTGTGGTTCTTCGCTCCACAGACAATTTGCTTCAACTCTCCTTGCCCCACATCCACCTGACAAAGCGTCAGTCGGTCCGCATCGGGATGTTGACCCTTTTCAATAATGTGTCCCACCACCACATGCTCAAAGTTTTTAGCCAGGTCTTCGATGGACTCCACTTCAAGACCTGCGGAGGTTAACACTTCAGCCAATTCTTGAGGCTTTGAAAGCCAATCTTTGATGGCATTTTGATCTTCGAAAAATTCAGAAATCCAATTGAATGAAACAATCATTTTTGAAACTGCCTTAAAAATCTGAGGTCGTTCTCGTTAAACAAACGGATGTCGCCAATGCCGTACTTGATCATTGCCATGCGCTCAATTCCAAATCCAAAGGCAAACCCTTGCCATTCTTTGGAGTCAATTTCACAGGCCTCCAACACTTTTGGGTTTACGAGTCCGCATCCGCCAATTTCAATCCATCCGGTTTGCTTGCAAACTCGGCAACCCTTTCCAGAGCACATGGGGCATGAGCAATCAAACTCCGCAGAGGGCTCGGTGAATGGGAAAAAGCTGGGACGAAAGCGAACTTCTACCTTTGATCGAAAAAGTTCCTTCAATACAAAAGAAATGGTGGCCTTCAAATGGGCCATGGACACCTTGCGATCCACCAACAAACCCTCAATTTGATGGAAGTTGGGAGAGTGGGTCACATCACTGTCACAGCGAAACACAGAACCCGGTGCCATAATTCTGAGCGGCGGCTTGGATTTCAGCATGCTTCGAATTTGAATGGGGCTGGTGTGAGTTCTTAAAACATGGGTGTCATCCACATAAAAAGTGTCTTGCATGTCCCGGGAAGGATGGTCCGGGGGAATGTTCAAAGCTTCAAAATTGTACCAATCCTCTTCAATCTGTGGACCGGTCTGAACAGAAAACCCCAGACGGTTGAGAGCGGCCACGGACTCTTGAATGACCAAACCCACAGGATGGCGTCCCCCCATAAATTGGGTTTTGCCCGGCAAAGTCACATCAATTTCTTCCTCAGAAAGTCGCTCATGAAGCTCCTTCTGGCGAAGAGCCTCTTCTCTCTCTTCGTAGGCCTTTTCAAAAGCCTGCTTCACTTCATTGGCCTTTTTTCCAAAGGCGGGCTTTTCCTCTTTGGGAAGTTTGCCCATGGCTTTCATGGCCTCACTGAGAAGTCCATTTTTGCCGATAATTTTTACTTTCACATCATAAAGAGATTTCAGGCTCTCGGACTGAGTAATGGCTTCAAGCCCCTCATTTAAGAGCTGATCAAGTGTTGAATGGTCCATCCGCACAATGTACAAGAGAGGGGCATGCAGGGAAAGCGAAAAATACCCTTTCAAAAGGGCAAACACCGAAAACCAGAAAAAGTCTACTCCTTCCAAGAGGCGGACAATCGCCTCTATGATCTCTTCCGCCATCACGGCTTTGAGGACTTTCCTCATCACGAGAGACATCGCTTGGTGGAGTTTTATCAACTCTTAATGACTCATCAAAAAACGGACAACGTCACCCGATTGATTCGCTTCCGCGACATTGGAATCAAACACTTTATCGACAGCTTGATGGTGCCACGATTGACCACATTGAGTTTTCCTCTTTTGGACAAAGGAACCGGACCGGGATTTCCAGGAATCCCTTTGAAAATTCTCTTTCCCAAAGAGCGGATGATTTTGGCTGAAGGGGTTCGAAAGCGCGTGGACTTTTTGCGCGCGGTTCGAGAAGAAATGAAGTTGAAAAACTTAGATTTGGTGGGACGAAAAATTGACGAATTCTTTGAACTGCCCATCAATGGCGTCATCACTCGGGCTGTGGAGTCCGCAAGTCAAACGATTGATAGCGTAAAAAACAGTCTGCAACCGGGTGGGAAAATATTTTTAATGAAAGGTCCCAACGTGGACCATGAAATTGTGGAAGTTCAGCAAAAATATGGGGACGAATTCCAATTGGTGGAAGATCACCATTATGAACTTCCAAAAACTCCTCACCAACGTCGGCTTTTGGTTTACCAAAGATCAGGTGCTCAATGAGGGTGAAGGAAATTTCTTCTTCCACCAATCCAGACTTTAAAATTTTAAGTGGACTCCTCCAAGCCAAAGGAATTCGAAAAGAAGGCCTTTGCTTAGTGTCTGGAGAAAAAGTTCTGAAAGATCTTTTGTCACACTCCACCTCACACAGCTTAACTTCAGAGTCTCCCTTGTCCGGGCAGTTGTTATTTACAGCAAAGTCTCAAGGACTTGCGGAGAAATGGGCGGAAGAATTTCAAGTTGAGCGGGGACTGCTTCTTTCAAGTGAGTTGTTTCTTGAATTGGATGTGGCTCGAACCAAAAAGCCGCTCTATGTCTCTCCAGTGCCTTTGCTTCCTGACTTCGAAAAACCAAAGCCCGGGCTCAATGTGTTTTTGGCCCTTTCTGATCCGTCCAATTTAGGGGCATGTTTAAGATCCTTAAAGGCATTTTCTGTGTCCCAGGTGGTTCTACTCAAAGAAGCTTCACATCCTTTTCTTCCAAAGGTCACCCGAAGTGCCAGTGGAGTGAACTTTCAAAGTCCCTTGGCAAAGGGACCCTCCATCGGTGATTTAGAAATTTTGAGTGGGCAAGATTCTTTTTTCCATTTGGATATGGAGGGCGAAAGCTTAGAGGATTTTTCGTGGCCCGAAACAGCATGCCTCTTACTTGGAGAAGAAGGGAAAGGCATTCCTTTGACTTTAAAAGAGAGTTCTAAAGGTTTAAAGATTCCCATGAGCCCTGACGTTGAAAGCTTAAGTGCTCCCATTGCAGCCTCTCTTGCCGCTTGGGAATTCTACAAACAGCACCGTTCTAAAAGCTGATTCATCGATCTTATATTTCCCTTAGATATCTATAGAAGAGGACCTCCAGCAAGCAGGATGCGTTTTGCCGAAAGGCAAATGCTGGTAGAACGCAAGGAAGGGTGAGTCCGTCTCTATAGATATCTAAGGGAAATATAAGATCGATGAATTTGTTTCGTAAATGAAGTTAGGAGTCGCAAAGGTTGCGGACACTCAAGGTCCAAGCGCCTGAGAAGAGTCGCGTCATTGGGCAGCAGCATGTGCAAACAAAATCAAAAGGCAGGAATCAAATCCATAGGTGGAGTCATCCCGTGGGGCCACAAAGACAAGGCGTAGCCACCTCCCCCACTGCCGGTGGGTTTGACCGCCAATGCGCCCGCTTCCTCGAGCTGGCGCACATGGTTCTTTAAATCACCAAACACCAAACCCCATTTGTCAAAGCAGTCTCGGGCCAACAGCAAAGCATTCTTTAAATCCTTTTCAATATCCTTCGAAAACTCTTGGCTCAACGCCCGTTCCGACAGGTCCACCGCTTCACTCATTTGCAGATCTAACCGCTCTCCCAAATCAGGCTTGCTGTGAATCAAGGCCTTTACCTTCGAAACACAATCCGCAGTCAGCCCCTTTGATCCGCAGTAGGACAAATACAAATTGGGTTTCCATTTCACATTAAGATCTTGAAACTCTTCCCCTCGGACAAACCGAATCCCATGACCTTTTAACGACACCGCAATATCCACTCCACTGCTTTCGCCATGAAAAAGATCTTCCAGGCCCCGAGCAAAATCATAAACCTGTGCCGATTCCACAAATCCTTGAAATTCAAACCAGCGGGCAATGGCCACACAAAGTGCCGCCGAAGCCCCAAGCCCTGAGCCCACAGGAAGAGAGCTTTCTATGGTCACATGACCTTTCAACTCCTCACGGGCCATTTGCAAACGCTCCAGCGCCTGCTCCAAAACTCCATAAAACAAAAGTTGATAGTCTTTTCCTCGAGTCCCTCGAAACTCCACATCGAAGTTCTGTATGCCCGGTTCAAAATTCAATTCAAAGGATTCGGACAATAGTGGGAATGCCAATGCCGGTTTTCCGCGAAGCACGGCGTGCTCACCGGCCAAAATCCATTTGCCAAAACTTTCGGTGTGAAAATAATTGGACGTCATTGGGACAGATAAACTTTCATCAGAGGAAACAAAGACTTCAATGTGGCAATCCATTCCTCCAGAGCCTCTTTTTGATCCCTTCGAAAGAGCAAATGGATGTTTGGACCGGCATCCATGGTGACCAAGGGACCGTCTCCCTTTTCCTGCCACATTTTTCTTAAAGACATCAAACAGTCCACAGCAGGTCCGGTGAAGTATCCAAAGCTGGGTGTAGAGGTTTCAAACAAAGCGTGCATGTCCCAAAACTCTGCCCAGCAAATTTCAAAGGCTTTGGACCAATCCTCTGTTTGAAAAGCCAAAATTAAATTCTCAAGACGTTTCTCCGCTCGTTCCACACGGCCTTGAAAAAGATCACTGGTTAAAACCTGAACGTGAGCTTTGGAAGAGGAGACTTCTTTTTTTTGATTCTCAAAAATCAACGCCGCATGAAGCAGCCCGGGCATTCCCAAATCCACAGGCCTTGCGCCTTCACTCTCCCAGAGGGCAAAGGGCGAAAAAAAACTGCGGCAGGAACTTCCCGATCCTCTTTGACTGATCTGGGACAACTCCTCAAGAGTTCTTTCTTTGGTGAGATTTTGAGAGCGCGCATACTCATAAACACCCTTGGTCAAAGCGGCAAAACTGCTGGCGGAACTTGCAAGCCCACAGTCACTGGGAAAGTTGTTTCCCGAAGAAATATGCAAAGGCTCATTCACATCAAATTCGTTTTTTAAGATTTTTAAAAAATCCAAAAATCTTTTTTGGCCTTTTTCACTCAACTGAACTTCAAACTCAGAGTTTTCCAAGGGGCTCCAACAATCCTCCCCTTTCGTGGCCTCCACTTTTAACTTGGTGACCAAATGGTCCAAAGTAAAAGACAAAGATGCATTTGTGGGACGGTTCCCAGAAACCTGAGATTTCCCCATATATTTGATCAATGCAATGTTTGAAGGTGCAGTCACTTCAGTCATGAACACCTTCTATAACAAGCCCCAAAGACTTGTCATCCCTGGGTCGGCTCAAACAAAGAGCCTCAAACCCCCGAGAGCGAAATTCGTGAACTGCCCCGTTGGCTTGCTCCTTTTCCACAAAGAACAGGAGCGTGTCCGAGCCAAAAGCTCCACAGGCTTTTGCAAAACGAAGTCCTGCGAGATTTTGAAATTGAGAAAGCAATTTCAAAGAGGACTCCACCACCAGGTTCTTTTTCTCCAGAGAATCTCGAAACTCTTGAAGAGTCCCAAAAAAATCCGACTCCTTTTGAGCTTCAAGAGCTTGAGACGCCCTCTCCCCAAAACCTTTCAAGTCTTCAAGTTCGCTGCGCTCCAAATTTTTGAGGTGATCGTGAGTGGATATTTTCACCCCCGTGGAAATCAAAAAGACCTCCAGGTGAGGAAACGGCCACAAAAGGCTTCGACTTCTTACCGGCATTTGCGGATTCACCTGCGCCAGTCCACCCACCAATTGAGAAAGCACATCACAGCCCGAGGACGCACCAAGGTCAGAATCCTTAAAGTCTTTCATTAAGGTTTCCAAATCCATGGGAAGGCCCATTTTCTTTTTCAAAAAGGCCCACAAAAACAAAAATTGGGCACCACTGGCTCCAAACCCGCCACGCCCCTGGTGAGGATCGTTAAACTCGAAACTGTAATCTTTAAAAAATTCTGAATGCTTTGAGAGAAATTGTCCTGCAGGGCTTAAGGGGTGAGGTGTAAATCCAGTCTTAGGGATCTGATCCGTTGAGAACTTCATCTCAAAAGAAGGCCCATGAGTCCAAACAAGGCCCTGCCCACCGGCTAGCACTCCGTACTCGCCACAAACAAATGTTTTGCTGGGTGCTTTTAAAATCACGGAGATTTGGTCAACTCAGGTTTCGAGCGAAATTCTTTGACCGCTTCAATGGCGTGGCTCAAAGAAATGCGTTTTTGCAATGACAGAATTTCTTCAAGTCGTTTTTGAACAAACGGAATTTCTTTGTCCTTCGCCCCGGCACCAAGAGTTAAATTCTTAATGTGAAGCTTCATATGCCCTTCGATAATGCCCACCGTGGTGAGTGCTCGAAGAGCACCTAAGTTTTGAACCAATCCCACTGCGGCACAAATTCGCGACAGATCTTCGGCTGAGGAAATTTCTAAAATTCTCAACGCCATTTTCGCTGAAGGGTGAAGGTTGGTCACTCCTCCCACCACTCCCAAAATCAGGGGCGCTTCAAACACTCCGATCAATTTTCCATTTTCACGCTTCCAGCGAGTGATGCTTCGATACTGACCGCTTCGGGCCGCATAGGCATGAATTCCCGCTTCTACAGCGCGCCAGTCATTTCCAGTTGCAATCAAAATGGGATCAATTCCATTCAGAACACCTTTGTTATTGGTGGCGGCTCGGTAAGGGTCCAACTCCGCAAACAACGAAGCCTCTTCAATCTTCTCCATCAACTCTTCGTCCAGGCCTTCCAAAGTGACTTGGGCCCGTGTGACTCGGCTGTCCACCAAGTTTGAAAGAATGCACATGGTGACCTTTTCACCAGTCACTTCTTCAATGGGAGCTTTTAAAAATTCACAGACTTGGTTAATGATGTTTGCACCCATGGCATCACAGGGATCGGCATAGACATGCACCACCGCCATGTGCCCCCCATCTCCACGTTCAATGAATCGTGTGGAGATGCGAGTGACACCACCGCCTCGAGCCTTCAATCCAAAAGCCACTTCCTCATTGGAAAGCTTCACCCACTCGTCTTGATGGGTTTCAATTTGGCTTTGAAATTCTAGAGGGTTTTTAACGTGGGCCAATTGAATTTGGCCGATGATTTCTCTTCCGAGCAAAGAAGTTTCAATTTTTCCGTGCTGCCCAATCCACCGTGCGGTCTTGCTGGCTGCTGCAATGATCGATGTCTCTTCCACAGCCATGGGAATCACTCTGGGCGTTCCATCAATGACAAAATTTGTAGCAACACCCATGGGCAGTTGAAAGTAACCGATCACGTTCTCAATAAACTTCTCTGCCAATTCAAAATCCAAAGGAGACCCAGCTTTTAAGAACTTCACATCCTCTTTGGACAAAGCTCCCATCGCCATCAACCGGTCAAATCTCTCTTGACGGGAAAGTTTTGAAAAACCTGAAAACAAAGAAAGCTTTAAATCGTTGGTTCGCTCTTTTTCCACTTCCACACCTTCTTTAATTTCAATTCTTCCAAATTTTTGGAGTTGGTGCAAAACAGCGCCAACTTCAATTCATATTCAAATCTTCTCATGGTCTGAAACAAAGACTCTTCAGACTCTAGCCCCGCTTCCAGTAAAGGCTTTGCAAATCCCACCATGGAAGAGCCCATGGCCAACATCTTGGCCGCATCCAATCCCGAACGGACTCCGCCGGAGGCCCAAACCTCAAAAGGAGGTTTCAATGAAACTGCAGTAAACACACTCTCTACCGTTGAAATTCCCCAGTCTTGAAAACTTTCCGAAGCCTTTTGAAGAAGATCCCCTTTTTGAGAACGCCCTCCTTCAATCCGCCCCCAATGGGTCCCGCCCAAACCGCTGACATCCACAGCGCGAACTTTTGTTTGAGACAGTCTCTTCAAAGTGTTTTCCGAAAAGCCACAGCCCGTTTCTTTCACGATCACGGGAACACTTAAAGTTTCTGCCAAATCTTGAAGGCGATCAAATCCCCCACGAAACTGGGGCGTGCCTTCCGGCTGCAGTCCCTCTTGCAGGGCATTTAAGTGAACAATCATTCCACAAGCTTCTAGGGATCCCACCAAATCTTCCACTTCTTTTGTGGAGGTTTGAATCAGTTGAGAAATTCCAATATTCCCCAACAACTGAACCCGTGGAGCCACTTCGCGAAGCCTTTTCCATTCGGATTTGGCTTCGGGATCCGTCAGTTCACGGCGCTGTGAGCCCACACCCATCAACCAACCTCGAGCCTCCGCGGCTCGGGCAAAACGCAAGTTGAGATCCACGCCGCGCACATGTCCTGCGGTCATGGAGCTGATCAAAAAGGGAGTCTTAAAATCAAGATTGAGGGCTGTGGATGTGATGTCCACGTCTTCCAAATTCAGATCTGGAAGAGCCTCATGGATCAATTCAATTTGGGAAAATTCAGAAAATTCGGACGTTTGATTGTTCGAGTCCAGAGAAAGGTGGATGTGATCCACCTTTCTGTTTTCAAACTGTAAAAAAGAATTCTTTTCGAGGTCCGAACTCATAAATGGGCCAAAGCCTATTTATGAAAGGACCTGACGAACCACTGCTGTAAAGGCCTGAGGGTCATTCACAGCCATATCCGCCAAGATTTTGCGATCCATTTCCATGTTCGACTTGATCAATGCGCCCATCAATTGAGAATAGCTGGTGCCATTCAAGCGAGCAGCTGCATTGATTCTTTGAATCCAAAGACGACGAAACTCACGTTTCTTTACGCGACGATCTCTGTACTCGTAGGCTTGAGCGCGATCCACTTTTTCGGATGCGTGGCTGATCGCTCGGGAGTTGGCTGAGTAAAAGCCTTTAGCACGTTTTAAAATCTTATTTCTACGACGACGGGTCGAAATTCCACCTTTAACTCTCATAAATCACCTCTAAAAAAAATTAAAATTAAGGAAGTACACAACGAGTCACTTGGTACTCGTTCGCTGGGTTCACATACTTGGTGTTTCCAAGTAGACGTTTGCGCTTGGATGATTTGTTTTCGAGAAGGTGACGTCGACCTTGTTGTTTTCTTTTGATCTTACCACTGGCAAGGGCTTTAAAACGCTTCTTTGCCCCTGAATGAGTCTTTTGTTTCACTGTGATCTCCTTCCTGGTTGGGCGAAGGCCGCATAAGGCGGACTTTCTTCATCTTGGGCCCAATTCAGTGCTTGTGAAGCCTAGTGTTATAGCTCCACTGGGCTTCTGGGACAAGGGGAAATCCTTGAAAATCCACTCAGTTTCCGGATTTTTTGGCCTTTTCCAGCTCTTTGATTTTGGCTGCATCTGGGCCTAGTAAAAGAAACATCTGCCGGCCTTCCATCTTCGGATGGGTCTCCACCGTACTGATATCAGAGAGAGCTTCGGCGAACTTCTTCAAAGTCTCTAGCCCGATCTCTTGGTGAGCCATTTCTCGGCCCGAAAATCTCAAGTTGACCTTCACCTTGTCCCCTTCCAACAGGAAGCGGCGGGCGTGTTTCATCTTGGTTTCCAAGTCATGCTCATCCGTGCGTGGACGGACCTGAACTTCTTTGATGGTGATCACAGATTGGTTCTTTTTGGCGGCCTTTTCCTTTTTCTTGGATTCGTACTTCCATTTTCCGTAATCCATGATCTTACAGGTGGGAGGCTTCGCCGTGGGCGCAATTTCAATCAGATCCAAGCCCTTTGATTCCGCAATGGCAAGTGCTTCTCGAGGCGACATCACCCCGGCCATTTTTCCTTCGTCATCAATCAATCGAACCTGTGGAGCATCAATTTCCTCGTTCATACGATGTTCGCCCCGTCGGCCTTTGTCCCGATTGAAACGTCCCTTTCCTTTTGCTCCTCCACGACTGGATCCACTAAACTTTTGAATAAGCTCCTCCTAGAGATTTATCCCTCAAGATGGGATTTTAATTTCCTTGATTTGATTTCTTCTAAAACGGACTGACCAAATGAGGCCGGTTGAAGACCCTCTTTGTTCGCCCCTGTTCTTAAGCGCACCGAGATGGATTTGTTCTCCAGCTCTTTGTCTCCAAGGATCACCATATAAGGGACCTTTTGAAGTTGGGCTTCGCGAATTTTGTAGCCCAATTTTTCACTGCGATCGTCCAAGTGCACCCGAAGCCCAAGACTTGCAAATTGCGACTTCAATTCCTGTGCGTATTCCAATTGACGATCTGTCAGAGTCAAAATGCGAATTTGAGTGGGACTGAGCCAGGTGGGCAAATGACCGGCCACATGCTCCAAGTAAACTCCGATAAAACGCTCCAAAGAGCCCAGCACCGCACGGTGGAGCATCACAGGTCGGTGATCTTTGTTGTCTTCTCCCACATAGCTCAAATCAAAAGCCTGCGGCAAATTGTAATCCACCTGCAAAGTTCCAAGCTGCCAAGGACGCTTCAAAGCATCCACGAACATCACATCCAGCTTGGGTCCATAAAAGGCACCGTCGCCTTCATTGATCACATAATTTAAATTCAAACTTTTCAGCGCTTCTTTCAACGCGCCTTCCGCCTGATCCCAAACCTCATCACTTCCCATGCGTTTTTCGGGGCGAGTGGAAAGGTAGATCACGTACTCATCCAAACCGAGAGTTTGATAGACTTCAGAGAGAAGCTTCATAAAAGTTGCAATCTCATCCTGAAGCTGATCTAAGCGGCAAAAAATGTGAGCATCGTCTTGGCAAAAGGTGCGAACTCGAGTCAAACCGTGCATGGCTCCACTGCGCTCATAGCGGTGCAAACGACCAAAGTCCGCCACGCGCCAAGGAAGATCCCGGTAAGATTTTTTATCCGATTGATAAAGCAAACAATGGCTGGGGCAGTTCATCGGCTTGAAAGAAAACTGTCTTTCATCAATCTCGGTGAAATACATGTTTTCCCGGTAGTTTTCATAGTGGCCAGACTGATGAAACAGGTCCACATCAAACACCTGAGGCGTAATGATCTCTGAATAGCTGTACTCTTTGTACTTGTCCCGCATAAAGGACTGAAGTTCATTGTAAATGATTGTTCCCTTAGGAGTGAAAAAGGGTCCCCCGGGGGAGAACTGGTGAAAATGAAAGAGTCCCAAGTCTTTTCCAAGCTTACGGTGGTCTCTCTTTTTGGCCTCTTCCAAACGCTCCAAGTGAGCTTTCAATTCTTTTTTGTCATTGAAAGCCGTGGCGTAAATGCGCTGCAATTGAGGGTTCTTTTCGTCCCCTCTCCAGTAAGCTCCTGCAAGGCTCAAAACTTTAACGGCTTTGATCTGGCCAATGTTTTGGACGTGAGGTCCCCGGCAAAGATCAAACCACTTGCCTTGGGTGTAAATTCCCACTTCCTCATCAGGAATGCCTTCGATCAACTCAACTTTGAAACGCTCACCCATCTCACTGAAAGTTTTGATGGCCTCGGCCTTGGGCAAAGTGGATCGAACCACAGGCTCTGCGCGTTTAAGGATCTCTTCCATCTTCTTTTCAATCTTCTCCAAATCTTCCGGAGAAAAATTGCGAGGAGAATCAAAGTCGTAATAAAAGCCATTTTCAATCACGGGACCGATGGTCACCTTTACATCCGGCCAAATTTCTTGGACCGCTTGGGCCATCACATGGGCCGCCGAATGGCGAATCACTTCCAAACTTTCTTCGTCTTTTGAAGTGATGATTCGAACCTGGTCTCCATCTTTCAGAGTGGTTCGCAAATCCTTGATTTCATTGTTCCCATTGATTTTTCCGCCCAAGGTGTCCTTGGCCAAACGAGGACCAATAGATTCCGCCACCTCGAGGATGCTGGGTTCGTGGTCAAAGGTCTTTACACTGTTGTCGGGAAGATAAATTTTGACAGCCGACATGAAATTAAAACGACGTGGTCATGGAAATTGCTGTCTTAGAAATGAACATATTCGAAAGACTAACCAAAATTTCAAAAAAAAGGAAGCCCAAAGGGCTTCAAAATGCAAAAAACCCCCGTTTTCAGGGGGTTTTAAGGGCTGAAAGATGGCCTTGAAAACGGATCTTAATAAACCACGTGATGGTGGTTGGATTCCGCCTGACGAGGGTCTTTCCGAGGAATGATGGCATTTTTAGAAAGGAAGCGGAAGGTCGTCATCAAGAAGGCGCCACCGAATCCCAACCAGACCAAAACTTCAAAGATGCTGAAAACCACGTGGTGAGAATCCAAGTTGGGGTAAACCAACCAGTAAAAATCCACATATTGCATAATCAAAATCAAAACGGCCACAGAAGCCAAGTGATTGGGATTGCGTTTCGCCCGTTGAGGCAGAAGTGCCAAGAACGGAACGATAAACTTGAAAACGATCAAGCTTGCAGAAACCCACAACCATCCACCATGCATGCGGTGAATAAAGAAAACGGTTTCTTCAGGAAGGTTTGCATACCAAATCAACATAAACTGGGAGTACGCGATGTAGGCCCAAAACACAGTGAAGGCAAAAAGGAATTTTCCAAGGTCATGCAAGTGGTTCTCATCCACATAACCGGTCAGCACTCCCTTTTTCATGCAGTAGATCACCAACAAAACAAGAAAGGCCAATGTGGACTGAAAAAGTCCTGCAAAAGCGTACACTCCGAACATGGTGCTGAACCAGTGAGGTTCTAAGCTCATCAACAAATCAATGCTAAAGAAAGAGTAAGTGATGGCAAAGAAAGGAGCGAAGGCCACTGAAAAGGCAGTCAGTTTACTTGTGATTTTTTCTTCGCCAGTCTCATCTTGCTTTACGGACAGACCAATAATTTTATTCCAAAAGAAAATCCAAATTCCAAAAAAGGCCACCAAACGAATCACAAAAAACGTCATGTTTAAATAACCAGATTTGTGTTGAAGCAAATGGTCCGCAGCCACGGCTCCCTTATCCAACCAAAGATAAAGCGTCGGAGCACCAATCAAAAGAATCACTCCGCCCACAAAAGCCACGGGTAAAAAGCTGGCCATACTTTCTGAAAGGCGTCGAATGTTCACGCTCCATCCCGCCTTGGACAAATGCTGAATGGCTGCGAAAAACATTCCACCCAGAGCCAATGAGGTAAAGTAAAAGTAGCCCGTCAAGTAAGCGTGCCAGGCACGTTCTTTGTTCATGAAAAGCAAAGCCACAAAACTCGCCAATCCCAAAAAGGCGAAGACCATGCTGATCGTCTTAAGCCGAGAGGACACCACAAGTGGCTGAGGAGCTGATCTGGTTGCGTGTGTTGATGCCGACATATTTACTCACCTGTTCCTTTATCAATTGCCCTTTTGAAGACTGCGAATGTAGTTCACAACGGCCCAACGGTCGTCGGGATGCACGATTTGGCTGGAATAGCTTCCCATCACTCCTTGCCCGCGGGTGACGATGTGAAAGATACGACCATCCGAAAAATTTCTCACTTTGTCTGTAAGCAATGAGGGTGGACGAAGCGGCATTTTCTCCGCAACCGTTCCATCCCCTTTTGCACCATGACCGTGGCAAACAGCACAATAGATGTCGTACATCTTTTGCCCTTGAGCCAAAAGCTCCGGAGAAAAATCCCCAGCATGAGGGTTCTTCAAGTTCGCAGAAGCCTCTGGATCATTAGGATAGGGGTAAACGTAAAACCCACGAGGAACTGTCCCCTCAGGGGGTTGCCTCATTTGAAGCTTGTCCCCATCTTCAGGAACCCAGTCTTGAGACTTTACAGATTGTTGATCCATCATGTTGGTGACCAACTCAATGTTGGTTTGGTTTTTTCCACCATTGCAACCAACCAATAAAAAAAGTGCCGCAATTGAGCTTAAACGCTTCATTCTTTCTCCAAACCTTAAAATCGAGTTTCCTTAACTTCCGTCGCTCCAGACTGCTTGAACAAATCGGTCAACTTCTGTTGATCAAATCCCTTTGCTTTTTTGGGAACAAACAGAGCGAACCGGTGGCTGCTCAATGTAGCATCAATCACCGGTGGCTCCACCTTGGGAAGTCCACAAATCGCGATCAAAGCTCCTACGGAGCTCAGCGCACCAAACAAAATCGTCAATTCGAAAACAACGGGAATAAATGCAGGCAAAGACCACATAGGCTTACCGGCAATAATGATGGGCCAATCTACCGCAGAGGTCCACCACGTGAACCACAGACCGAAAGCACAACCGGTCAATCCTGCAAAGAAAGTCACCCAAGGAATAAAGGATCGAGGAATGCCCATGGCCTCATCAATGCCATGCAGAGGAAAGGGAGAGATCGCTTCAAAGCCTTCCACTCCAGCCTCTCTGGTTTTTCGGGCCGCCTCTACAAACTGGTGCTCGTCTTCCCAAATCCCTGCAAAACCTTCTTGGCCTTTGTCACTGATTTTTTCAATCAAACTCTCAATGCCCATCGTGGCCCCCATCTTTTCCATAGGTCAGAACCGGCTTTACCTCAGCAATGGAGATTGCAGGAAGTGCGCGGATGTAAAGTAAGAACAAGGTTAAGAAGAGCCCGAAACTTCCGAACAGGGCTCCCGCATCAAAAATTGTAAAATGGAACTCACCCCAGTTCGCAGGCAAGAAATCCCGGTGAAGCGAAGTCACAGTGATCACAAAACGTTCGAACCACATCCCAATGTTTACGAAGATTGAAACCACAAACATCAAAGGAATGCTTCGTCGAACCGCCTTGAACCAGAATACCTGAGGGATAAACACGTTACAGGTCACCATGATCCAGTAGGACCAAGCCATGGGACCAAAAGCACGGTTCAAAAAGGCATACTGTTCGTATTCCACACCGGAGTACCAAGCAATAAAGAACTCAGATCCGTAGGCGTAACCAACCATCATCCCTGTGGCCATGATGATTTTGTTCATCGCCTCCATGTGGTCCAAAGTGATGTAATCTTTGAACTTAGGAACCAAGATTCGAACAATGGTCATCAAAGTCACAACCATTGCAAAACCAGAGAAGATCGCACCCGCAACAAAGTACGGAGGAAAGATCGTGGTGTGCCATCCAGGAAGAGAGGCTACCGCAAAGTCAAAAGATACGATGGAGTGAACCGAAAGAACCAGAGGTGTGGAGAGACCCGCAAGAAGCATGTAAACCATTTCATAGTGGTTCCAGTTGCGAGCAGTTCCACGCCATCCCAAAGAAAGCGCACCGTAGATTCTTTTTCTCCAAGGGTTTTTCGCGCGGTCACGAATGGTTGCCAAGTCGGGAACCATACCGATGTACCAAAAAACAATCGAAACCGTTGCATAGGTGGAAACGGCGAAAACGTCCCAAACCAAGGGAGATCGAAAGTTCACCCACAAAGGACCACGTTGGTTGGGATAAGGAAGAAGCCAGTAAGCCAACCAAGGTCGTCCTGTGTGAAGAACCGGAAAGAGACCGGCGGTCATCACGGCAAAGACCGTCATAGCCTCCGCAGTTCGAGCAATGGAAGTCCTCCACTTTTGCCGAAATAGAAAAAGAATCGCCGAAATCAAAGTTCCGGCGTGGCCAATACCAATCCAGAATACGAAGGTCACGATGTCTGTTCCCCATCCCACCGGATGGTTCACACCCATAAGTCCCATCCCCTTAAAGACGATGGCCCCTTGAGCAAGGATAAAAAACAGGAACAAAAATTTCGCCGACATGAGGCCTGCGAAATATCTTAATGGCGGCCAATTTTCGACCAACTCGCAAATATCATCGGTGATATCTTTGTAGGTCTTGGAGCCAAGAATCAAAGGTGTGCGTTTAATCATGAGTGATGCTCCTCTTTGTCTCCTTCATGGGATTCGTTGTGATCTTCAGAAGACCCCTTCAACTTCGCCACGTTTCTTACTTTGGTGTGATAGCGAACCGCAGGTTTTGTATTGAGCTCTTCAAGCAACTCATAAGATTGAGCCTCTTTGAAAGCCTTTGAAACTGCAGATTCAGGATCGTTCAAATCACCAAAAGTAAAGACGTTGGTTGGACAGCTTTGCTGACAAGCTGTCTTCAGAGTTCCATCCTTCACTTTTTCTCCCGCCAACTTTGCCTCCATCTTGGCAAACTTGATGCGATGGATACAGAAGGTGCATTTTTCCATCACCCCTCGGTGACGAACGGTCACTTCTGGGTTCAAGGCCAAATGCTTTGGAGCTTCAATGTCTGTGTAACTGAACCAGTTGAAACGACGAACTTTGTAAGGACAGTTGTTCGCGCAGTATCTCGTTCCCACACAGCGGTTGTAAATCATATCGTTGGTGCCTTCATCCGAGTGAACTGTGGCCGCAACAGGGCAAACCGATTCACAAGGAGCGTTGTCACAATGCATACAAATGACCGGTTGGTTCACTGTGTCCGGGTTCTCAGGGTCACCCACATAGTAGCGATCCACACGCACCCAGTGCATTTCACGTCCCTGAAGGACATATTTTTTACCCACCGTTGGGATGTTGTTTTCTGACTGACAGGCAATGATACAAGAACCACAACCGGTGCAAGAATTCAGATCAATGGTCATTCCCCATTTGTAGCCTTTGTATTCATGAGGCTCCCACATAGAGAACATTTTATGACGGTGAACCTGGCCTCCAGGATTCTTGGTAAATTGAGCCAAGGTTTCTTCCACAACAATTTGACGACCTTCCATGCTGTGGTGACCTTGAGTGCATGCCAAAGAATGCTTTTTCGCCAGAGCCTTTACTTCAACAGGTAACCCTGAAGTGATGAGGTGCTCCCCATCCACTTGGGCCAAATCAAAAGCATTGATGCCCACGCCATCGCAAACTTTTCCACCACGGGTACGTCCGTAGCCCACGGCCAATCCAATGACACCAGGAGCTTGTCCAGGCTGGATGTGTGCAGGGCCTTCTTGGGTTCGATCCCCCATTTTCACAGAGACCATTTGGCCTTCAGAAATTTTCAAAGCCTTGGCGTCTGCAATGGAAAAACAGAAGTAATTGTCCCAACAGATTTTAGTCACAGGATCAGGAAATTCTTGAAGCCAGCTCACGTTGGCCAACTCGCCCGACGCCAATCCCACGGTGGGGTAAAGCGCAAGCTCCATTCCTGCGGCTGAAGTCTTTCTTGAACTCAACTCGCCAAAGGCTTGAGATCTAAAAGATCTTTGCCCACGGGAAGAGCCTGAGGAAAGGTCGACAACGCCACCTTTAAGGGCATCGATCCAAAAGTTCTCAAAGCTCTTTCCGCTTCCCGCTTTGGAAAACACATTGCTTTTCCAAGAGCTCTTTACAAAATCATGGAAGTTGTCGCTGTCAAAAGATCCGCCTTTTGCGCCCAACGCTTTGGACCAAGTCAGCAGACTGTCTCCAAAAGAGCGGGTGTCATATAAAGGACGAATGGTGGGTTGTTGAATGCTCCAAACCCCAGGGCTGGATTCCATGTCTCCCCAGCTTTCCAAAGCATGGCTCACTGTGGGAATGTAATCCGCTTGAAATCCCGTTTCATCTTTGCGGTCGCCCACATAAACAACGGTTTCGACCTTTCGAAGAGCTTCTTGAAATTTTGAAGCTTGAGGCAAACTGTACGAAGGATTCAACCCATAAATCACGAGAGTTTTTACCTCTCCCGCCTCCATGGAACGGATCAATTTCGAAACATCCTCAAAGGAACCTTGGGTTGTTCTCAAGTCGCGCGCGGGACCGATCACACTGCCTTCGTTCCCCAAAATAGAGTTGATCAAATTCACAGCCACTTGAATGGCCACAGAATCCTTAGAGCGAGAAGACATTCCTCCCGCAAGAACCAAAGACTCCCCACGGTGCTTTGAAATTTCTTTCGCAATCTGAGCAATGGTTCCTTCTGGAAGGCCCAAATCTTTTTCAGCAGTGCTGTATTTGCCAAGCGCCGAAGTGATTGCAGAATTCGAGGATGCTCCGCCCACCTTCATCACTGAATTTAACTGGTGAGCCAAGCCCATCAAGAAATCCAAAGTTTGCGAAGGTCGAATTTGGAAGCGTTCGTCTGCGTTAACACCTGTAAGACTCATCAAAGATTCAACAACCACCAATTTGCTCATATCTTGGTTTGGCTTGCGCCCTTGAGCAAACTGCTTTTGGAAGGCCACAGGAGTCATCCATGTGCCAAGGAAGTCATTGTTTACAGCAAGAATGTATTTCGCCTTGTCGATGCGGTACTCAGGAATTCCAGACTGTCCATAGGAAAGCTTTTGTCCTTCGCGAACATCGTCGTAGCCAATTTCATCATAAACATAGGACTTCGCACCGGTCTGCTTCTTAAATCCATCCATCACCGCTTGAATGGAAGGTGAAGGGATCGAAGAAGTGAGCAAGGCCACTTTGCCTTTTTGAAAGTGCGCCACCAACTCTTCGTCCATCTTTTCCCAAGTCATATTGACGGATTCGTTGTTGGTTTTCTTTTCGTTTTGCAAGTTTCGAAGAGGGCCATGAAGACGATCAGGATCGTAAAGCTTCAAAATGTGGGCATGAGCGCGAGCAGACATCCCCCCTTGAGTGGAAGGATGATTTGCATTCCCTTCAATTTTAATCGGACGGCCATCTCGGGTTTGAACCACAATCCCAAAGGCCTCTGAACCATCAAAAAAGGAAGAGGAATAGTAATCAGGAATCCCATGGACCACTTCATCTGGCTTCTTCGCATAAGGAATGATTTTTTGAGCCGGACGACGAACACAGCCAAAAGTGGTGAGCGCAAGACTTGCCCCCATCAACTTCAAAAATTCACGGCGGGCCCATCCATCCTTGCCATCTTCCGAAGCAAGCGGGCTCGACAAAAATTCATTTTCAGCCAACTTTAGAAATTCGGGGTCCTGAGTCCATTGATCCAGGCTCATCCAATATTTGGGCTGAGGTTTTAAGTCATTGATGTTTTCCATGGGTCCTCACTTTAAATATTTTCAAAAATCCAAATTCTAGTAATGGCAAGTGCTACAGTTTGTCGGCGCATTGTTTTCTGGCTGACGGTGACAGTTCACACACCAACCCATTGACAAGCTTTGATACTGATAAACCACAGACATGTTTTGAACATCGCCGTGACAAACGGTGCAATCCTTACCGGCGGCAATATGAGGGGCGTGACTGAATTTGACATGGTCTGGAAGCAAGTGAACCTTCTTCCAAGCCACTGACTTTCCGCTGTTGTAGGCCTCAGCCAACTGCTGAATGTAAGGACTGTCTGTTTTTACAGTGAGGTGACAGTTCATACACACGTTCAAACTGGGAATGGATGCGTGCCGAGACTCTTCCACACTGGTGTGGCAGTATTTGCAATCCATTTTGTACTGACCGGCATGGAGTTCATGGGAAAATGGGATGGGTTGGTCAGGCATGTAGCCCTCGTTGTAACCGATAACCACTTTGTTATTTGTTAGGGCGTAAACAAACGCGGTGAGCCCTCCTACGAGAGCCAATACCACACCTAGACCGACAATTTTTTTTGCCATAGACGAACCTTCAAGTTGTGAACTCTGTTGCAGTTCTCATTAAGTTTTCAATGTGTCTTCATTTGTAAGGTGAAAAAAATCTTGTGTCATTAAAAAGATCTTATTTTCACATAACCTTAAGCTCTCTTTTTTCGACCATAACGCACTGTTGTCACATAGGTGACATACAGAATGTGAAGCACCACAAATCCTGTGACGTATTCCACACCTCCGGCACCAAAACCGTAAGAGTGCAAACCGGCCCCAAGAACAAAGTTCACTCCGTACCAGGCCATGATCACCAACGAAAAACCTAGCACGCTGGTCACAGCCATTCCAAAACTGCGCACCCACCCCGTGAGTCGCGCATGAAGAACTGCCAAATATCCAAGCAAAGCAATCAATGCCCAGGTTTCCTTTGGATCCCATCCCCAAAATCTTCCCCAGGAATAATCTGCCCAAATGCCTCCCAAAATAATTCCTGCCGCAAGAAGAACCACTCCGATTTGCAAACATCTATATATAGACTGCGCACCTATATGAATTTGCTTTGCATACTTTTCCTCGTCTTTGAGAAAATAAAAAAGCAGCAGATCTCCCAAAGCAAACGCCAAAAAGAAGGCCGCGTAGCTGATGGTAATGATCAACACATGGGTGGTCAGCCAAAAGGTCGACCGAAGAACGGGCTCTAGAGGATGAAGAGAGGGATCCAGAACCGCAGGAGCCAAATCCGTTAGAATCAAACAAAATGTTGCTATAGCTGCCGCAGAAATAAGCACTAACTTTGACTTTTGAATCCGTTCCAAAATAAATCCAAAAAGAACCACTCCCCACGGAACCCAAACCACCGTTTCATACATATTGGAGACAGGAGGTCTTCCAGCCAAGTAAATCCTCAAAGCCATTCCATAGGTGTGAAGCAAAAAGCCAATAAAGATAAAAACCCACCCTCCATTATTTTGCCAAGCGTGTCCTCGGACCATGTAAGCAACCATAAACAACAGACCAAGAAGATAGCTGACCCAAGACCACAAGAAGGGATGAAATTCGTTGTAATGAACCTCCCATGACACTTTTGTCAAAATGTCTGGAGCGATTCCCTGTCCGTGAGCAGTCACTGCCGCTTTAAAATCTTTCAACTCGGTCTCGAGCTTGGCCTTGCCCTCTGCAGTGCCCTTATCACCAATGGCCGCAAGGAAGGATTTTGCAAGAATCACAAACTTTTCTTGAAGTTCCGGCGGCAAATGCTTCAAGGTCAGCCAGGTAGAACCTTCTGCAGGAGGAGCAAATCCCGGCGCTTCTCCCCGCGCCAAAACCTGCAAAAGTCCCAACTGGTTTTCGATGCGTTGAACCGCTTGAAAGTAGGGATTGAGCTTCTCTTGCCGCTCTCTTCGATTTTGAAGTTCTCCAAAAATCAATGGAAGTTTTGGATTGGTCATCAACTCGTTCATCGAAAAATAGCGCTGCGTTTTTTCCAAGTTCAGAGCTTCTTTAACACCAGAGTGCCGCACTTCCACAATGGGAGCCGAAGACCAGAGTTCGGGAGTGACCATCCAGGTGAAAACCACTTCTGCCGAACTGGAGTTGTTGAACTTCCTCTTTCCATAAACCAATTGAGTGGCTTCCTTGGCAAAAGTGTCAAAGGGCTTGATCCGCCCCGCATCCTGAACGGGCAGATGCTCCAATTCAGAAAGCCAATCCCCATGGGCCACGGATGAGATCAGTCCCAAAATCACCGCAAAGATCACTCGTCCAACGGGTTTATTGAATTTCAATTTCAACCTCCAAATTATGTTTTTCTTGGGCGCGCCAATGCTTTCTTAAAATAAAACAAGAGGATCGAACCCAAAACGATCAAAAAGGATCCAAAATATTTGAGCCAACGGCCCGGATCGTGATTCACAGACAATACCGAAACTTTTGGTTTTCCCATTTCATCCTGCTCAAAGGAGGATTGATAGAAGGTGAATCCCCCGTATTTCAGAGGTTCATTCATGGAGATCACAACTTCTTTTCCATCCGGAGTCTCCACCAAACTTTGATAGCTGGCGGCCCGCTTTGTTCCTTGATAGTGACCAATTTGAAAATCTTTAAGAATCAGAGGAAAGCCCACATCGATTTGTCGAAACACATAGGCCAGGACATACATGCTGTCTTCCGTGTAGAGGCGAATCAAAGATCCAATCCCAATCCAATACTCTTGACCACGAAATCGAAATCTCAAAGCCGAGTGAGCCAAAGGACTCGATCCTTCAGCCTTTTGATAAGTGACTTGCTTGTAGGATTTTGGGTGGTAACGAAGCACCTTCAATTTCAACCCCATCCAACCCACATCAAATTCTTGAGACTCCTTCACTTTGCCGCGGGTTTTTAGAAGGTTGGATTTGTCATAAACCATGTAGCGAATTTCATCCGTTTTAGGAACCGGAACCAAAATCACTTCATTGACACCTTCTTGAGGCTGATAACTCCCATCCGACAAAACCACCGAAGCCGGGCCCAAGTTCACAACTTCCGAAGATTTTCCCGATTCTCGACGAATCCACTCAGTCATATTCACATTTGGATTGGTCAACTGAAAGCGCACCGCAGGACCGTCCGCTTCTCGATCTGAGGCAATGATCTTTTCTTCTCGAAAGGCCAAATGCTGGTATTCCACGAATTCAATCTTTTCACTGCCAAACGGAAGAACATAAGGATCTTTTTCCGTGGGTGGATGGGTGACAAACTCCACTTGCTTTTGAAGTAAAGGTCGAACCTCCCCATCGCCAAAGGATCCATAAACAGCAAGATCTCGATCTTTAATGGTCACACGGTTTTTGGTTTCACCAATTCGAAAGGCCATCGATCCGTCCACTCCCATCTTTTGAGTGAATACCGCGCCAATCAAAGTGATGATGATTCCAATGTGGGCCAACACAAACGCCGCATGACGTTTCTTCCAAGGCCATCGATCCACCATGACCGCAATCAAAGTCAAACTGAGAACAATCATCACCCCATACATGTAAGGAGATTGATAAATCAGTTTTTGCGCATACTCTGCATCATAGCGCGCTTCATAAATGGTGCCGATGGCAGACAAAACGGCCAAGGCCAATATCACAATAACGGCCAACTTGATTGAAGTGAGGACCGAAAACAGTTTTTTGGAAATGTGCTTCACCGAATCTGATCTCCATCAATGTGGGACCAAATGTTTTCCACAGCGGCCCCAATCATTTTTTGAACTTTTTCTGCTTTTTCTGGAATCAACTTTTTGGTTTCTTCATTCATATAGAGTTTGCGATTCAATTCCACCTGGATGGACTCTTGGCCTCTGTCGGGATGACCGTAAGTTTGAGTGACTCTCCCCCCAATGTAGGGAAAATTGTAACCCACTTGAAACCCTGCCTTTTCGAAAGATGAAACCACCAAATCTTTGTACTCTACTGAACAGCTCTTTCCCAAGAAGTCCGAAATCACAATCTCCGCGCGATCCTGACCCGGATCACGATGGGCAGAGGTCCCTTTGGAGGGCATGCTGTGCGCATCCAAATGAAAAACTCGCGCAAAACCTTCCGCTTTAAACTCCGAAAACAAAGTGGCTACATTTTGATGAAAGGGCGCCAAGTACTTTTGAACCAAAGTGTCGTGAGTCATAAAGCTCATGGGCTTTTCAATCAAAGCCTCGCCTTGAGTGGTTTTGACCCAGTGAAGGCCTTGAGTGAATTTTCCAGGCGGGTTTTCCGCTCCTGCGACAGAGGCCTGATCGATGTCTTCAGGAAGCCGATTCAGATCCACCGCATAGCGGTGCCATTGAGTGACCACCGATGGAATCTTCAACCGATCAATGACGGGTTTATACAGAACATCCACATAGCGATCTACATCGCGCATCAAAATGGGTTCTTCCAAATGCATCAGCCAAGGAGCCTCGTCGGGCACTCTTTCCCCAGAATGAGGAATGGATATGAAAAAAGACTTCGTCACCGTCATGGACTTGGTATGATGCTCAACGGAAGCCCTTTTGACAAGCCGAACCGGGAGGAGAGCATGAAGATTTACACAAAGTCAGGTGATCAAGGAGAAACTTCGCTGGTGGATGGATCACGAGTGAAAAAAAACCACCCTCGCGTTGAGGCTTATGGGACACTGGATGAACTGAACTCTTCTTTGGGAGTTTGTGTAGCACTGAGTCGATCCGCAGAGGCCTTTCAAAACAACTCTCACTTCCAAGCGCTTCAATCCATTCAAAATGATCTGTTCAATCTTGGGAGCCAACTGGCTTGCCCCACAGAAGATTGGCGCGCAAAAATGCCTGAAGTTTCTGAAACACGAGTGCTTTATTTAGAGGCAGAAATGGATGCGATGACAGACGTGTTGCCACCACTCAAAGAATTTATTCTTCCGGGAGGTCATCCTTTTGCGGCAGCTCTTCACCAAGCGCGCAGTCTTTGCCGACGCGCTGAAAGACGCGTGTTCGAATTGGAGAGTTCATCAAACTTAGAGAATCGCGCTCTGATTTATTTGAACCGTTTGAGCGATTATCTTTTTGTTTTGGCTCGCTACGCCAACCATGTGAGCCAGGTTCCCGAACTCACATGGAAGAAGAACACTTAGTTTTTCAATTGGCCTGTGCCGCTGGCTCCTGACCCAATTGATCCCAAAACCAAGACAAATGAAGGTCGTCCTCAATGGTTCCGCGAAATCCCATGGAAGCCACTCCCACTTCATAAATGGAAGTGTCTTTGGACAAAACATCCAGAAAGCGCGCCAGGTCGACCTTTTCATCTCCCAGAGGAAGATATTCGCCCTCTCGATTTCTTTGATACAAACTGTATTTGGGAATTTGAATTCCGGTAAGCACGGGAATTCCAGCGGTGCCTTCCTCGGTTTTGTGAGGCGAGTTTTTGCGAAAGGACTCTCTCACCAATTCCTCCAAAGAGATTTCCATGGAAAGGACTCGGACGGCGGAAATGGAATTGGAAACTCCAATCAAAGATTGCGGAAATCCCTGAACTTTTTTGTAGCGGTCATAAAGACCCAACTGAATCACAACTCCTGCGAATTCTTTTTTTCGGTAGTTTTTGAGAAAGTGCGTGTTGTCTGAAGCCATAAAGTTGCTGAGATCCATTTGGATTCCATCGGCATCCAACAGATCTTGAACTTCTCGAATTTTTTGAATCACTTCTGGAATGCGGATCATGGCCATTCTCACATCTTGAAAATGAATGCTCGAATGGACATCAAAGACCAATGTCGTCATCTTTCCCCCCTTATTTTTTTGATGACCCCAAAGAAAAGTCATCCCCCACTTCAATGAGGAGCAAAGGTTGTGCCTAGACCCTTCGTGAAGTAGCTTTCATTTCAGAGGGAATTCTGGATCTTTGTCCGTGTAATCCCTTCATTTTTTTGTAAATGACGACCTGGGCTAAATGAAAAACATGAGACATTTCAAGGGGGTTTGGTAACATTGTGGAATGTCAGTGTTTGGTTTTGGACGCAATATGTTTCGTGGTGGAGGTCGACCTCCTTTTGAGGGTTTGTACATCTATGCACTGATCGCAATGGTCGCTTATTTTGCAGCGGATCTGAGCGTGGTTTATTTGCGTCCCAAAATGCTTCCTACGAATCCTCCGCCGGCACGTCCTCACAACAATCAACAGCCCACTTTTAAAGGAATGGACGCCTACGCGAGCATTTACAAAAAGAACATCTTTAATCAAGACGGAAAAATTCCTCCTCCCAAAGCCTCCGAAGACGGTGGACCCGGGGGTGGAAATGGAGATTCCGATGCGGCCCCTGTTCTCACTCAACTTCCCATCAAGTTGGAAGGAACTTTGGTTCATGCGGATCCCAAAAAATCCATTGCCACTCTTTTAATCCAAGCCAAGAATGCCACGCAAACTTACATGGTGGATGATGACATGGAAGGCATGGGACGCGTGGTACGTGTCGAGCGTCGCAAATTGATTTTTAGAAATTCAGCAAACCAACGTTTGGAATACGTGGAAATTCCAAAAGATTCGGCTTTGGCCTTTGGCCGCAAAACCAATGCACCTTCGGGAAGCACAGACGCAAAAGTACAACAAACTGGCTCTTACAGCTTTACAGTCAGTCGCTCTGAAATCGAAAAACAATTGGCAAACTTAGGTGAAGTTTTAAACCAAGCACGCATGGTTCCCAACATTGTCCCTGGAACGGGCGGAAAAGTTCAGGGCTTTCGCTTTGTCTCCATCAAACCGGGAAGTGTTTTTTCTACCTTAGGTTTTCAACCCATGGATGTGATTCAATCTGTAAATGGGGACGCTGTAAACTCCCCCACAAAAGCCATGGAGCTTTATCAAGCGCTTCGCAACTCGGACAGTGTGAAAATTGGAATTTTGCGAAACGGAAGTTCCGAAACCTTGGACTATACGGTGACCAAATAGCTGCATGATGTGGCTTGTGGGGATATCGGTTCAAGTTTGAAAATGTACTGGAATTGAAATGCACCAAGGAGGGTGTGCCCATGAGAAAAACTCAATCTCAAACTGTAATTTGCACCGCGATCGCACTGGCTTTGCTTCAAAGCCCCAGCGGATTTGCCCAAATGGGAGGTCTTCCTGGAGCCGGCGTTGGCACCAATGGGGCACCTGCAACTGGCCAAACTCAACAGGACACCGGATTTGTCAGTAAGAAAACCGGAAAGAATTTGGCGGACAGTCCCATTGAAGACATCACCAATGAAAACTTCCCCGATGTGATTGAAAGCTTTGACTATCCAAATGCAGAAATTGCCGATGTGATCAAAGCCATCAGTGATTTGACCGGGAAAAACTTTGTGGTGGATCCCAATGTTCGCGGAAAAATCACCATCATTGCACCGACGCGCATTACTGTGGCCGAAGCTTACAAGGCTTTTCTATCGGCCTTGGCCATCAACAACTTGGCCATCGTCCCTGCGGATGGCTTTTACAAAATCAAACAGGCCCGCTCTGCTCAAAGAGACAATATCGAAACTTATTCTGGTGCCTACTATCCCGATTCGGATCAAATGATCACTCGAATTTTTAAATTGAAGTACGTCAGTGCAGAAGAGATTAACAAACAGGTGCGCATGTTGACCTCCACTCAAGGGGAAATCTACGCTTACGGCCCCACCAACTCTTTGATCATCTCGGATTACGGCGCCAACATTGATCGCGTGGCAAAAATCTTGGACCAGTTGGACACTCAAGGCTTTGAAGAGCGCATGGAAGTGATTCGCATCCGCTATGCCCGCGCCAAAGACATTCAGGATTTGTTGACCAAAATCATCGACAAAGACAATTCGGGTTCTTCCAGTCGAAGTGTTCCCCGCTTTCGCAGATCCACTCAAGCTTCCTCGGGAACTTCATCCTCTGGATCCGAAGTCTACTCGGTGGTGGTTGCTGATGAGCGCACCAACTCGATCATTGTGGTGGGAAACCGCAATGGGATTAGCAAAATCAAACAATTGATTTCTCGTTTGGATTTTCGTTTGCGGGCGGATGAAAACGGCGGCGTGTTTGTTTATTATGTAAAACACTCTGAAGCCGAACAGATCGCCAATACTTTGAACGGCATTGCTTCCGAATCTAAGAAGAGCCAAGAGCAAAGCACCAAGTCCGGCGCCCCTCCCCTTTCGTTGTCGGCACGGGATGGAGAAATCGCTCCGGCCAACACGGCCATTTTTGGAGGCGAGGTGAAGGTCATTGCGGACAAGATCACCAACTCTTTAGTAATCACCGCCGGAAAAACGGACTACGACAAAGTGAAAACCATTTTGTCCAAAATCGACATTCCCAGAGATCAAGTCTTCTTAAAAGCCATCATTATGGAAATGAACACCAACGTCACCAGTCAGTGGGGCGTGGACTACTACAAGTTTGATAAAGATTCCAACGGCATTGGCCGTGTGGGATTTCGAAGTGGTTCTTTGAACAACCTGATCAACCCCACTGAGGATACGGGTGGAGTCTTTGGTTTTGGACTGGGCAGTGTATTTGACATCACCATTCCTGGAATGGGTGGCACCAGCGGCAGCGGAACTTTTAAAGTGGCCGATTTGACCGGAATGATTCGAATCCTCAAGGAGAACGGTGGAGGAAACGTGTTGTCCACGCCTCAAATCACAGTTTTAGATAACGAAGAGGCCATGATTGAAGTTGGGGAAAAAGTTCCCGTTTCCTTGAGTTCTACCAATGCTCAAAATGGAAGCACTCAAAACAGTGTTAAGACTGAAAATGTCACCACCAAGTTGACCATCACCCCCTTCACAAGCCCGGATTCGGACCGGGTTCAGTTGAAGGTGGACCAAGAGGTTGCTGGGCTTTCTAACACATCTGTCAAAGCAACTGAACTTGCAAAAATCGCGATCGCAACAACCACGCGAAAAATTAAAACCTCCATTGTGGTGGACTCCGGAGACACTGCGGTCCTTGGAGGATTGATGAAAGACGAAGACAGTGAAAACATTCGAAAGATTCCGATTCTTGGGGACATCCCGATTTTAGGATGGCTCTTTAAGTCCAAAACCACGGACAAAAAGAAGACCAATTTGGTGGTGTTTATCACTCCAAAGATTCTTCGCAATGCCACCGACAATGCAGAAATTGTGGATCGAAAGATCAACGAGCGCATTGATTTTGTTCAGAAGTTTATGAACGGAAGAGATCCTCATGGATCTGAAGTGGACGCCCTTCCGCGCCGGGTGCGGGACAGTGCTCCCTCAGATGAAATGGAAGAGCCTGCCATTGAAACTTTTTGAGACGTCAAAACTGTTTACACCCCCACCAGCTGTTCACACATTTGACAGGGACCTTCGGTCCCTGTTTTTTTATCTCTAAGTTAACACCCTAGAATCACGTCCTTTTTACCCCGGCACGGCCATTGCTGCATAAACTCAATGTATGAAAAATATAAAATTTCTTTTGTCTATAATTGGACTCGTGCTGATGAGTGGTCCTGTGGTTCCAGCGAAAGCCGAAACCTACGGAAAAACCACCGCGGTGATGAACTTAAGAGAGCGTCCCGATGGAAAATCAGGACGAGGTGCAGGCCGTGAAAAGCGGCAGAACATTCGCCCCTCTGACTCTTTTGTCATCAAAGAGAGTTACGGAAAATGGATTCGAGTGGAAACTGTGGATGGAAAGAAATCCGGTTGGATTTACGATGGAAAAGCCCGCAGTGGTCGCCCTTATGTGAAACGCACCACTCCTCCACAAACCGCTGCAGCTGTAAAAACTCGACAAGAAGCGCCAGCTGCAGAAGCGACAACTTATCAAGTGGGGAAAGTTAAAAGAGTTCGAAGAGGTTCTGGATTGAATGTTCGCACGAGTCCCACGTCTCGCAGCCGCCGTGTGGGAAGTTTGGATTATGACGAAGGCAATATTGAAATTTTAGGTCGTGCAAGAAATGGCTGGTGGAAGATTCGAATCCCCGAAAGCAATCAGATCGGATACGTTTCAGAAAACTTTTTGAATGTGGAAACCCGACAGCGAAAAGTGGAAACTCCTGTGGTCACGACGGAAACGCCCCGCCCTGCGGCGGCAACACCTCCTCGACGCGCGCGATTTGAAGGAGTGACTTCAGACGATTTGATTGCCCGGGCCGATGGCGACATTGCTCAGGCCACAACTTCCGCCCCTGCGGAAGAACCTGCTCCTTCAGGAAATATGACTCCTGCGTCGGCCGTGACGGAAGCGGTAGAGCCTCCTGGAAAAGAAGACGACACGCCCATCGTGGCAGAAGTTCCAAATTTTGACGAGACGCCCGCAACTCAAGAGCAACCGGAAGTTGCTGAGGATCAAGCCGAAGCGGAAGACGAAAATCAGTTGCAACCAGCCGGTGACACTGAACGTGTAGGCCGATTTGCAGGTGTGACTTCCGATGACTTGGAAGGAAAATACTGTACTGATTGCGAAGAAGGTGCCGCAAAAGATCCAAAGCGAGATTTGATGGAGATTCCCGAAGAAGTCATCGCCTGGCATCGCAAACACACTCCAAATGACGATGGTGGCGTGGCCGGTCGAATCAAAGCTAAAAATGGCGCGGTCTTTCCTCTTCCTCAATGTATGGGCGTGAGACATGATGGCGCCGGACATGGGGCCTGGCATGCACGAAGAGCTGGAGGTCGGTATCGTCACACTGGAATTGATTGGTATGCACCAGTTGGAACCCCGCTTTACTCCCCTTGGGAGGGAAAGGTGATTTCAAGCACTAAGGGTCGAAAATCTGGAAACACCATTCGGATTCGACACAGCAATGGGATGGTCACGGTTTACATGCACATGGACTCTCGAAAAGTTCGCGTGGGTCAGAAATTAAAAGCCGGACAAATGATCGGAACGGTTGGAAAAACTGGAAATGCGGCGGGATCAAGCGTTCACCCACACGTTCATTTTGAATTGAAGGACCGACGAGGAAGACGTTTGAATCCAGGTGCACACTTTGGCTGTACACAGGCGAGGTAATTTTATGTTAAAGAAGGTAAATATGAATAAATTAATGAGATCATTTTTAGCCCTAAGTTTGGTGAGCCTAAATGCCTGGGCCACAGATGGTGTTTCCATTTCACAAAAGAAAAATCAAATTCTGATTGAGAGTGGATCTCAGAAGAAGAGCCATTCACTGGATCTTCCAAAGGATTTTGATTTGGAAATTCAATACACTTTGAAGACCAAAGCCCATATTGTTGTGGCCTACCAATTTGCCAGCGTGGGAGATGCGGCGATCAAGGTTCAAGTGATTGATGCGAAGACTTTGAAACTTTTGTGGAAAGAACACATTGCCGGTTTGAATTTGGCAAAACCATTGATCTATAACGGTCGGCTTTTTGTGGGAATGGATGATCGCGCCTTGAGCTTTGACCTGAAAAGCGGAAAGAAATTGTGGGACAAAGAAGGCTTGAGCCAAAAATTCGATTACTATGGTGGTGGAGCTTTAAAATTAAAAGGAAAGCTCATTCAATTGGAGTCCAAGCTGTTGATCGATCCTGTTTCTGGAAAAGTTCAATCCTACAAATAAGATTCCTGCGTTTAAACGACCGAGGCCTCTGGGCCTTTGTCTTGTTTTCTCTCATAGATTCAATCCTGATCTCTTTCTTTTAAAGTCTAGAGGATTCCTGGGCCGATAGGCATTCTATATGACTGCTCTAAAAAACATCTGTATGCCCATCGTCTTCACTTTTGCATTTTTCCTAATTTCTGCCACTCCCCAATGGAGTTGGGCCCAGGACATAGACTCCGGCGAATTTTCGGATGTGGACTCTGATGATTTGGAAAGCAAGCACTGCACCGATTGTGACCTGCCGGAAGTCAATGACATCGACCGTGATTTGATCGCCATACCTGAAGAGGTCTTGGATTGGCACAACAAAAAAAATGAAAACAAGACAGTTTCCATTGTTGAAAGCGGGTGCGCCATTGGCTCCCCTTATGGAATGCGAAAGCACCCCATCTTAAAAAGACGAATCATGCATACCGGTCAAGATGTAAAAAGTGGCGGCCGAGCTCTCCCATTAAGATCTCCGATGAAGGGCGTCGTGGTTTTTCGCGGTCGACGTGGGGGCTACGGAAATCAAGTTCGAATTAAACTTTCCAATGGCTATACAGTTTCGTACAGTCATATGAAAGCCCCGGGGAAATATAAAAGTGGGGAAACTGTAAATGCAGGAACCGTGGTTGGAAATATTGGCTCCACGGGAAGGTCCACCGGACCTCACTTGCACTTAGAGGTCTTTGACCCCAAAGGCAGAAGGGTAAATCCTTTGAGTGCATTTAAACGGAATGAAATTTGTGGCGCAAGCTAAGAGGGAAGTTTAGAGGAATATGATGAAAACAAGTCAAAGTCTATTCAGCATTTTAATGATCGCAGCTGCTCTCACTTTAGGTTGTAGCTCTCTCGCAAGTGAGACTAAAGTGCGCAAGAGTGCGGGAGAGAAGAACTTCGAGGTTAAATATCTGAGCCTATGCTCCAAAGTAAAATCCATCCCTCCACTTCTGAGAAAAAAATACTGTGCCTGTATGTCAAAGAAATATTTGGCCTCGGGATACACAGACAAGAAGACTCTAAGATTTATTGAAAATCTGTACGGAGACAAAGAATCAAAAAAGGTGAGCCAGGAAGAAAACCTTGCAATGAACTTTGATGCTGAAGCTTCGGAAGAATGTTTGGCTGAAATTAAAGTTAAGAAGTCGGTTGAGTAGATCAAAGCCCGTCTATCCTTGGGCTCTTCGATCAAATATGACTTATTTCTCACGTTCATAGGTCTCACCATGCAAACACGCCCTGCATTCTTGCAGACTTCCGATGAGTGCACTCTTTTTCCAAGATCTAAACTCCATCATTCCAGACCCGTCCATCCATGGACTCACAATCGTTTTCCTTTCAGGAAAATCGCATCCTGCTCGATTGAGGTCTGTCATTATGGATTTTAGCTCTTGGAAATAGACCTCCACGAAACTTCTGTTCAAAAAAATTCTAGGCGCCTATAAATCGAATACTCGATCCGTCGCGAATCCACCCATCTTTGGGTTTTATTCTCTATCTATGGAAAAGGGCCTCCAGCAAGCAGGATGCGTTTTGCCGAATGGCAAATGCTGGAAGAACCTAGGGAGGGGTGTGCCCGTCTCCATAGATAGAGAAT